>Ga0209550_10007076_pt1 | contig 10405 bp, 4 predicted proteins | sample LauGreSuBDMM15SN_2_FD_187567 | JGI IMG/M metagenome (GOLD analysis project Ga0209550, IMG submission 187567) | Freshwater lake microbial communities from Lake Michigan, USA - Su13.BD.MM15.SN (SPAdes) (version 5) | ecosystem: Environmental > Aquatic > Freshwater > Lake | place: Lake Michigan, USA... | reverse complement strand
AGTCGGCAGCAAGCAGTAAGCGTTCTCGGCATCGTCCGCCCTTAGGAACACGACATTTACTCCGCTCACATTGAGCCACGAGCGTTTTAGGTTCACTAGGTCGATAAAGAGCCGTTCGTCATGCTTCGCTTCCTTGTCGTGCAAGTACTTGACAAAGTTCGCATGCGCCGAGTAAATGACGAATTCACGAAGTACTTGGGCAGACAATGGATCTTTTTCAGGTGGTTGGAATGCCTTGAGGTCGGCGATGTGATTGAAGAGTTCCGACATGGCCATCTTGTCGAAATACGCCTCGTTCTCAGCGGCCCAGTCTTTAAACAACGAAAACATCACGTGGTCTCGGGGGTCGGCGTCATCGGGCGCAAACTCGCGTGCCAACGCACCCCCATTCAGACTCACAAAGTCGAGTGCGCTCATGTGTGTGCTGACTAATCGCACCAACTCACTCGCATTTGGGATTTTCTTGTTCCCCAACACATGAGCGAGGCATTCAAAGAGGCCGCGGGGCGTCTCAGGAAGACCGCGCTTGAGGAAGCATTTCGTCGTATTGACGGTGATGAGACCAGAACCGCTAGATCGGTGTCCACACGCCGAGTTGTCGAGGAACTTGTGTAGCCCTTGTGGTAAGAGAGAGAACCGACCTGCCTCGGTTGGGTTCCGGTCGTAGTCCATGATGTACTTTGTGTTTCCTCGGGCCGCGTCAGGAGCGGCGACCGACTCGGACTTCTCCTTCTCCTTTCCGGCGTCTTTCTTTCGTCTAGTCTTCTTTTTATCACCCTCCTCGACACCGGGAATGCACTTTTTCCACTTTTGGTGTGCGGTCGCAAAGCAACAAGGCATACATAGGCCGTCCGGGTGCTTGGTCGGCGACAAGAATCCGGGATAACGTGCCTTTCCATTTCCCGGTCCCCAATAACTCTCGGAATCTTGTACGATGGGTTGCTCGCCGATCTCCACCAGCGTGTCACCCGTTCTTTTTGCGGGACACTTTCGACCCGCAGCAATGTACTCGGCCTCTGTGATTGCGATGCGCGTGCGAGGACACCACATTCGAGGACAAATGTAATTAAGCGGCTTGCTCGGGTCACTTCCGTATTTTATCGAACCGTTTATTGCACCCGAATGATTCTTTTCCATGTACGCTTTTTCATCGTCCGTTATGCCAACGGGTTGGCGTCCGGATGCTAGTTGGCACGTTTTCGAATATACCTTGTCTTTTGTGTCGAAGAGTTTACGATCCACTTGATAAAGTTTGGTTAACATGTACCGGTGAGGCGCATAGGCGTCATCCCCTCCATCTTCTGTATTTGCGTACTCGGCTTGGTTTTCCGGGTCTGCCTTGTCTGCCAGACCTAGCAACATGTTGTGAAATTCCTCGTCAAATTCAACATCTTGCGTTTGACTCGAAGGTGATGGGGAGCCACTCACGGGATCTGCGGCCATTGGCGAAGAGGGATCCACGTGGGCGACTTGTGCATTCTTGTCTCGGCCGATCGCATGGAACTTTTGATGTGTCGAGGCGACCAAGAAGCGCACGAGAGCTTGAATCGTCGTCAATATTTGAAAATCAATGCGTGGCGTGCTACAACCGTCCACCAACACGACTAAACCCCGCGTCTCCGACTCTTTGACCTTAATCGACACGTGCTTGCGCACAAAAAAAGAGGGGTTAAAGCGTCCCTTGTTTGCCACCCCAGGACCAGAAGCCAGGTTGTCGTATTTAATCACCGCCTCCGCGTGACTCATGTCAAAGTAATGCGTCATGTGTGTAATCAACTCGGCCCGAGACGCGTTCGTTGAGTTGGCTCGCGTGCGGTCGATAAAAGCCCGGATAGCATCATCGTTCGCGAACTCGTCGACTCGCTTGTATACCAAGTGCAACACGTCCTTGCGCGTCCCTTTGGGTTCGATGACAGAGAGGAGGGGGAAGAGTTTGAGAGCCAGCTTTTTCACTTCTTGCAGTGTCGGAGTTTCGTCGATGTGTGTGGTAGTGATGATTTTATGGATACGTGTATTGGTCATGTAGTGGTTGTTGACCCAAAACTTAGGGTCGATGTCCGGCAATTCGTGCATCGACACACCGAGGAGCTTACGTAGCGATCTAAGCTTGACGTTGACGGTGCGGATATGTTCGTCGACCATGTCTTGTTGAACAGCGTCCTCGCGACGAAAGGCGAACTTGACTTCATAGGACAAGTTGTTGTGGAGCACAAAGGTGAAAAAGCGATCCGCTCCGAGGCTCGAGCAGTGGAACTTGAGCACCAAGTGTTCATGTGTCAACGTCGATGGTCCCATGAATTCGGACATGGCCGTCTGGAACCATTGCTCTACGGTTTTGGGGTCGAATTTGGGATCTGAAAAGGTGGGCTTGTGGATCTTGAAGAGCGTGCGTGCATCTTTGTGAAGCCTCGCAAAGGGACATGAGACACCGAGCTCGACCTCCTCGAAACATCTGTCTAGATTATGGTCGTGAATCCTCATGTTTTCGTTGGTTCGCAAGTGGAGGTAGTTGACGAATAGGTCAGGAGTCGGCGGTATGTCCGGCGAAGACAAGTACTCGGCCATGACTTCGTTGCCACCTTGTGCGGATGTGTCGAGCGCATACGAGTTGCAGGGAAATGCGCGGTACAACTTGGGCACCGACTTGCGGTTCGTGACGACGTGGATCATGTGGTCGAGCGGTGCATAGTATCCGACGGTCTTGGAGTGATCAAACTTGCGCTCCAGCACGTCCATGTCCTCTCGAGCCAAGCGCGTCATCTCGTCGTCGGCATTGAATGGATCACCATTAAACAAGACGCTATGTGACCCGTTACTCAATGTATGGCCCATGGCTTGGATCAGGATCAGGCGTTTGTTCGCCGAGGCGATCGTCGCCAACAAGGACGTGGCATTGTAGGTTTGATTGGGGTCAAAACCCTTTTTCGTAACGGAGGGGTCTCCAAACAGACATGTCAGGGCATTGACAATATCGGCGTAAAACATGTGGGGCTGACCGCGCATGACGTCGGCTACGACGCGGTTCATCTGTATCGACGAGGGAAGCAATGCCGTCCTACACCACATGTAGCACCAACTTGCGCCCAAAAACGTCTTGATCTTGTTCTGCAGAGCCGTCAGAGTGTCGTCGATGTATATATGCTCGTGTACGAAATGCACGCTCGCATCCGACAGACATAGGGCATTGCGGAACCCCGGTCCAAACGTCTCTCGCAACAAGCGCTCATCCTTGGTCGACAGAGAACTAGTTGCTCTATCCAACACACGCTTGCACTCGTCCGTCACTTTCCCGACAAAAACGTGTGTGGTGTATGAGGACGCATCGATTTGTTCGCGGACCTTGAACGTTGCGACCTTGACGGGTCGCGTGAATTCGTACTTGTGCTTTTGGATCATCTACAGAGATTGGCGATAATTTTCACGGGCAAGGCTACCTGCGAAAATAAGAACAAAAAATGTCCTACAAATGTAAAATGGAAACCAAGATCTATATCGAAGCGGCCATCTTGGTCGCCGTGAGCGGCGCGCTCATCCTCGCCATCAAGTCTATGGGTGGATATGAGCAAGTCGAGCTGTTTTTATACGAAAACGATCGATCAAAATACTATGTTATGAAAGCTTGTTACGCGATTCTACTCATCACACTAACGATTAACCTTAGATACGCCATCTCTCAAGTTTTTAAAGAGCTCGCGTCTAGATGAAGGTGATATTCATGCTTTGGGTCAGAGCGGACGCTGAAGCGCTCACATCGGCTGCTCGGGGCATGGTCATTGTGATTTTCAGGTTGTCTGGCGCACACACCTCGCCCGACCCCTCTTCGGCGACGCTCGGTAGATGAGGCCGACGCTGCGCCCGATCGCCCTTGGTTTCCTTCAGAATGCGACGCATCAACTCCTCGTCCACCACCACGTCGCTATCACCAGTACCAGATGGCGCGATTTGACCCAACATCACGTTGGCACTCACGCCGTTGATCTTGTCCATCTCGGCAAACACGCCAGCACTGACCAACATGTCGGTCACCTCTTCGAACGAGCACTTGGCTAGAGGTCCTGCATCGCCTCGATTGATACCGTGTCGGTTGATGGGCATGATGACACCCTTGTTGGTCATCGTGTCGATGAGCAGGGAGATGTGGCGGTAGTTGACATTGATGCCCGACAAGACCTCCATGATCTCATTGTACAATGCCTTCTTGGCCGCTTCGACGCCCAACACCTCGTAAATCTCGTAGATGTTGTTGGTCATCGTCAAGAACGGGTTCACATGCCGGTTGTTCATCACGTCGCGTAGATTGGACCCGTCGGTGTCCATGATCCACTCAGACACTTGCTCGAAGGTCGAGGTGACTCGATTGTAGCCGTAGAATTGCGACTTTTGCTCGCGCATGCTGATCTTCTCGATGTTGGAGATTCCCTTGATCATGACGTTGTTCATAATGTTGAAATCGAGCGCCTTGATCTCGGAGAGCATGTCATCACCCGTATCGTCATTATCGGCGGCGAGCTTGATGCGCATGACCAGGTCGGCGGCGTTGTCGTCGCTGAACAAGCAAGACACTCGGTCGTCGTAGAATTCTTGGAGAACGTTCTGGATGTCGATCATGTGAACGCCAATGTTGACCATCTTTTGACGATCGAACTCGAGTCGTAAGAGCCAGGGCGACAATGCAGTGTTTTGCTCGGTTACGTCGTTGAAAACTCGGTACATGTCGATGAACGGCTTGTCTTCGGGGATGCGTGTGTCATAATCGTCGGGGTCAAAGTAGACACGTGAGCGCGTCACTATGTCCCGGAAACGCGTTGTGCTCAACTCGTTCAGCACGGCCAAGCACTTTGTCTTGTACTCCTCCTTGCTCGCCGCATGCGTGCGGTACTCGGGTTTGACGTGGATCGTCATGATTGGCGTCTTTATCTTTTTCGTCACGCTCAACAACTCTTGCAAGCGCGGCACACCACGAACTGCTTTGCTAGCACTCGATATTCCTGCCGAGTGGAACGTATTCAGCGTGAGCTGCGTTGTCGGCTCGCCGACCGACTGCGCAGCGACGACTCCAACCATGTCTCCAGGGTGTGCGATGCTGTCATAGAACCTCTGCGTGATCTGTTGCACCAACAGGTCGAATGCGGCCTTGCACAGATGGTACTTGATCAAGACGCGCTTGGGAGAAAGGTGAGCGCGCAACAACATCTGGAAGAAGCGTGCGACACCGGTCGTCTTGGTGACATAGAGCTTCTTGCACAACTTGTCGACTTGCTCGATCACATGGAGCGGGCTCAAGTCCAACGTCGTGTCCGCACCGTACTTGGAGTACATGTTTTGCACCCCAGTGACCATGCGCTGGATGTTGACCGGGTAGCCGATGGCTCCATTGTTGCCGCCCTTGTTCACGTCCTCAATCAGGTATCGGCGGTCCTCCACGACCTCGTCAAAGTGACGTGAGCATGCAGCGACCAACTCGGTCTCGTCCAATGACTCGTACACCTCGGGCTTTAACACCGACTTGAGCATCTCCTTGTCGCGAATCAAGAACTCGTCGACCATCTCGTTGAGGGTCATGGTCACATACGGAACACCTTGGGCTTCGATCTTGATGGCATCCATACCGTCCTCGCCATATAGGAATTGAACGACAGCACCCGTTGCATTGCGTACAGTAAAGTCCTGGTGAACCTTGCAGTCTTCCATGGCCTTTACTAACTGTCGTTGGATATACCCAGTTGAGCTGGTTTTGACTGCCGTGTCGATGAGACCCTCGCGCCCGCCCATGGCATGGAAGAAGAACTCTTGAGGCGTGAGTCCACCGATGAACGAGTTTTGCACAAAGCCACGCGCCTCTGCACCGTCATCGTACTTTGTAAAGTGCGGGAGTGTGCGCTCGTCGAATCCATAGGGGATGCGGGCACCATCCACATTTTGCTGACCGAGACAACCAATCATCTGCGCAAAGTTGATCTCGCTTCCCTTGGCGCCCGACTTGATCATGTTGATCATTCGGTTCTGACGGTCATCAACGCGACTCGCTGCCACGTCACCGACCTGTTTGGCAGCACGATTGAGCAAGTTGTTGACCTCTTGCTCAAAGTAGTCCGCATTGTTCTTGGTCGACTTGTTGTCCATACCACCCTTGTGGACCTTGGTGATGAACTCGGCGACTTGGACCTTCATCTGTCGAATGATATCGTCGCACTTGCCCAACGTGTCGGGATCCACAATCAAGTCACTGATACCCGTGCTAAAGCCCGAGTAGACGAGCCAGTTGCAAATGATCTTTTGAGTGTTGTCAAAGAAGCGCTTGGTGTCATCGGGACCATACTCATTGTAGATCGAGTGGATTAGACCCTTGGAACGCGCTTGATAGATGCTCTTGTCGACGGTACCCTGCTTGATCTCGCCGTTCTCGATGACCACGTAGTTCTCGCGGTCGTCCTCCTTGCGCTCGTCGAAGAACTTGTTGGCGCTGCGGACGTTGATATTTGGGGGAATGATCGTCGAAAGCAACTGTCGGCCTGACCAACGTTGAGAGTCCGTGCCTGCACCATGAGCGGGCTTTGGAATGGGCTTAATGCCCTCGATGATGGGAGCCAACACGTTGAACATCTGCTTCTCGTGCAACTTGACGTGCGCCTTCGTGAGACGGTACACGCCGAGCGCAATGTCCTGCACGATGCTCACGATAGGCACGCTGTCACGAGGACTCATAATTTGTTGAGGCACTGCGGCCAAGGTAATAAGCTCCTGCTGAGTCTGCAGGGATTGGGGCACATGTGCATTCATCTCCGTACCGAGTGGTGCCCTTACGCACTCGGACTAGCCTGGATTTCTCCAGGCCACGGACTATACCTTAAGCCCTCATCGAGTGCTGGCTAAGCGCTCTCAGACCCACAACCATCTAGTCTCTGAACCTTCTCCATGGGCTTGCCTTTTGCTTTGGCTTTCGCCAAAGACATTCGCCTGTAGGAGCTTGGCTGCGGATCGTCCAATCCCGAAGCGTTTTTACCATTGTTGCCGACTTTCGCCGGGTTCCTTGACGATGTTTCCACCGTCAAGTGGTAGCTTCGGGCTCTAAGGAGTTTCCCGCAATTTGGTCGTGTTGCTTGCAATTTGGGGCGCAAGACCCCAAATTGCAAACTAGGTAGTTATATTCGAAGCCATCGTGAAGCACGCACGAGGCTCGAAAGGGTCTTCCACTGTTTTCCCACACTAGGTGATTCCCTCAACCTAGTGGGCAGCTACCTGTTGGAGACAAGATGTAACTGGTTTAGTTCCCAGTCGGTTTATCTCCGTCAAAATCAGCATTGAAGCAAGGTGTAACGCAAACGTTGAGGCGGAACGTGTTGAAAGGCATGACGACAACCTTGTGCGCCATCATGCTCATCTTGTGGAGCGATGGCTGGCGGTTGAACAACACGTAATCGCCGTCGCGAAGGTGGCGCTCGACCACGTCGCCGTGGCGAAGCTCCGATGCGATATTATTGCGATCCACATTGCGAAGGCGGATCTTTCGATTGTCATCGTGTGTCTTGATGACATACTTGGCACCCGGGTAGACGTCAGGACCCGCGCGCACCAACATCTGCAACTCGGCGAGCGTGATATCGTTGACGATCTCGGGGAACGTCAAGTTCATCGCCACCTTGAGCGGTACGCCCAACTCCTCGATACTGATGTTGGGATCGGGAGTGATGACCGAACGTGCCGAAAAGTCGACGCGCTTGCCCATCAGGTTGCCACGGATGCGGCCCTCCTTTCCCTTGAGCCGCTCGCTCAACGACTTGATGGGGCGGCCCGTGCGCTGGTGAGACGGAGGTAGCCCTGGAATGTTGTTGTCGATCAAAGTCGCGACATCGTACTGCAACACTTGTGTCCACATGTCGTACTGGTCCTTGCTCGCGCTCTTGTCCATCTTGGCCTTGAGTGCTTGATTGATCTTGACGATCGAACTAAGCTTGTGAGTGAGGTCGTCCTCCGAACGCTGTCCCGCATCGTTGCGCACCGAAGGACGAACCGCTGGGGGTGGCACAGGCAACACCGTCGCAATCATCCACTCGGGGCGGTTGAATTTGGGGCAAAAGCCCAATGATTCCGCATCGGCATCCGAGATGCGTCGAAAGACCTTGATCACGTCCTCTGCATTCAGGATCTGCTTGCTGACGCTCACCTCGACCTCCTCGTTCATACCCTGTAGATTCTTCCACTCCATGAGGATTCGGAACACACCGTCCTTGTCCTTCGTGATCTTGTCCGGTTGCTTGGCACCACATCCATCCACCGTCTTGGCGCCACAACGTTGGACCTTGGAGCAAAGTTTATACATGAGCTCGAAGCGCTTTTGCCGCGAGATCTTCTTGTTGAGGATGGCTTTGACGTCGGGATTAGAGGCGTCCATCAACAGCTTTGAGCATCGAAAGCACACGCAATTGAGGATCTTGCGGACGTAGTCGAAGAAGTGCGGATAGAAGACCGGCTTGGCGAGATTGATGTGACCAAAGTGACCTGGACAAAACGTGTTCTTCTGCTCACACGTCTTGCACACGTGCGTGTGATCCAACACACCCATGCGCGTGTCAAACAACCCGTTCGGAGCCGGCTCGTTCAAGTTGAACAACTCGGTCGTCGTCACCTCGCACACGGAACGTCTCACGATCTCGTCGGGGCTCAACAACGTGAATTGGATGCCTTTCACCCTGTCGATTTCATTCTTGAAGTATGAGAGTTCCTTGTACAACGACATTGCTATGGTTTTGTTGATAAACTAGATATTTATGTTGCCTTTATGTACTCAATTTTTTCGCGCCAAAAAAGAAAGGGGTTTAAAGCTGCGTTTCATATGAGGTGGTATACAACACTATGATATCCATCATACTCCTAGCCTTTATGTCGCTTTCATTGTCACTTTCATCGGCAATGCGTCCCCTCGTCAACGAGTTCGTAATCGGCGCACCCGCACCGGCCAATCTCACGTTGCTCAAGCAACAAAAGTATCGCTTCTTGCACGGTGATGTTTCCATCAGCTTCAAGCAAGCTTGGGGCGTCCTCATGTTTGGGCCATATGTCGTCTCTGTGTTCCACCAAGGCATCGGATTCTCACACAAGCGCCTTCACTCTAACGCCCAGACTGAGTTTACCGGCAACTGGATCGCCGCACAACCACTCGTCGACGGATACGACTATGATCTTCCAAACCAATTCTTCACCGATGTCACACAATTTGAACGATTTAGCATTGCATACAATCAAAAGATCGGAACCCTCGATGCCGTGAGATTCAGGTCGCACGATGAGTACCTCGTGGATGAGAGCTGGTTCACTCCCACTCGGGAAGCCGACTGCGATGCCGGACTAACATCTTTTGACAACAATACGCGGGTGTTGTGTTTTTCGTCGGGCGGAATTGCGAGCGTGTACGACGCTCAACCCTCGATGACTCTCGCTAGGACCTTTGCACTCCCAGAATCTCTTTATAACTCGACATCTATCGCCTCGAACAAAGAGACTCAAATGATTGCAGTGTTGCGCCCGTATCATGGAAAGATGACGATTGCCCGATTGGCCGATGCCTCAAATATCGAGGTCGTCGCCGAATATTACTTGCCTTCGGGTTTCAACAACGCTCGGGGGGTCGAATGGCTAGGAACCACCAAGTTGGTGTTTTCTCACTGTGGGGACGATCGTACATCCCCTGACGCCGAGTCGGTGTCTATTGTCGAGATTGCGTAGAAAAAAATGAACTAAGAGTTAAATCAATTATTCAACCATGGTTGAACATCATCTTTGTAAAAGTGCTCCAACAAGCACGCGTGTCACACGTCAAAATAGTGTCATGAAACATTGCGCCAACAACCCCTTTTACAAGTCATATGACGAGGAAGAAAAGATATATTTTACATCCTTGTCAGATGTCGACAAAGCCCTGATGGTCGCCGAAGAAGAAGGGGCATTCAAGGCCACCGATCAACATGTGCCGGTGCGATTCAAGATCTTGCGCTCGAAAATCGACATGGGTGTCAAAAACATTGCCATGAAAAAGATCTACCAAATATCGCGTCTCGACAAGACATCGTCAGAGTACTACAAGACGATGCGTTGGACCACGGCATTGTGCGACATCCCCGTTGGTGTGTACAAGAACCTCCCCGTCGATGCATCGTCGGCCACGGAGCAAGTGCGCGAATTTATCCTGACCATCAAGGCCAATCTCGACGCCAAGGTGTTTGGACACCATGATGCCAAGGATCAAATCCTTCGCTTGTTGTGTCAATGGATCGCCAACCCCGACTCCAAGGGCATGGTCATCGGTATTCAAGGTCCGATGGGTTGTGGCAAAACGACGCTCGTCAAAGAGGGCATATGTCAAGTGCTCGGTTTGCCGTTTGCGTTCATTCCTCTCGGTGGCGCGAGT
>Ga0209550_10007072_pt1 | contig 10408 bp, 5 predicted proteins | sample LauGreSuBDMM15SN_2_FD_187567 | JGI IMG/M metagenome (GOLD analysis project Ga0209550, IMG submission 187567) | Freshwater lake microbial communities from Lake Michigan, USA - Su13.BD.MM15.SN (SPAdes) (version 5) | ecosystem: Environmental > Aquatic > Freshwater > Lake | place: Lake Michigan, USA... | reverse complement strand
GAAGCCGGCCTCACCTACACCATCGGCCCCATGGCCATCCGCTCCGAAGCCGGCCAGCGCACCCAATACGTCCTCCTCAACGCCCAGGGCCGCGGCGAAGTTGAAGTCGTCCGCGACGCCGACGCCCGCCTCCGCACCGCCCTTTCCTCTGGCCAACTCGAACTCCCCCGCGGCGCCACCTTCCGCTGGGTCGGCCGCTACGAACAAAAACTCAAAGCCGACGCCTCCCTCCGCTGGATCATCGCCGCCTCGCTCGGCGTCATGATAATCCTGATATACATCGGCACCCGCTCTTGGCTCATCACGAGTATCATCATTCTTGCCAACGCCAGCGTCACCACCGCCGGCGGTTTCTTCTTCGTCTGGTGGTGGGGCGCCGAACTCACCACCGCCGTCATCGTCGGCTTCATCGTGCTCCTCGGCGTCATGTTCAACGACGGCATTCTCCTCGGCACCTACATCCAGGAGCAGTTCAAAACTCCCCCCCGCGACATCGCCGAGGTCCACGCCCGCGTCTTCCACGCCGGTCTCCGCCGCCGCCGCCCCGCGATCATGACCAACGCCACCACCCTCCTCTCGCTCATCCCCGTCCTCTGGGCCACCGGCCGCGGCTCCGAACTCATGCAACCCATGGTGCTCCCCGTCGTCGGCGGCATGATCTTCGACGTCGTCTCCCTCTTCTCCGTCCCCGTCTTCTTCACCTGGTTCTGGGAACGAAAACTCGCCCGCCAAGCCGCCGCGGCCCCGCTCCTCTCCGCCACGCCCGCCCCTCAATCCACCGGATAAATCCCGCACCCACTTCCCCGCTCCCTCCCCCAGCACACCGCCGGTTGCGCTCCCGCCTTCTCCGATTTTTGTGCCTCTACGTGTTTTTTGTCGCCATCCCTTCCCCTTGCACCCCATGCGCCTCCCCACTCGCCTCTTCTCCCCCGCTCGCCGTCTCCCCCTCCCTCCGTCTCTCCGTCTCTCCGTCTTCCGCTTCCTCTCCGTCCTCCTCACGACCGTCGTCGCGACCACCGCCGCGCCCAGCACCGCATTCCCCGACGCCGCTAAACCCCAACTCGCCGCCACCGCCACCGGCCGCGTCTACCTCACCTTCGGTCGCGGCCCCGAAATTTTTATCGCCCGCTCCGACGATGCCGGCGCCACCTTCGCCCCGCCCGTCCGCGTCGCCGCCCTCCCCTCCCTCATGCTCGGCCGCCGCCGCGGTCCGCGGATCGCCGCCCACGGCGACACCGTGTTAATCACCGCGATGGCCGGTGAACTCTTCGCCTTCCACTCCAAAGACGCCGGTAAGTCTTGGCGCGGCCCCGTCCTCATCAACGACGTTCCCCGCAGCGCCCGCGAGGGCCTGCACGCCCTCGCCGTCGCCCCCGACGGCCGCCTCTTCACCACGTGGCTCGACCTCCGCGACATCCCCGGCGCCCGCACGCAACTCTTCGCCTCCGAATCCGCCGACGGCGGCGCCACGTGGAGCGCCAACGCCCTCGTTTACCGCGCCCCCGCCGGCCACACCGTCTGCGAATGCTGCCATCCTTCCGCGCACTTCAACGCCCGCGGTGACCTCGCCGTCATGTGGCGCAACGGCGTCGACGGCGCCCGCGACATGTGGAGCACCACCCGCCTCGCCGGCACGAAGGCCTTTTCACCCGCCACCAAACTCGGCACCGGCACTTGGCTCCTCCAAGCCTGCCCGATGGATGGCGGCTCCGTCTTCACCTCCGGCGATACCTTCACGACCATCTGGCAACGTGCCGGCTCCGTCTTCCTCGCCCAACCCGGGTCCCCTGAAATCCCCCTCGGCCCCGGTACCCAACCCGTCGCCGCCACGCTCGGCTCCGCCACCCACATATTCTTTCAACGCGGACCCGACCTCATCGCCACCCGCCTTTCCGCCTCCGTCGCGCCCAGCCCGCCGGCACCTCACGCGCAACAAGCCCGCTTCCCCTCCCTCCTCGCCCTCCCCGACGGCCGCGCCATCCTCCTCGCCTATGAACAGGGCCCCGCCAAAGGCGCCGTCTCCGTCGTCGTCGAAACGCTCGCTCCCTGAGCGCATCCCGAGTGCTTGCGCGTTGCCGGGATTTTTCCGCGCTCCCTCGCGTCTGTGAGCTCGCGCGTATCCAAAATCCCCTGACGTCGGTCCCACGCTGCACCGCGCCGCCCACGCCCCACCCGTAGCCGCGAGCGCCAGCGAGTGGTCCCGTCCGCGCTTCCGCTCTTTCTCCTCACCCGTAGCCGCGAGCGCCAGCGAGTGGTTCCGTCGGTAGTTCCTCCCTTTCGTCATTCCATGAATCGCCGACCATTCGACACCCTGAACTTACTCACTTCGTCCTTCCGCACTGCCGTCTTTCCCGTCCGCCCAGCCTACCTCCTGCCGCAGCGTCCGACCCGCTCGGTCCTTCTCATTCGCAACATTCCGGTAACACGCCGCGATTTGAATTCCTCCAGCCCACCGCGTGCCGCCTAATCGTCTCAGCCATGTCCGTATCCGACGAACGCTTCGCCCACACCGCCCACAGTCACCGCCGCCCACACACGCTCGCGCTCATCGTCGCGCTCAGCGCCACCGCCCTCTTCGCCGCGACCTCCCCCGCCTCCGCGCCCTCCGATCTCGTCCTCTTCCCAACCGTCACGGTCGCCGCCACCGGCTACGGCACCGCGCCGTTCGACATGCCTTTCGCTACGTCCGTCCTCTCGGCCGCCAGCCTCGACACCCGCCAGCCCCGCACCCTCCCCATCGCACTCGAAGAACAGCCCGGGCTCATGGTCCAAAAGACCAGCTCCGCCCAGGGCGCCCCCTACATCCGCGGCTTCACCGGTTTCCGCACCCTCCTTCTCATCGACGGCATCCGCCTCAACAACTCCGTCTTCCGCGAGGGCCCCAACCAATACTGGGGCACCGTCGATCCGCTCTCCCTCGCCCGCCTCGAGCTCGTCAAAGGTCCCGCCTCCGTCCTCTACGGCAGCGACGCCGTCGGCGGCACCGTCAACGCCGTCAGCCTCACGCCCACGTTCTCCGAACCTCCCTCCGCCCCGTCCTCGTCGTCCGCCTCCACGGCCACCGCCCACGTCTCCCACCGCTACGCCTCCGCCGACGATTCCCACATCACGCGCGTCGCCGCCACCGGCCACCTCCACGACCGCCTCGCCGGCCAGATCGGCCTGTCGCAGAAAAACTACCACAACCTCCGCGCCGGCCGCGGCACCGGCTCTCAACCCCGCACCGGTTACTCCGAGTCCGGCCTCGACGCTTCCCTCGCGTATCGGATCTCCTCACACGCCCGCCTCACCGCCCTCGCGCAGGACTTGACCCAAGACGATGCCTGGCGCACGCACAGCACCGTCTTCGGCAGCACGTGGCTCGGCACCCGCCCCGGCAACGACCTCCAACGATCCCTCGATCAGTCGCGCCGCCTCTTCGCCGTCCAACTCCACGCCGACCACCTCGCCGCCCCCGTCGACGAACTCCACTTCAGCGTCTCCCATCAACGCCAACAGGAAGACCAATTTCGCCTCCGCCACGACCGCCGCCGCGAAGACACCGGCTTCGCCGTCGCCACCTTCGGCACCTTCGTCCAAGTCCAGAGCCCTTCCCCATTCGGTCGCTGGATTTACGGCGGCGAGTTCTACCGCGACCGTGTCGACTCCACGAGCATCCGCTACCGCGCCGACGGCTCCCTCAACGCCATCGACATTCAGGGCCCCGTCGCCGACGACGCCACTTACGACCTCGCCGGCGCGTATCTCGAGAACCGCCTCCCGCGCCTCGGCCCCGTCGATCTGATTGTGGGCGGCCGCTTCAATTACGCCGCCGCCGATGCTCGCCGCGTGCGCGACCCGCGCTCCGGCGCCACCACCCGCATCAACGCCGATTGGCACTCGCTACTCGCCAGTCTCCGCGGCGTCGTCCGCCTCGACCCCGCCGGACATCACAATCTTTTCGCCGGCCTCTCCGAATCCTTCCGCGCCCCCAACCTCTCCGACCTCACCCGCTTTGACATCGCCGAGGGCGGCCAGATCGAGACGCCCGCCCCCGGCCTCGAACCCGAATTCTTCGTCACCGCTGAAGCCGGCTGGCGCACGCGCCACAATCACGGCTCCGCCAGCGTCGCCGCCTTCCACACCGTCATCCGTAACCAAATTATCCGTACACCCACCGGCGCACTCGTCGAGGGCCTCGCCGAAGTCACCAAACGCAACTCCGGCGCCGGCTACGTCCAAGGCCTCGAACTCGCCGGCACCTTCCGCCTGCTCCCCGCGTGGACGCTCTCCACCGCCCTCACCTGGATGCGCGGCGAGCTCGATTACTTCCCTTCGTCCAGTTCCGCGTCCCTCCTTCGCGCCCCGCTCTCACGCGTCATGCCGCTCACCGGCCACGTCACGCTTCGTTGGGACGCGCCCACCGCCCGCTCGTGGGTCGAACTCGCCGCGTCCGCCGCCACGCGCCAGGACCGCCTCGCCCCCGGCGACCGCGTCGACACTGAGCGTATCCCCACCACGGGTACACCCGGCTACGCTGTCGGCAAACTCCGCACCGGCTGGCGCGCCACCGCGGCCCTCACCCTCACCGCCGCCCTCGAAAACGTGACCGACACCGATTACCGCATCCACGGCTCCGGCCTCAACGAACCCGGCCGCAACCTCATCCTGTCTGCTGCCTACCGGTTTTAAAAAAGACAGGACGCTCGCGCCGATCGTTCACACTCTCCGCGAAATTTTTCGGCCACAGAGCGCAGAGAGATGTGCACCGCGGTCACGGAGCCAAACACGCGGTCGTGCTCTGTGTCCCCCGGATCAGTGCTCCGTGCTCTTGTGAATCATCCCTTGGCTTCATTGGCGTGTGAATTTTCCGGGCGAGGAAGTCGCACCCCTTAGGCCTGCCTCCGTTCAGGGCCGCGTCCAAGTCGGTCCCGCGCTGCTAGTCATCGTTCTCCTTCCTCTTTCGCTTATTCTTTCTCTCCGGCCGACGAGCCGCTCGGAGCCGGAGGCCTGACGAATGGGAACGTTCAAGGGTAAGAAAAAAGATTGGCGGGACGACTCTGACCCGGCCCGAGGCCTCTGGGCGCACGCCAGGATCCACGTCCCTTGACACGCTCCCGTTTCCACGCCTCGTATTTCGTCGTGTCCCGTCTCCGCCGCCTCATTGCGCTCGTACTCCTGGCCCTCTGGTTGCCAGCGACCCTACACTGCGCGTTAGAGGAAGCCGGGCTGGAAATCGCCTTCGTCTGTCACGATCATGACGACGATCAAGCCCATCATCACGCCCCCCCGTCGCACACCGGCGCTCACTGCGACGACGTCTGTCACACCCTCGAAGGCGCCGCGATCAAGATCGTGTCCGCCACCAAACTCGTCGGCCAGCCGACTCCCTTCCTGGTCGCCCGGCTGCCCGACCCGCCGGAGATCCCCGCAGACCACGTCTGCCCCGAGCGCACCGATGCCCCCGGTGAATTGGGCCGCGCTTGGCAATTTTCCACGCGCGCCGCGCCGCCCGCGCGCGCGCCTTCGGCTTCGGTTTAACGCGCCCGCCAGGCGAGCCGTCTAATTCTTGTCCGCGCGTGCTCGCGCGGCTCCACCGCGTCGTGCGTGTTCCCGCACCCGCCTGCTCAGGATCCACCGTCTGCGTCCTTCTCCCATGCGACCCTCCTCCTTCCTTCTTCTTATCGTCGTCTCTGCTTCGCTGCACGCCGCTACCGAGTCCCCGCTCACCCTCACCGATGCCCTCGCGCGCGTCGAAGCCGGCCACCCGTTCCTCCGCACCCGCGACGCCGAGTCCCGCCTCGCCGCCGCACGCTCCGCCTCCGCCGCCGCGCGACCCCCCGCGGAAATCTCCCTCCAGTTCGAAAACGCCCTCGGCACCGGCGCACTCAGCGCCGCCCGCAGTCTCGAAACTACCCTCCAACTCAGCCGCGCCCTCGATCTCGCCGAACGCCGCTCCGCACGCGCCACCGTCGCCACCGCCCGCAACGACGCCGAACTCCTCGCGTGGGAAGAACGCCGCCGTGAACTCCACGCTGAGGCCGCCTGCCGCTTCATCCGCGTCGTCGCCGCCCAAGCCGCCCTCGCCACCGCACGCGACGCCGGCGCTCTCGCCCGCCGCACCACCGACGCCGTCACCGCTCAAGCCCGCGCTCACGGCGCGCTCCCGGCCGATACCGCCCGCGCCCGACTCGCACTCGCCGAGGCCACCCTCGAAAGCGAACACGCCGAACACCTCTTGCTCTCCGCCCGTCACTCCCTCGCTTCGCTCTGGGGCGCACCCACGCCGGATTTTGCCCACGCCATCGCGGACCTCACCACGCTCCCCGCCGCCGCACCCTACGAGACGCTCGTCGTCCGCCTCAACGCCACGCCCGCCACAGCCCGCTACGCCGCCCTCACCCGTTGGCGCGACGCCCAGGAGCGTCTCGCCCGCCGCGAGGCCGAGCGCGGCGAAGTCCGCTGGTCCGCCGGCCTCCGCCGCGTCGAAACCACCGATAATTTCGGCTTCGTCTTCGGCGTGGGCTACGCCTTCCCGAACCGCGCCGCGGGAGCTGCCCATGCCTCGGAGGCCCGGGCCGAGCGCGACCGTACCGTCGCCGAGGGCGAGGCCGCCCTCCACGCCGTCCGCGCCACGCTCTTCTCGTTGTATCAAGAACTCGGGCACGCACGCGCCGCCCACGCTACCGCCCGCGATGAACTCATCCCCGTCGCCACTGCGTGGCTCACCGCCCTCGACGCCGGCCTCGCCGCCGGCCGCTACCACGCTCGCGATCAGCTCGAAGCCCAGGCCGCCCTCCTCTCCGCCCGCCGCCGCCAAATCACCGCCGCCGCCGACTATCACGCCACCCTCGTCGAACTCGAACACCTCCTCGCCGCCCCCGCGTCGTCCTAATTTCTCTCTCCCGCTTTTCCCATGAATTGGAAACACCCACTCTCCCTCGTCGCCGTTCTCGCCCTCGGCGCCGCCGCCTACTACCTCGTCGAGTCCGGCCACGATCACTCTGCCTCCAGTGGCCACGGTGACCACGGCCACGCCCACGGCGCTCATGGCCACGGCGCCCCCGCCGAACCCGCCGAGGCTAAAGGTCCGCATCTCGGACGCCTCCTCCGCGACGGTGACTTCACCCTCGAACTCGCCATCTTCGAGCGCGGCACCCCGCCCGAGTTTCGCGCGTGGTTCCGCCAGGCCGGCAAACCGCTCCCGCCCTCAGCCGTCCAACTCACCGTGCAACTCACGCGTCCCGGCGGCAAAATCGACGAACACCGCTTCACCCCGTCCGGCGATTTCGTGCGCAGCCCCGACGAAGTTTACGAACCGCATTCCTTCTCCTACAAAATTATCGCCCGCCACGGCGACCGCCTGCACCGCTGGGAATTCGCCGCACCCGAGATGCAAACCACCCTCCCCGCCGATGTCGCGCAACGCTCCGGCGTCGCCACCGCGCTCGCGGGCACCACCACCCTCAGCGAGCGCCTCGCGGTTTACGGGTCCGTCAAACTCAACGCCAACCGCCTCACCCGCGCCGTCCCCCGTTTTGGCGGCCTCGTCCGCGAAGCCCGCAAATCACTCGGCGATCCCGTCGCCGCCGGCGAGGTCGTCGCCGTCCTCGAAACCAACCAAACCCTCACCTCCATCGAGGTCCGCGCGCCGCTCGCCGGCCTGATCATCGAGCGCGAGGTCCACGCCGGCCAGACCGTCGCCGAGGGCGCCACACTTTACGTGATCGCCGATCTCTCCGAGGTCTGGGTCGATCTGCACATTCCCAAACGCGACCACGCCCGCGTCAAAGTCGGCCAGGCCGTCACGCTCCACGCCGACGATGGCGGCCCCGCCACCGCCGGCGCGATCTCCTGGATCTCGCCTTTCGGCGATGCCGCCGCGCAGACGCTCATCGCCCGCGTCGTCGTCACCAATCCCGACGCCCGTTGGCGCCCAGGCCTCTCGCTCAAGGCCGACATCGCCATCGCCGAGTTCTCCGTCCCCATCGCCGTGAAAGAATCCGGCCTCCAGACACTCTTCGCTTTCACCGTCGTGTTCACACAGCACGGCGATGTTTACCAGGCCCGCCCCCTCGAGCTCGGTCGCCGCAGCGGCGGCTATGTCGAGGTCCTGAAGGGCCTCGCCGCCGGCGAGTCTTACGTCGCCGAGAACAGTTTCCTCCTCAAAGCCGACATCGGTAAATCCGGCGCTTCCCACGACCACTGAGCAAGCAACGTCGCCGCGAGCGCCAGCGAGGGGTCCGCCTCTTCGCGCCGCTCTCGGGTCTCAACGCTCAACTGCCTTTCCCCGCCCACGCGCCCACCCGCCATGCTCGAAAATCTTCTCCAGTTCTCCATCCGCCACCGTTGGTTGGTGCTGCTCGCCACCCTCGGCTTCGCCGCGCTGGGCGTAGTCAATTTTCAACGCCTCCCCATCGACGCCGTCCCCGACATCACCAACGTCCAGGTCCAAATCAACACCGAGGCGCCCGGCTACTCGCCGCTCGAAGCCGAACAGCGCGTGACCTACGCCGTCGAGACCGCGATGGCCGGCCTGCCCAAACTCGACTACACGCGCTCCCTCTCCCGCTACGGTCTCTCCCAGGTCACCGTCGTCTTCAAAGACGGCACGGACATTTACTTCGCCCGCCAGCTCATCGCCGAGCGTCTCCAGTCTCTGCGTACGCAGCTCCCACCCGGCCTCGATCCCGCGATGGGCCCCCTCTCCACCGGCCTCGGCGAGATTTTCATGTTCACCGTCGAGCCTGAATCCGCCACCACCCGCAAACCCGACGGCTCCGCCTACACCTCCACCGATCTCCGCGAGCTCCAGGACTGGGTCGTGCGCCCGCAGCTCCGTAACCTCAAGGGCGTCACCGAGGTCAACACCATCGGCGGCTTCGTTAAACAGTTTCACGTCACCCCGCACCCCGACCGCCTCATCGCCCACGGCCTCACGCTCCGCGACGTCATGGAGGCGCTCGCCCGCAACAACACCAACGTCGGCGCCGGCTACATCGAGCGCGCCGGCGAACAATACCTCATCCGCGTCCCCGGCCAGGTCGCCACCCTCGCTGAAATCGGCGCCCTCGTCGTCGCCCAGCGCAGCGGCCAGCCGGTCCGCGTGCGCGATGTCGCCGAGGTCCTCCTCGGCGAAGAACTCCGCACGGGCGCCGCCACCGAAAATGGCCGCGAGGTCGTCCTCGGCACCGTCTTCATGCTCATCGGCGAAAACTCCCGCGAGGTCTCCACCCGCGTCGCGAAAAAACTCATCGACGTTAACCGCAGCCTCCCGCCCGGTATCGTCGCCACCGCCGTTTACGACCGCACCGCGCTCGTGGACCGCACCATCGCCACCGTCCGCCACAACCTCGTCGAGGGCGCCATGCTCGTGATCGTGATCCTCTTTCTCTTCCTCGGGAATTTCCGCGCCGCACTCATCACCGCCGCCGTCATCCCGCTCTCCATGCTCTTCACGATCACCGGCATGGTGACCAATAAAGTCTCCGGTAATCTCATGAGCCTCGGTGCTCTCGACTTCGGCCTCATCGTGGACGGTGCCGTCATTATCATCGAAAACTGCCTCCGCCGCTTCGGCCAAGAACAGCACCGCCTCGGCCGCCTCCTCACCAAACAGGAGCGCCTCGCCCTCGCCTTCGACGCCACCAAAGAAGTCCGCTCCGCCACGCTCTTCGGCGAACTCATCATCGCCATAGTCTACGTGCCCATCTTCGCCCTCACCGGCGTCGAGGGAAAAATGTTTCACCCCATGGCCTTCACCGTCGTCACCGCCCTCCTCGGCGCGATGCTCCTCTCCGTCACCTTCGTCCCCGCCGCCGTCGCGATTTTCGTCACCGGCAAAGTCTCCGAAAAGGACAACCTCGCCATCCGCGGCGCGAAAGCCCTCTACCGCCCGACGCTCCGCTTCGTCATGACGGTCCGCCCCGCCGTCGCCCTCGCCGCCGTCGTGCTCGTCGGCCTCGCCGGGCTCACCGCCACTCGCCTCGGCACCGAATTCATCCCCAGCCTCGACGAGGGCGACATCGCCATGCACGCCCTCCGCATCCCCGGCACCAGCCTCACCCAGGCCATCGCCATGCAGCGCGAACTCGAAGACCGCCTGAAACAATTCCCCGAGGTGGACCGCATCGTCGCCAAAATGGGCACGGCCGAAGTGGCCACCGACCCCATGCCCCCGAGCGTCGCCGACACCTATATCATGCTGAAACCGCGCGCGCAGTGGCCCGATCCGCGCCGCCCCAAAGCCGACCTCGTCGCCGCCATGGAAGCCGCCGCGCAAAAAATCCCCGGCAACAACTACGAGTTCACCCAACCCATCCAGATGCGTTTCAACGAACTCATCTCCGGCGTCCGATCCGATGTCGCCGTGAAAATCTACGGCGACGATCTCGCGGTGATGAACAAAACCGCCGGCGAAATCGAAGCC
>Ga0209550_10007071_pt1 | contig 10411 bp, 8 predicted proteins | sample LauGreSuBDMM15SN_2_FD_187567 | JGI IMG/M metagenome (GOLD analysis project Ga0209550, IMG submission 187567) | Freshwater lake microbial communities from Lake Michigan, USA - Su13.BD.MM15.SN (SPAdes) (version 5) | ecosystem: Environmental > Aquatic > Freshwater > Lake | place: Lake Michigan, USA... | reverse complement strand
AACAGCTAATGTAATTGCAAGAATTGAAAAATCACTCATTACAAATCTATCCCAGGCAGATATCACTACTGCGCCCACCGTAATTAGTGCTGCAATTACCCGCCGCTTAGAGATCATAGATTTAATACCACCAGCTAAGCCAACATGATCAACCCAAAGTGAGATTGCAGTTTGGCCAGCTAGGGATGCCACTGTAAACAATGCAACACCCGCAATTGGAACAACATGGGTTTGCATCGCGACAAAAGAGGCGCCTAACATTCCCGCGCTTAGTCGCCACATTGGAAGTTGTTTTGATTTAACTGCTTTAAAAATATTAGTAAAACCTGCTCTAACATCTTTTCTAAATAATGAAATCAGCGAGACGAAAATTAACCCAGTGCCAAACGAAACTAGGGCTGCTTCAAGAGAGTCACCCATTTGGTTAGATAACTCACCATTTATTCGAGACTGAATGGCAATCATAAATCCAGAATTAACAGATAAAAATTTAATATTAGTTAAACTCTTAAACCAATTAATTGAGATTCGCTTTAGCATCGGGTGTAAGCCTACAGTCATACAATAAGTACCTCAAATTTATTCACGATAAAAGTACCAAAGCGAAACAAAATCTCATAATCTAAATAAACTACAGACACAAGCATCTTGTTGGATTTAGACTTCCTAAACACTGAAAGTTAAAATGCTGATATCATTTAAACATGTGTGGGATTTTGGGTGGAATCGGAGTGAAATCAAAACTTTTTGTTGTCAATAATCTTGGGAATTTAACAAGACGGGGTCCCGATAACAGTAGTTTTATCACTTTAGAAAATGGACTTAGCCTTGGCGCGACAAGGTTAGCGATGACTGATCCTCACGACCGCAGTAATCAACCCATGGTTGATATGTTTACAAAAAATGTCTTGGTGTTTAACGGGGAAATATATAACTATAAACTACTTCGTGACGCGCTTATCGCCAGAAATATAAAATTCTATACTGAATCTGACACAGAAGTTCTCTTGAAATTTTTATCGGAGTTCGGTGTGGAGGGGATTGTCAAGCTTGAAGGAATGTATGCATTTGCGTTTTACAACCACAAGAAAAATACGTTAATTATTGCCAGAGATTTTTTGGGCAAAAAACCACTCTATTACACGATGACAAACGGAGTTTTTTTATTTTCATCACAAGCAAGTTTACTAAAAGATTATTGCCATAAAACAATTCTGAATGCTCATGCGATATATGAATACCTAAGAATCGGATATATTCAGGATCCACATACAATTTTTAAAAATATTAGTGCAGTAAGTCCTGGTGAAGTTTTTGAGATAAACCTCGACAATCTTCGTATAAATAAAAGAGATATCATATCTCCTAGTTCACTAGATGAAAAAAGTGAGTTGAATTTTAGTGAATTACTTAACAATGCAATATTAGAGCGCACGGCTGGTCATACGCAATTTGCTCTCTCGATGTCCGGTGGAAAAGATTCATCTTTAATTGCGCTTTTATCAAAAAAATTGGATTTAAATTTCACAGCGTACACAATGAGATATCCAGATTCAGATAAAGAACGATATAACTATGATGCATTGGCTGCGCAAGAAATTTGTAAAAATTTAGGAATTAAAAATCAAATTATTGATATGCCACAAGCACTTGAAATACCTAAAATTATGAATAGCTTCGTAAAAGCGATGGATGAACCTAATATAAATCCGACGGGGATTGCGCAAATGCTTTTATTTTCTAGAATCGCCGAAAATGGTAACAGATTGCTTCTTACCGGAGATGGCGCTGATGAAATATTTGGAGGGTATTCGCGTTATATTCAGACCAGGAAACTTGTATGCATGCCCCAAGTTAAAAACAAAACGCTTGAAAGAGCAATAAATTTGGGGAAAATTAAGAATGTTTTGCTAAGGAAGTTTGCCTACTCGTTTGTATCTTCAACCTCGGATGCTAATTGGATTTTTTGGCACACGGTAAATGATGACGATATCGTGTCTAAGATGACAGGACTAAGTTCTCAAATCCACTTAAACCAGGAAGTTATTGCTAATTTATCAAAAAATACCAGTAAGAATAGGGTTTCTCAGCTTATGATCAAAGACTTATCGATTTACATTTCTATGGAGTCAAATAGGCGTTTAGACAGAATTTCTATGTGGAATTCAATCGAAGCTAGAAGCCCTTTTCAGTCAGAAAAAATCATAAGTTACGCAAATAATTATATGAATAGTGAAAACTTTACAAAATTGAATAAGACATTGTTTTTTGATGAATTCCCAGATTTGAAGAAGCTTCCATTGGTAAAAGAAAAAATTGGGTTTACAAGTCCTCTTGGACATTGGTTGCGATCGAACGAGAAATGGGTAGAAGATTCATTAAGTTTTCTATGCGAATTAGACTTGTTTGATTCAAAACAATTATTACAGCTGCAAGGAGCACAGTATAAAAATGATTGGCAAAATACACGACTTTTATGGGGTTTAGTAGTTTTTTCGAATTGGTATAGAGAATCTTTTCATAAATGAAGAAACTTACAAGTATCCTTAGCCCATTTAACAATAGGTTTTTTGCAATGAACTCCACAAAAATACGGGATCAAATATAATGATATTCGTGTTGCCACATCAAGGCTTAGGTGATCATATTTTATGTAATGCAATTTATCGGCGTCTATCAGATAAGCATCGAATTGTTGTTATTCTAGTTAGGTTAAGGTATCACGGTGAGTTAAAATATATGTTAAGAGATTTACCAAATGTTTATTTTATAATCATACCGAATTTTAAATATTGGTTTTTTATAAAAAAGTTTAGAACCTTGATACAATTTTTGCGACTAAGGTCGATTCGACTTGGACTCTACGGTGAAGATTATTTCTTGAGCGCTCTGAGGTTTGATAATAATTTCTATTTACAAGCCGAGATGGAATTTGATTTGCGATGGAGTAATTTTAAGGTGATTCGTAACTTAGAGAAAGAAAATGAAGTTACAAAAAGGTTGATTAAATGGAAATATGATTATATTTTTTTACATGAAGACATGTCTAGAGGCTATTTAATTGATAGATCCAGGATTAAAACGAACCTTCCGATTATCACGCCACTACAATCTAGGGAATTCAGCATTTTCGACTATCGAACTGTGATACAAAACGCCTCTGAAGTCCATGTAATTGAAAGTTCATTTGCTGCATATATTGATTCGTTGCCCGAAACAAATTCAATAAAATTTGCTCATAGATATACTAGACCTGAAGCTAAGTCTGACTATAAGCATGAATTTTCTTACAAGAATAAGTGGCAGATTTTACTTTGATAATTATGATATATTTATTATTATGCGTGCGAGTTTTATATGAAATAACATACTCAATGTGTATTCATGCTACTTCTAATAGCTCGATACTCTTTTCCTGCAGTGGAGATCTACTCGCCAATAGTAGATCTAAATTCATGCAACACTATGTGTTTTGAAAAATAAATATGAACTTAGAAACTCTTCGAATCGCTTTTATATTAGGTGCTAAGTTTCCGACATCTAGAGCTTACGGTATAACTACTCGAGAAACTTTAGAAGTACTTTTGAATCATTCCATCGAATTTAAGTTATATTGCCTAAGAAGTTCATACTCTGACAAAGATTTTGATAAAGTCAAAAAACATATATTTTATATGAGAATTGTATATTTAAGTAAGATATTAAGATTTTTTAGCAACTACGGTAACAGTAAGTTAAATTATTTAGTCTTTCGTTTGGCTTTGCTCATAGATTTATGTTTTAATCTACCGAACATCAAAAAGTACGCTCCAAATGTGGTTTGGACGCGAGATCCATTTATTGCATATTTAGTACTGAGAAACCTTCCTGAAGTTAGAGTTATTCTTGAAGTTCATGAGAGTGTAGGCAAAATTTTCTTTAAAAAATTAATTAAGTTTCAGCAGATAAAATTCTTTCCTATTAATAAAGAGAATAACATTTTTTTACTTCAATTGTTTGGTGCCAACAAGAATTACGAAATTATGCCAATGGGTGTAAGAAATAACAGTGTATCAAGTTCAAATACAATTGAACAATATGTTAAAAATGTGAGCAGCACTAATAAAGAAGTGTTAACAATTAGCTATGTGGGTGCATTTGAACCAAGTGGGTATTCAAAGGGTATTGATGATTTAATTAATTTAGCAATGTATTTACAAAATCATTTCCTACCTTATAAAGTTCAATTAGTAGGGGCAAGTCAGAGTGAACTTTTTAAATATAATTCAATTAAGAGTGATTTGAAATTATCCGATCGTTATTTAGAAATATCACCGCACGTAAGTCACTCTGATGCATTATCGATTATGAAAAAAAGTGACATACTCATTCTTCCTGCCTACAAATCTGAACGCTATATGGGTATGCCAATCAAAATGCTTGAATATTTGATTTCAGGGAAGATAACTTTTATCGGTGAATGCGAGTTATACCGTAGTTTTTTACCTCCCTATCTGTACCCACTAATGTATCCATTTAGTGACCCGGCAATGTTGTTTAACTATATTCAATCTTTTCTCGGTACTAGAAATTTATATGAATTTTTAGAACTCAGCGTGAAATTTTCTTCGGAATTTACTTGGGAAAATCGAACAATGGCTATTTTAGAGTCAATTAAGAGTATCTAAAGTTTAAACTTTACGTACTCAAATTCATTTCTTTAGGAAAAAGTTTAATTACTCCATCTATCTCTATTGAGCCAATAAAATTATGCTTTTCTTGCTCGGACCAGCATAAGTAAATAACTGAATCCACGAAAGCTATCCCCTGACAGAATTCTTGCTTGCGTGACGAAAAGATAAACGGTTTTGATAAACCAATTGGCTGCATGTTTTTTGATAATATCTCAAAATAGTGCAGCGGTGTATAACCAAATTTGCTTGTAGCGTACTTTTTACTTGCAACTCTGATATAGGGAATTTTAGGATGATCAGTTTTAACAACTTGAGTCCGGTTATTCAATATTAATTGAGATTTATTTTTTGTGAATACAAACTCATGGAATAATTGTTTTTCATCTAATTTGATCATTACAATTGGATTCGAACCGTAAAGAAGTGTCAAGCTGTTGTCAATATCTACTGGGACCCAATTTTTTTCAATTCCCTTCGAATAAGGGCTTGGTAGTATTGTAATCTGTCTAGATGAGATGTTTTCTAACACTACATTAGATTTCCAAGGTGATGTACTTTTACCAACCGGACTTTTAACCTGAGTCATAACTATAAATTCTATTCCATTATTAATAAATATTCTCGGATCCTCATAATTAGGAATCACTGAGATATCGTGGATAAATTCTAAATTTGATACAGTTCCATCTAGGAACAAATCAAATTTAATTATTCCGTTTTGCAGTTTAGACCCTTCTTTAAGGTATAATTGAATAGGACGACCGAACAAATCAGGTTTATCTTCAAAGCCGGCATTAGAAACTCGGGCAACAGCAGCAAAATGATCTTTAAATAAAGTGATTGAAGTATTTAGTACCGGGTAAGGCAATATAGGGAAGTTAATTTTACTACGGGAGCTTAAGTTCAAAACTAGTTTTTTAGTGTTTAAATCAAGTTTGTATAGATAAATAACCGTAGTAAACATCTGGTACCTATACTTAAAAAACAGATATAAAAGAAATATGTAGTTATAAACGATTTGATAAAAAGTTTTAACAGTCATATCTAAATTGTACAGTAATCAATCTCAAGGATGTTTTAAAAACTAATATCATTAACGTAGTCTCATAGCAGATTTTCATACTCAACCATACTTGCCAACAATTCACTTGATTTTATCTTTGATTGCCAGCCTAAATCTTTATAGATTAGTCCCGAATCTCCGACTAGTTTATTTGCTTGCGGCCTGCTACCCGTTGATTTAATGTCGTCTTCATTAATATGCATTTTCAATATTTTTGCCGCTCCTGTAATGATATTTCGAATCGATACAAGATCACCTGATGAAATCACATAATCTTTTGGTGTTTCTGCTTCTATCGATAAGCGCATTGCATCGCAAACCTCCCGGGCATCACTAATATCAATTTCATAATCCGCATTAATTACTGAGATTTTTTGCCTTAAATTCTGCTTGTACTCACTAATTTGTTTTGCAAGTTCTTTAAACAAGAAATTGGATTTGGCATAAATTGATGTGTGATTGAATAATACTAAGCCAATAGCAAATACTCTATTTAATTCTCTATATCTTTTTATCAAATCAAAGCTTTCAAGTTTCGTTTGAGCGTATACGTTTTGTGGGGAGACTTTAGAATCCTCATTAATTATAACTGAGCTATTCATTCCAGAATACATTTGTGCCGTTAGCGCAACTGCCAGCCTAGAGTCACTTTTATTTTTTGAGATCCATTGAAGTAAGTTATTAGTAATTTCCACATGGCAATCTCTCATTTCATTCAATTTATCTTTGCCAAAAGACTGCATATCTACAGATGATCCATGCACCGCACCCAAGTGAAAAATTCTATTTGGCTTAATAGAATCAAGATGTTCTATTGTAGTTTGATACTTTGAAAAATCTACACAATGTTCCTCGACTAGGTTAGAATCTTTCCCCGGTGATAATTTGTGTAAAATTTCTAAATCAATATTGGTGGGTTTATGAATTCCATAAACTTCATAGCCGTGAGCCGAAAGAATCTCAGATAGCAACCGTCCATCTTGGCCTCTACACCCAATGATTAAGGCTCGCAAACTATGTCATATCCTTTGCTCTAGCCACATGATTAGATTATAGTCGTGGAATGACCTCCCTGGGTAGAATTATTAATGCTTGTAGACTGTGCGGTAGCAGCGAAATCGAAGATGTATTAGATTTTGGTGATTTAAGTTTAACCGGATTATTTCTAAATGAAAACGAAGTTGCTCCTAAGGCACATTTAACTTTAATAAATTGCTCTAATTGCGGTCTAGTGCAACTGAAGCATTCGTACCCTAAAGATATTTTGTATGGATCTAATTACGGCTATGAATCACACCTAAATAAAACTATGTTAAAACATCTACATACAAAAGCTATGATGCTGTCGCACAAATATCTTGATTCCGGTGTAGGAATAGTTGTTGATATTGCTAGTAATGACGGTTCATTTTTGAGCGGATTCAAATCAAATAATATAACGACAGTAGGGATCGATCCCATTATTCACAATCTTACTAATCATTATCCAATTAGCACTATTAAGATACCTGAGTTTTTCTCAGCTAAGAATTACTTGGAAAAGATTGATAAGCCAGCTTCCTTAGTAACATCTCTGTCAGTTTTATATGATTTAGAAGATCCTTTGATGTTTGCGAAAAATGTTTATGAAATACTCGAAGATGGTGGTGTTTGGCATTTTGAACAAAGTTATCTACCTTCAATGGTGAATTCCACATCATATGACACAGTTTGCCATGAGCATTTACTTTATCTTTCCATGCATAATATTAAAATGATATTAGACTATGCTGGATTTTCAATTATAGAAGTTTCCTTAAATGATGTTAACGGAGGTAGCGCTGCTGTCACTGCAATTAAGCAGAAAAAATCTAAGGTAATTGATGATCCATTTTTTAGTTTTTTATTAAAGCAAGAAATAGAAAATGGTTTTACGAACGGAAAAGCGATTCAACAATTTAAAGAAAAATCTCTTAAACATAAAGATGATTTAAATTTTATAGTAAATGAATACGATCAAAAAGGCTTTAAAATTCACGGGTTAGGCGCCTCTACGAAAGGGAACGTGTTGTTGCAGTGGGCAAATTTAGATAATAAACTTATTAAGTCTATAGGTGATATAAACCCAAGAAAATTTGGCAAAGTCACGCCGGGAACAAATATAAAAATTGTAAATGAGGTAGAAATTCTAAATGAAGTTCCACAAAAAAATAGTGGCATAATTAGTTTAGTACTACCATGGCATTTTAGAAGTGGAATAATTAGTAGGTCCGAAAAGTACATCACTAACGGTGGAAAATTACTTTTTCCTCTTCCAGAAATACAATCTCTTGGAGTTGTGTAAACAATGACTAATAAATGGTTATATATAATTAGTGTTTAGAATAATTAAATTTTGAAACAAGTTTAACTGATCGGTCCAATGTGGTTTTATTCTCGATAATTCATTTAAACCATATCTCGTTTCTCTAAAAACATTAAAGTTGGAAGGTAAAAATTCATTTAATTGATCAATTATATTTACGGTGTTTTTTCCATAGTGTATTTCTACCGACATAGCGGCAATTCTATCAAAATATTTAGCAGCTACCGTGCGAAGAATTTCAAGTTCATTACCTTCAATGTCTAATTTTAAAAAGTAGTACTCATTGTTTTTAACTTTATAGCTTCGGAAAATTGAATTAATAGTTATGCAAACTACCTTCTCTTTAGATTTAACTGTGCTAGAAGTGTAATTTTGTCCCGAATTTTTGATATTTCTTGTGTAAAACTTTGTTTGATTAACTATACTTAAACCTTTACGAATACAAACGGAGTTATAGTTCTTTCGCAGCAATTCCTGATGATGTTCATTATTGGGTTCAATAAAAATTGCTTTTTTTATTTCTAAATGCTTGCTAGCCCTATCTGTAAAGCTCCCAGTGTGTGCACCTGCATCAATTATGATCCAATTCAAATTAGATTTTGCCAGTCTCCTTAAGTAAGAGTATCTTCCTAAACTTTTACCACCTGCAATATAAGGATCATTCAAGCCTAGAAGCCAAACAAACAAATTAAAAAGTCGTTTATATATATACATAAATATACCTTACTAGTTCGACCACTCTTGTGCGCCCACAGGGATTCGAACCCCGAACCTTCTGATCCGTAGTTGGCCAGTAAATCTGAGCGCGATTCACGTCCAAGTTCTAATTGTAAACGATAAAATTAAAACCAGAGGTTTGTTCGGGTTTTCGCGCCTGGTCGATTCTATTTAGAAAAGTAGAAAATTTGGGTAATCGATTTTCAAATACGTCCTTATACTTTTGTGAAATGATGTTTAATCCAGCGCCGACTCTTCCTCTTTGTGGGCTAATAGTGATTCTGGATGCATCTGGGAACAAAACAATCAATGAGTCTTTTGTAAACCTAAAGTAATCCTGGTAGCTAAGGCTTTCTGGGCAGTGATGTGGGAATAAGAATGGGACACTCCCGATTATTCTAGAATTTGGACTAAGTAACTTGAAGAGATTCTTGGAAGCAATGAAAGGATTGTAGCAATGCTCCAAAAGTGAAAAACAAAAAATTACGTCGAACTTTAAGTTAGCCGGGATTTCTATGTCTTCACATAAATCCATTTGTATATCAGGATTATCAAATGCATTGATGTCCAGAGTTTCCAATTTATCAACCAGAAGAGACACGGTTATGGATTTCTCCTTGAGAGATTTTCCAATATCCAGTACTTTCATCTCTTTACCAAGATTTTCTGAAAGGAAATTATGGTCAATTTGAAGCACATCACTGCTAAATTCTGTGATATCTCGAATCTGGTTTATGTGGAATTGATTATTTCTCTCTGGTGATCCAAGAATTATCATGTATATCATTTTATACTAAAAGGCTTATTGGAAGTAGGATCCAAGCGACTGATTAAGTGTCATACGGTTCCAGATTTTTACGGGGTTCTTATAAATTCCAGTTCAATCTGCTGGTGCGCCCGCAGGGATTCGAACCCCGAACCTTCTGATCCGTAGTCAGATGCTCTATCCGTTGAGCTACGGGCGCAATCTTGTGCATTGGCAAGTCTAGCGATTTATTAGGACCTGCCCAAACTTATTAGCCTCCTCCAATTCACCTCTTTTATACGAGGTTTTCCTGCAATCTCACCAGAGATTACTTCAGAGGCATTTATTTTTTCCCAGCTAACTTGATCAATAACTTCATGGCCAGATTTAAGTAAGGAACCAACACCTTCACTCACTTTTGGGTCTGTTAAGTTACTAATAATTAGCTCAACAACATCATTTGAATCACTTTTATTTGTGCCAATCACTCCAACAGGCCCACGCTTTGCCCAGCCAGTTACATAAACATTGTGCTCAACATGGCCTGCGATATTAGTGATTCTACCATTCTCTATATTAATACCAGCGTACTCAACCGCGTCATAACCAATTGCAGTAACTACTAATCCAGCCTTAATTGTGAGGGTTTTATCAGTGGCAATAACTTTGCCATCTTTAACCTCATTTATTGCAAATATAATCTCTTCAACTTTATCTTCCCCTTTGATTTCAATTGGAGCTGATAAGAACCTAATCTCTAGCTTGCGCTTAACACCTTTTTTATCATGCTCTGCAATTAATCTCATTGCCTCTAGATTATTTCTTAAATCTTTCTCAACCTCACCCAATTGCTCAATTCGAGAGGCTGC
>Ga0209550_10007070_pt1 | contig 10411 bp, 6 predicted proteins | sample LauGreSuBDMM15SN_2_FD_187567 | JGI IMG/M metagenome (GOLD analysis project Ga0209550, IMG submission 187567) | Freshwater lake microbial communities from Lake Michigan, USA - Su13.BD.MM15.SN (SPAdes) (version 5) | ecosystem: Environmental > Aquatic > Freshwater > Lake | place: Lake Michigan, USA... | reverse complement strand
CTCGAACAAAAAATAAAAATAAAATAGAATGCCGGTTGACTTTTATTTTAAACAGAAATGTTGCCCACCGAAACCATTGAAGAAGAATATTTATAATCCGGAAGTTCTTTCGAAGTTTCCATTGAATATTCGAATTGCACATCAAATCGTTACATCGGTGGGAACACATAACCAGTGTTATACAAGAGTAAACGTTCCAGTGAATGTGTATGGAAAATGGGCCGGTGCACCGGGAGGTTCGGGACCGGGTGTTTCATCCACTATGAATTATGTGCCGAATACAAATACTTCCGGTTTGGGTCCAAAAATCGGCGTTCCAAATGGCGGTCCAGCAACTATTAATCAAAATGGATAATGTTATTTATATTTAGCAATAATTAGCCACGATTAAATTACATCAAAATAATATTTTTTTCTCATTCTTTTTTATAAACAAATAGACAAAATGCATGGAAGTTATAAGAGACGGCCTGATGGCAAATATACTATCGGTGGAAAAGTATTCGAAAGACTTGTCGGTTCTCGCGCTCAAGTATGGCATCAAACTGCTTATAAAACAAGTGGTGGATTGACTCGTGCTCAGTTGGTGATGAACAAACATGGTCGCGTTGTTTCTGCAAAGAAGCACGCGACTGCCAAACGTGAGAAAAGATTAGTGAAACATGGCTACACTGCAAAGAAGGGCAAATTCGGCGCGGTGAAGATAGGCGCCGCCAAGAAAACTCGCAAGTCTCGCAAGTAAAAAAGACGTGAGAAAGGAGAGAAACGAGAGAAACACGTAAATATAATTCATAAATAGATATTCATGCAGAATCAATATTTTTATACAAAAGCATAAAAATATTAGTAAAAACTTGCACTTTCGTCGCGTTATTCATCTTCTTCTGCGCTTGAATGTTACATTCTTTTTGCTTTGGGATTTTGTATTTGTTGTTTTCTTATACTTGCGATTACGATGTTGTTTACGCTTATGCTTATGGTTATGGTTATTTTTACGTGTGCGTGCATTTTTGGAGTATCTATTATTATTCCTTGTTTTTGGTTTTGTTTTTGTTATGGATGCTTTAGGTGAACCACCGCCTTGGTTTTTGTTATTTATAGTTGGTTTTCTGCCTGGACTTGGACTTCTGCTTCTAGCTTCAAATTTGCCTCTACTTGGACTTGGAGCTCTACCTTCGCTTGGACTTGCACCTCTACCTTCGCTTGGACTTGCACCTCTACCTTCGCTTGGACTTGCACCTCTACCTCTGCTTGGACTTGGAGCTCTATCTCTTCTTTGACGTCGTTCTCTTGCTACAGGTTCTTGTGGGTCAGGTGGAGGTTGAAATAAAGAAGCAAGAGCAGCACTCAATTGTTCCGATGATGCTTCTAACCATTCTAATCCTGGTTGTGTAGGTTTAGGTATTAAATATTTTTTTAATAAAAATAATAGTTTAGAGTATTTTGTTATATTTTGTATACATAATTCAAGAAAATCGGGAGTGGGTTTGGGTTGAGACATAGTTAGATTTTTAAAAAATCCAATCATTTCTATTAAATGGTCATGCCAATACCTACGTTGTAATGGTGCCAATTCTCTAAATTTAGATATATCATCTTCTTTTCCTTCAAAACATACATCACCCGTAGAACTTATTAAATTAGATATAAATACATTAAATTGTTCAAATGTAAATTGTCCGGCTCCTAATAACTGAAAAACAAAACTATCAATAAATGCATCAAGCTCTCGCACTTTAAGTTGACTTCTAATATCTTTTGTATTTTTTCCACCATGAAGTTCTAAAATCTCTGCAATTTCTTGTGCAATAGTAGGTGCTGCACCAGCAGGACTAACAAATGTGGCAACAGCAGCGCCAGCAGAACCGGCTTTATTTTTACCTTTACTTGGAGGTTTACTTCTACTTTTAATTTCTTTAATAGCTTCAGCGAATTGACTTTTTATTTCGTCATCACAATGTTTAGTTAACATACTAAATTTGTCTGTTAAACGTTTAAGTAAAAATTCATATGCTCTTGGCTGAAATGCATCAGGTAATAAACGTTGAAAATCTCCTTCAGGACATGCCATTAATCGTCCTAAATTTTCAGAATTAAGAAACTCGAATGAAAGAACATCTTCGTCTCTATTATAACCAGATGGATGTATAAAAGAATGTGTTACTTGTCCAGTATCAAGTAAACTATTTCTATATGTGTCAATACCATGAAAAAGTTTATCATTTCCATAATATGTTTGTAGGGGCGGAGGTAATACTACCCCACATTGCTGTAGTGTTAGAAAAAGTGCTTGGTCTTTCATAAAATTTTCAGATGAAACTCTCATTTTTAACGGGTCAACTTTAAGTAAATCAACGCCTAAAAGAGTTAAACATATATCACGCATAGCAAGACCTCTAGAAAGTAACTGATAAAATAACATTCTTGTGAATAAAGAAATTTTACTCCAGTCGGATTTAAACTTTATTCCAAAAATAGATAATATAACATATACACCAAATTGATATTCTCCTGTAACTACTAAACCCTGAGGATCGTCTCCAGGAACGCGAAGATTTTCACTCTTGATAACAACTATTGGTTGAAAATGCATAAGTTCTGCCAACCCTAATTCATGGCTACGAAAAACTTCAAGAAGTGGTTGTAAATCTGTTAGTAAAGTAGAAGGTGGAACTAACATAGGAACAAAGCCATGTAAAAATAAATCAAAAGCTTCAACGGATGTTAAAAATTCGCCTCGTGATTTATATGTTAAATCTCGAGTCTTGACGCGTTCTTTTATTTGGAGCAAACTAGCTAAAATACCATTTCCTTGAATAGCGCGTAAGAATCCGACCCCAGTCGTTATAACATTTTGCAATTGACCATGAGGTAATCCTTCAGCTTGTGCGGGGACATGAGCAGTGTCTATCATATTCATACAAGCAGTTTCCAATGATTTTAAAGCATTTCTAGGACCAATTGCTAGTAATGTAGCATCAGGAACTCGTGAATAAAATACAACACCAAGGTGATACAAGTGTAACAATTGAACAAAACATGATGCATAAGCAGTCATAATATTATGTATTTCGCCACTTATCAACTTAAATCTAGGATTATAACCATAGTTTATAACACGACCCAATATTTCAAGCATAGTAGTTATTTGTGTGTGTTGTTCTGTTCCAACTGCGTATTCTGGAAGTAACTCATTAAAATGAAAAAATAAAATACTTGCACATATGGCAATTCTTTTTAATTCTTTATTAATTTTTTGTGTGACAAATGCACGATTTGTAAAATTTTCAATACTAAATAGTGTAAATAAAATATCAAATAATACTTTAACAGGTGAAGAAAAACCTTCATCGGTGCTCATGGAATATCTACTTATTCTATCTGCTATTGCATCTATGTTTGCAGGCATTGCTATAGGTGTGTAACCACTGCGAAAAACATAACCGGCTATTTTTTTTATGTAATCACCTGAGAGCATTTTAGGAACGAGGTCAAATTCTGCAAGGGAAGATTTTGTAGGACGATTAGGGTCGCGTGGAAATTGTCGGAGAAACGTAACAAGAGCAGGATTTACACCATCTCTAATATTTATCGCATCTAAAAATGCCAATGCGTCGCACGAACTTCTTGTCGAAGAAAGTTGAAAGTCCCCACCTACTAGTGATATACCAATAACTGCAAGTTCTCTTAAAAATAATGCTGCATATTGAGGATGAGATGTGCAAAATTCATCAATAGTTTTTTTGATACCAAGTTGAGAACATAATGTAAAAAACATTAAAAGTGTTTGAACAAATCCAGAGTCTTGTAAAAAAGGAATTAAAGAACCCAATCCCGCAAAAGTCAATGTATAGTCTGCATCTGATGGTGAATTTAATTGTTTCAACATTTCTGATACTAAATCTCGAGCATTATCATCGCCACCAAGAGCAGCAATAGCCACAGGATTACTTGCAAATGTTCTAAGAACATCACCCAATTTATATATCATTCTACCACCACATAATGAAACTTGAAGTTCTAATCCCAATTCAAGTGACCTCAATATTTGAATAAGTTGAGTAATTTGTCTCATGATAGGATTAAATGTATTAGCACCTGAACCAGAATCAGCGCCATCAAATAGTTTTTTATATGCTAATGTCTCACCAGTTTGTGATGTATCAACAATATTTGATACCAAGTTATGTAAGGCGGTAATCATATAGCTTCTCTTTGAGTCAAGCTGTGGTTCAGCAAGTGCTGTTAGAAAAATTTTAAAAAATGAAGAAAATTGTTCGAGTTGTAGAGGGTGAACATATATTAGTTTAAATAATTCAACATCAATATCCGACATAGCACATAAACAATTAAAGTCTTTTGCACAAGCTTTTGATAAAAGAGCAAAACACAAATGTATGTATTTATTTGGAAGCGATAGGTTAAGATGCGAAGGACCTAGAGAACCCGATGATGGTAGTTGTGGGGTAAAATCTATATGCGTCATAGCTACTATACGAAAGGTAAGTAGTGTAAAAATATTTCCATTCAATTTGAGCCTTACATTCCAGACCATATTTGCAGCAGTAGGCATAGTGCAGTCTACGGCTGAATCAGGAAATAGTACAGGAGTAAATCCCGCCTGACTTGTAAAAAGTCGTTGGGTCATTTCATGTAGTTTAGCCCTTATAGCAGATATATTAGGTTTAATGCCTTCTGCTATTGTCTCTTTTGTTGCAACTCCATAAAATGAAAGCATTGGAACTAACATACCCTTTCCCAATATTGCTACTATAGGATGGTTCCCATATACTGGTATACCTACATTATCCTGCAATTCCTGAAAAAATTTGTCACCATTCTCAAGTATTTTGGATGATAAACTATCCCTCAGAGTGCACAATAACGTTAGTTTTTGTCGTAAGTTAATGACGGGGTCACCTGCAGCTCGAGGAGTAGAGTCTGAAAATTGTGACTCCGCGCCAACACTAAATACACTATCATCATTAGCTTCAGCAGGTGGTAATGCCATAAAGTCTTGTTCTTCATTATTTGTGTCAGCGTCCGCTTTCGCATCAGCTATCTCTCTATCTAAATCGTGAAGTGCAGCATTAAATTGAACAAGACCTTCAACTGAAAGAAATAATGATTGCTGAGGTTGGCGAAAACCTGATAAAATACCGGCCGCTGTAGGTGTATCTGGTTCACTATCACTCATATCACTCATTTAATTAATTTATAATATGATAATAACGGAACAATAATATAATAATATATATACTATTATTATATTATAAATACACATAACAATACCTTATTCGAACTACAAACTACAAATAATTCCACCATAGTGTCCCATTCTTTTCTGTTAAGTATTCGTTATAGTTATCAATAAAGAATTTCTCAAAGTATCGTTTGCTTACGACCATTTTATTACACTTGTATCCCCATTTGCAGTAAAAGTCATATATCGTATGAACAGGGAAAGAAATAGGCAGTGTCGTGGTTGGGGTTAGAGGCGGGGGGTGAGTAACTTGCGTTGATAGAGAAACATCTTTATTCTTATGTTTACCTTTTAAACACGTTACAGAATTCTCACTTCCACCCACCATATGCATTTTTTTAAATTCTTCAATACATGCTAAAATTTCTTGTTTTTTGTCCCATAGTTTGCATCCAATATTCATCAAGTATTTGTCTTCTTCAATGCAAATATCTGGCAAAAAGTGGCGAATAAAACCTAAAATAGTTTGGTCCGTAATTGTTTGCACATTTTTCTGGTTCCCATGATAGACATTTCCATAGTTTAAAAACAGCGTCGACAATTCATCAATTTCAAGTTCGATTTCGGTATGGTTGCATGTAATATTTTCATTCCAGAAGGACATGAATTTTCCAACAAGAGGCAAATGTTTGCTCGTTACATTTAAAAATATTTCTTGTGTATCCTGGGTTTCGGTGGGTGCAGGTGTGCTAGCACTAGCCACGTCAGATAAACTTGTTTGCATCTGTAATGGTTCGCATATCCACTCGAAACGTTTCATAAGGTGTTTTTTAAGAACATTTGTAAAAAATACATTCGGTATTTTCTCTTCTTCAATAAACAACTTCCATAAGTAAAGCATATTTTTCCATGTAATACGTGCACTGGCATTTTGACATGGTTCCATCGTTGTGGATATAAATTTTGTCATTATTTCGTCATCGGTGATATCTTTCAAATAAAAAGCGTGTTGACGCATCGCATGGTCTTTGCATTGTTTTTCAATAAATATGTCAGCACTATTAAAACGCATCGAATAGTGTGCAGCGACACAAAACAAGTCAAGCATACTTTGTTTTTGAATAATATTTGACGAATTATATGTAGATGGACTTTTCGGAGTAGAAATACCACTGGATGACACCATGTTAGAAAGCGACGACAAGGACGACGACGACGACATCGAATGCGAAAGACCGATTTTAATACCTTCATTGTGTGTATAAAAAGGAAACGAAATAATATTTTCAACTACGTCAATAATGCGGCACTCTTCGTATTTGTGTTCATAAAACTTGAACTTGATATGGTTCATCATATTGGGCGTCCCAAAAAGTGCATAACTTTCCTCACTAAGGTCAGAAATAAAATGTTTCGTTTTCGACGGGATAAAATAGGTATTTGTATTTTTTCGAAGAAGGATGTCGCCAATAATGGTCAGAAAATATTTTGCACTATCCTTATTTTTAAATATAAACGGCGTAAGTGCGTTTAAAATGCGCTGAATTGTTTCGGATTCAGGTATAGACGAAAGAAGGTCACGTTCTTTTATTTTCTTGATAATACTATTCTTGATCTTATATTTCCAGATGGAAAGTTCGGAATTATGTTGGTCAGTAATCGTGGTTCTTATGTCGTGCTCGATTTCATCCTCGTTGATTATTTTATAGGTATTGTGTTGGTAAACAAAAAAGAGGTCGATGCTCGGGTTATAATAATAAGCAGAACTATTGATAAATTCACGTATAAATTCGTCCGATGTTTCTTCGAGAGTTTTGCGCCGTTCTTCGCGCATATTTCGTTCATCGCATTTTTGCTGTAATAGTGTAGGTAGTGTTGTTTTGATATGCGTAGACAATTTTGTTTTCAGATATTCGTCGTCTTCATATTTTTGATATAATCCGCGGACTATCTCGAGAAGGTCGTCACATTCGCATTCTGTTGAGGGGGTGGATGTAGGAGCCTTCTTTGGTCCAATTTTTGGAGATAGTTTGGATTTTTCGTGAGATGGAGGAGCAGACATTATATGAAATTGTGTATGTAGTGATAGTATATGATATAGTTTTATATTTATATCTATTATATTTATTATATATGCCGCAAAATCTATTAAAACTAATTTGCGATATATATAAATCACCCCGTCAACAACAACAACGCCCATGTCGGAATATTCCGTCTATACATCTACGTCTACATCTACATCTACACCTACACTAACACCTATGACCAAAAGCAGCAGATATATTATTGCAATACACGAATATTCGCGTGCAAGTATAAGTTACGACTTTACATGTTATTTTTATATTGAAAAAGGCGAAAACAAAAACAATACAAAAAGAGTTATGTTTTTTGGAAATCGAAAAAGCGAAAATTTCAGTGAAATTAGTTTTTCATTTTCATATCGCGATGATGTAAATATAGATATACTTGTCAACTTTATGAAAAAAATATTGAACAAAGATGGAAATACACACTCGCTTCATTTGTATATAGTTGAAAATGATTTTTTTAATATAGCAAATAGCTCGTTAGAGCGTATAACATTTAAATATATAAGTGGACTTGAGAAAAATAATATTTTGAAACCAATAACAACATATAATGATAATAATATAATGTTATTTGATGAGATAAGCTTACTATTACAATTTATTATAAAAACAGACGACGTAACCATTGACATCGTATAGTGCGCAGGGTAATGCGCGGTTTAGATCTTGTTCTTTTTTGTATTTCTATTTTTGGTGACTTGTTTTGTGCTCTTTTTATTTTTATTTTTAAGCATCTTCATGAACATTTTCATATCTTTTTTATTATATTTTCCGCCACCTAAATCATCAAAATCATTGGGTGGTGGCTGTTGCTGTTGCTGTTGCTGTTGTTGTTGTTGTTGCTGTTGCTGTTGCTGTGGCTGGACTTGTTGAAAAGGTAGCTCCTGTTGAGGTGGTCTTGATGGTAGTTCGGCGTTATTAGGCAATGTTGTCGCGGATGCCGCCGATGGTCTTGTAGATAGTGTTGGAGATGCTGGCGATGAAGATGGCAATGAAGATGAAGAAAAAATATCACTATCTCCTGATTTATAAACCGATTCCTTATATTTTTTCAATGCATTGGGTGCGTCAGTATCCTTATCGGCCAAAACACAATTACATTCGACCCATGATCTTGTGGGTCGGTCTTCCAAATATTTTTCCTGATTTGCCCACTGAATATGTTTCTCGCAAAATTCTTTAGCATTAAAGGGTGCTCCGCATGCTCTTCCCCATATTGCCAAAAATCGGTTATTTCTAAAAAGCTTGGACGATCCCACCTTGGCGTCAACCGCACCACGAGGTTGATTTGGTTTGGGTCTTGATGGGTCTGACATATATTCGCGTTTATCGTCGTCATAGTGTGCACATATAGTGCGGGAACAGGGGTTACTTTCTTTGTCCAAATAAACGTCTTTATGGTCCGATATCATTTTTATAGCCATGTCTTCATCAATTTTTACTCCCCCTGCTTTACACTGGCGCATAATTTCTTCAAGGCGCATACGTCGCGCGCCCGAGTGTCTACGCGAGTCATAAAAGCCATCGTTAGAGCATTCGATATTTCGAATACGTGGGTCATAACATGCATTAAATCCAATAAAATATCCTTTACTTTTTACCTCTTTTTTTACAAATTTTCTACCCAATTCAAGGCACATAATTTGTTCTTCGGTGGTGTCTGTCTCTGTTTTTTTGACTTTTCCAATATACCATGTATTTGCATAGTCGCCAGAGTTATTTTCGCACAGAAAGGTAACATAGTCTTCAAGAGTTTTTCCATACTGCATTGCTTTTCTTGCACGGAAACAAATCGGCGCTTTCAGTTCAAAAGAGTCAAATCCACCAATGGTTGTTTCTGTTCCTATAAAACCATGCGTAGTCATAAAAAAGTCGGTGCTGCTAAAAATACCACCAGGGAAAGTCTGCATAAGCATATCCGCGGATACCGAGCTTGGTGTTCCGCTTGTAGCAGTTTGTAAATTTAAAATAATATTGTCAAATTGTCCCGACATAAAGTCGTCGAATGTGATATGAGCACACACAATTTGTCCTCCTTTGGTATACTCTTCACCAATTGCCATAAATGCACTACATTTGTCGCCACCACTTCCAAATAACCTGTCAATGAATGATCGGGGTTTAGAAGGAGATTCAGGTGCAGATGCAGATGCAGATGCAGGCGCGGATGCGGATGTGAGTGTAGGCGACGCTGCTGTTGATGCAGATGAAACTTTATAAGATGCGTTTGATAAAAATTCAGCATAAATGGGTTTTTCTTTTAGCTTGCTATATTCTGGAGTATCTAATAGTTTTTCTAAATGTGGGAAAATATAGAAAAGAGAGACGATTCCGTTTAATAAGAAAATAACTTTTGCGTCAATTGCAACAGAAGATTCGGAGGCAGAATAAAATGAATCGGCGTCTAATGTTATGCGCGGAGGCTCCGTCGAGGATGCAGATGTGATATTCTTTTTTGTTTCATCGGTTATTTTACCCCCCTGAATTGCTTTTACAACACCGGCAGCAATACCTTCTATTTCTTCAACTATTTCTTTATATTTCTCATCCAATGAGCTTTTTGACATAAACAAATCTGCCATCATTTCAATAAAAAGATGAATAGTATAACCCGTGTGGTCGTAAACATAATAGGCATAGGTTCGAATAAATTTTATAATTCTATCTGCGAGCAACTCGCCATGTGCTAGGCCTCGCTCTTTTGCCGTTCCTTTTACAGATACGTATATAAATCCTTCTTTTTCGGTTTTCCATCCATTTGCTACTTTGACTGCTACTGGTTCTTTTTTATCAGAATTATTGTCATTAGGAAGTGCTGGTGGCTCCGAGGTTGCAGTCGCTGATGTAGGTCCAGTCGCTGGCGCAGTCGCTGGCGCAGTTACTGGTTTTTGTATTTGTGGTGGTAAGGGTGGTGTTTCCATTATAATTATATGGTTGCTATATTATTACTATATAATAATGCTATTATATAATATTGATAATAAATATATTTAGGCTAAATTCAATAAACAACATGAATACATATTTTTATTAATACGCATAACTATTTAAAGATTTTTATTAAAATAAGGTATACAACTATATTTCAAATGAGTGTTTCATCTTCTGCTTC
>Ga0209550_10007068_pt1 | contig 10412 bp, 10 predicted proteins | sample LauGreSuBDMM15SN_2_FD_187567 | JGI IMG/M metagenome (GOLD analysis project Ga0209550, IMG submission 187567) | Freshwater lake microbial communities from Lake Michigan, USA - Su13.BD.MM15.SN (SPAdes) (version 5) | ecosystem: Environmental > Aquatic > Freshwater > Lake | place: Lake Michigan... | reverse complement strand
GCTCTCGTGTGAACTGAGCACAAACGATGCGCGTGCCGCCACTTCGCGTTGTGCTCTGTATCTTTGGAGTTGTGCCCCGCGCCATCCGTGTTACATGGCCAGCGATCAATGCGCGCATCGTCCAAGTTCTGCGAGACCAGAACATGCTTGTTAATGTGACAGTCTTCACCAATGATGTCGGTGAACGGCTCGTAGATGGCTGCCGAACAGAGCAGGCCGATGTACATCTGGTTCCATACAGCGTCCTTGAGATACATCCGCAGGCAGAAGCCGACATCGTCATCAATGAAAGCTGCACTCCTACTTTGGACATCTGCCCCATGTTATTTATACAAAGACTGCCGCTCGAGCAGCGCCGCAATGCGCTTCGACAGATGTACATGGAAGCCGTGGTTGGACGATTCCTCAATCGCAGCAACTCATCGTTTGACGCGGCCGTCGTCATTGGTGGAGACTATTACCCGCTGCACAATGTGAGCGCGAATGACGTTTTGGAAGCTGCAAACCGAACTCACACCATGTTTATCAGCAGAACCTCACCATCAGGGGGCTTCACGAATGGCTTCTACATCGGCCACCTGCATGCCGTGTCACGCGTCATGAGTCGTGCCGATATCTACTTTCAGGACAGGCTCCTCCGCACGCGTCGAGGCTACGAGGCCCATCTCGCAGCAGCTTTTGCCCACTTTAGCATCAAAGAGAAATACACTGATTTCCTCTTTGCCAAAGTCAGAGCCTCAGGAATGTTTGCCGGGTACACGTGGCCACATTTGTGCAACCGATACCAACAAATCAAAGCTGGGCTCTCGCCCACTGGGGCTGCTTGGCTCCATGAGACGCTCGAAATCATCGCAGCCAAGATGCGACTCCCGGCCATAGAAGGCCTGGAATTGCAGTCCAATTGCCTAACTAAGCGTCCAGCCGTCAGCTTCCTTCTAACCGAGAGAGATCGCCAGGATCCCCCCGATGAGCTTTACTCATCTCCCCATACATGCCGGGGAAGCGCGTGCAAAGCCACAGCGATTGCCGACCAGAGGCGCTGCATGACATATGCGAACGGAAGCACTCGTGAAGAAGGCAGGCCATCCCTGCAGACCGAAAGCGATGCTGACCCGAGAGACCACACTCTGCGCGTTTACCGCAGGGACATGCCAGCTTTCGATGAGGCTGAGCATGAGTGTATCTACACGCCATCCTCGCTCGAGGTTGCATGGGCTGATGTTTGGGCACAATGGGAGATTCAGCGCACGCCAGTGACGCAGGCGGTGCTGTGTGAGGCCTCCAGTCGCCTGGGCGCTCCTCAGAGACCAAGAGATGCGAGCATGTTCACCTGTGGCAGCTCACAGGTTGAAATTGAGCCTCTCGTTGGGATACTGCGCAATCCAAGAGTGCCCTGTGAAGACAGGTCGCTCAGTGCAGTGCTGAATCAATCATATCTATGGTTGGATGTACTTCCACCTTTGAACCCTGGCTCGCATGCGTACCTTTTGGACATGGGCGCGTCGACCTGGATGGGCGGGGGACCTGGAGAGAGAGAAGTAGGCGCAAGTGGAACCTCCTTTATCGTTGATCGATTCGCACAGCTTGGACTCGCGTTCGACCGCATCTTGGCATGGGAAGCAACACCGCACTCAGGTTCGGAGATATGGTCTTCTGTCCCAGTCGAAATTCAGGCAAGGATGAGCTACTACAATGTTCCCATATCCGACAACGAGAACCAGTCGAGCTATCCATGGCGGCACCTGCTAGAGCTGGCAGCGCCGCGCGACTTTGTTGTCGTGAAACTCGATGTTGACAATCCAGTCATCGAAGCTAGCCTCATCCATCAGCTGATGCAAGAGCGCGCTATTTCCTCACGCGTCGACGTGCTACTGTGGGAGCCACATTGGCGGTCAGCATCGAAAATCTCGCGGCTTGCGTGCGCTGATCCATTACAGCTTTGCATTGTTCCTGGCTTCCACCGCAACGCCAGGCATCCTTCTCCACTGCACACTTACCTCAGCGAGACAGTGAAAACGTTTGCAGAGCTGCGGAAGCTTGGTGTGCTTGCTCATGCTTGGTACTAAGCCTCAGAGGGGGGGAGGCCCAACGCCAGCGCGCACGACCCTTAAGTGTAAAGTTAAAGTGATTGATGCACATTCGATTAGACCATGATACCTTTGGCACGTTAAATAGGGTTTAGGGATATTACATGCTCACAGTCGGGACGTCCTCCCGATTGGAGCTCGCCTTCGAAGCGGCTTCTCAATGTGAAAAAGTACTGAGAATAGTTACAGATACAGCGCTGTGCACGGATCACGGTGTCGTCGTCGAGACAGACGACACGCAGCCATGCGGCACGCAGCACACGACACCGAGTCGCCGTACAGTAGACCTTCCGCGTTGCGGCGACGCGCGGGGGCCGGTGTAGCTGAACACACTTACACACAACTTTTCCAGCAGATCAGGCGCTCTGGCCGAAGGCCGAACGTACACTCGGGGCGCCGATGGGTATAATTTTTCAGCTGAACGGCTGTGCAGTCACGCTGTATGAGCCTCCCTTTCCCTCAATTCACGACGGACATCCTTGGGCTTGGCGCTTGGGGCGACGAGCAGGGCGTTGTGCGATGAAGCCTCCATGAAGCCTCCATGCATACGTACGCGATCCGCACCAGCGGCAAGGGGCCAAGGCGCCCTCGGATTCGATCACGGGCCCGGCTCGCGAGCGGCTCAGACGACGTAGGCGCCTGGTCCGGGTGCGGAGCTCGACGTACTCTTATTCCCCGAAAACCGCTCGGAGGTGCCGAAGCCCCACGAGGCGGAGGTGGCCTGCGGGAGCAGCAAGCGAGGGGCAGGTGGTGAGCAGGCGGTGCGAGGAGTCGTACCGGTAGCTCGGGTCTAGCCTCAGGTTTAGAACAAGCTCGGGTCTACAAGCTCGGGTCGGTGGATGGGCGAGCGCACGATCGCGCGCCGCGGCAAGGGGGCAGGGAAGGGGCAGGGAAGAACGCGGGGACGCAGCCAGTATAGCAGCGCCAGTAGAGCAGCCAGTAAAGCAGCCAGTAGAGCAGCCAATTATAGCAGCCACAGGCAGTGTAACGGCGATGTGGCAGCGGAGGATCAGCACGCACCCCATTGTTCGATGATCGGATTTGGGCGCCGGTCATGCTGCCGATCGGGTAGGCGCCCGGCCCAGGAGCGTCGCGCCCTCCGGTCACCTTCTCATGCTCGGACGAGATGTACACCTTGGCGGCGTGTTCGCGCGTGCTCGTGCCAAAGCCGAATCGTGGTGTCGAGGGCTTCGTGGACGAGTTCTGTGGGCCGATCGCCGCCGTGACATCGTAAGAGCCGGGCGAGGGTGTGCCCGCTGCGCGCTTGACGTGGTCGTACGTGAAGCGCTCCGACTTGCCCATCACCCAGCCGGGCTGTGACTCGTTCTTGCTGAGAATCTGTTTGCCCACCGCGTCTGTCAGAGCGACATATGCCGGGCCGGGCGAGTTGATGCCGAACAGCGCCTTGTTGTGCTCTTCCGTCACATACACCTTCGCCACGTTCTCACGCGTTGCCGAGCCCATGCCGTAGACGGGCGCTGATGCCCTCGCGCTGTTCACCTGCTTGCCAAGACCCAGCGAGGGTGCATAGGCGCCAGGGCCCGGGGCGCCATCCTTGCTCGGCTTGAGCCAACGGTCAGCGGTGCCAAAGGCCCATAGCGGCGCCGAGGCCTTGGCACCGTCCACTTGCGGACCGACCGCCGCCCTATGCTTGTAGACTGCCGGGCCTGGCGACGCATTCTTGTCGACACAAAGTTTGGCGTGCTCCTGCGATATGAAGACCTTGTCCCGGCCTTCGCGGGTGCCGGAGCCGAAGCCGTAGATGGGGCTGCTCTTCCACCCACCGCGGCTCTGCGTCCCGAAAGTCGAGCGCGTGCCGCCCACTATGCTCACTGGCACCATGATGCGTGATGCCCTCAGCGGTCCGACGCTGGTGAGTGCGTCGACGCAAAGGAGGAACAACTTCGTTTCCGTTTTTCTGAACTTCTCGCCGATAAAGTTCTTCCAGCAATTCAATGCATGCATGCTCTCTCAGGCAGTGCATTGAGGATAAGACAAGGAATGGCGAATAATAAACGGCACCCGTTGTCCTGTGTGTCCGGCTCCACCCGAGCCCCGGACCCGGTGTCTTTTTACAGTCGATGTACAATTGTACCGGGGTGTCTTTTTACGGTAGTGTCTTACCGGGTCAGTAACACGTGGAGCCTAAACCCTGACTCCGTGGCGATAAACTGTGGTGATCAGCGAAAGCGTCCATTGCGATTGCGGCCCCCGTGCTTGGAGAGTGTGCGCGTTTGTGTTTCACAGCAGCGGCGCGCGTACATGTGTGTCTGTGTGTGTGTGCGCCGCACTCTACGCCCCTCACGTTGTGTCTCCACGGGACCTGTGGCTGTGCGTCTTGCCGAGATGGCAAATTACATGTAACGTGAACGTGTTTCACAGCAGCTGCACAAGCGTTTGTGGCGACCGCGGGGGTGAGTGCCGAGTTCAAGACATGTCAACGCGATTCGAGTGGAGTGACGTGTGTACGACCATCCTGTCGATGCAAAGCTCGCACACGCATCGTGCCTCGGTCATTTCCCAGCTCGGTTCCGAAGGGATCTCCGAGCGCATCTCCGTGTCACCGGGCATCGTGCTCAGCGCAGAGACGATCGAGCAGGTGGTTGGCGATGCCGCTCAGAGCTGCATGGTGCCACCCGACTACGCTGCCTCCGGAAATGTGTCGACGCGCTGGTTTGGAACCATTGGCAGCAGCCTGGCGCATCTCAACCTGCTCCACCGCTTCGATCGCCGGCGGCCAAAGTGCTCCTGGCTGATGGTGCTTGCGGACGACGTTGTGCTCTTGCCAGGCTTCGCGGAGTGGGTCCAACGGAGCGTGTTCACTGCGTCGAATACCAATGTCGACTTTGTCAACCTGGCTGTGGTTCGGGCATGGGGCGAAGAGTCCGGGCAGGCAACGAGCAAAGAGGCATCAGCGGTCAAGCGAGTGAGCGGCTCACAGGACTGGCCCGCTTGGACTGCCGGGCGATCCCCCGCTGACGCGATCGTCAAGAGCCCCAACCTGCTCGTGAGCGGCTATCTCGTGCGGATGGCCACGCTGCCAGTGCTGCTCAAGTCCTTTGGTCTGACGCGCAACTGGCGGCGCGAGTGCTCGATCGACCAGGTGCTCGCTCGCGTGCAGTACGCGCTGGCAAGCTCCGGCCAGTACCGTGCAGTGAACGTGGAGGCTGAATGGAGCAAGCTCGCTCACTGCGCAGTGGGCGAGAGTGAGAAGCAAGTCATCCAGAAGCGCTTTCCCGACCGGCACGCGGCGTGCGAGACCCAACATAAAGAGCTCTACGGTAGCGGCTCTCGGTCGCATGATCGTCGACGACGGCTATCGAGCATCGACGACACCCTCTTGATGACCAAGAAGAAGGCGTCCGTGAAGAATGGCCACACGCAACCTTCGGGTGCGTGCTTCCACGGCTTCCAAGTGCCCGGTGATCGGGTGACAGTCGATGGGGAGGGGAGGCTCGTCACACGTCCGCTCGGGGTTGGAGGAGCAGCTATTGTGAGGGAGGTGGCGGATGAGTGGCCGTCTCGGTGCGCATCCGCGATGCGCGGCTTACTGGATCGCGGGCTGTTGGACAAGGGATCCCGCGCACCCCATCACGCCCAGCCGACCGCGGCGATTGCGACAACAACTGCGCCCATTCCGCCAAAGCCGGCGACGGTGCGCATCGTCGAAGAGCTCGGGCTGACCTTTGGACACTCGTCGAACAAGAACTTTCCGCAGACGTTTCCGTCAAGAAGTACCCCCCGGGCGCCGATCACGGCGAATCAGGCGCAGCTGCTAAGCAGCGAGGACCTCGAGCTCCTCAAGCAGTTGGTGAACGCCAAGGGCTGGGACGAAATTGCCGCAGCACGCGAGTACCCGCAGCGGGTCCCCCAGCGGGGACGTCGAGGTTGTGCCGCCGTCACGGACCCACTGCACTGCTGCTACCGCGTCTCACTGGTGGAGCGGATGGAGCGGATGTCGGCGTGGAGTCGCTCGCATGGTCTGCCGCAGAGCATTGACGTCCTCTACCCCTACGCCGGCGTGGATCTGCTCAACTCATACGGTCTCTTCCCCTCAGCCCCAGTCCACGTCCTCTCGGCGTACCACGTGGCTTACTCACCGAACGCGGAGACTGACGACCCGGCGGACCTGTTCGCGGAGACGCGCCGCTGCCTGCGCGACGCCGAGTGCACCCACATAATGGTCGAGTCCGCAGCCAACTATTACCGGCACCTCATGTGCCTAGGCTTCCGCTCCGCCATGTCCGCGTGGATGGAGGGGCGCTATTTCGCAAAGGGGATTGGTGTCTTCCCGTCGATGCTGATGCTCATACGGCTCCTTGACATGGACCTACTTGAGGTGACGATGCTGCGCCGGCCAAACGAGAGGACGGGCAAGAGGGCGGAGACCTACCACGGCACCGGCTTCGTCATGATCGTCCAGCGGCGCAGCAAGCTGCCCTCGGAGGCAAAGCCCCCGACGCGTCAAAAGATCGTGTACCTCGGAGAATTGTACGGCCCAAAAACGGTTCGGAGCTTCTTTGACGAAGTGGAGAGGCACATGACGCTCAAACCGTTTGTCTTCATCAACAAGGCCATCCTGTTGAACATGAATGAGCCTACCGGCGAAGGCGACCATCTCATCCACGGATCGTTCTTTCGCAATGAGCTCTGCAATCGAGGTGCGATCGTCGGCGCCATGGTTCAAGATCAGACGGGCTTTGACATTTACTTCGCGGGAGACTTTGGCCTGAAGTACACGCGGTGCGCCTCGCGCTTGCAGGCGGCGTGCGGCCTGCCATCCCGATCGCACATGCCGCACCCGCTGCCCACCGCATGTGCTTCTCACCGGTCGCGGTCGCATACGGCAGGGGCATCCGGATCTACGGTGACTGCCAGAGCGCGAAGACGAACACGGACCAGCAGGAATGGATGGCGCGGGCGGTGTTGGAGCTACCGCATAAGGCGACCATCGGCGCGCGCTGGCTCAACCAGTCGAGTGGCAAGCGGTCGGAACGTCGGTTCTACAATCGGTCGGAGCCTCTTGTGCTGGCAGAGCCCCTGCCGTTCGGCTGGTCGCATTACAGCATGAATGATGAAGGCGATACTGGATGTCTTATGGTCCATCTGCCGCCACAATCCTTGCCCGCTCCAATGTCGAAGTCCTTCTGGCCGTTCGCTCAGAAAGCGGAAAGCCGACTGAATTATCCACAGCCGCCAGCGTGCGGAATATTCAGTCGGCCATGAAGGGAAGGCCGTTGTGCTGGCCGGCTGCAGATCGGTTCGTCGTAGCTTCATTGCGCGTGACGATTCGGCGTGGGTCCGGCTGATGCTGCAATGCCCAATCTCGAAACCACAATCTCAGCACACAAACGACATAACGACGTGATGTGTCGGCTCGCAGCGCCGCAGCGGAGACAGCTCCCCACCGCCAGCTCTCGCTCCCCATAGACTCGAGTTTGCGGTGACCACGCGACGTCGAACTCGATCCAACACCGCCACAGCAAAAAAACGAAACTTCCCACCCGCACCCCCCGGGGCGGGAAAGCGGGGAAAGCGGGGGGTTCGAGCGGTGTGGGTTCTCTCTAAGGGGGGGCTAGTTCCGTGTGAATACAACTGAATACAACTGCAGACCGTATGTGTACCCGCGGTGGCCAACTACCATACCGTGAATAATGGTCCGTCACCACCCGATAAGTACCCCTGGCTTCTCCACTCTCGGCTACAAGGCTCCTAGACAGGTGACATCGGGTTTGCCGAATGCGCGGAACTCGATTTGCCAGAAAGCCCCGCACGCCGAAGGAGCCTCCGAAGAATGGCGATGGCAGCAGTTTGCCCATACGGAATGTAGGACAAAATGTACCAAGTCAGCGCAAAGAATTGGAGGAGGATGAAGACGAGCGAGAGCAGCCCCGAGTGCAGGACGAAGATGCACACGAGCGTTCCAATGAGCGTTCCAAAGTACGCGATCGACGCAAGGCGGCGCGAGGGCTCCATCATTTGTTTCAGCTGGCGGGTAGGCCCAACAAGAAAGGATGTTGCGCCAAGCGAGAGCAAATTGCCGAGCGTATACTTGAACGCGAAAGGGATCGGGTTGCCCATGAGCAGCTTTGCGATGGACATGAGCGAGCCCAGCGAAAGCAGGCAGCCGATGGCGAGGCAAGTGAAGGCGCCGATGATGCGTTGCTTGAGGCTCAGGGCTGGGCAGCACTTGCATACGCGCACGAGTCCGCTATCCTGCTCCTCCTTCGCAGCGCCGAGACCACCAAGGTTCACGCCAGTCATCATCGAGGCCGCAGCAGCCGCCTCGCCGCATCGCTCCTTGGCCGTCGCCGCTGTGGTCTTGAGCTTCTCCACTCCGCTCGAGCCCAGATCGCGTGCCTTCTGACCTGCGGCCTGCACCTTCTCCACTCCGTTCGAGGCCAGATCGCGCGCCTTCTGGGCCTTCTCAAGGCCCAAATCGCGAACCTTCTCGAGCGAGCCACTGACTTTGGCCTGCGCCACTGACTTCAGCTCTACTAGCTTGGACACGCCAAGGTTCTCGGTGAAGCTGCCGAGCTTACCCAGGCCCGACCGGAAGGGGCTTCGTGGGTCGCTATCGCTCAAGAGGCGATCCCGATCGCAAGTGGGCGACTCGCCGTCGCTCGAGGGCGCCTCGCTCCCGATCTCCGGCTCGGCCAATTCCACGCGCGTGAGTCCCTTGGGCAACGAGCTGCCCAGCATGTGCAACGAGTTGCTCAAGGCCGCCTTCTTCTCAGAGACCTTTTCGAGCTCGAGCGCTGCCTTCTCCTTGAACTTGGCCACGCCCTCGCTCAAGCCGCTACTAGCAACCTTCTCCTCTACTAGCTTGGTCATGCCCTTGGTACGAGCCTCCTCCATCGTGGACCGTGCGCTCGCGAGGCCGGCGCTCAGCTTACCCTTGAAGCTGTCCATGTTCAGTTGTGCAGTTCAGCTCCTCACTGCACTCCGGGGAAGGAGCTGGGGTTGTGTCGGCCCTGTAGTCGATTGGCGTGAATTGATCGTTTCACAAGGCGCAAACCTCCCTTTCGCGTCTCCTGCGCCAAACCCTCCGATTTCCTCCCTACTTAAGGGGAACAAATCCTGTACGACGGAGTTCGGTCGAGAATTAACAGCCTTTTCACACATATGTCCTCAAAGAGAGGTTGGTCTAGACCGCTTTCGCGCCGACCTTGCCGCTGCCCTCGGCGACAACTGAGCAAACGCGTGCCGCACCCGCTCGCAGGCTCGAACCGTGGTGACTCCGACGAGGTCCTGAGCAAGAGAATGGCCACCGGCGGCAAGTCACAGGCAGTCGTCTTGCTCACGCAGCAGCTTAAGGGTGAGCGCACAGCAGAGGGCTGCGCGGGCAAGCGCAGACGCTCCGCGCGCGGGCCGCAACCCGTGAACGCGCGCTCAGACCGACTGCCTCGCCTGCTCCACGCTCGCAGAGCTCAGCAAACGGCCTGTGGAGGGCTTCTCTGCCGGTCCCGCTGACGACAGCAACTTGTTCCTCTGGGACATCATGATCATGGGACCACCGGGCACGCCATAGTGCGCTCTGCGGCCTGAGCGGCTCTCGCGCGCAGCAGCAAGCCAGGCACTCTGTCGCGCTCGCCGTCGCCCAGGCTGCCTCGGCGCCTGCTGCCTCACGCGCCGCGCCGGCCTCTTCCGCTGACTCTCTGCTCCGCCTCCGTGTGCCTGTGCAGCGAGGGCGGCATGTTCAAGGCGAAAATGCAGTTCCCCGAGGACTTCCCCAACAGCCCGCCCGAGCTGCGCTTCACCTCCCAGTTTTGGCACCCGAATGTGCACAAGGAGGATGGGAAGGTGTGCATATCGATCCTGCATCCGCCGGGCGACGACCCGCACCATTACGAGCTGGCCGAGGAGCGATGGCGGCCGATCCACTCGATCGAGTCGGTCCTGCTCTCGGTGATTGCGATGATCTCCGATCCGAACGACGAGTCGCCTGCCAACGTGGACGCTGCGAAGCAGTGGCGAGATAACCCAGACGAGTACAAGAAAGTAGTCGGTAGGCTGGTTCGCAGATCGCAGGAGGAGGCATTCGACTAGGCGTGAGGCGAGGTGAGGCCGGCAGCGCCCTGGAGACAGCACACGAGGACGCGGACGGCGGCGGAGGAGCACAGCAGCAGCAGCACGTACGACAGGGAGGTTGGGTTTGAACTCGGTGGCCTCAATAGACGCTAGCATGTTGGACGCGAGTCCGGGTTTGTCCGGGGACGAGAGGGAGTCTGGCCGTCTGCATTTGCGTAGAGTCGCCTGACCGACCTAAAGCTACACAAGCTTTGCACACTGGACATGTGCGATTCGGGCTCCTGGTCTTCGTCC
>Ga0209550_10007064_pt1 | contig 10414 bp, 6 predicted proteins | sample LauGreSuBDMM15SN_2_FD_187567 | JGI IMG/M metagenome (GOLD analysis project Ga0209550, IMG submission 187567) | Freshwater lake microbial communities from Lake Michigan, USA - Su13.BD.MM15.SN (SPAdes) (version 5) | ecosystem: Environmental > Aquatic > Freshwater > Lake | place: Lake Michigan, USA... | reverse complement strand
ACCCAGATTGGTGTTGTAAAACGGATTTTCATCCTGATACAAATGCTGGATTTCGACCGCAAAAACCTGTTTGTCGGTTGGCGTATAATACCAATTGGCGTTTTGTTGAACCGAAATGGGATCTTGTTTTTTTTGCGTAGTAATACTTTGGTTTTCCACGATAAAAGGCGTGGTGGTTTCTGAGCTTAGTTGCGTAAATTCTTGTTGCGCCGACGTTTTGAGCAAGACATCATAATCAAACTGCAACTTGGCAGACGGTTTGTAGGTTGAACTTAGTTTAAACAAGCCTAAATTGCTTTTTTGGTGCGTGGCTTCCAGCGTTTTTTGACGTGTAACTTGCTGTAGATTGGCATTATCCACTCGGTTTACCTGGCTTTGAGTTTCTAAATCGGTTAGCGTAGACGAGCCAATAACAAACCCACTGATATTCCAAGATTTGGTAACGGTATACGAAAAATTGGTGGCGCCAAACTGGGTTTCTATGGCCTTGGCACGGTTGTTTTGCATCAGCGAAATACCCAAATCATTTGAGGACACGTTAAAATTTGTCCCCCCTTTTTTCATCACATTTTTAAATCCGCCGGTGAATTTAAAGTAGTCTTGCGGGGTAAACGGCAATTCGCCCAAATTATTAAAATTGGCCAACAAATTAATGCTGTATTCGGGGCTGTAATAAAACAATTTGGGATTCACAATAAAGCGGCTGTCGTCTCGCGCTACGCCAATTCCGGCCTGTGCATCCCCAAACCAAAAGTTCTTTTTTCCCTTCTTGAGTTTGATGTTCATGGCGACATCTTCGTTGTTGTTCTCTACCCCTTTTAACGCGCTAATTTCGTTGTAGTTGCGCAGCACTTGTATCTTGTCAATGGCATCAGCAGGAATGTTTTTGACGCCCAGTTTGGTATCGCCATCAAAAAAGTCTTTGCCTTCTACCATGAGTTTAGTCACCTTTTTGCCTTCTACTTCTACTTCGCCATTGGCATTTACCTCAACGCCTGGCAACTTTTTCAAGACGTCTTCTAGTTTGCGTTCGGTACCCGTTTTAAACGAATCGGCGTTGTAGATAATGGTATCGCCTCTGATAGAAACTGGCATTTCGCGCACAATTTCTACGCCTTTCAATTCTATCCCTTCGGCCTCTAGGCTAATGTTTTGTGTGAGATTTACTCCCGCCGTTGTGAGCGTAATTTCTTTGGACTGCATGCCCAAATAACTCACTTTGAGCACATAGGCGGTATTGGCTTTGATTTGCAGTTGAAACTTGCCCTTGTCGTTGGTTATGGCATAGCCATCCATGTCTTTGGTAGACGATCGAACGGCCATGATATTGGCCATTTCGAGCGGAGTTTGTTGGGCATCGGTAATGAGTCCTTCTACCCGAACTGTTTGAGCAAAACCCATAATTGATAGGAAAAACAGGGCAATTCCCAGTACTTTTTTCATGGTTGTTTTGCTTAATTACCCATGCGAATTTGCATGCCGTTTCTCCCACCACCCATTTCACGAAACTCTTCCATTTTTTTGATCACCGTTTCGTCGTATTTTTTTTGGGTAATTTCTTCGCCAGTTGTAGGCGCTTTTATTTCTACTTTGTCTTTTAGGTTGAGCACTACTTTAGAACATAAAATCGTGGTTTTTCCGTCGTTTACTTCCAAAATCAAACCCGGTAATCCCCAGTAATTTTCGGGTCCTTGCGAAACGGGAATTTCTGGCGAATACCAAGCCGTTATAGTAACCTCTTTGGGCAAAGTGATTTCGTCCATCAGGTTGGTTTTGGGAGTTGCTTCCTTTTTTTCTTCTTCCTTTTTTTTCATGCGGAAATTTCGAAAATCAGTCTGACTGGCTTCGCGAATCGCGGTGGCTTTAAAACAGGTGTAGCCACCAATTTGCTTGGTTTCGCTTTCCATTTTCCAGGCCAACTTGGGCAAGGAATCCTGTATTAAAAATTCTTTTCCCATGAATTCCTTGTCAACCGTATAGGTTTTTTCTTTGGTGTTTTTATAGAATGTACCGCCTGAGCCCATCATATTCGACATCATTCGAAAACCCGGATTTTGTCCAGCTGCTTCTAATTTTTCTTCTTCTTTATAGATCGAAGTGGTTCGGCTAAAATACAAGTGAAAGGTTTTTTCAAACATGAGTTTCATGCGCTCTTCGATCATTTTTTGCACATCAGGGGTCATGTCTTTATTGCCTTGCATGCGGGACTTAAAATCAGCGGTGCTTGTTTTGGACTCGTAGGTGGCCATGCCTTGAAAATCTTGTGCATAGCTTTTTGCCAAGCCCACAACTAAACAAATGGAAATCAAGATGTATTTTTTCATTTTTTACAATTTTGGTGCAGCAAAGATGTGAAAACGCTTTCATAGAACGAAACCTATTTTGTTAAAAGATTTATAGAAATTAGGCTTTCGGACATGTGCAGAAGTACTATTTTAGCTTTATGAAAATAGCAAAATACCTTCTGGTGCTGCTTTGTATGTGGCAAAGCCAGGCCCAAGAATCAACGGTTTTGATTACACCGCTCTCCACACAAGCGTGCGCCGACGAATTGTTTTATGGCCGAGATGCCTATGGAGCTATTTATAGTGGCAGCAACCAACAACTCACTAAAACTGATGAAAAGCAAATTTGGCAATACAAAAATCCCAGTTTGGGTTCTATCTCTCAAGTAATTTTAACCAATCCCCTGAAGATCGTCTTGTATTATGAAAGCTTCAACACGGTAGTGTTATTGGACAATCAATTAAATGAAATTGAAAAAGTAGATTTATCTGCGGCAAACACACCTATTGTTGCCTCGGCTGTGGGCTTGGCCGAAGGAAATAAATTATGGATCTACAACAGCTTGTCCAACCAGCTGGGGTTGTTAGCCTTGAAAAACAAAGAATACCAAGTTATTTCTACTCCATTTACGGAATCGATAGCCTACTATCAATCTGATTTTAATAAATTTCAGTGGATAGACCAAGCACACAATTGGTATGAATGCACTATTTATGGTAAAATAAATTTGTTGGGCACTGCCCCCGATTACGATACAGTACAGCTAGACCGCAACCACGGACTCGTGTATTGCATTAATCAAGAATTGTACTATTACTCGCGTATTGAAGAAAGTAAAACCTTACTTGCTGTTGATAAAAAAAGCTGTACTAACTTTCGTTTTAAAGACCAAATTTTAACTATTTTTACCAACCCCGAAATAAGCAATTACAAAATTTTAGCACCATAATATGCATATAGCTGTAGCCGGAAATATAGGGGCAGGAAAAACATCGCTCACGCGTTTGTTAGCCAAACACTTTAAATGGGAACCACACTTTGAAGATGTGGTGGACAATCCCTACTTAGATGATTTTTACCACCAAATGGAACGTTGGTCGTTCAATTTGCAAATCTATTTCTTGAACTCTCGTTTTCGTCAGGTGTTGCAAATTCGCGAAAGCGGAAAAAAAATTATTCAGGACCGAACTATTTATGAAGACGCCCATATTTTTGCGCCCAATTTGCATGCTATGGGGCTCATGACCAACAGGGACTTCCAGAATTATTCTTCTTTGTTTGAGTTGATGGAAAGTCTAGTGGCTCCGCCGGATATGCTCATCTACTTGCGCTCTTCGATTCCCAACTTGGTGAGTCAGATTCACCAACGTGGTCGCGAGTACGAAAACTCCATTTCGATTGACTATTTGAGTCGACTCAACGAGCGTTACGAAGCTTGGATTACCAATTATGACAAAGGAAAATTACTGATTATTGATGTAGATGCTATTGATTTTGTGAATAACCCAGAAGACTTGGGAACCATCATCAATCGCATTGACGCCGAAATAAACGGTTTATTTTAAATACCAAAAGCTGCTTTTAAGTAGCTTTTTTTATGCCGGTTGACGTCTTATTGTTGTTTTATTTATACATCATACACAAGCAAAAAAAATGCCCCACTTGCGTGAGGCATTTATTATTTATCAGCCGACTTGATTATTTCAAGGCTTCTACTTTAGCTTTTACCTCGTCTAAGGTACCTTCAAAGGTTTGCACATTGGCAGCACCATTGGTAGAAGTTTTTACGGTGGCTTTGGCTTTTCCGTCTACGTTTTCAATGTTAACCGTAATTACTTTGTCCATTTTTTTGGCGCAACACGCTGCTTTTCCTTCCGCTGGTGCAACAAATTTACCCTCAGCATCGTAGTGTGACAAACACATTTCTTTTTGCTCAGGTGTGCATTTTAATGAATCGCACATGGCGGCACATTCGTCTTTGGTCATCGTGGCACATTTGCTCATGTCGCATTTGCCCATCATCTCGCCTGCACATTCCATTTTAAGTAGCATCACTTTTGGTGCATTTTCATGCACTCCACTACCCAAGATAGGCGCAATTACCAATCCTATTAAACACGTTAATTTGATTAAGATGTTCATCGATGGACCTGAAGTATCTTTAAATGGATCACCAACTGTATCACCAGTTACCGCAGCTTTGTGTGCATCTGAACCTTTGTAGGTCATTTCTCCGTTGATCATTACACCTGCTTCGAACGATTTTTTTGCATTATCCCAAGCACCACCGGCATTGTTTTGGAACACAGCCCAAAGTACACCCGAAACGGTTACTCCAGCCATATAGCCTCCTAACATTTCGGCAATCAATTGGTTGTTATCGGCATACACTAATTTGCCCAACAATACAATAGCAATAGGGAAACCAATGGTTAAAATACCCGGCAACATCATTTCGCGCAAAGCAGCTTTGGTAGAAATATCGACACATTTTGCGTATTCGGGCTTACCAGTTCCTTCCATAATCCCCGGAATTTCTTTAAACTGACGACGCACTTCATATACCATGTCCATGGCCGCTTTTCCTACTGAGTTCATGGCCAAGGCCGAGAATACAACGGGAATCATTCCGCCCACAAATAACATGGCCAATACTGGCGCTTTGAATATGTTGATACCGTCAATTCCGGTAAAGGTTACATAAGCCGCAAACAAAGCCAAAGAAGTTAAGGCTGCCGAAGCAATTGCAAATCCTTTTCCAGTTGCCGCAGTAGTGTTCCCCACAGAATCCAAAATATCGGTACGGGTACGCACTTCTTTTGGCAATTCACTCATCTCAGCAATACCACCGGCATTATCAGAAATTGGTCCAAAAGCATCAATAGCCAATTGCATTGCAGTAGTAGCCATCATTGCCGAGGCAGCCAAGGCAACTCCGTAGAAACCAGCTAGCGCATACGATCCCCAAATGGCCGCAGCAAATAACAATACGGTTGGGAACGTAGAAATCATTCCGGTAGCCAAACCTGCAATTACGTTGGTTCCTGCTCCAGTTGATGATTTTTGTACAATTGCCATTACGGGTTTTGTGCCTAATCCAGTATAGTACTCGGTAACTGATGAAATGGCTCCACCAACTACCAATCCGATAATCGTTGCATAGAAAACACGCATCGATGAAATATCTTTAATTCCTTCGCCAAAGAATCCCATTTTCATGGTAACTGGCAACATATATTGTACTAAAAAGTAACAAGCAATTGCAGTCAAGACGATAGAAACCCAGTTTCCGATGTTTAAGGCTTTTTGTACTTGTGCTTCTTTGGCGTCATCACTCGAAATTTTTACCAACATCGTTCCTACGATAGAGAATAAAATTCCAAAACCAGCAATCGCCATTGGCAATAAAATAGGTCCGATTCCGCCAAAAGCATCTTCGATTTTACCACCCATATCTTTAATCACGTAGTTTCCTAAAACCATCGCAGCCAAAACAGTTGCTACATATGAACCGAATAAATCAGCACCCATACCAGCCACGTCACCTACGTTATCTCCTACGTTATCAGCAATAGTAGCTGGGTTACGTGGATCATCTTCTGGAATTCCTGCTTCTACTTTACCTACTAAGTCAGCACCAACGTCGGCCGCTTTGGTATAAATACCTCCACCCACACGAGCAAATAAAGCAATAGACTCGGCACCCAAAGAGAAACCAGCTAACGTTTCTAATACAATAGTCATGTCCTCGGTATTAGTCCAAACACCGTTCATGAAAAAACGGAAAAATATAATAAAGAAACCTGTAAGTCCTAAAACGGCTAATCCGGCAACACCTAAACCCATTACGGTTCCTCCGCCAAACGAAACTTTAAGCGCTTGCGGCAAACTAGTTCGGGCAGCTTGTGTAGTTCTTACGTTGGTTTTGGTTGCGATTTTCATCCCCATGTTTCCAGCTAAAGCTGAAAAGAAGGCGCCAAAAATAAAGGCAATTACAATTAACATGTGTGTTTTTACGCCTGGCAGAAAAGTAATACCTGCCAATGCTACACTTGCAATCAATACAAAAATAGCCAGCAAACGGTATTCTGCTTTCAAGAAAGCCAAGGCTCCTTCGTAGATGTATTCTGAAATCTCTTTCATTTTACCATCTCCGGCGTCTTGTTTCAACACCCAAGCTCTTTTGGTTGCCATAAAAAGCAACCCAATAATTGCCATAACAATTGGCACATAAATCATTAATGAATCCATACGGTTAATTTTAGTTCTTAATTTATCGGGGGCAAAAATAACAAAAAAACGAGAACATACACAAGATGTGCCCGCTTATTGCTCATGAATAACCAAAAAAAGTTTATTAAAAGAGTAGTTTTGAGACAATGCGACGAAACGACGCGAATAGACTATTAAAATGTTGGATTGAAGCCAATTCTAATACCAAATCGAGGCGGCTCTGGCCCGTTGACATTTTGAAAATTGGTACGCCAAACAAAATCAAATCGAAGCGGTCTGAAATTGCCATACCCAATATTTTCAATACCAAATCCATATTCTGCATAAGCCGATCGTGAAGGAGCAATGTACTCTATTGACGATTGGTTGATGGCGCTATTTTCTGTGCGAATGCTGCCATAGATGGCGCGATAAAATCCAATTTCGCGGAGTTTGAGTTTTTTTAATCCCGGAATTTTATTGAAAATATAGCCGTTAAAATGATGTTGAAATGAGCCCATTATGTAGGTATCGGTTACCATATCATAATAATCAAGCAAACAAAAAGATTTAAAATCAACCGAGTACGATTGATTGGCAGCTACCGGAAACAACAATGGCAAAGGAAGTGTTTCAAAACACTTGCCAACCTCAACATAGGGCCTGAAAATACCAAAATTACTCACAAAAACGGGCCTTGAAACCGAAGCCTGCACTTTATTATAAGCCAATTCATTGCCTAAAAAACCACTGATTCCGCGGGTGTATTTAAGTGTGTACGTGGGATGCAAGGTTGCCCCAAATCGTTGATCGACACCAAATCCATACACCACGCGCTTGGGCGTATAGGTAAAGCCAACATTGGTCGTGAAATCGGAAAGATTAGAACGTACGGTCGCGCCGTTATCATAAGAATAATCAATCGAGAAATCGTCTGGGGAAGCCGATCGAATGTAGCGATGAACACCCGTAACTGATAAATGAAGATTTTTATGAATTGCCCAATCTACATATAAGGAGTTTTTGTTCACCCGGGACAAAAAGTAATTGGTGCCCCGCATAATGAGCAAATTTGTTTCATTGACCGAATTTAATAAATCATTCACCTGCAAGCTCTGACCTCCCAATTGCAAGTTGTCGTTGATATGCGCTATACCCAGTGTAATGCGTGGTTCTCGAAACAACAAGTATTTTGCCTCGCCGCCGTATTTTAGTTTGGTATCTAAGGTTCCATAGGCCGTATACACCCGCGTTCTAAATCGGTCATCGGGGGTTCTAAAACTGCGCAAACCAGCAGTGAGGCGAAGCCCTTCGACGTTATTGTTGGAAATCGTTTGCCAAAGCGAACCAAATTGCACGTCTTTGAACAAATCAAAATAACCGGTAGATATAATGGTAATGGCAGTAGAGACACTTTTTACACGTGGATTGTCTTTCAATTCGCCAATAATTCTACGGGTGCCAACTAAATTTGGGTCTTTGGTTATTATTTTATCCCAAAATTCTTCCTTTTGTTCAAATTGATCGCGCCGAATTTGATTGATTTTCACAGCATAAAAATCATTGGGACGATAAGGATTTAAATCGTATTCACTAAAGACGATATTTTTGCGTACAAACAGTCCTTTTTCTTGGTCATTCTTGGTGAGTAAGGTAAAATCACCTTCGTAAAAATCGCGCTCGGGCAAGAAAATACTGTCGTCAACAATTTTAAAATTCTTTTCGATTGACAGATTTCGCACCAAATTTAGGTTGATGTTTTTGTTTACCCGCATGGTCACCTCTGTAAGCGAAAAAGTGCGGTCAACTACTTTAAAACTTCCCTCAAATCCAATAGTTCCTTCCTGTCTTGGAAAAAAATAGATTTGATAGATTTTTTTGTTGTTCTCTTCAATACTGTCCTTAAGTACGTAATCATATATGCCATAGCCACGCGTAGAAATTGGACTTACAAAGGTTTTGTTCAGGATTTCTATGTCGTCTTGGTACACATTAATATTTGAAAAAGTGTTGCTAATTCGGTCAAACAAAAATCCGTACTGGCTCACCCCAATATTTCGCTCGGCTTCTGTATCAATGCGTTCTTTTTTAAGCTGATTGTTTCCGTAAACGGCCTCGTAATTTTCTTTCATATAAATAGGCACAAAAAACCGCTTGTCTTTTTTGCCCGATTTGATGATTTTTACAATACTGTCGTATTGTTTGGCCATGGTTTTTTTGAGAAAAATACTGTCCAAGTTGCTCAAGCCAATGGCCACCGAAGTGTATTTTTTATACTCATAGGCCTTCACCAATTGAAGTCCATTTTTTTTCTTGTGGGCCCAAATGCCTTGCAAAATGAGGTAGGCCGGGTTTTCTTTTTTGGACAGGTGTTTTTTGGGGCGTGTAACAATAACTACTTCCTTGAGTTCTTGACCGTTTTTGAGTTTGATGCGCAAATTATCAACCACATTGCCCGCCAAATTGACAATCTTGTCTGAGTAGCCGGTATAGGAAACTTCGATTGCTGTAAAATCCTTATCCGATTTTAAGATAAATTTTCCGTCTATGTCGGTGGTAATTCCAATTTTGGTGTTGGCAAAGACCACATTTGCAAAGGGAATCGGCTCATTATTTTCATCGAGTACCACACCACTCACCTTTGTTTGCGCTTGAACAACGCCCACAAAAGCAAAGAAGAAAATACAAATTGAAAATAGATTTTTCATGGCAAAAAAAAACTTCACCAAATCTTAATGATGAAGTTTCAAAAATAGGTTTTTTAAATTGGCTAATTCAAAAAATAATAGCCACTTGAAGGATGTTATTTGTACATCACTTTTTTTACGGCTTTCACTACATCGGCGGCATTGGGCAACCATTCTTTGAGTAAGGTTGGCGAATATGGCGCTGGCGTGTCGGCAGTGGTGATGCGTTGTACAGGCGCGTCCAAGTAATCAAAGGCGCGTTCTTGTACCATATACGTGATTTCTGAAGCCACACTGGCAAACGGCCAAGCTTCTTCGAGTACAACCAATCGGTTAGTTTTTTTAACGGAATTTAAAATGGCGTCATAATCCATCGGACGAACGGTTCTCAAATCGATGATTTCGCAAGAGATCCCTTCTTTTGCCAATTCATCAGCTGCTATAAACGCTTCTTTGATGATTTTTCCGAAAGAAACAATCGTTACGTCAGTCCCTTCTCTTTTAATGTCGGCCACACCCAACGGAATCGTGTATTCGCCCTCGGGCACTTCGCCTTTGTCGCCATACATTTGCTCCGATTCCATAAAAATTACCGGATCGTTATCGCGAATGGCGGCTTTCAATAGACCTTTGGCGTCATAAACCGTAGAAGGCACCACAACTTTTAGTCCTGGGGTATTGGCAAACCAATTTTCAAAGGCTTGCGAGTGTGTAGCCCCCAACTGTCCGGCAGATGCGGTTGGTCCGCGAAATACCATCGGCATGGGGAATTGTCCCGCCGACATTTGACGCATTTTGGCTGCGTTGTTGATAATTTGATCAATTCCTACCAACGAAAAGTTGAAGGTCATGTATTCTACTATTGGACGACAGCCATTCATAGCTGATCCAACTGCAATTCCGGCAAATCCAAGCTCGGCAATTGGCGTGTCAATTACGCGTTTAGGTCCAAATTCGTCGAGCATCCCTTTGGATGCCTTGTAAGCTCCATTGTATTCGGCTACTTCTTCGCCCATCAAATAAACTGATTCATCGCGACGCATTTCTTCGCTCATGGCTTCGGCTATTGCTTCTCTAAATTGTATCGTTCTCATAGTAATCTGGGTGTATATTTGGTAAGGAAAATCGGGATTGTTTGTGTTTTTGAGCAGCAAAAATAATTATTTTAGTTGAGTTCAACGCAATATTTGACCGAAATTACCACAAGCAATTTTGGAGCAGATTACAGC
>Ga0209550_10007061_pt1 | contig 10415 bp, 5 predicted proteins | sample LauGreSuBDMM15SN_2_FD_187567 | JGI IMG/M metagenome (GOLD analysis project Ga0209550, IMG submission 187567) | Freshwater lake microbial communities from Lake Michigan, USA - Su13.BD.MM15.SN (SPAdes) (version 5) | ecosystem: Environmental > Aquatic > Freshwater > Lake | place: Lake Michigan, USA... | reverse complement strand
ATTTACAATCACGACAAACAGTATTATTATACATTTATGAAAAGTCTGGAAGGAGCGATTAACGATGAATTGAGTCATTACTTTGAAAAGAGCTGGGAAGCAGTATTTTACCCTTTGAAAGAAACGCGTTTATTATACTATACAAATAGTATTACAAATATTACGTCTAAGTTTTACAGCTATTATTCTAATTTTTATAAGCAGAATTCTTCTGTGAATTTAAGTTCATCGCCAATTACTGGACCCTTATTTTGGAATTTTATTTATTTCATAAACAAAACAACTTATTTTGGATATATTGTAAAGAATAAGGATCACTATTATCGCATTACTAATGCGAATTAGTAATAATAATTTGGTGTAAATTCCTGAATGGGTGTATACAAATGATTCAAGTAGATTATTTCTTTGATGGATTGTAATTTTGGCTTGTTTATTTTTTCTATGTTTTGCTGCAATTGTTGAATTGTCGAGGCTCCCAAAACAATTTTATCATTAAGTCTCATTTTTGATAAATGTCTTAGCCATTGCAAAGAATAATCAAGACATGTTTCTTGCCCGAGTTTGAAAAACTCTTCCAAATGTTCCAAAATTTCAGGTTTCCAAAAAATATTTTGATAAATGGCATTGTTCTTAAATCGACCTTCTGTATTCAGCCCTTTTCCTATATATTTACTAGTTAATAATCCTCCAGCTAGAGGATTGTAGGCCCAAAATTCAATTCCATTAGAGTCTAATAAAGGAAACATCTCTTCTACTTTTCGACTGATGAGGTTATACATACCTTGGTAATACGTGGGGTGAATAACCGATAAATCTTCGCAAAGGCTTATTATTTCACTCGTTTGTGAAAACGAAAAATTAGAAATACCTAGGCGATTGAACTTTTCTTTGCGCCACAATTCATGACAAGTTTCCAATGTTTCTTGAATCGGCGTTTCGTAATCGGGGCAATGCAAAAATAATATTTCGACGCACTCCACCTTTAAATTTTTGAGGGAAGTGTCCAACTGTTTACGAATTCCATCACTGGATAATTGACCGAATTTACCATTTGAAAAATCGTTGTCGAACCATGGATTCACTTTGGTGGCTATTTTTGGTACAAACGACAAATTGGGTAAGATTTCTCCTAGAACGCGCTCGCATTGTGTATTTCCGTAATAATAAGCAGTGTCTAATATTGAATGTTTTTTTACAGAGTGTGATAAATATTGTTCAATGATTTCTGTATATTTCGATAATTCTTTGTCAGGACATGATGAATATGGATATAAAATATTCATAGTTCCTAAAACGGTATTTTGCATTGCGATTATGAAATATAGTAATAGTTCTGTATAAATTTCTAAGTCATTTGCCAATTGTATACTATTTGCCAATTGTATACTATTTGCCAATTGTCTTATATGCATACGCATATTCTAATTTTCGATGATTCCAACCATAACAACAATATTGGGATGGGAAAAAGGGATCGTTGCAGCATGAACTGGGAAAAGGGCAATCCTCGTCTTTTCCACATTCTATGGCGGATCCGCCTTTATTACGCAGCCATCGGGGATAAAATTTATATTTTAAATTCATTTTTTGTAGAAATGGTGTTAGAAAAAGGAGAAAGGTTAACAAAAACATTATTTGTGTTAGAATAGAAAATAAATATCACAAATTAAATATCCGCATCTTTATCATAGGTATAGAACCACCAGCAATCATAGAGATGAATTGCCGCTATAAATAGCAGAATAAAGCGTATAATAAAAGGTATTTGTCGAATATATAAAGCGCACCCTAGAAGAAATAGGGCCACGAACAAATGATATAGAAATGCTGTTCTTTTTTGGATCATTTTCTTTATATTTTGCAAATATAAAATATAAAATAAGATAATATATAAAATGTTAAAAATACTTTTTTGTTAGTACTACTCACCATAGAGTATATAATTTTTAGATTTTTCATACAAGATATTAAACACATTCTTCTTCTCTTGACAGATATCACAGAACACCATACTCAGTAAAATACGTCTTTGATTTTCTTCTATTGCAGTTGATTTGTGTAGAATTTCGGACCCTTTAAAAATAATCAAACTGTTTTCTTTCATTTTCATATTATGCACTTTATTATCATGTCTATATTTGAAAATGTTGTTAGATAATCCGTCTTGCTTTTCGTTTTCATTCACAATAGTTAGTAAGACTACATATCTATCTCCGTAATAATTAGAGTAATCTAAATGCCAATCAATATAATCCCCCTTGTTAGCATAAATGAGAAGAGAACATGCATTAGGATCACTTAGCGAAATGCGCTGAACTGGTTTTCCGACAACATCGCTTAATATATTCAAAATTTGGTTGGAATAATAGAGCTCCAAAATACCGTCATAATCTTCTTTATGTAAATTAAAAAAATTAATACCTGTTGCTTTTCTCAACATAAAATCCCGCGATTCAAATTGTTTGTTATCGAATTGTTGGCGAATGTATTGGTAATAATGAGGACTAAGAAAATCGTTCACGATAATCACGTTATTTTCATTTGTAATTTTATAGTTATTATTGACGACATCAGTAAACTTCTGTTGATGAGATTTCACTTTTTGTTGTATAGATTCTAAATAATTTTGGACACTGACATTTTTTTCATACAAATACAAGACAACAATTATCGAAAAAAAAAGAGAAAAACATATTGTGATGATAAGTAAATAAGTATTCAAATTTCCATTCGAATTATTTATTTTCATACTTTTTATAATGATATAGGTATACTTATAGTAATCAAATATAAAAAAAAGTTTTTTTTTACAAAACATCGTATGAGTAGTACCTTTTTTTAAGTTGACTTAACAAGTCGCTTACACTTTCATCTTTTTCACAATTTTTGTAACTTTCTTAACAGGTTCATCATTCAGCATTTTCGCCTTTTCTTGAATAAATTCTAAATACACTTTTTCGAGATCATTCAACTCTTTGCTCCACATTTGTTGAATCGACGTATTTTTAACAATTTCCAACGTCTTTTGAATATCATCTCGATCCTTCAATAATTTATCTATATTTTCCTCGGTAACACTGTCCATGGGCATCTTCAATAGATATTTGTATTCTTGATCTTCGTCGATAACGTCATATTTCTTAGTGAGAAGCAATGCAACAACTTCAGTCTTCTTCTTTTTTCGCAATTCAATGGAACCATCCAACACCTCTTGGATATATTTCGCTTTATTCGATAAGGTAGACAACTGCTTTTCCAAATGACTCATCATAAACTGTTTACGTTGATCGTAGTAGTCCAATCGCACTCCGTAATAATCATCAATGATATCAGGAATATTCTCGTATTTTCTCAATCGGTCCTCGTGGTTGAATAAATTCATATTTGTTATCGTGTTGGTAGTGTATAACTTCAACAGTTTTTCTAAACCATTGCATTCATAGTCAGCCTTGGATTTAAGTAGCTCGTCCAGCTTACCCTTTTGAAACATAATCGTGAAATCTACGCTAGTATCTTTACTCATGTCGTCGTAATCTTTTATAACCGACTGTATTTTTTTGCCATCTTTATCGACAGTTTCTTGTAAACCTTCCAAGTGCTCTTTGAAATCTTGCGTCCAAAATCCTATTGGTAACTCTGTAACGCGAACCTTATCTGGCGCCAATACACTGTAACAACCTTTGAACAAGAATTTAGTTTCGGCAATTTTCCCAATGGTTCCTTTGAATCCGTCATAATGCGGGATAAATTCAATATTGTTTTCTTTTCCCTCCAATTTATTTTTCAAATAAGTTATAATATCTTTCGGGTTATAACACATAACATCAGTACTGAAACCAGTTCCAATACCTTTCGATCCATTCACTAATACCATAGGAATAATAGGAACGTAAAATAGCGGCTCCACTGGATAGCCATCATCTTTTAAATATTTCAGGATTGCATCATCTTCTTGTGGAAATATAAAACGAGTAATCTTATTTAAACGCGTGAATATATATCTCTCGGACGCGCTATCTTTACCGCCTTGCAAACGAGTACCAAATTGCCCCGAAGGCTCCAATAAATGAATATTGTTTGATCCTACAAAATTTTGTGCCATTCCAACAATAGCTTGATTCAAACTTGCTTCTCCGTGATGATAACATGAATTCTCCGATACGTATCCGGTAAATTGCGCAACCTTTATTTCAGTTGTCAAATTTTTCTTAAACGCCGAATACAATATTTTACGCAAACTGATTTTTAAACCGTCCATAAGATTGGGTATGCTTCGATCACAATCGTATTTTGAAAAATGAATCAACTCTTTGTGGATAAATTCTTCGTATTGAATTGTAATGCGATTTGTATCCAAATATGAATTTCTATCGTATTGTTCTAACCATTCTTTACGACTATCTGCTCTCTTTTTATTAAACACCATATCAATCGTATCGTTACTTATATCTGTATGATGAAAACCAACCATTTTTTTATTGGCAAAATATTCCTTGAATTCTTTTCCAGTACTCGTCCCCAAACCTTTATAATATTTAATCTTCCAACTATTAATAGCAGGTTCTGTATTTTTCCACTGTTCATATTCGCCTTCGTTGTAAAAGGCAATTTCTTGGCTGCCCTTTTTTGCTTTTAAAATCGGTGTATTCATAAAGCCTATAAATCCAGGTATTTCGATAAGACTTGGCCATTCACATTGGAAGAGATTGATACATAAGCCCTTAATATGACTGCCATCCGTATCTTGATCCATGAGGAAGAGAACCTTGCTATATCGTAAATGAGAATGAACGTCTTCAATATTTTTATAGGTTTTACCACTTTCTAAACCAAGAATTTTCTTAATTTCTGCAATTTCCTTGTTCTCGCTGATTTTTTTAACAGCTTCTCCGCGAACATTCATGACTTTACCTTTCAAAGGATAGACACCGATCATATTTCGATCTTCCGATGATAGCCCAGAAATAATACCTGCCTTTGCAGAGTCTCCCTCGCAAAAGATGATGAAACAATCCTTCGATTTTTCGGTTCCTGCCCAATTCGCATCGGTTAATTTTGGAATGCCGCGAATGTTTTTACTTTTCGTTCCATCTGTTTTCTTAGCAGCCTTGTTTTCTTTGACTTCTGTCAAGGCACATGCTGCGTCCATAACTCCCATTTTCGCGATTTTCTCGATAAATTTATCGGTAACATCGCATTTTGATCCAAATTTAGAGGAAGGCGTATTCATATAATCCTTGGTTTGACTATCGAATGCTGGATTCTCAACGTCGCATCGTATAAAGAGGAATAACTGCTCTTTAATGCTATTTGGGTTTACTTTGACCTTTTTCTTTTTTTCGATGTAGTCGCCTAATTTTTTAGTGATTTGATTTAATATATATTCCACATGTTTACCTCCCTTTGCAGTATGAATACCATTTACAAACGACACCTGTATAAATTCATGACTCGGCGATAACGATACTGCATATTCCCATCGTTCATTGCTCTCTTCATAAACGCGAACACTTTTCTCTTTTGAACCAATGTAAAGATCAATGTATTGCTGAAAATTCTTTACAGGCACGATTTGAGAATTGTATTTCACTTTTAATGACTTGTCAGTAACTGCTGAAATATCGTAAATGCGCTTTTTCAAGAGCGATAGTAAATCGGGCGATAAGCCATCAATACCTAGTCTTTTATAGTCTGGTTTAAATGTTATTTTTGTATAAGGTTTAGTTTTGCATTTTGTAATGGATGGTTTTCCAATGATATCCAAGTTATTACTGAATTCTTGGACATATTTTAGTCCTCTTACATGATCTACTGTTTCAATAGATCCGTACGTCGACCAAATTAGAACTAATTTGAAACCGAAACCATTTTTACCTCCTACTATTTTTTTCTCGCTTTTATCGTAATTTGTCGAAGTTCTCAAGTGACCAAATATAAGTTCAGGGATCCAAATTTTATATTCAGGATGCTCCGCGACATCGATACCGTTTCCATCATTGATCATAACAATGGTTCCGTCATCTTGGATCGAGATGTCAATATAAGATACTGGTAATGAATTCTCGATTTTGTTTTGAACAGCTTGTTGCATACGTATGACGTGATCACGGCAATTTACAATACCTTCATCAAACAGCTTAAACAGCCCAGGAATATATTTAATGTTTTTTTCAATGATAGCATCATTGGTCTCATTCAATATCCACATATCTGCGTCGATAATTTCCACCGAACCAATATAGGTATCGGGGTTATCTAGGATATGTTGCTTGTCTGTTTTTTGCTGGTATTTCGTCGAAAGGTTTGCGTCTGTCATGTTTGTTCTTGGGTTAATACACATTCTTTATAGAATTTAGTTTCAATTTTTTTGTTTTTTGTTTTTGCGAAGAATATTCAACGTATAATATTCAACGTATAATATATTTATAGATAATAAATAATAAATGCCTGATATTTATGCGCCTGCTCCTTTTAGTGATATATTGAATAAAACACTGTCTACGTCTCCCACATTAGCTAGTGGGATAACAAATAGAAATAGATATATGTTTGTTGTAAATGGTAATTATATATCGATAAATTCAAGTTATGAACTGTCATTTGACACGAATCTCTCGACATATAATGATAACCTAACGAAAATCTTTCAACTTGTTCAAGAATCGTCTACTAATCCAACCAATTACAGAATTGATTCTGAACTACATTCTTTAGAATCGTTAGATTACGATTCAACGAGTGAAACATTAAAGTTTAAAAATAATTGGGGAATAAACGCAGCAGTTGATACTGGTTACGTTTGTTTTTCTTACGATACCTCAACTAAAAAACTAAAAGCAAAAACTAGATACATATTTAATAGCGATTATTCGCATTCTATCGACAGTTCATTTTCTTTATTAGCCGATTCTTATGTATATTATGAAAATGATACATTAAAATTAACAAATGACTCAAATAATGCAAGCACTATTACCGTTTATAATTCTCCTATAAATGTCTCTATTCCAACCAACTTTAACCCAATACCTATTGACTATCAACCGAATGACAGAGTTTCATTGTCGTCGAACGATCTTAGAGTTTCTACTCAATCTTTTATTAATTCTACTCCCGGAGACTTCTATAATAATTTTCATAAAAACTTTACGAATACGAGCACATCAGGGTATGATTATACATTGCAAATAAGTTCTAGTGGTAGTAATGATACAACATCGACTTATGCTTCAACTATGTTAACTGAAATAGTTGATAAAGTTACAGGACAGGGTAATTCATTGCGATATACTATCGATACATATAAAACATTTCGTAACGCCGCTTTAAACACTATACTTAAAAGTAATAGTATCGCAAATGGAGAAATTGGTATGAACACAACACCCTATGTATACTTTACAAATGAAAAAGACGATTCTGGTAAGTATCATCCATTTATGTGTTTAACTACATATTCTATAGCAGACAAACCTAACCGTTTATTAGACGTGGCTCGACCACCTGGCGGAGGTGATAGTGGTGGATATGCAGAGCAAGACGTAACTCGTGACGCAGCTTTACAGGCATATTTGTTTAAAATACCAATGTTGGATTATGGGTTAGTCGATGATATTAATGGAACTCTAACAACGACAAATGGTATTTTGGTGTCTTCCCTATCTGGGACTTACAATGAAATGTTAACTAGCGCAGCATACAATTATCTATCAGATCCATCTTCAAATGGAAATTTGAATACTACAAATTTAACATACAATGTTTATAATTATACGAGTATTTCTGGAATAGGAGTTGCTATAGATGGCGTGGCGATTTACCCAGTCTTTAACAATACGTTAAATAGTGCGGCAATTTCTGCAGAGATTACAAATACAGGAATACACGTGGGTCGCGGAATGGGTCTGCATTATCACGCAGATGGACACAGTGCCGACGCAAATTCTAATAATTTAAACCTATATAATTCTTTTGATTACACTTCTAAAAGTCATCCACCATTAATTGGTTTTGGATTGGACGGTATTGCGCTGTACGGTATTAATGATTCGACCGCGGACGGTTATTCAACTGATTTAGACAGTTTTGGAGGTCATACTCACGAAGGTTATGGGTACCATTATCACAGTCATAAAATAGAGAACACATCTAGTAATAATATTAGTATGGGTAGCGCCGCAACATATACTATTCACGCGTTAATAAAAGGTGCGTGGAGAGGTAATATTAATAGTATACCTGATTTTTGGAATATTTTAAACGAAGCCCCAGAATATTCTGTTTCGCAAGGCTCAAAATATGTGTGGGGCACTCAATTAACTAATAATGCAACGATAACAACAACTACAACAGAAGCAACAACAACAACTACAACAACAACAACTACAACAGAAGCAACAACAACAACTACAACAATAGAAGCGCCAACAACTACAACAACAACAACAACAGAAGCAACAACAAGGACAACAGAAGCAGAAACAACAACAACAACAGAAGCGCCAACAACTACAACAACAACAACAACAGAAGCGCCAACAACTACAACAACAACAACAACAACAGAAGCGCCAACAACAACAACAACTGTAGCAGAAACAACTGTAGTAGAAACAACTGTAGCAGAAACAACAACAACTGTAGCAGAAACAACTGTAGCAGAAACAACAACAGAAGCGCCAACAACGACAACAACTGTAGCAGAAACAACAACAACTGTAGCAGAAACAACTGTAGCAGAAACAACAACAGAAGCGCCAACAACTACAACTACAGAAACGACAACAACAACAACAACAGAAGCAACAACAACAACAACTAGAGAAACAACAGAAGCGCCAACAACTGTAGCAGAAACGACAGAAGCAGAAACGACAGAAGCGCCAACAACTGTAGCAGAAACGACAACAACAACAACAGAAGCAACAACCACAACAACTACAGAAACAACTACAGAAGCGGCCACAGAAGCAGAAACAACTGTAGCAGAAACGACAACAACAACAACAGAAGCAACAACAACAACAGAAGCAACAACCACAACAACTACAGAAACAACAGAAACAACAACAACAACAACAAAAGCAGAAACAACTACAGAAGCAGCCACAGAAACGAGTGTAGCAGAAACGACAACAACAACAACAACAACAGAAGCAGCCACAGAAGCAGCCACAGAAGCAGAAACAACTGTAGCAGAAACAACAGTAGCAGAAACAACAGAAGCAACAACAGAAGCAACAACAACAGAAGCAACAACAACAGAAGCGACAACAGAAGCGACAACAGAAGCAGAAACAACAGAAGCAGAAACAACAGCCACAGAAGCACCAGAAACAACAACAGAAACAACAACATCGGCAACAATAGTAGAAAAAACATGTAATAAATGTATTCAACCTGTGGTAGACTCAAGAAAAAGTGGTTGGAATGATCCGTCACAAACCGAAAATATGCGTATTTCACAATTAGTTTCCAACAATTTAGGAGGAAAAATTACATGGGGCAATTTTGGAACCCCTGTAAAACTAAATTATTTAGGAAGAGCGGAAGGCCAACCAGGAGGAAGTTTACAACCTTTGAGAAATCGTTTTTAGATTTAAAAATAGTCGCGTTCATATAAAAGTCAACAACTTGTTCTAGGAAATTATTTTTTTCTTTTTTTATATTATAGATGGCACGTTATTCTAAAAAGAACGGAAAGTATAATATTTCTGGTTCCACTTTTTCTCAATTAATGGGAACCCGGGCTCAAGTATGGCACGGAACCGCTTACAAAACATCGGGTGGATTAACAAAAAAGGATTTGTTCCAAAACAAAGCTGGAAGAATTGTTTCCAAGCACAAACATGCTTCAGCCAAAAAAGACAATCGTTTAGTAAAGAGCGGGTACGGAACAAAAAAGGGAAAATTTGGATACGTAAAATTGTCTAAGAAAACCAAGAAGATGAGAGGAGGCTCTCCTTATGGTAACTCGTTCAGTCCTTCCACATTCGATGGAATTGATGGTCAGGGAATTACTGATTACAATAGTTTAGGATCTGTTGGTGTTCAAATGGCTGCAGGAATGTCTGGCGGTAGAAGAAGAAAAGGAGGCGCTATTTATGGTAACTCATTAAGCCCTGCTATGTTCGATGGTTCAGGAATTGACGGACAAGGAATCACTGATTACGGTAATTCAGGATCTGTAGGCGTTCAATTAGCAGCAGGCATGGCTGGCGGAAAGAGAAGAAGTTTAGCTGGTGGAAAAAGCCGTAAGAGAAGAGGAGGTTCTCCTTATGGCAACTCATTCAGCCCTGCAGCATTCGATGGAATTGATGGCCAGGGAATCACTGATTACGGAAATTCAGGATCTAACAGTGTTCAAATGGCTGCAGGTATGGCTGGCGGAAAAAGACGCAAGAGACGTGGAG
>Ga0209550_10007060_pt1 | contig 10416 bp, 7 predicted proteins | sample LauGreSuBDMM15SN_2_FD_187567 | JGI IMG/M metagenome (GOLD analysis project Ga0209550, IMG submission 187567) | Freshwater lake microbial communities from Lake Michigan, USA - Su13.BD.MM15.SN (SPAdes) (version 5) | ecosystem: Environmental > Aquatic > Freshwater > Lake | place: Lake Michigan, USA... | reverse complement strand
AGAAGCGAATCAAAGATATTACGCTGCGTAGGATTTAGTTGCATATAATAAAGTGTTACCTAATAGCTTAATTTGACACTTAGGTTGCCATAAAGTAGGATGTTCTTATTTTAATCAAGCATCCTTTAGGCAAGTTGAGGATAGCGCTAACGGTTATTAATATGGGATATAATGATTTTGCGACAAGGTCAGAGACCTTCGGTTTCGAAAATGAATCAAGATGGGCTTTTAATGCTATCAGATTATTATTCAACTCCCCAAGATGCTACGAACCATTGCTTGAGTCATGGGATATAATCTACCCTGGCTCAAGAAAAGCATTTCAGAAACTTTTTGAGCAAGGATTCATAGAGTACCAGAAGAGTTTAATTGTAAACACTATTTCAGGTGAACTATGTCAAAATGAAAGCAAAGCTGTTACACGATGGGTTTTGAGCAGTAAAGGTCAAAAATTACTTAATCAGGCTATAATCGATTCAAGAGTTCTAGATGATACATTCAGGCATCTTACTCCTAGAAACAATCAGGGTTTACTTTATCTGCTAGAATTACTGAATCTTAAAGGTTCTCACGCTAAGTATGGTGTATCAGGAAATTATCTAAGTACAAATTCCTCACTTCCTGACAGGACAACGCGGTACTGGATTAAAAAACTTTCCGATGAAGGGTACGCTAAGGCGCTGAATATTAAGTATCCAGACACAAGAGAGGTAATACCAGCTCATTGGCGAGTAAATAAGAAATTTACAAAACAACTACTTGAGGTTTTAAAAGCCTTTCCAGAGGTTAAGGTCGAACTTCAAAGATTAAGACTTCTGAGGAACAAATACCTAAGTGATATTGATCCAGCAAGAGTTGGAGTTACAGGTGCAACCGATTACGACCACGACATAGAGGTTCAGAAAATTATGGCAACGTTTCTCCTAAGCGGCAAGTTCGATAACGGAAGTGATATTTTAATTGAGCCCCGAAACACATTGAACATAGATACAGCCAAAACTCCTTGGGAATTTAGTGTACATGGAGGTTATAATATATTCTACCAACCTGATTGCAGCTTCAAGGAGTTTCATAATAATACTAGGTATCATACAGTTTTAGAATATGAACGATACCAAAGTCGGAAAGATGCATGGACACATATAGAAAAATTCATAGGTTTGGTTAACTCAGAAAATCTAGCATTCGAGCCCGCAATATTAAGATTTGTGGTTGATAGTAAGTCAAGGGTGCGAAGTTACGTTAAATTAATTGAGGCTTTTGCAGATTATGCTATAGATCATCCAGAGAGGATGCCTAAGTGTGATATAACTTTAGCGGTTTGTGCAACTGAGTCAGTTTACAACTGTACAGATGCCCTTGACTTTAAACATTGGTATAGGGTACAAATTTTAAGGTCCGAAACTGAGAACAGGGTAGTGCTACATGATAGTAAAGATAGTCCATATCGCAACTACTTTTCTGAATTAGAAGATAACGAGGGAGGTGATGAATGAGTAAGGAGAAGTCTTTACGTGAGCGTAGAGAGGATAACGAGAGAAAGAGACTTGCTCGTCAATCTTTGCCAAACCCAAAAGAGGTTAGTAATTCAAAGAAAACTAGTCGCGAACAAAAGCAGAATTCACCTTCTAAAAAGTTAAACTCAGGTGCGGGAAATAGTGAGAGAACTCCGAAATCTAAAGTTGATACTAAAAGGAGTTTTGGCAAAAAAAAATTTGAAAGTGTTTCTATTTTTATAAAAGAAAATACATGGATTTTTAATGCTTACACAATATTTATAACATCAGTAACAATATTGGTTCTTTATAATTTTTCCTCTATATTATTTGAAGATCAAAAAGTTTTTGTTGCTCCATTAACAATTATTCCTGCATATTTCCTCTGGTATAAACTAGCTCAACAGAATAAAACAGGTAAGGTTAGGTTAAAAGTCATTACAACATTTGTATGTGCATTTTTTATAGTAATTTTTTCTGTGGGAATGTTTTCCTCAGTAACTGTAGGAGGTAGGGTTTATCTCTCTACATCCGAGACTGCGAAGGTTCAGAAAGTAACTAAATCTATGTGGGAAGACTTGGAGGTTATTGCATCTGCAGAAACTTTACTATTATCGACAGGTGCCGAGTCAAGAGCATTTTTCCCAACTATGCGTGATCAGTCAGAGGAACTTGGGAAACTTTCGATTAAATGGGCTAAAATTTCTCAAACAGAGAACCTTCCAGCTCCTGGACTTGTAGAAGCGGCTTCTCAGATAGCAACCTCAGCTGACTGGGGATCGAGGGCTTTAATACGTAAAGCTCAAAGTATAGCAGAACCTGATCCAAGGGCTGACGCAGATGTTGCGGAGTGGACTAAACTTTACCAAGGAAATGGAGCCGCCGCCGGTGAAACCGTAATTAGAGTAAGTGAGCTTTACGGGATAAAATTAGGGGTTACTAATGAGTAGGCGAGAAACTGTTTGTGGACCCGATTGTCGATATCGCTCACTTTACGAAGGCACACAGTCTTCGCTTACTGATATAGCAAGTAAGCAGGCAGAGGCGTTAGGTAGGGTAGGGAGACTTCGCAATGGAATGATTTCTATTTTAAAACAAAAATACCCTAGAAGATTTGCGATCTCAGAACAAAACGCAGGCTGTAGATTTAACCATATGGACGATGAATACATACTGGGTTATTTTGAACAAATTCTTGAAATAACCTCTGAATTGAAGTTAAACACACTTAGAACAGCATTGGTAGAGCTTGGTGTAAACTTACCGGAAACTGACAACGTGGAGATGTGGTCGTTCGCTATAGCAGAGTTTAGAAGCGCAGTTAGAAGTAATAGTGAGCAATTAGATACTGCGACTACTAAGAAAGAGCAAGACAGTAGCAGTACAATAGCCTCTAATTCAATTCTGCCAGTTACGGAGCTAGGTGTTAACCAAAAGAGTGCGGTTGCAGGATTGGATAATAGTATAAACCCCTTACCAATTGAGGATTTAACTATACCTCCGTTTGCCCCGTGGCTAGACGAGATTTTAAGTAAAGAAGAAGGAGAGGACTTTAATGAAGAGAGCTTTGATTTCAGCGACCTTTTTTCTGATGATAAGGTAATCAACAGTAATACAAAACCGTCGGATACGATTGAGAAATTAACCCAAAATAATGATAAGAGTATTCAAAGTACGGTCGAACGAAATCTTGTTCAGACAGTTTCCATTAGACCGGAGTTATTTCCAAGCAAAGCTAAAACAAAAACTACGAAAAAGAGAACTGGTAAATCTTTAAGAACTGCTGCAACGCCTCCCGACCTACCTCAAGGAGAAAGCAGTAGTGTTGCTCTTTCAGATGAGATGCGCTTGAAACTTATGGCAGCGGTTTGTATACCTAGACCTATGTTTACTTCAGATTTAATCTCAATAGCAAGTTCAGAGACTATAGTGTCAACCTGGGAATCGGAGTGTTTAGAACGAAGAGAGCAAGAGGTACGTTTTGTCAACCCTAAGAAACGGCACGCCCAGCGAGGATCCCTGGTATTACCACACGGGTATTTACGAGATGCAGCAACGGAGTTTACAAAATCTGCCTGGGGTGAGTGTATGCAAAGATATAGATCAACGGTACTTTATGAGCTAGCAGTTTTTATATCACATCGAGGGAGCGAGATTGTAACTCATTCCTATTCCGAAGAGATTGCTAATTTTAGACTAAATCAAAGCAGGGGTTTCGTGGGCGTTATTATCAATTTGGAAGATAAGGTAAAAGAGACAACCATTGAGATTCTTTGTAATGAGATAGAAGGCATGATGAGTGAGAAGTTAAGTTTAATAATTATCCTTACACCGTATGCTGAAAACCTTGAGTTTATTGTAAAAGGAGTGTCCGATGAGTGTAAGCGAAGAGAACTTACTCCGGTTATGCCTGTTGTAGTAGCAAAAAGTTGGGAGTACGCGTTAGATAAAGGTTCCTCAGCAATTTTAGTTGCAGGAGCTTAAGATTTTAATTTACAGGGTTGCGTTTATAGTATAAATTATGGAATCAATCACATTTGGGTTTATTGTATTATTTAATGGGGCATTGGCTTTGTTTGAAACTTTAGTCTCTCCAATAACTTTAGCTATTATCATAAGTTCACTGTCGTTTTTATGGTTAGCTAAGTGTGAGATAGATGAACTTGATAGACTTGGCAGTAAGCCTGATGTAAGGAGACACTAATGAGCAATAGTAACGAAAACACACCCAACAATCGTAAACATTCCTATGGTCTTCCCATCCTGGGTAAAAAAGTATCAATGCTTTACACCGTTGAGGGCAGTAGAGGTTACTCTTTAAGAACTAGTATTGTTTTGCGATATATCGCTTATTTGCTTTCATTATTTACTTGTTGTTTATTTAGCCAAGCTATCTTACAAGATGTTCAAGGTGCACGTAATGGTGGGAGATGGATGCTAGTTTCGGCTTCAATAATGCTACTTACGGCTGTTTACGGGACTATGCGCTTTCCTCAGCATAGAGTTGAGTTAATTCGACAAGCCCGTCATTTTGTATTCGGGATAGCGGTAGTACCAGGTACAGTGTTAGCCGTCTTTATGTGGGCAACTCAAGACAATTTTGTTAATCAAGTTGATGACTCTTTCGCTATGTTACTTATAAACGCCTTACCGATCCTATACTTTGTGACAGTTTTAGTACCGGCTGCAATTTTTGTAAAAACAGTAGCTGGTTTAGGAAATATTTATCGAACCAAGGAAGACGACCAAGAGTCAGTTTCAAGATGGACTAGGCAAGATGGGTTTCAACCTTAAGTTGCAATTTAAGGGTCAGCGACTAGTAGTAATACAATGACTCCTTTATTTATCCCAACAAATAAGCCATTAATCATACCAGGGCGTAGTAGGAGAGCTATCCGCATGCCTGATTTAAGAGAGATTTTCACCCCAGGTCCAAGTGGCATGCCTTTACAGTCTAATGAGGTCGATTACGACGACTTAGTGGTTCATAGAAATTTTAGAAGCTTCTCACCAGAAAAACCAAGTGAGGTTAAATACTTTATGTATGAGCTATCACAAAAAGATCCTGGAGCTGATGGTTACGATTACTTTTGGAAGGCTGTACGATTTGTTAGATTAACAAGAGTACCTAGGTATCTTCGCCAAGGAAACGCAGCCGGTCCCAACCTTGTCTTTGAACAACAGCGAGATGTATTAGCTGCTTTGCGCGAACAGGGCGCATTATTTTTAAACTTAATTGCCAAGAGTCCCTCATTACCATTAATTTTTGCATATGGGGTCAGTGGGATTGGGCAGACACCTAAAGAAGCACAGGAGGCCGCCGATAAGGCGTACGCTGTGCTTACATACCAACTAGAGGGAACTTACCAGCAGCTAGAGTATGCTCCCTTATCTATAGAGCAAGGAGAGCTTATTGCAAGGTATCAGGCTGAGTGGGGTGAGTTAGCTGTAGCTAGGGGTAGACCAATCCCTACATCAGGTACGCTAGCGAATTCAATGTTAGATGGAAATAGATCTGATGTTGAATCTACAAACAATCAATTAGAAAGTTTTATTAGGGGTATGGGAGATAAGAGTTTCATGCTTTCTCTAATTACAGTACCTTTGTCCCCCGCTGAGATTACTATGGCATGGCGCAATGTTACACAAAAACTTAGTGAGGTTCGTTCTGAGCAAGATGGTTCAAGATCTGTAACTGCTGGTGTAGCACTACCTCTTGCAATGGGTACTTCGCAAGGAGATGGTAGTTCAAATTCCCATAGCACCGGAAATACTACAGGTTTAACCACAACCGCAACCGAGGGTAATTCCTCTACTTACACAGACGGAGTAAATAATAGTGTGAGCGCGTCGCGAGCTGAGGGCTTACAGCAATCCCTATCACAGGCTCTCGGTCAGAGCAGTACTTTAACTGACTCATACTCAGATAGTACTGGGGGAAGTGTCTCAAATTCTGCAACTTACACTGATGGGGTTAACTCATCAGTATCTACTGGTCAAAGTGTAGGTACAACTCAAACTGAAGGTATCAATAAGGGTAGCAATGTGAACTCATCACAAAGCATAACAAATCAAACAAATCTTGGCCAATCATGGTCTAATTCTGCAACTTCTGGATCAACAGCCTCAGTTTCCCAAGGTGAAGGTTGGTCTGCTGGTAATACTAATACTAATGGTAGTAATTCTGCAATTTCAACTAATACGGGAGATTCAAGCTCAGGAGGTTGGAATCAAGCGACTGGAAACGACGCAAAGGGAGGAGTTCTTGGATTCGGCGGCGGAGCAAATTCCTCTGAAGGAACTTCAGGAAATACAAGTTTGACAAATTCTTCCGGAGTCTCCGCAGGGACCTCATCATCTTCAGCAGCTAGCTCAACAGTGAACGCCTCAAGAACTGATGGTTTTTCCCAATCAACAACCCTTGGTGAAACTTTTGGTGGAACTGTTTCAACAGGAGTTGCTGCTGCTAACTCCGTATCATCTGGTACATCCGTGGGTACAAGTAGCTCATTAGCTGTAAACTCAACACAAAGTGCAACAGCTTCTCAAGGTACTAGCCAATCAGTAGCACAAAGTGTTTCAGATACTGTATCGCGATCTTACTCACAAGGGCAATCATTGGCACAGGGAGTAAATAGCACTCAAACAGCAGCTACAGCAGTTTCAGGTACCGATACAGCTTCAAACAGTTCAGGAAACTCGCAATCACTGGCTAATGGCAAATCAGCCTCTAGCAGCGTTGCATCCAATCAAGCATTTTCTGACGCATACATGGTTGCGATGAGTCGTCAAGCTGGATCAAACTCGTCACTTGGAGTTGTTCCTAATTTTGGTGTTGTATTGACTAAAATGACTAAAGATGAGGGTAAAAGGTTTGTTGGAGATTTACTTGAGGCTCAGATGCGTAGATATGCTGAAGGAATTAAGTCAGGCGCTTTCTTGTACCAGATGTATCTTGTCTGCCCTGATAGAGAAACCCTTGCAGGTGGTTCAGGGTTACTAAAGAGCGCATTCTGGGGAGCAGGATCTATTAACGACCCTCTTCCACAACCATTTCACGTAATTGACAAGTTTGATAAACAAGAGAAAAATAGGATGTTGGCTCACGTTCAGGCCTTTACTTCGTATCGAAGAAGAGAGCCTGTAACTGAACTGATTGAACCATTTTTGTATTCATCATACATTACTCCTTCTGAAGCAGCAACATTTTGTCATCCCCCAACTTCAGAAGCGCTCGGTTTACTTGCGGTACATGACTCAATGCCTATAATGAGAATGCCCGCCGATAGAACGGATAGAGATGTTAGTATTGGTTATGTGATCAATGGTGAGAAAGCAAAAATTTCCGACTGGAAATTTGGTGTTGATATTAATGAGATAACTCATACCCTAATTACCGGAGTAACTGGTTCAGGAAAAACAACTACATTAATGAAGTTGCTCTCACAACTAGCCTCAGTGCAAAAAGAGGTAACCTACACCGATGGCTACCAGGTGATAAAGAAGCAAGTTAGACCATCAATTCTATGTTTAGATTGGATGAGAAATATGCGTAATTTAGCTTCTGTGGTCGAGAGTGATAGATTCCAATTTTTCAGCCTCTTAAAGCCTGAATTAGGCAGATTTACATGGAACCCCCTTGCGATACCCTCAGCAGAAGTTGGTGTCATGGAGTGGATGAACGCACAATCGGATAATTTTACTGCAAGTTTCAACCTGGGTGAGTTTGGTAGATCACTTATTTCTGAGTTTCTGCATGATCTTTATAGCATGAATAGGTTAGTAGATAATGTACTTAGACCCGAGTTCATAGGAGAAGATGGTGTTGTTCGACCTGCAATTATCTTGCCTGCGATCGATAAAGATTCAATACCTGATAACGGAAAACAGATTTCGGTGGAAGGTGTACAAATTGCAAATGTATTTACTTGTCCCGACTTATCACGTTGCGTATCAATGGAACATCTTTCAGTTTTAGTTATAACTAAAATTCAGAAAATGTCTCAACCTGAAGAGGCTAGAATCCACGGAACTGCAATTAGAGATCGTTTACAGAGCTTATGGCGTAGGATGCAATACTATGCTCCTGGAAATCAATTTACAGGGATAATTACATGTGACAATGATTTAACAAATCGTTCGACGCTAAGTATAACCGATCTAGTTAATCCTGATACCGGAGTAGTAACTGTCATAGAAACTGATGGACTAGACTATGCGAATAGAAGGTTAATCCTAGGATCAATTATGCTATCGTTATACAGGTTGGGTTTAGCTAAGGGTGAGGGATTTTTTGATCACAATGGTAAAGGGCCTGGTACTTTTGTAATATTAGAGGAAGCTCACGAAATATTTGGTGAACAAGGACCTGATGAGGATTCCTACAGTGCTAGTACAAGAACAGCATTATATGAATCCATGTTCAGAAGAGTTAGAGCGCTCGGCCTTAGAATGGTCGCTGTGGTTCAGAATCCTGCCTCGATACCAGCTGCGATAACTGCGAACACATCCACAGTTTTTGTACATCAAACTTTTGATGACAAAGATCGACAGAAAATATTTTCTATGTTGAACTGGTCACATCAGATCGGGCAACAACAACGCGAGTGGAGATATCTAGGTGAAATGGCCAGAGGTTATGTTATTGTCAGATTACCTGCGATAAATAATTATCTTGAGGCCGCACCGGTACATATCATTACGGAACCCGCAGTACTATCTCAGATTACTGATAGGGATTTAGTTATGTTGTTAGATTATAAGAAGAGTAATCGCTAAATTAGGTTGCTTGTTCCGAAACTAGAAATATGTTAGGGGGTAATTATGCGTAATAATGGAAGTGATTTTGACTCTGATGAGTTCATTAATGGTGTAGATGACCTTTTTGATGAGCCAGTAATAGAGGAGAAATCAAAAAAAGGTAAAGGAAGAAAGGGAAGGTCAATTAAAAGAGGAGACTCGGCACCAAAAAGGTCACTTGCCCCCTTTAGATTTGGTATCATAGCATCGATACTAGTATTTCTATTTGCACTTATCTTCATGGGTGGTGAATCGGGGAAATATGTTGTAGTAACAAAATACCCGTTAACACCGTTGAGTAAAATTACACCAGAGAACATAGAAGCTATTTCACTACCTGAAAATGCGTTGGTAAAAGGTGCGATAAGTGCAGCTAGCGCAGATGAGGCAGTAGAAAAAGCGTTAAAAGAAATTTCAGGTGATTCCCTATACCCAATCGGAGCTAAAACTCAGATTACCTCAGAGATGTTTTCAGTATTAACAAAAGATGGTGGGGGATATTTAAACCCTGGCGAGAGGATAATCAGTATTTCAGCAGATATTGCCAACGCCGCCAATGGAAATCTGAGACCGGGAGATATTGTTGACATTGTTTCAGCAGTAGCTAATGGTAATGGTTTAGTACTAGTTTCAACAATTGCCCAAAGTATACCAATTGTTTCAGTTGGCGTGTCTGAACAGCAGATAAAAAATGTTGCTGATAGTCAGATTGGGGAAAACAAGTTAAAAACTCCAGCAGAGTTATTACCAACTAATCCGCTACCGGGAATATATGTATTGAAGGTCAAAGAAGATATTGTGACAAGAATACTAGCGGCCGATGCAGGGCAAAAACTTGGCTCAGCAAAGGTTTATCTAGTTTATAAAGGATCCGACACTACATCGATAACTGGAGTAGGTACCGTTGATCTACTATCAATTCTTTGTGAAAATCCAGCAAATTCTAGATTTGCTTGTACATCGTAAAGAATAAACAGCTTAACAACATAAAAAAGGAGGCAAGATATGAGCATTAGACTAATTGTCGGTGGCTTCAGTAATCTTGCCAATTCCTTACAGAACTCAAATCAATTTAGTGAAATTCACAAAGTGGAATCCACAAGCCAACTAAAAGAGCTTATACAATTAGGGATACTTAAAGGTTCCCCAGAGGATTTGGTCTTTATATTTGCAGATAATATACAAAATGATACTCCTTCCACACCGCTTCCTTTGCTGGTTCAAAAACTTACAGCAGGAAGATTTAAGGTGATAATTGCTGCAATGACACCTCTAGCTAGAGATCTTGTGGCTTCCAATCCAGGCGCTGGGCTTGTCGAGGGGCCATTTAATTTAAATCAGATTCTAGGCGCTATTGCTGGTATGGGGGTTCGTGGTATAGAACCTATAGCTTCACCTGATGGTTTCAGGGAGATACAATTGAGTACTATCTCTTCAGGCCAAACATACAAATCTGTTGAAAATAGTAACAATCCTACCAATGAAGCGGTATTAAACAGTACCTCAAATAATACAATTACTACACCTTCTGGTTTTCAATCACCTTCTGGTTTTCAATCACCTTCTGGTTTTCAATCACCTTCTGGTTTTCAATCACCTTCTGGTTTTCAATCACCTTCTG
>Ga0209550_10007058_pt1 | contig 10416 bp, 10 predicted proteins | sample LauGreSuBDMM15SN_2_FD_187567 | JGI IMG/M metagenome (GOLD analysis project Ga0209550, IMG submission 187567) | Freshwater lake microbial communities from Lake Michigan, USA - Su13.BD.MM15.SN (SPAdes) (version 5) | ecosystem: Environmental > Aquatic > Freshwater > Lake | place: Lake Michigan... | reverse complement strand
AATCGGTGTTCTTCTTGCACCCTCCTCATTGTGAGCCGGCACTCCTTCACGGCGAGCATCTGCGTCTTGACTCCCGCTCCTCGCGCTGCACCGTCCACAGAGTTGCCCAATCGGCATCAGGAGACCCGGACGCACCGCGCACAGGCGACCGACAAGGAGAGATCGAGGAGGCTGGCATGGGTACCGTTGTCATACTCCCTACGTACAACGAGGCCGGGAATCTCCAGGGCATCATCGCCGAAGTCCTGTCAGTTGCTTCTGTCGACGTGCTCGTGGTCGACGACAACTCTCCTGATGGAACGGGACGGATCGCAGATTCGATAGCCGTTGACGATCCACGGGTTCACGTTCTTCACCGACCAGGGAAGGCTGGCCTCGGAACAGCGTACCTGGCCGGGTTCGAATGGGCTCTGACCCACGGCTACGAGCGGATCGTCGAAATGGATGCTGATGGTTCCCACCGTGCGTCACAACTTCCTGCGCTACTCGAGGCGAGCGCAGAAGGTGCTGACCTCGTCATCGGATCACGGTGGGTGACCGGCGGCGAAGTCGTCAACTTCCCGTTCCGTCGTCGTGCGCTCTCACGTCTCGGGAACACGTACGCGCGCCACATGCTGGGATCGTCGGTACGTGACCTCACCGGAGGGTTCCGGGTCTTCAGTGCAGCAGCGCTCCAGGGCATTGGTCTGCATGAGGTCACCAGTCAGGGGTACTGCTTCCAGGTCGATCTCGCGAGGCGAGTACTCGCCGCGGATGGTCTGGTCGTCGAAGTGCCTATCTCCTTCGCTGAACGCCGTTCCGGTACTTCGAAGATGTCCTGGCCCATCGTCGCCGAGGCCTTGTTGGCAGTCACGCGTTGGGGGCTCACCAGGATCTTCAAGAAGTAGAGCCCTTTCGTCGACTCAGCCCCACGGTTTGCCGCCGTGCCCAGCGCATGAACGGCTGCAGAGTTCACGACTCGGGGAGAAACGGATCCAGCGAGTCCTGATCACGCTTCAGGGCGCACCCCTGTTCCGGAAACTGCCACACAGAGCTCCTGGCTTTCGTTGATCCACATCAGCCGAGTTCCGCCCAGGGGAGCCCTGTTCGGCGGCCCCCATTTTGCTGACGTCTTCGACTGTGGCCTCGCCCGTCCGGTTGCCGCTCACCCGCCGGCGCTCACGGTCGTACTTAGACATCCGTGGCATCTCGCCACGGCTACCCATCCACGAGGAGAACCATGTCCACTCCCGCAACAATCCTTCTCGGCGGCTACGACGCAAAGTCGTGCCCGGAGAAGACTCGTAAAAGCTATGCTCCCGAGTACATCGGGATCGAGCTCGACCCAACACCACCGGGCGATCTTGCCCGAATGGACTCCGGTATCCGATTTGAATCGGAAGTCGGCGATCGTTGGGAACGTGAACTCGGTGCAACCGGGTTCCATCGCATCGAAGCATGTGATCGCACACCCGAGTCGAAGGCTCGTCGTGCTGCTGCAACTGCAGCGGTGTTGGCGAACCCTGGCGACGTGGTTGTCATCTGGAACGCTCGTCTCGAGCCTCAGACAGATGCCAACCGTACCGGTGAACCTGATGCACTCGTCCGCGTGGGAACCTCATCCGACGGAACGCCTATCTGGGCACCCGTCGACGTGAAGGATCACCGCTCGCTCGAAGGCACACGCGGTGCCCAGCAATGGGACATCAGCGATCTCGCCACTCCGATCGAAGCGACACCCCGCACCTTGAGTGACGGAGTTCCGCAGAAGGTCGATGGCATACAGCTCGCTCACTACCACCGCATGCTCGAAAAGCTCGGCTATGCCGGCGCACCACGCGGCGGTATCATCGGCCGCGAAGGTGTCATCGTATGGCACGACCTGGCACGCGAGTTATATCGCCACCAGGATCTGGGCACGATCGGTGCTCTCGCGTTCTACGATCACGAGTTCGCTAACCGCGTCATGATCGCCAAGGCTGCACGCCGAGGTGAAGCATTGACAGGCCCGGAATGGAAGGGCGATTGCGCATCTTGTCAGTTCAGGACTACCTGTCATGACGAGCTCCGTATCGATCTCGACCACATCACCCTGTTACCAGGTGTGACCCCGGAGCGCGCTCGCGCACACTACGCACGTGGTGTGAAGACAATTGCCGCAATGGCCCGCCTTGATCACGCCACCGCGCGTTTGGTCGATGACGGCGTCGATGTGGCAGCTGCCATCACCCAGGCATCTCTGCTGGATGGAGCGACACCTGTCGCCGAGTTCTGCAAGGAAGCCGATGCCATCAAGCTCACCGCTGCAGGCTTCGCAACCGCTGCAGACCTGAATCGCCTCGATGCGCGCACAGCCGCGTATTCTGGTGTCAAGGTCTGGAACCTCGCTGATACGATCGACCGTGCCCGTGTGGCAAAGGTCGGTAAGGTGCACCTCGCTCGAGGTGTCAGCTACGTCAACATCGAACGCACAGCGATCGAAGAAGACATCGACATCGAGGATTCAAACGGTTATGTATACCTGATCGGTGTCCGCACCACAGGTCGCAAACGAGTGGGCGAGGATGTCAAGAACCGCGCCGAATACCACTCATTCGTGAACTGGGATCAGACACCGGAAGGTGAAGCTCGCGTGTTCGCAGAATTCTGGGAGCACGTAAAGGGCATGCGTACCTACGCAAAGACGCATCGTTACGGATACCGTCTGTACCACTACAGCCACCACGAGCCTAGCTCGTTCAAGGCACTGGCCGTCCGCCACGCGGGCAAGCCAGGTGTACCGACACTCGACGAAGTCGTCGCTCTGTTCGCAGAGAAAGTTGTCGTCGACATGTATCCACTGCTCACGACGCAGTTGATCTGGCCAACAGAATCGAGCACTCTCAAGGAGCTCGCGAAGTGGGTCCGCTTCACATGGCGTGACAGCGAACCAGGTGGAGGAAACTCCATGGCCTGGTACGACAACGCGGTCAACAGCGTCGACGAGACCGTACGAGAGGACAACCGCAAGCGCATCCTCGAGTACAACGCCGATGACGTTGCTGCACAGGTTGCGCTCCGCGACTGGTTGACCCGCCTCGGCGAGGTGCGCCAGCTCGGTAAGCGCCTCCCAGGAGTCGATCGTCTCGATGCTCGCTTCCGTCCACGCCGCAGCGCACGCTCCGGTGAAAAGGTCTCCTAACGTCGTCAACGACATAGGTACCAAGAAAACCCCCGTCCTCACCGACGGGGGTTTTTTCTTTCCATCGAGGCAGATCTGCCACGGGGTCAAGTGTGCCCACCCGCAGGTCCCACCTTCACGGTGCCACAGGCCCCGAGCGAATGTACCGCCGCGCTCCATCGGAGACGGAAGCCGAGCTGGTCGGCTCCGCGTGGTTACAGAACTCCTACGGCCCCCTCATTCAGGACCCCAGGGCCGCTACACACCCGCTGAGGTGCCTCGCACCGGCATTTCGCCGCTAGCGCCGAGAGGAGTCATCAAGGACCCACCCAGGGTCGCCGATCGCAGGAGGGCAGCCCCCGGTCGCGAATGCCTACACAACCTGCCCAGGCACGATGGAGTCCATGAACCAGCAAGCTGTGACCAACCCACCTGCGCTCGCCGAGCTACTAGCCGGTAGTGCGGGTTTCGTCGTGGTCTTTACCGCCCGCTGGAGTCCGGCTTCGCAACCGCTGTTCAGGGCAACCACTGATGAGCTCGCCGCATCTGGCGTTCCGGTGGTTGCCGTCGACGTGGACGCATACCCGAACTATGCAGACCAGTTCTCCGTGGTGAGCGTACCGACCGTCCTCGTTCTCGTCGGAGTTGACGAGCGGCGTCGCTTTGTCGGCGCAACCTCACCTGCTGATGTCGTCGACGCCGTCGACGCGTTGGGACTCATCGCCAAGAAGGGGCAACCATGACCACAACCACGCTCGACACGTTTACCTCGGAAGCTTCGCCTTCGAGTCTCATCACCGCCCCTGCCTCCATCACACCTGGTGTGTCTGTGCCTTATGTCGCCACACCTGGCGTGACCACATCGACCAGTGTCCCCGCCTTCGTCGTACGTCTCCTCGATCCGGATTTCACAGGTTGGGATTCAGTCGGTGTGCGGGTGGGAGGGAACATCGAGGCTGACGTCGATGCCCTCGACGCGATCAACCCCGGACTCGGTGCACGCGCCGGCGCCTACTGGGAGCGGTGCCGAGACTTCTGGGACACCTATGCAGCCGGCCATGCAGCCGGCCATGCGGTGCGCATCGACCGCCGGGTGGCCTACTCACGTCAGTCCGACACGCGGAATGGTCGAGTCGACCTGACTGGTGAGCTTGCAGCTCTCGAAGCATTACCATTGCTTGGTCCGCTCGTCACCGAACTCACCGGTGCTTCGCCTTCTCGGGGTGACCTGGACTCGCGCTATGCGCCCTTGATCATCACTACCACTACGAACGGTGACGAGACCGTCGTGACTGCCGAGTTCCCTGCACGCCAGGACTTCCCGAGTGCACTCGGTGGCCCTCACTCCCGCGGTGAACTAGCACGCCGCTTCCGTCTCACCGTCAACCATGCGAAATGGCGTGACCGACGTGTACGCCGTCTCGTGTGCGTCGACGTCGAGGCAATCGAGATCTGGCCGGACCCGACTGCCTACTGACTTCACGACATCGCACCCGTCGGTGCGCCAAATAAGCATTCCACCTGTGAGGTGGGCTTCTCCGTGGATGGGGAAAAGCAAAAGAGCCGCTGGAAAACCAGCGGCTCTTTCGTTTTGGAACTGCGATCAGTACTTGGTCTGGCCGAGTCTATTTCGACGTGGGCGTCGAGGTAGGATCGGGTCGCCAGGCTCGGTGTAGCCATCGGCGACATCTTTGAGTTTGCCTGCGAGGAGTGCTCGTTCGGCGATCTCGTCCATGTACTGTGCTCTGAAGCCGTTCGACTGTACGTCGAAGCGCATCGGTGCGTAGGGTAGGTTTGAACCAGCACGGCTCTTGTCGAACAAGATTCGTGCTCGCGTGTCACTGAGGTGACGTTTACCCTCGGTATCGTCGATCGCCGGATTGTTGTACGGGACCGAGCGGTGGAGGATGACGATGGCGTGCGCGTTTTGGGCGATGATACCCGAACCACGCATCTGGTTCTTTCCGAAGAGACGAAGATCGCCTTCACGGACATCCCATAGCGGTTCGTCCTTGTCGTTGAGCACGACGAAGTCCGACATCTGCACTCCGCGCTTGCCTGCTTTGTAGAACAACGACTCGTCGTTGATCTTGACGAGCTGGGCATAGCCGAGTACTGCTACACGATGGTTCTCCATACCGGTTGGCCAGGCCATACCAGCGTAGGTGCGGAAGTCTACACCAGAGAACTTTGCCATTTCCTCCGCACTCCATGCGACAACGCCGCGAAGTAGGAATTCCGCAGTCTTAGCCGTAGCCTCGACTTCGTTCTCACCTGGCTCCTGAATCGACTGAAGATAGTCGACCTGAACAAGGTACGGGAGGAACTCGGTGATCGGACGACGTGTGGCGCGAGCCTTTTCGTCCGCAGATATCACCAGGTCGTAGAGCGTCTCAGCCATACGGCGTCGGCTGGTTCCGATCGGATCGATCACGAGATTCTTTGCAAGGTGGTGGTACTTGTCGCCCACGTCCATGCGAAAACCCTTGATCTTGTCGATCGACTCTTCTTCCGTGTGGAACATCACCTGGTAAGCATCAGGTAGGCCCCAGTTGATGAGGTCCAGGCCGAACGCCGGAGTGACGGAGTTGGAGAACGATGTCTTACCTGTACCAGTAGGACCCATGACGACGATGAACTGACCCGGGGCGATGAACCCTCGTTCCTCTCCTCTACCAGTGTATCCGACATCGAGTGTCGGTAGGCCAGATGAGAAGCGGTAGGTCGGACGCCCGGCTTGTTCAGCGCGGAGATCGGCAACGTACTCTGCTGCGGAACGTAAACGTCCGGTGCGGATGTTGGCCTTCTGTGTCGTCGGTGGTTCTACTGCGCGGTGCTTCGGGATCAAATCCTTCAGCGGTGCACCTTGTTCGATAGCTTCTGCAAGATCAAGTGCGGCAAGACGAGTTATGTGTCGTTGCACCTTCTCTACGAGGCTGAACCAGGCAGCATGTGGGTCTACCGGAGTCGAGATTCCGATCCGCGAACAGATCTCTGCAATCTCGGCTGCGACGTCTTCCGAATATGCATCGGCGACCGGCAGTTGCTCGAGATCGAGTGTGCCAGTCGAAGTGACCGTCGTTTCGTAGTTGAGAACTTCGAACACTGCGTCGTAGGTGTTGCGCACCGGTGTCGGAAGGAATCCGAGTACACGTGGCGAAGCCATGACACGACTGACGAGTTTCGACGCGGCCTCAGGATCGAGGCCGTGAGTCGATGACATCACCGAACGCAACGTTGCAAGCACCTGGTCGGCAAGTGTTGCCGGCTGGGTCTTGCGTCGTTTGCTCTTTCGAGGAGTAGGGATGATCTCTTCGTCTTCAGGTTCAAAGGGTGGGAATTCTGTATCACTCGGAGGGAGGTCCCAGCCGAGTGACGCATCGTCCCAGTGGATGTCGGAAGGTTCCGACGGGACAGCGTGTTCAGCTGTGGTTGCGATGGTGTCGCTTGCTTTGTCGTGGTTAGCCACGGTGTGCCTCCTTGGAGGGTCGGCCGACGCAGGGGTGCGCCGGGATGGATGAGGTATGGCGTTCACCGTCGACGCAGGGGACCCTGCTCCAACCATCCCTTTCCTTCCGAACCATCGCACCTGAGCCCGCGCTTCGGTGTGAACGCGTTCAGATCGAGCCCTGGAGCGGGTTGACGGCCATGCGTTCAGCGCGTGCATCCCGCACGAGTTAGGACTGGAAAGTAAACAGCCCGCCGAAGCGGGCTGCTGGTTAAGCGTGTCACGTGGACGCTGAAATGGTGTCGACTACGGGTTTGTTGCTGGTGCAGCATCTGTCGCTTCTGCTGCTGCTTCCGCATTCGCATCCTTAGCGACGAGCCGTGTGGACTTGAGCATCCAGACGCGCATCGTCGCGTCCAACTGCACGTTGTCACCGATGGCCGACGGGTCGATGCTCTTTGATTCGCTGTCAGGGCCCAGGGACACATCGGAGAAGGTGATGACGAACTCGGTGCTCTTCTGCACCGAAGAAAGCCACTTCAGTACCGCTGTAGTGCTACCTCGTACCGCGAGGGAGTATTCGAGGAACTCCAGTGATGACGCCTTCTCCGGTTCGTCCGACCGTAGATCGAACTGGCTGAGCTCGACGCCGTTCGATCGTGCCGCTGTCGACAACGTCGACGCCAGCGTGAGGTCGTCGATCTGGAGTGGCAGTGCGGTTTCGATCGCCTTGACCTTCGCGATGAGTGCGTCGATCGATGACGTACCGTTCTGCTGGATCTCCGAGATGCGTGCACGAAGGGACCCGACTTCAGCGTTGACGGTTGCCTGCTGCTCACGGGCTGCTGTGTGTGCAGCCTGTGATGGGCGGACGAAGGTGATGAAGAGTACAACGGCGAGAAGAATGCCGATGGTGAACCCTGCGATGATGCGACGGTCGATAGCTTTGAACATCGTGCGATCCCCCTTATCCGTTGACCACCGGCGAAGCCGGTTGGGTCTGGCCCTCTACGGGCGTGTTCGGTGTGGTGCTTGGCTGCGATCCAGCGGACGACGACGGGTTCGGTGTCGGGTTCGTGGTCCCTGTTGTCCCGGTGCTCGAGCTGACCGCGGAACCGCTACCGAAGAGCTGTAGTAACTCGAGAGCCGCCGACGGGGTCACACCCGGGCCGAACTTCGCGTCGATCTGCACCGACTTGCCCTTACGTGAGAACACCACATCGCTCAGCAAGGTGAGCGAACGGAGCTGCTCGGCCCAACTGATCAGCAGATCGAAGTCCTCGGATTCAGCGCTGATCGACACTCGTTGCGTGACCAGTGTGACCGCACCTTCTTCCGCCTTCGGATCTTCGGACTTGTCTTCCTTGGTTGCCTTCGGGTCGGCGACGTTGGCACCAGTCTCGATCGATCTGATCGTGATGTTCGGATTGCTGATCTTCTTCAGCTCGTTCACGAGTCGTTCGATGTCGGGTTGCTGCGTCACAGCTGCGTTGATGCCCACGGACAACGTCTTGTCACGATCGAGCAGCGCCGTCTCGGTGACACCTGCGAGACCGGTCGACTGGCCGAACGACGAGAGCAACTCGGTGCGTTCTGCTTGCAGTGCGGCGATCTTGCGGTTCTCGCTCGCTGTGCCTGCCTTCTCGACGACGCCGACGAGACCTGCGTAGCCGACGGCGAACAACACGACGAACGCAACGACGACGGAACCTGTTCGCGTTCGAGCCGATACTCTGAATTCTCCGTTGAGAAGGTCATAGCACGAGACAGGGATTTCGCGACGGTTCTCAGATGGGGCCGCCAGCTCACCGATTCCGCCCGAGCTTCCTTTGCCAGCAGCAGCATCCTTGCCACCACGACCACGTCGTGACTCCTTGGCAGGCTTCGGCTCCTTGGCTGCCTTCGGCTCCTTGGTAGGCTTCGGCTCCTTGGTAGGCTTCGCGTCACCGCGACGCCCGAAGCGACTGCGGCCTTCGTCGTCGGCCGGCATCTTGGTCTCGTCGTTCATCGGGTCTTCCTGGTTCATAGGCGTGTCGTTGCTCATACAGGGTCCCTCCACAACGCGAGACCTACCGCAGGCGCGATGGACAGCAGGACACGTGGATCGGTCATGCCGTCACGGAAGTACGCGGCGTTTCGCTTCGAGCGCTCAATCTCGGCCCAAGGGCGGCCGATTGCCACCGGTACACCGACACGGGCTTGGAGACGGTCCTTCAATCCACGGAGAAGAGCTGTTCCGCCACATAGGGTGACGCCTTGGGTGTAGCTACCGTGGTTTGCTGCGTCGGATTCGATCGACTGGGCAACCGTGTCCACGAGGAGGTCGACTGCATTGAGAAGTGCGTCGTCAACCGGTGATGTCATTCGTGAGCCGAACTCCTCGTCGACGTAACTCGACGTGGCGCGCGCGGTTGGCGAAATCAAACGCATCCCGTACTTCTTCTGCTCGGCGTCTTCAAAGGTGTCACCGGAAATGTTGGAGATGGCGCGGGTCAGATCCGAACCCCCGCCGAGTGCTGTGCGCAGACTGCGAAGGTGTAGACCTTGTCGTGTCGCAACGGTGATCTTCGAAGCGCCCAGGTCGACGACTGTGCCTACCTCTCCATACGCCGGATTTGCTCTGGTCAGTGAGCGGAGTAGTGCAGCGCCGGTAAGATCGACAGCACGGGGTGCGAGACGCGCCAGCTTGAAGACGGTTCGAAGTTGCTCGAGCTCCGTGTGCATGATCGCAACGATGTCGACGGTAGCCGTCGGGATTCCGTCCGACGACTGCTCCACGGATACCAGTGACGACGACAGGTCGGATTCATCCAAGGTGAATGTCGGTGCGATGGAACGACCGAGCGCGCGCACCGCTGAGGTGCGCTCTTCTTTTCGTACAGAAGCTGGAATCAGCATCTTCGCTACTGCAAGATCTGGGTGAGCTGTGCCGACCACAAGTCCGTAGCGAGGTAGCCCCGCTTCCTTGAGAGCACGGACGACAGCGATCGCCACCTGGTCCGGTTGCTTGATGCGACCACCGGAGACGGCGCCTTCAGGTAACGAAGCCATGCCGATCTTGGTGACGACTGCAAAACCGGAAGCGTCAACACCTGCAACTTCGACAGCCCGTACTGCTGTGGTCCCGATGTCGAGACCTACCATGTTCGCCATAAGTTCTCCCCTTCCCTACCGACCCAGTGTCCGCTTCGACGCCAGCAGCGACCTGAGCAACGCAGTGACTGCACGACGACGGATCGCCGTGTCCTCGGGTGTGATGGAGCGAAGCGCCTCGAGGGCCTGGGCCTCTTCCGGAGTGGGTGGTACCCCGGAACCTGTCTGCTGTGGTGTGGTGTCGGACACGGGAATACTCGTGTCGGGAACCCTCGGACCCGCACGCATTCAACCCCTCGAAGTCAGGGATTCACCACCGTGCGCGAGCCGGGTTCGGGAAAGCTCCAGGTCATCGGGTGTTGGTGAGCTGGGTTGCGTCCCCGTTCCGGGGCCGGCAGATGTGACCGAAGGGCCTGGTGACCCAGATTTGCGAACCCGACGCGCGGCGCACAGACGATGTATGCCGTGACCCGGGAGCTGTGACCTGGAGCAGCCAGCCGGGGCTGTGGCCGGGACGTAGCTTGGCACCAGGACCAGAACCGGGACCAGGAGTCGAGAGCGAGCCATCCGGCCCGGAGGGTGGCCTACGTCGCGTAATCGACCTGTTTCTTCGCAGGGTCGCGATCGATGGTGGCACGGGCTAGTCAGCGAGACGGCGTTTGAAGTCGGTGACGTCAACGACCTTTTCGAGTGCTTCTTCTTCGGTGACAAGGCGGCGGCGTACGAGGTCGGCCAA
>Ga0209550_10007057_pt1 | contig 10417 bp, 9 predicted proteins | sample LauGreSuBDMM15SN_2_FD_187567 | JGI IMG/M metagenome (GOLD analysis project Ga0209550, IMG submission 187567) | Freshwater lake microbial communities from Lake Michigan, USA - Su13.BD.MM15.SN (SPAdes) (version 5) | ecosystem: Environmental > Aquatic > Freshwater > Lake | place: Lake Michigan, USA... | reverse complement strand
CGCACGTGGAGCCGAGCTTGATGTAATCACTTGTAAATTCCTCATTCTGTAGAAGCGTCCTTCTATCTGCTTCTACGCTTTGACCGGTCATATGTAGCGGAGAACGGACAAAACGGACATTTCTCCACACTTTACGCGTAGAGCCACGCCTGAACATGAGGAAGCAACCTGTTCAGGCTCAATTTTAGAGCATCAAATGACCATTAATGACCAATTGGGCGCGTCAATCTCGACGTGTCTATCTGATTCACGCTCAGATTTCATATAGATCCTGCCGCCTGCAGAGTTTATGGGCATTGCCTAAATACTCAATTTAGCCACCCCCATGGGTAAGCGCTTGGCGGCTAACGCCGTACCACTAAAGAATAGTCACTCTACTGAGGCAAATGGCGCACTTGTTTTCCCATCACAGAAATATGGATGGATAGTAAACGGCATGCGCCCTACAGTAATGTAAAACTACCCTTTGAGATAAGTAAATAGAAAATTAGAGTCAAGAGCTTAAAGTGTGGGCGACTTCGCCCTATTCAGGTTAAAGGCAGTCTTGGTAAATTTCCAACATTTGATGCAAACATAACCAAATTAAAGTTAGTCAAAATTTGAATAGCTACGCGTGTAATCATAATAATATTGAGGTCTTCCGAGAACAAATTTATATATACGTGCAATGTAAATTGAAGCAATGCCCATGAATATAAATATTTGGGATATTCCAAGAACTAAAAGCTTGAGCCAATAGCTATTTGAAATCTCAATGAAAAACGAAGTAACAATCGTAAAAAATGAGAAGGTTGCGGCAATCAATCCCCAATACATGCTTAGTCTTAAGGGCCAGGTGGTCGTGGTCAAAAATCCTAAAATTGCAAATTTTATTAGAGCCGTTCTTCGATAGTGGCTCTTCCCATCAATTCTCTCATTTCTATCGTGTGGCACTTGTACTACGGTGTAACCAATTCTTGAAAGCGTGGCGCGCATAAATGGGAAAAGGCTGTTTTCTCGTAAGATTCCGTCTCTTACAATTCTTCTAAACATCGAAAAATTCCCAGAATTAACTCTAAAGGGTTCATCACTAATTTTAGATAAAATCCTGTACGACAGTCTTCTAAATACTTGCAGCGCCTGGGGTTCTTTACGCTTAAGACGCAATCCTTGAACTATGTCTGCGCCAGACAAAATTTCAGTCAGAAAGATAGGGAGCAGCGAAATTGGATCTTCGCCGTCACCATCTACGACCGCATATAAATCAGTTTTAGCAAACTCTAAGCCAGCGATTATGCCTGCCTCATATCCAAAATTCCTTGATAAAGTAATGATTTGAGTCTTAATTGCAATATCCCAGTTTTGAATAATCGTGTTAGCTGTTGTATCCGTGGATCCATTATTCACAAAAATGAGTCTTACATCAATTTCTTTTTGAAGCTCATGGATTGCTTCTCTCAATTGCCTTACTAGTTCAGTAATCACTTTTTCTTCATTGTAGACTGGAATGACAATTGCAAGAGATTGAATTCTATTTTCTGTGCTGATGAGATTCATGCGATCACCGCTTCGTCTCGGAGATACCTAAGCAATTTTGGTTTGTACTTTCGTATTACTGACGCCGTAGTCACTCCATGTGCTGGAATCATAAAAATTAGAGCAATCAATCGGTGGCGGTTATCACCATAAACCAGAATATCTGTCAGCAAGAAGCTTAGGCTAGTCAAAAAAGTGAACATGAAAGCACAATTTCTGTTAGTTCTCCATAATTGAAATGTACCAAATACCCATGATCCGATTACAATAAAAGTGAATAATATTCCAATAATTATAGATATGAGGGTGAGTTGATATTTCTCTAATTGGGCAAGGAGGCTAATGTTATGAAACCAAGATCCCCTTGCGAGCGATCCTGAGTGGGGCGACCAGAATGCAGCAAAATTTGACAGAGACTCAAGAAGAAAATCAAATGGGCTCCCGAAAATTTTAAGCACCACACATTGAAAGTCAGTGCAACCTCCCAACACGCTGTTATTTGTCATTGATGGCCAGAGGGCGGAGCTCAAGGTAAAGATACCCGTTCTCACAACACTCAGATAGCCAAGAAGAATTATCCCAAGAAAATTAATGCAAATAGATATCCAGATTACCATTGTGGATTCCTTTAAGGCTTTGCGACTATTGTAAATATAAGTCAAGAAGAGAATTACATATATGATCAAAACTCTTGGGTGAGTGGAAATTGCCAAGACTGAAAAAAATGATCCTAAAATAGGATTCAGAAAAGTACCTCTACTTGAAATTTTGCCCCTTAAGAAAAAGTATAAGGATGCAGATATGTAGAAAAAGAGTAGGGTTTCGTACATAGCCTCACCATTGGCTACAAACCAGGCTGGCGACAAGATTAATAGAAATGCACTTATGTTTCCAATAATCTTTGTAAAATAAGAATTTAGCATCTCTCTTACTAATATTGTCCCAAGCGCAAATATTAAAATTTGGACTACCTGGGCTGCATATATCCAATTGTCTTGAAATATTCTTATTAGGATCGAGAGTGCGATTGGATAACCGGGCGGATATATGGGCAAGAAAGGTATCTCTTTAGAAAGATAACCCAACTCAGCAAAAGCAAGTGCAGCAGGCATGTAGCCATTTGCATCTGGACCAGAGTAAAACAGTGGACGCGATACAGCGTATGCGATTTTGAGTAATGAAATAGCCAAAACAGTTATCTGAAACATGTACCGAATTAGTATCAGTTTCAATTCTTGCTCCTTTTAGAATCAAAGTAACATTTTTGACTTAACGTATCCAGAAATGGATGAGCTCCTTAAGGCGAATATATACTAGTTCTCAATTTATAAGCAGAATTATGCGTAACAGACGCAGAAGATCATGGACTAAAATTCTGTGTAGTTATACGGAAAAATAAAGGCACCAGAGATAATTACTTGAATTTCTCATAGGTAGAAAAACTCCATTTAAGGCACCTAAGGCATGTTCAGAGTAACCACTCGGGATTCTCAAGTGTCCATCTAATTGTTCTATCAAGAGATTCACGCAAGGGCACCGGGGGTTTCCAGCCCAAGTTTAACAATTTATCCCCATTTAGGGCATACCGTAAATCATGACCTGGGCGCGACCCTTCAACATTCACATATTCCACATGGCTATCACTTGTCTGCAAACCCATTAACTCTGCGATTAAGTTGACCATGTCATCATTGTTTATTTCTATTTCTCCACGAACATTGAAGCGCTCAGGACGCCGTAGCCCCTCCGAAAATTTAAGAGGTCGATTCGGTGCATTTTCCAAAATAAATCGAAGTGCATCAGCCTGATTACGGGCATGTAAATAAAATCTACTGCCGGCTATCCATGTTTCACCCAATTTTTGTGCGTGCACTGGAACTCTTTTTATGTTGTTTAAACGTGAAATACACAGTGGGATGAACTTTTCTACATCTTGGCGTTCTCCAATAATGTTCATGGTATTCGATATAATTATAGGAACGTCATATGTGCGCCAATATGAAATTGCGATTGCCTCCTGTGCCGCTTTACTTGCAGAGTAAGGATTTGACGGAATAATTTCTGACCATTCAGGGTGATCATGGCCAACCGGTGCTGGACCATAAACTTCATCAGTGCTGACATGTAAGAAAATCTTCAAATTCTTTAGGCCTCTTGCAAATTCCATCATTGTTAATTGGAGGGCAACATTGTTCTCGACAAATACACGAGGGTCAGTAATTGACCTATCGACGTGTGAATTACTCGCCATGTTAATAATGAAATCAACTTCACCGATTTCATTGGCTGTTACATTATCAATAGGGGCATTTAGATCATGCGTGACTACTTTCACTCTATTTCTCATATGTGGCAACTCTTCAAAGACAGCTCGCAGGCGAGCGCTAGTGCCAAAATGTCTGAAGGAATCTGTAACTACGATTTCCCAGTCTGTTGTCTTGAGTAGATGAGCCAAAGTATGATGACCAACGAAGCCACCAGCGCCTGTAAGTAGTAAGCGTTGCATTTGAACCCCTTAAGTTTTATGAGAGAACTCTAGTTTAGAAAATCTGAAAGCCATATAGAATTCACTTCTTTTCACCAAAGCAAATTGTGATCGATATTTCATCAAGGACCGAAAGCTGTACCGACCAAACAAGAGACCTGTAGGGTTAGAATGTGAAGCAGGTGAATTAGGCAGAAATAGACGGGAAGTGATTAACAAAAAGAATGTCTGTTGCGCTCACTATATCCTGGGCCTAAATGTTGAGCTACCCACGGTTTCGTGCTTCCCTTCCGGCCTCTAACAACCTACATTTGGGTCTTGATGAAAACTTTGACGGCCCTAATCCCTTTCTGTAATGAAGAGCGCACCATTGGTGAGTTGGTCAGTCAGCTCAACACTCTCCCTTTTGGCATTCTGTCTGAGTGCATTTTTGTTGACGATGGCAGTACAGATAAATCTAGTCAAATTCTTTTACAGGCTCTTTTGGGCGTGCAATTCAAGTCTCAGATATTCACCAAGTCTAATGGTGGAAAAGCTAGTGCGATAAGAGAAGGTGCCAAAGCTTTGACGACTTCGCATGTTGTGATCCTTGATTCAGACCTAGAGCTTGCTACTTCAGATATTGAAAAACTCTGGCAGGTAGTTAAATCTGGTGAAAGTGACTACGTTTTTGGTTACCGGGCCTTTCTCGCTCACTCTTCTTTCACATACCGCTATAGCCGGGGCAATCAGCTCATTTCCAACATTTACGGAATACTTTTTAATGAAGTGATTACAGACATTATGTGTGGTTATAAGTTAGTTCCCTCAGACACTCTCAAATCACTACCCTATAAGTACGAGCGCTTTGGTTTAGAAATCGAAATTCCAATGAAGATGTGGTTGAACCACCAACGCCCATTTGAGGTTGATGTTGCATACCGTGCTAGGACTCGCGCTCAAGGAAAATCAATTTCAGTTAAAGACGCATTCGCCGTGATTGCTTCAATGGCGATTTTTAGAATCACGCATCGCAGAGCAAAGATATGAAGCACCTTCTAAATTTATCATTCCGTGCATCACTTACTAGAAATTCAGCCATTCAATTAATTTGGTGGGTTGTATTCTTCCCTGGATTTTTCTCAGGCGATTCATTCACAGCAGTACAAATGGCAAAGAGCGGAGAATTGGGAAATTCTTTCACAGCCTCTTGGGCACTTTACGTGCGAATCTTTTCATTTTATGGCAATGCAATCGCCTTGCTAACATTGATCAATGGTTTAGTTTTAGTCTATTCAGTAACGCGCCTTGGGTATGCAATGTTTTCTGGAAAAACAGCCGCTTTTAGCACTTTTCTACTCACTCTCACACCTGTTGTTTCAGGAATGGGAATTACTTTATGGCACGACATTTTAATGAGTGCTGGAATCTTATTGATTACTTCATTTTTTATAAATATCAAGAGAGACTTCGGTCAGCTAAAAAAACTAATGCTCTTTGAACTAGTACCTGGGGGAATTCTTGCGTCATTTAGACCTAATGGTTTACCGACAATCTTAGTTTTTGCAATATTATATGGCGTTTTTATATTCTTTAAGGACCGGCCCCGATTCAAACAAACAATTAAAATGCTCGCAAAAGTAATATTGGTGACGACATTAGTCACCATATTTAGTGCAAACGTGATACTTGGGCTTAGTCCAATTAACGGTTCCTTTGCAAAACAATGGATGCAATTTGATATTTCTTGCTACGCCAGCACTCCTAGTGGTGGAGGATTTGTAGAAAATAATATCCCTGGGATAGGTACGACAGATACTTGGAAATCTGTGGAGGCATGTAATTTTATAAGTGGGGCTCGAATTGCAGCAGAAGAGGTAGTTTTAGCAGAAGGATTTATCACTCCTGCCTGGATACAAATCTTAATAGCTGATCCACTTTTCATAGTTAAGACTCATTTGAAAAGACATGCTTACCTCTTACCAATACCAATTTTTGGAATTCCGGAAGCGCCTTTTCTCCACAGCAATATTGAATTCAAAGATCAAGGCATCGAGTGGAAATTTCCAGAGGTTGCAAATATGGCAAGAAACTTGATGCGGGCATGGAATGGCGCTCGTGGTTTGACGGGATGGGCAGGGTTTTGGTTGTTATTGATTATCGCGTTAACAAAGCTTGGTAACAGAGAGAGACTCATTCCTCCCATTTTAATGGGAATATCTCTCGTAAGTATTCTATTCGTTGTGGCCCCAATTCCGGATGGTCGTTACGCATTATTTGTGCTGATAGCGGGCCAGCTGATTTTTATTGGCAGTGCTTTAGATTTTCTCACTCGAATGCAAAAAGTTAGGTCTAAATTGTGATTATTCAACAATTACTTTTAACCCTAGCCTAGGTAGGAGTGGTTCATTCATGAGCGGCCTAAATCGATTCACCATTCCATCTCTTGAGGTAATACAATTCGTGTTATCTTTGTTTGAATTGTTAAAGCAGATTCACTGACCTAATGATATGGAACCTGTCAACATGAAGCCATCCGAAATAATTGCTAAGGCCAACAAGGACTTGTATGAATGCGACTATGAGAGCGTTGTAGTGTTGGGTGGAAAGCTTAATCGCTGGATTTATAGAATGACACATAGAGAATTAGAGAAGTTCAAAATTGAAGAGTCACGAAATGGGATGTCAATACTTGAACTTGGTGCCCAGGCTGATCAACACCGCTCGTGGGTTAAAAAGAATTACCAAAGTTACATCGTTTCAGATATCGATCTCAAACCTCTTCTAAAGTCGAAAGCAATTCATGAGAAGAATCTATTTCAAGCTGACTTAAAAGTTGCTGGTCATATTCCCGATGTAAGGTTTGAGCAAATTGACGCTGAACAGATTGAATATCCAGATGAAACTTTCGATCGTCTTATCGCCACATGTTTAATTGTGCATCTAGGTACTCCAATCGATGCGTTACATGAGTGGCGCAGGGTTACAAAAGATGGTGGTCAAATTGATTTTTATGTCCCATGTGAACCTGGTCTAATTTTACGACTTGCCAGAAATCTGACTCATAAGCGGAAAAAATTGAGTGTGGATTTTCCCTATGACTTGTTACATTACTCTCAACATCGGAACCACTTTTTAGCCATAGATGAGTTCGTAAAATATGTTTTTCCTGAGGACAGTGTTACCCGTCGATTTTTTCCATTCAAATTTTTGTCTTGGGAGTTTAATCTTTGGGCTGTTTACAGTGTCAAAATAAAGAAATCTAATTCTAAGTAAAATTGCTTTAGTCTTAACGCTTCAAACGAGCGATTAGTCAAATAAGTGGGCCCAGACGGGCTCGAACCGTCGACCCACGGATTAAAAGTCCGTTGCTCTACCGACTGAGCTATAGGCCCCACTGTAAATACTTCCGAAAGAAATCTTCTCGAGGCTCACAATTATGCCAACTGCTGAACTAATTGGCCAATCTAGGGTTACCAGCTCATGAAACCCAGTTCATTCTGCCTGATTTGTAAACACGCATGAACGTGCTGATAACCGTCATCAGGGACTTACCCCATGAATTAAATCCTCTGGATGTATAGGGCTGAAGGCAGTAGATCTCATACTAGTCAAATGAAATCTATCTACTCGAGATAACCAATTTTGAACTCAGTGTCATTCAAAAAATATGATACCAAAAGCCTAAAATAGCACCGAGTGATACGTCGAAAACTTTCAAACAAAACACTATCTCAAGACCACACTATTCCAATAAAATAAACCAATGTATTTACCTTGAAATTCAAAAACATGATAATCAACTCCGATTTTTTCAACTAAGTCACGAAAATGAAAATTGTTTTGAATATCATCAAACAGAACTGCAGCATTATTAGACAAAGATTTAGCTACTAATTCCCAAGCTCTCTGCCTTCCTCGATAACTTTTTTCACTATCGTAGTGAAAAATATCGATACCGTGAATCTCTCTTATAAATTGGGGTAGTGCGAAAGCATCGCCACGAATATCTAAATTCCAATTTTCTTTCAATTTCTCAGGAACCAAAATACCTATAACATTTTCAGGATTACTATATCGAAACAAAGGAAAATCAGAGGAGAAAAGTGTTCCGTTATTGGCATTTCTTTCGATAGCCATAAGGATACTTAGGGAACTCCAGCCTGCCGCTACACCTGTTTCAATAATTGTTTTGGAATTCATTTTTCTTGTTAAGAAATACAGAATTGGATAAGCACCACCCCCTCCCAAATCTAATTGTACATTTGAGAATACTTCTTTGGCATGGAGTGCGATTTCTCTGGATACCATAAGCGACTCTTCCCAGATTTGTCTGTCAAGGTCTTTGAAGTAGTCGTCTGTTGATCGAACATTCGCTTTTGCCCATGCTAGCGCCGCCTCAGAATTTTCCAAGCGCCAATGATGCATCATTTTTAGAAAAATCACGCGAGTATTTGTTGGTTTCACAAAATTACAAAATATATTTTTTACTACGCCCATAATTGTATTGTAGCGATTCCCACTTAGAAATCAATCATAGAAATGAGAGTGGACAACAACAGATTTTTTATTTAGCGTTTATCCCATAGATTAATCCTAAGTGAATCAAGCATAGCCAGGCGAACAAGTATTTTACTCTTAATCAACTCTAAAGTCGATCATTGGGTGCTTTCTAGATGAAACCTTCCGAATTAAAATTGCTGTGTACTGCGTTCTCTCTGATCTAGGTACTCCAAAAAAAAATCGGATATATTAACTGGAATAAATCCGTTCTCTGAACAAAACCTGTTCACGTGTAAAGTTAAATTGAACCAACTAGGTTGGTAGTAGTCATCTACAGTAAATAACGTGTCTTCCCCGATTGTCAACTTTTCTACCACCGCATCAAGTGCAAATCCATAATCCATGTCGAAGAAAATAATTTCTGCTGGGATATCCTTAATATGGTTTGAGGTTTCTCTAATGTCTCCAGGCTCAAATTTGATTTCAAGATTATTGGAATATGGGGATAAGAGTGTTAGTAATTCCTTCTCTGAAAATGGTGAATTTGCAACTATTTTCTTATCTAAATCCTGAATTGTGAGAGCTTCGGCTGAATTGGGTGCATTTGGAAAAGTAGTAAAAGTATCGAAACCTGTATAGAAAATTTTTACATCTAATTCTCTTGCTGTAATTGCAAGATTCTCGACAAATGCACCGCGCCAAGACCCAAACTCAATTACCCTGACGCTCTTTTTTGTACTCCCGCTAATACTTTGGCAAATAACATTAGCTGTAACATATCGTGGTTGGTTCGCCTTGGATTTGCGTTGAGAATATGTTGCCTGGCTTTCTGAAAGTTTTCCGCAATATCTACTTCACAATAATACTTAGTGTGCTTTCGGCCCTGATTAGGAATTGGAATCAGAAATCTTAAGATAGATAAATTAGTTTTTTTCTGTTTGAGAAAGCCTAGGGGTGACTTTAGTCTCACGTGGTTTCCATTTGTTTAGCATACATGACTGTAGATGGAAACTCTTACGCAATACAGGGGGTTATGTGGTCACTTTCTGCCAGCTTGTGATTTCGAAAGGCGGTCACGAATTGCGACTGAAATTCCGTCACCGGTCGGCTGAATAACGACTAATTCCTTAAGACCATACTCATCAGCTCGCCGGAGTGCTGAATACAAAATCTGGGCAAATTCTTCAAAAGATTTTGGCGCTGCGAGACGAATGACTCCTGGAGGTGTTTCAACGTCTGCAAAAGCTATAAATCCTTGACCTTCCACTGGATTTTGATCTAACAAGACTTTAGCAGCTGGTGCATAGTGATTTTCTAGGGCACCACTTACGCGAATTTTAACGTCATGGGCATTTTGAGAGTATAGGCCGCTGCAATCTTTAATCATTTCAATGCTAATGGCACCTGGGCGTAACACTCTAGGTACTAATCCTGTGCAATCAATAATCGTAGACTCAACTCCCACAGCACATGCCCCGCCATCTAAAACTAAATCATCTTTTGATAAGTAATCGGCAAGCTCTTCAACAACAGCTAGGGCGGTTGTGGGGGAGACATGACCAAAGCGATTAGCACTCGGTGCTGCCACGCCCTTGCCACCCGCCTTCTCAAAGGCTTCTAGTAAGGCCAGCGCCACAACATGATTTGGCACTCGCACACCAACAGTGTCCTGCCCACCTGTTACAAAGTCACCTGCTAATTCACTTCGCTTTAACACCAATGTCATTGGCCCTGGCCAAAAATTGCGCGCAAGCGCAACTGCATATTCAGGCACTTCACTTGCCCAATCACCCATGCGTTCCATAGATGTAATATGAACGATTAAAGGATGATCGTTAGGTCGTCCCTTAACTGAATAAATCCTTGCCACAGCCGCCGAATTAGATGCATCTGCCCCAAGGCCATAGACAGTCTCTGTAGGAAAGGCCACTAAAT
>Ga0209550_10007056_pt1 | contig 10418 bp, 11 predicted proteins | sample LauGreSuBDMM15SN_2_FD_187567 | JGI IMG/M metagenome (GOLD analysis project Ga0209550, IMG submission 187567) | Freshwater lake microbial communities from Lake Michigan, USA - Su13.BD.MM15.SN (SPAdes) (version 5) | ecosystem: Environmental > Aquatic > Freshwater > Lake | place: Lake Michigan... | reverse complement strand
GGGTTGCAGATGAAGATGCCGACTCCGTCGCCCAAAGCCTCGTGGCCTCGGGACATCAGGCCATTCACCCGAACGTGCACGTATTGACTCGACATGTCGTCGACGTCATGCACGGCTGTGGGTTGAGCGTCAACACATGGACAGTTGACGACCCTGCACGGATGTCTCAGTTGCTCGACTGGGGCGTCGACGGGCTGTGCACCAACAAGCCAGACGTTGCACTTTCACTCATCGCGCAACGCGCGCGCTAAAACGTGATGCTTGGCCGCACCAGGCGCAGTGCCTCGGGGCAGTGTTTAATCTCGAGTGACGTGGTGTCACCCAAGTAGTCGCCATCCAGTTGGTAAGGAAATGGCGCTGGGAAGTTGATCGAGACGTTCTCGACATCAATAGCGATATCAATAGACGAAGATTTCTCAAGTCCACCGCGTCGTAATGCCGAATACAGCGTTCGCAACATCACTGGGGTCGTCATTTTCTTAAACGTGACAACTACAAGCTTCTTTTCCAGTGAGGCAGCCTTCGACAAGTTGATCGGGTGCTTGCCGACGAAGGTGTAAGGGTTGGTGTTTAAGACCACCGTGAAATAGCCGTTGGGGATATGGCGGCCATCGATGTCAAGCGTGAAGTGCGGGTACTGGCGGTCGTAACTGCGAAACCATGAATGCATTGCGGAGTAGGCAAACAAAGGTTGGCCAACAAGACGCTTCAACGAGGAACGTCGCTCCACCATTTCCACCACTGCGGCGTCGTATCCGATGCCGGCATGGAAACAGAAATACCGACCGTTGGCTTGACCCAAACTGACACGTTCCACTTCGCCGTGCTCCAAACCCGAAACAAGTTGGGTCAGTGCAACCATTGGGTCGTTGGCAAGCCCAAGTGTGCGCACGAAGACGTTTGTCGAACCACCAGGCAACATGGCGAGCGCAGTGTCGCTGCCGGCCAAACCCGTGGCCACTTCGTTCAGGGTTCCGTCGCCACCGAAGGCCACCACGGCGTCGAGCCCCCGCGATGCCGCATCTTGGGCAAACCGGGTTGCATGGCCGCGCTCGTTGGTTTCCACCACCTGCACGTCGTGGTGACGGGCAAGGTGCTGGTGGACCAGCACCGTATTTCGGGGGGTTACCGACGAGGCGAACGAGTTGACAATCAGCAATATTCGCAAGAGGGAAATTTTACCAGTGCTATTGGTTACCCGTGTCACAGGCGAATAAACAGGGTATTCGGGTTGGGGCAAAGGCCTACGCATCGGTAACAATGGAGGCATGAATATTGTCGTGTGCGTCAAGCAGATTCCCGATCCAGCAACCCCAGGCGCCCTCGACGGCTCCACCCACGCGTTGAAGCGCGACGGAAAACTCATCTTGGATGAATCCGATGCCTACGGCGTTGAGATGGCATTGCAACTCGTCACCACCGCAGGCAGTGGCGAAGTGAGCATCGTGTCGATGGCACCGAATGGCGAAATGTCGGGCATGCGAACTGCACTTGCAATGGGTGCTGCTAAAGGTGTCCTTGTATCCGATCCAGCACTCGCAGGTTCCGACGCACTCACCACCGCAAAAGTTCTTGCTGCAGCAATTCAAAAAATGGGCGCTGCCGATTTGATTATCGCCGCAACCGAATCGTCCGACGGTTACACCGGTACCGTGCCAGAGCAAATTGCTGAAGTTCTCGGCTTGCCATCCGTAACGTTTGCGAAGAAGGTAGAAATTTCCAACGGCGTATTGAAGGCCGATCGTCAGAGCGAAGCAGGCTACGACGAAGTCGAGTGCCCGCTTCCTGCACTCATCAGCGTTACTGCCGGTGTTGTCGAGCCGCGCTACCCAAGCTTCAAGGGCATCATGGCCGCGAAAGCAAAACCAATCGAGACATTCACCGCAAGCGACCTTGGTGTTTCACCAGCAGGTTGGGCCGGTGCAGGTCAGAAAATTGTGAGTGTCGCACAAGCCGAGGCACGTCAGGCCGGCGAAGTCATCGAAGACGACGGCACAGCATTCAACAAAATCGTTTCATTCCTCGAAAACCTGAAAGTGATCTGAGGTCAACATCATGGCAATCAATAGCGTTTGGGTTTTCTCACAAGCAGCAGGTGGAGCACCAACTACCGGCACACTAGAACTGCTCACCAAGGCACGTTCGCTCACGTCCAATGTCGTTGCATTCGTTGGCGGAGACGCATCAGCAATTGCTGGCGTTCTCGGCGAGTACGGCGCAACGAAGGTGTATGCAACTGGCGATTTGGCCGGCAAGCTTCCTGGCCCAGCAGTTTCTGCTGCAATGAAGGCCGTCATCGACGGTGGCGATTCACCAAGCGTCATTTTGTTCCCACAGAACTATGAAGGTCGCGACACCATGTCACGCCTGTCGGTAAAACTCAACCGCACAGTTCTCACCAACAACATCGACATTGCCGACAGCGCCGACGGCGTTGTTGCAACCACCCCAATTTTCGGTGGCAACTCACTCGTTACTGCAGCCTTCACAGGCGAAGGACCACACTTGGTTTCTTTCCGACCAAAGAGTTTCGCCGCCGAGTCTGCAGGCGGTTCCGCAGCAGCAGTTGTTGCAGCAGCAGTTCCAGAACTGGGCACCACCGGCACAGCAAAAGTTCTCGCAGTGCATCTCGAGGAAAGCTCCGGTCCGAAGTTGGACGAAGCAGCAGTAGTGGTCTCGGGCGGCCGTGGCCTTGGCGAAGCCAGCAGCTACTCGCTCGTTGAAGACTTGGCAAAACTCTTGAAGGGCGCACCTGGCGCATCACGCGCAATCGTTGATGCCGGCTGGGTTCCTTACAGCTACCAAGTTGGCCAAACCGGCAAAGTTGTGAAGCCAGCTGTCTACATCGCAGCAGGCATCTCTGGCGCCACGCAGCACATGGTGGGCATGAAGGGCTCCAAGACCATCATCGCCATCAATAAGGACAAGGAAGCACCAATCTTCGGTGTTGCCGACCTCGGCATTGTTGGTGACGTGCACAAAGTGTTGCCTCAGCTCATCGAGCTGCTCAAGTCACGCGGCTAATTACTTACGTTTTTTGGTCGGCTTCGATTTTTTCGGTGCCGGCTCGGGAATACCGAGTACCAAACAGATAGAGCGCTTGGCTATCACGTCCCATTCACTGCCGTGTGGGTGATTGCCACCGATTTCGATCAGTCGACGCGAGTTAACGACACCATTTAGCCACGCCGCAAACATCTCTGGGTCGAAGTCGTCTCGTACCCAGCCTTTTGCCTGAGCGAATCGCAGTGGATCGCCCACGATCTTGTTTGACAAGTCTTGAGCAACTGCCAGTTCTTTCGATAGCTCAGGGCGATAAATGGCATTACCCAAAACATTGAGGCGCGAGTTGCGCTTGGCACGGCGATCGGAAGAAAACATCAGATCCAGAAACCGGTGGGCTAGTTCCGTCAAGTCCTTCTTGCTGCGACATTTATATAGGGCGGTGGAAAAAGCAAGGCCAAGTTCACGTTGACCGCGCGAGAAGCGATACGCCTGTGCGGCGTCGATTAGCCCTTCCCGGCTGCCAAAGAAGTGATAAATCGACGGTGCCGTGATCGTGCACGCCTTGGTTATGTCACGAATACGCACAGCAGACTCGCCGCCTTTATCGATGACAGCTGCTGTTGCCTTCAACAGCCGCTCGCGGGTGTCGTTTATCTCGGGCACGAACAACATCGTATATCGTGTTGCTGATTATTGGACTCGTCACCGTTCTGTAGGAGATCGTCCTACTTCAGGTAGTTGGCAAGGAACGCAAGCGAGGCAATGACTGTGCCGAACACGGCAATGTTGGTGGCAATGATCCAGCCGATGTTGTTGATGAGGCCACGAGTGAGGCGGCTTTCGATGCGATTGAAACCCTCGTTCATGTCGTGACGGAGTTCGTTAAATCGCCGGTCAACTTCGTCAAATCTGCGGTCTACTGCATCAAAGCGTCGGTCTACTTCGTCGAATCGTCGGTATACCGAGTCGAACCGTAAGTCAATATTGATCGACAATTTGCGCAGATCATTACCAGTTGCATTCCGATCTAGATCTTCTGCAAAAAGCTCAGCCATCAGTTTCTCCGCTCGTTCGGGAGTATTACATAGGTCGTGCTTTGGTTGTCAAGCAACGTCGTCGCGAGCATTGATGACCCATGACAGGCCCTGCTGCTCATCGGCAATCAGAAGTTGCAGTTGCCAGCCCGTGGGGCTTTGGCCGGCGTCAAACCACCACCAGCGCAGGCGTGAGACAAGTTGGCTCATGTGGTCATGCGCAGGTGGCCACTGATCGATCTGTTTGGTCAGCGTTGCAACTAGCCACCAGGCGTTGTAGCGGCCGAGGGCATTGCCTCGTCTACGGCCGTGTGCGCCACCACTGGCGCCAGCCCATGTGAGCCAGGAGAAACCTTCGGATGGAGACAGTTCGCGAAGTTGTGCGTCTTGCCCGACAAGTGCGCCATGTTCGTTGCCATTGCTGCAGAACATAGTGACGCTGCCATTGGAAGACGAAGTCCATGGTTCGACAAGTTGGCGGAAGGCAGTCTCACTTGCGTCGTCGGTGATGAGGTTGCCTTGCGGAGTGGCGGCGAACATGCTTGAAGTTGGCGGCAATTCGGGCGATGGAAATTGTGCGCCGTTGTCGCGGTAGTCGGCAAGTGCATACTGCGGTTCCCACTCACCAATAGTGAATGGAATTTCGAGAGCCTCAAAGAGGGATTCTTCGTTATCGATGTATTGACCTCGAATTGCACATTCGTAGGCCACGAATGACGTGCGCGGGTCGTGAGGGAGATGCGGTTCTATGTCTACGAACTGATGATGTTGCGCAACCACTTCGGTAAGTGGCCCGATGGTGAAACGTCCGGCATCTTCGCCAAGCACCTGTGAGGCGGTTTCGGCTGGTGCCAACAACGCCAACCGGTATTCGGCAAGGGTGGATACAGGCCACAGTTGTCGGCCTGTTTGTGTTGCTGCCTTGCAAGCGTTGCGCAAGGCAAGCAATTGGGCCCAGTTGCGTGATGAGCAGTAGTCGTCGACGAGGCGAACTAGGCCGTCAATGTCGCCGTGATCGATGAGTGGTTCGTAGACCGCGCTCATACAAGCGGCCATGGATAACGCGACCCGGTGCGGTCGATGGGGAAAGCACCGCCTTCGCACAGCCATTGCACACGTTCCTGAAGCGCCGACACTTCGTCGCTGCTGAGCAGGGTTGCGATGCTGAGGGGAACCGTTTCGATCAATGGTTCGATTGCTGCGCGCAAAGGATCGGGTAGTGCCTCTCCACCAAATTCCCAAATGACAGTGCGCAACTTGAAGTCGGCCGAAAAACAAACACCGTGGTCGATGCCCCAAACCTTGTCGTCCAAACCAAGTAGGCAGTGGCCGGCTTTGCGGTCGGTGTTGTTGGCAACGATGTCGAAAACGCACATGGCACGAAGTTGATCGTGCAAATCTTCGCGCTGTTCGAAAATGGTGAAGTAGTGCTGTTCCTCATCGGAGTCGATGAAGTACTGCAGCGAACCTTCACCCAATGGGCCTTCACGCAGCACAGTGGGTGGAACCATGTTGATGCCCATTGCTTGAGAGAGCAGATATGCGGCTATTTCGCGGCGATGAAGGCCTGGTTCAAAGTCCCACAGCGGGCGCTCGCCGCGTAGTGGTTTGTAGATGGCCTGCGTCGAGGTTTCGCCGCACTGCACTGAAACTAAAAACGTGGCGTTGCTGCTATGGGGCATACGCCCAATGATGGTGATGTCGCCATGTTCAAGGGTGTGAACGATGTTGGATTCGGGGTTTAGTTCATTCGCGGGCATGCATGACCATCGATATTGACGGGAAGGCCACAGAACAAGCAGGCTGGTCTGCCTGCGGCAACCACGTCGTCGGAGTGCTCACAAAAAGCGGCTGCTTGTCCTCGCGTTATTTGTACACGTAGCCGTGCCGCATCGCTTTCTGCAGTAAATGGTTCGATCGGGTCTTCGTTCTCGTCGGTAGGAATGAATTCTTCGATTTGGACCACCATGCGGTCGTTGCGCGAGTCGTATGCAATGCCCACTGTTCCAACAACGAATTCGATTTCTGGTGAGGGTGCCAATTGCATTGCATCTTCGATCGGTCGATCTTTTACGTCCGGTGCGTCTGCGAGTAGTTGACGGATGTACTGAGAGAGTGCTGCAACTTGTTGCTTCTCACATTTCATGGTGACACTTACGCCGTTGGAACGCACCTGTAAAACAAAAGTTCGTTGCCCAGGCTGGCCAAGTGCGCCTGAGGTGAAGGTGTCGGCTGCTTCAAATTCGTAGAAGCTACTCATGATGGGCGAAGTTCGCCTAGCGAGCCACCGGTGGAATTAACGGTGAGCACCACTGGGCCGTGAGCAGAGTAAGAAACTGCGCTCACAGAGCACGTACTAATAACAATGCGCTGGAACAAGTCGATGTGTGTTCCCATTGCATGCGCGACGGCTGCTTTGATTGGGTCGGCGTGGCTCACACAGACAACGATGCCACCAGGGTGTTGCGAGCGGATGTCGTCTAGTGCACTCACCATTCGTGTCTGCATCTCGATGAAACTTTCACCATTTGGGAAACGAAACGTGCTTGGAGCTTTCTGCACGGTTGCCCATTCGGGTTTTTTCATGAGTGCCGAAAGTTGTGCGCCCGTCCATTTGCCAAAATCACACTCGAGCAAACCTTTATGAATTTGAACTTTTTTGCCAAGGATCTTCCCGATTGGAGCAGCTGTTTCTCGTGCCCGCTCGAGGGGCGACGCGTAAACAGCAGAGATGCCCTTAATCTCGCTCAGGCGTTTGGCAACCGTTTCGGCCTCGAGGCGGCCGCTGTCGGCTAGGTGCAGCCCTGGTGCCCGGCCTGGCAGAATCTTGCCAGTTGTGGGCGTGCGGCCATGGCGCACCATGATCACCAATGTCGATTTGTTGTTCTGTGCGCGTGCCATAACGGGTAACTCAAACTATCGTGCGGGGCAGTGGCACGCATATCCGACACCGAATTACAGCGAATAACCGCCGAGGTGACCCAGTGTCAGCAATGCCCACGGCTGGTCAAGTGGTGTCGCAACGTTGCAGTTGAGAAGCGCGCCGCATATCGAGACGACGAATATTGGGGCAAGCCCATTTCTGGGTTCGGCGACGAGCGCGCACGCATCGTTGTGCTGGGTTTGGCACCAGGGGCACATGGCGCAAATCGAACCGGGCGAGTGTTTACCGGAGACCGCAGCGGCGAGTGGTTGTTTCGTGCAATGCATCGCGCTGGGCTTGCAAACCAAGCAACTTCCGACAATCGCAATGATGGGCTGACGTTGCGCAATGCGTGGGTCACTGTGGCGGTGAAGTGTGCGCCACCACAAAATAAACCAACCCCTGCCGAGCGGGTGAAGTGCTCAACATTCTTGGAGCGCGAGCTTGAAGCCCTTACCCAAGCAAAGATAATTGTCTGTCTCGGTGCAATCGCGTTGCAGGCTGCATGCGATGAACTGGGCGTAAAGCCAAAACCAAAGTTTGGTCACGGTGTAATTGTCGACGCGGGAAAGTACACGTTGGTGTGCAGCTATCACCCGAGCCAGCAAAATACTTTTACAGGGAAATTGACCGAGGCAATGCTTGATGATGTTTTTGCAGAGGCCGTTCGGCTCGCAAAATAATTAGTGCGGCGCGGGTGTGGTGCCGTCGGCCTTTTTCTTCGGTGGCGGCACACCAACGAGGGGAGCCGGGTTGGCAGTTGCTGGCCAACGACGCCTGCTCACGGTGCTCAGAAGTTTGAGCAACTTCATTGCTGTGGCATCGGTTTCAGCTGGGCGGGCAATCACGCTGCCATCAGCGATCATGCGGTCCATTACTTCCACACCAAGGTCGGTTCGCACAACGCACAATGTCCATGCATTGTCTTCGCCGATGCCGCCCGTCGAAATGTCGGCGTGTTCGGCAGCAAAGTCGGGGCACGTCTTGCAACCCTCACGAGTCCACTGATGGCACTCTTTCAAATCGATTTCGTGGAACGAGCCGTCCTTCATCCAGATTTGGAATGCACCCTTGATGTTCATTTTGACCATCTCTTCTTTTTTCAGGCCGTACTTGGCCAAAAAGAGTTCTTCAAAAATTGCATCATCGAATGTTTTTGAGCACAACAAACCGATGTTGAACAAAAATGGCTTACCAATTTTTCCAACTTTGCGCTTCCACATAATTGGGAGCACCGATGATTGGCAGCTCATGCCAACGAGGGCAAGCCGGCTGAGGCCTTCTTCCTGTGCTTGTTTTATGGCCAATGTGTTTGCCGAGTAGGTGTAACGGCTGCCAGCTGCGCGCAACACATCTTCTGGTGTGCGGGCAATCCCGGGCAATGCCTTCCATGACGAGCCGTCGCCTTCAAGGAAGCTGGTGAGAGCGGCATCGATGTAGTCGTGCTTCATCAACCAAATGAGCATGGCACTCACGAAACCGCCGTCTTGGCCAAGCTCGTGCACCTTGTCGTCGGCAGCGCGAACGAGCAGCAGCTGCTTGTATTGACCGTACATTTCGGAGTCTTCACGAGTTTTGCCAAACAGGTGCATGTCTGCATCTGGCTCCCACGTGCGAAAGCGTGGGCAGGCACGGGTGCAACTAGTGCAGCCTTTTTCGCCGTGACCGCAGTTGTCGAGACCAAGATCTTCTTCTAGATGAAACGGCTTGTAGTTGCCTTCTTCGTGTTTGTAACCGATTACTTCATGAGGGCAAGCGATTACGCAGCCAGCACAACCTGTGCACAGCCCAGTGTTAATGACTTCTTCGTACAGTTCTTTCCACTGGTGGGTCCAACGTTCGGTTGCTGCCGGTGCAGTTTCGGTAATAGTCACGCCCAGACTCTATGCGATGGTGGCCGCCTCGGGCTAGCGAAGCTCGTGCTGGATGCGCTCAATGACCGCCGTGGCCAACTTTCGCCCATGTCGATCGGAGACCTCAAACTCGTTGTGAGCCAATTCATTTTCGGTCGCAATTTTCGCGTGATGAATGGCTATGCCGCTCTTTGCAAGGATGCCTGTGATGTCGCGCAGTAAACCCTTGCGGTCGGGGCCTTCAACACGAATGACTGAATGCCATGGGTGGGCGCTGTTGTCTGCGGTCGTGGAGAGCCCGTAGGGGGAGGTGCCCACCAAGGGTTTGCGCCTCTTCATTGCTTCGTCTACTGCATCTGTCACTTTTTTCGTGTTCGGTTGGTGCGAAGAGCGAACGGTGAAAATGTCGAGCACAGCTTCATCTGGCCACGTAGCAATGTCGGCATTGATGACGTTCAATTCCAGCGAAGAGAGTGCGCCGGATAGTCGGGCGAGTAGACCGCTTCGGTCGCGGCTTGCAATGTTGATTTGCCATTCGTCTGCTTTTAAACCCGGCTGAATAGCGACACGCCATTGGCCGGTTCGTGGCGACGGCTCTACAAGCCGGGCATGTTCAAGAAGTTGCTGTGGTGAGTGTGCAAGAACGTAGCTTGCGGGTGCATGCTCCAGCCTCGATCGAACCGCTGCATCAGTGGTAAGAGCAAGAGCAGAAGAGATCTTGTTTTCGTACGGGCTGTTTGACGTCGAGTCGATGAGATCGGGGTGGGCAAGCACTTCCTGCACGCCGCCAATCAACTGAACGAGGGCAGCATGTTGTGCGTCGGTGAGTGCATTGCGTGCATGCACCAACTGGCGGCACTTCTCGGCAACAACGGGGTTTCCTAAATAGTTGGCAACTTGTGCAGTGAGCCGAGGCGACAATATGAATGGGTCGCTATGTACAAGCGAGCGCAACATGGCGCTGCCCTCAATAAGTCGTTCAATTGCAGCAACTGTTTCCATCTCTAAATCGAGGCCACGAATGGCAGCAATACCGTTTGCTCCCGCATCGATGATGTCTTTAGCAAAAGCGGCCAATATGAGTTCTTCATTTGTAAGGCTTGTTTGAGTTGCAACCTTGCAGATTTCTTCGACGGTGGGGAACCGAAGCGCATGTGTAGGTTCCAGTTCGGTCGAGTCCGCCGATCGGGCAGCCATTGCAGCAGCAACTTCTGGCAACACACGCGAGATGATGCCAACCGTGTCGAGGAATCGCCACGAGCGAGCGTTGCCAAATTGCAAAATCCGAATGAGTGCAAAGGTGTCGTCCTGTCGCCAGCTCAACGTTGCATTGCGATGTAGTGCAAACCAGTCGAGCAGTTGGTTGCCTGGTCGAGCATCGATCGAAAGCAGTGCCACTTCCAAACCAATCGCGACGGTTGATCGCACGGGTGGCGTGCCGTGTAAGTGGATGATCTCGTTTTCTACCTGCAGCCACCCACCCAGTGGCTCTTCGGTCACCGCGCTGTCATCTTCAACCATTTGTGCCTGTTGGCCAAGACGCCAACGAAGTAGTGGTGGAGCCAGGAGTGTGGTTGCAAGCACCACAAACAACAACGCTCC
>Ga0209550_10007055_pt1 | contig 10419 bp, 8 predicted proteins | sample LauGreSuBDMM15SN_2_FD_187567 | JGI IMG/M metagenome (GOLD analysis project Ga0209550, IMG submission 187567) | Freshwater lake microbial communities from Lake Michigan, USA - Su13.BD.MM15.SN (SPAdes) (version 5) | ecosystem: Environmental > Aquatic > Freshwater > Lake | place: Lake Michigan, USA... | reverse complement strand
AGGGAGCCCTGTTCGTATGGACCTGTCAAGCTTAATTGTCCAACTGCTCAATGGTCTAGCGGGTGCGTCGTCACTTTTTTTAGTGGCGGCAGGGCTTTCCTTAATTTTTGGGGTCACTCGGATTGTTAACTTTGCCCATGGTTCGTTTTTCATGTTGGGGATCTATGTTGCGTATACGCTTGTTGAAAAGTTCTCTTCAAGCATTGGATTTTGGCCAGCACTCTTACTTGCACCGCTAGTCGTGGGTGTGCTTGGCGCACTCATTGAAATCACCCTGCTTCGCCGTATTTACCGCGCACCCGAGTTATTCCAACTTCTTGCCACCTTTGCCTTAGTGCTCGTTATCAAAGATGCTGTACTTTGGCTTTGGGGGCCAGAAGAACTGCTCGGACCGCGCGCACCGGGCTTAAAAGGCTCCGTCGAAATCCTGAGTCGCAACTTCCCCTCCTACGACTTGTTCCTGATTGTGGTCGGACCTGTCTTGCTCGGACTGCTCTGGTTACTACTCACGCGCACACGTTGGGGCACCTTAGTCCGTGCGGCAACACAAGACCGTGACATGGTCGCAGCGCTCGGGGTCAATCAAGCCTGGCTTTTTACTGCCGTGTTTGCACTCGGCGCGTTACTCGCAGGTTTGGGCGGTGCGCTTCAGCTTCCCCGCGAACCCGCCAACCTCGACATGGACTTGCATACGATTGGCGCTGCCTTCGTCGTGGTGGTAGTTGGTGGCATGGGATCCATTCCCGGCGCGTATGTCGCCGCTTTATTGATCGCAGAACTCAAAGCTATTTGCATCTGGCTTGGATTAGTCGACATTGCCGGTGTGCAAATATCCTTCTCGAAATTAACGCTCGTGGTTGAGTTTCTCGTGATGGCCATCGTTTTGGTATTCAGACCCTGGGGGCTCCTAGGGCGCGCGCAACCTGCCTCACGTAACGCCGCAGAGATCGAAATGCCCCTACGCCCTGCCTCCGGTGCCTACAAACTTGGAAGTGGCTTGGTCATACTGACCTTGATCGCCATGCCGTGGCTTTCGGCACAATCGCCCTATGTCACAGTCTTATTGATCGATCTGTTGATCGCCGTTCTCTTTGCCGGCAGCCTGCACTTCATCATGGGACCAGCAGGTTTACATTCATTTGGTCATGCCGCCTATTTTGGCTTGGGCGCCTACGGCGCAGCGCTGCTTATCCGCAGCCTTGGTTTGCCGATGGAAGCGGCTCTTATGCTGGCACCACTCGTTGCGGCACTTGGCGCTTTTCTCTATGGCTGGTTTTGTGTCCGACTCTCGGGTGTGTATCTCGCGATGCTCACCCTCGCCTTTGCACAGATTACGTGGGCCATTGTGTATCAATGGGATGCCTTTACTGGAGGAAGCAACGGCTTAACGGGCGTGTGGCCGGCACCGTGGCTACAAGACAAGAAGAATTATTATTTTCTAACGCTTGGACTGGTTGTCGTAGCGGTATATGTGATGCGTCGACTTCTTTATTCACCGTTTGGCTATGCGTTACGTGCTGGACGCGACTCTCCTCTTCGAGCAGATGCCATTGGAATCGACGTCAAACACATACAGTGGCTTGCTTTCATTGTGGCAGGTGCCTTTGCAGGTCTTGCTGGAGCGCTGTTCGCTTTCTCCAAAGGAAGCATTTCTCCAGAGAGTCTGAATGTTAGTCGTTCAATAGACGGACTCGTCATGGTGCTACTAGGCGGGATTCAGACGCTCGCAGGTCCGATCGTTGGGGCGTTCACCTTTACCTGGCTCCAGGATACCGTTGCACGGAACACCGAATACTGGCGTGCGATGCTCGGGGGAATCATTCTTTTACTGGTGTTGCTCTTTCCTCAAGGGATCGCTGGCTTTGCTGCACAAATCACTGGACGCCTTAAAGCCCTGCGTAAGGAGGCGGTATGACACTGCTCACCGTTCGCGGACTCGGCAAGTCGTTTGGGGGAGTCAAGGCGGTAGACGGCATTGATTTTGATCTGAAAGCTGGTGAGCTACTTGCACTCATCGGACCAAACGGCGCCGGAAAATCAACTACTTTTAATATGGTCAATGGTCAGCTTAAGGCGGATCGAGGAACGATCCAGCTTGAAGGAACAGAGCTAATCGGACTTCAACCGCGCGCGATTTGGCGTTTAGGTGTGGGAAGATGCTTTCAGATCGCAGAAACTTTTTCTTCACTCACCGTCATTGAAAACGTTCAAATGGCACTCCTGTCTTACGACAAGCAGCTCTTTTCTTTCTTTAAATCTGCTGCAGATCATGCGCGAGACAAAGCATTACAGTTGCTGAGCCAAGTGGGTATGCAAGAGCAAGCGGATCGTCCGTGTAGCGAGCTTGCTTACAGCGACGTCAAACGTGTTGAACTTGCGATTGCTTTAGCGAACGATCCAAAACTGCTTCTGATGGATGAGCCAACCGCTGGAATGGCGCCCAAAGAGCGAAATGACATGATGGCCATGACTAAGCGTTTGGTGATCGAGCGAGGCATCGCTGTGCTGTTCACTGAACACAGTATGGATGTCGTCTTCGCCTATGCGGATCGCATTAGCGTGCTGGCGCGCGGCCGACTGATTGCGCATGGCACGCCAGACGCGATACGCGATGACCGTAACGTTCAGGAAGTCTACTTCGGTGGAGGCAGCACCTTTGCGCGCACGCCCCTGAAGGCGACGGAGGCAGCGCAATGATCTCTCAAGCGCTGCTCACAGTCTCCGGCTTACAAGCATGGTACGGTGCTGCAAAAATCTTGTATGACGTAGACTTAAATGTGGAACGCGGTGAAGTCGTGGCACTGATGGGGCGTAATGGTGCGGGCAAATCAACCACCATGAAATCTATTATGGGCTTGATCGACAAGCGTCGAGGTCAGTTGCGCTTCATGGGCCGCGATATTTCACAACACTCTACTCACGAAATCGCGGCCTTGGGATTAGGCTACGTACCAGAAGATAGGCGCATTTTTACAGACCTCACCGTCCTAGAAAATCTTGAGGTCGGACGCCAAGCCGCCCGTGTTTGGCCGCAAGGCGACCCAGCACCCCATTGGACTCCAGAGAAACTATTCAAGCTTTTTCCGAACCTCGGGGAAATGCCTGATCGCCCGGGTGGCAGAATGAGTGGTGGCGAGCAACAGATGTTGACCGTCGCACGATCCTTAATGGGCAATCCCTATCTTATTTTGTTAGATGAACCGTCTGAAGGTATTGCGCCAGTCATTGTTGAACAAATGGCTCACATGATTTTGTCACTCAAACAACAAGGAGTCAGCATTTTGCTCTCGGAGCAGAATTTGCACTTTGCTAATCTCGTTTGTGACCGCGCCTACGTATTAGAAAAAGGTCAAATTCGCTTTTCAGGCACGATGCAAGAACTCGACGCGAACGAAGCCGTCCGGCGCAACTATCTGAGCCTATAACACTGATGCCCTCCCCGACCGCTCACAGTAAATCTCTGCATCTAACCATTAACGGTCAGACGCATGAGACGTCACTTTCGCCTGACACCTCACTTCTACACTTTCTACGTAACGACCTGGAACTCAATGGCCCAAAATATGGTTGCGGTCTCGGTCAATGTGGCTCCTGTACCGTTCTCGTCGATGGTCAAGCAGCGCGGTCTTGTGTGATTCCTATCGAAGGCGTTCAGGGTCGCAGCGTCACGACGCTAGAGGGGCTTGGAACCATCACCACACCGCACCTCATTCAGCAGGCATTCATTGCCGAGCAGGCTGCACAGTGCGGCTATTGCCTCAATGGCATGATCATGATGACGGCCTCGCTACTTGCGCGCAATCCGTCACCCACCGAACAACAGATCCGCTCTGAGCTCTCTGCTAACTTTTGTCGTTGCGGCACACATGTTGAAATCATGCGGGCGGTGCAGCGTGCGGCACGCATGATGCTCGAAGCAAAAAATATTCAGGTGCGTGACCATGGCGTATAGCAACACGCTGCGAGTGCGTAAAGACTTCATGGATGCCAGCGGAGTATTACTTGTCGTACGTGACCCATTACCCGCCGCAGCACCCACGAAAGGCCAACCTGCTGCCGTACCCGTCAACCCAGCAGAAGGCCAAGAGATCCTCCTTTCAGTGTGGTCAGACGGACGTATCGTTGCGCTGCATGGCCATGTCGATCTTGGAACAGGACTGCGTACCGCACTCGGGCAAATTGTCGCAGAAGAACTTGACGTCACCATGGACCAAGTGGAGGTCGTTCTTGGCGATACAGGTCGAGCACCTAATCAAGGCCCAACGATTGCGAGCAGTTCGATACAACTACACAGCGCACCGTTGCGACAAGCGGCGGCGCAAGCAAGACTTTGGCTATTACAGCAAGCTGCAATCAAATGGGGGATATCTGCACAACAACTTCGAACAGAGCGTGGTCAGGTCATTTACGAACGCGTCGGTGACACGACCAAGCGATTCACATACGCAGAGCTGATCGGCTTAGCAAATATCCGTTTGTTGCTTGATCCTTCCGTTCCATTTAAAGCAACGGCAGATCATCACACGATCGGCCAACCGATTCCCCGCGTGGACATCCCTGGCAAAGCGACGGGACAGCTCACGTTTGTGCACGATATGCGTGTACCCGGCATGCTACATGGTCGCGTGGTACGACCACCCTATGCTGGCGCCGACCATGGTGACTTCGTTGGCAACCTTCTAGAATCCGTCGACGAGTCTTCGATTGCCCATATTCCTGGCATCAAAGCAGTTGTGGTCATCCGTGACTTCATCGGTGTTGTCGCCGAGCGCGAGGAACATGCCGAACAAGCTGCCAATGAACTCCATGTGGCATGGAAGGAGTGGCCTGGCCTACCGGACCTAAGCGACCTGGAGCGCGCCCTGCGTGCGAACCCCGCAACGCCACGCGAACTCATCAATGAAGGAAATATTGAGGCCGCTCTCCAGGATGGTGGCACGGAGATGTCGCGCACCTACATCTGGCCCTACCAGATGCATGCGTCGATCGGCCCTTCTTGCGCCGTGGCAGACTGGTCTCATACAGAGAACGACAAGCTCACCGTATGGGCTGGCACGCAAAATCCACACGTACTGCGCGCAGATCTGGCGCATCTCACCGGGCTTGCTGATTTCGACATTGAAATCATCAGAATGGAAGCATCAGGTTGCTATGGCCGCAACGGTGCGGACGATGTGGCGGCTGATGCGGTCCTATTGTCGCGTGCGGTAGGCGCCCCGGTACGTGTACAACTGACGCGCGAACAGGAAAATCTCTGGGAGCCAAAAGGTGCTGCACAGTGGATGCAAGTGCGCGGCGGCCTGAACGCTGAAGGCGATTTCGCTGCGTATGATTTTCAGACCTCTTATCCATCGAACGGTGCTCCTACGCTTGCGCTTCTGCTGACGCGTACCATCGAACCACTCGCTCAAACCTATGAAATGGGCGATCGCACTGCTCGTCCGCCCTATCAAGTCGATAACCTGCGCGTCACGGTTAACGATATGCCACCGATTTTGCGGGCCTCTTGGCTACGCGGTGTCTCTGCGCTTCCAAACTCATTCGCGCACGAGTCCTATATTGATGAACTCGCGATCAAAGCGGGTGTTGATCCCGTTGAGTTTCGGCTACGTTATTTAGATGATCCGCGAGCAAGGGAGCTCTTGCAGGCCACGACCGACAAGGCGGGCTGGCTGACACACACGGTTGCGCAACAACAGCAAGCGGACGGAGATATTCTGCGTGGGCAAGGCGTGGCCTATGCCCGGTATATCCACAGCAAGTGGCCGGGCTTTGGCGCCGCCTGGGCAGCCTGGGTCGCAGACGTCGAGGTCAACCGTCGCACCGGAGAAGTCCATGTCAAACGCGTTGTGGTGGGCCATGACGCGGGCATGACGATCAATCCCGCGGGCGTCGAGCACCAAGTGCACGGCAACGTTGTCCAAACGACAAGTCGAGCCTTGCACGAGAGCGTGCCTTTACGCAAACAAGATAACACCGTAGCAACACGCGAATGGGGCTCCTACCCGATCTTGAATTTCCGTCAAGTCCCCGTCATTGACGTGCTGCAGATGCCTCGCCCCAACGAGGCTCCGCTCGGGGCAGGAGAATCCTCCTCGGTACCAGGTACTGCAGCGATCGCTAATGCCATATTTGATGCAACAGGGATCCGATTTCGTCAGCCGCCATTCACGCCTGAGGTAGTTAGGGCTGCGCTCAATCCCCTGCCAGATGCGTCAACCCCCGCACAGCACGCTCAACTATCTGTGCAACGCATCTTACCGTCGCAAGCCAATCCCAATGCGGTTTGGCCCACGCGCCGTCCATTCGCAACGAGACTTGCTGCGGTGTTGGCCGGCATCGCGGGCCTCTCACTTAGTTGGATCGGTTTGCGCGGACCGGCGCCGATCGCACCAATCGCTCAGTTCAACCCGGCCTTGTATTCTGCCCAAACCATCGAAAAAGGCCGGCAGCTTGTCGCGTTGGGAAATTGTGTCAGCTGTCATACCTCTGCGCAAGGTAAGCCTAACGCCGGCGGCCTTGGCATACAAACCCCCTTCGGTACGGTGTACTCCACCAACCTGACACCAGATGTGGCGACAGGTATCGGAACATGGTCTCTGCCAGCCTTTAGACGTGCGATGCGCGATGGTGTTTCTAGAGACGGACATCTGCTCTATCCCGCCTTCCCCTACACCTCCTTTAAAAACATGACGGACGAGGACATCACCTCGGTCTATGCTTACTTGATGGTGCAGGCACCCGTCGCACAGGACAACCCCTCCACACAACTTTCCGCGCCATTTTCCTATCGTCCTCTCATGGCGGTATGGAATGCTTTATATAGCGAGCCATCCTCCGCAACAACACTGCTCGCAGATCAAGGAGAGCTTTGGAACCGAGGTGCTTATCTCGTAAACGGAGTGGGACACTGCACCGCCTGTCATACCCCACGCGATGCTCTTGGTGGAGAGCGATTAGGCAAAGGATTTTTATCCGGTGCTTGGATTAAAGGGTGGGAAGCTCCCGGCTTAACCGCTGCCTCTAAATCTCCCGTGAGATGGACTGAACAATCCTTTTATGATTATTTACGTACGGGATTCAGCGGACAACACGGTAGCGCCGGCGGGCCGATGGCTCCCGTCGTACAACAACTCGCGGCGGTACCAGATAGCGATATCAAAGCCATGGCGCACTATCTCGCCTCGTTCCAGAAAGCCGCGACACAGGAACACGCTGCACAAGCTGCTCAGCGCTATATCGTCGCGGCACAAACACAAAGCGCGACCTTACTCGGATCAGCACAGAGAATGTTTACCATGGCTTGTGCAGCCTGCCATCACGATGGCGATGGTCCCAAGCTTTTGGGTGTAAATATCCCGCTCGCGCTGAATACCAACTTGCATAGCGACAAACCAGATAATGTTATCCGGGTGATCCTTGAAGGTGTTCGCAAACCTGCAAGTCAGGCGATCGGCTTTATGCCGTCTTTTTCAGGCCAACTCGACGACGAACAACTCGGCAGCTTAGTGAACTATATGCGTGCCCGCTTCGCACCAGACAAACCCGTTTGGAATAATCTCGAACAAAGCATTGCGCGTATCCGCCAAGAGACCGCTAGCGCATACGGTGCGGCTATCCCTGTAAAATAAAACGCACGGGAAACTCGACCCAGCTCGCGAAATACTGCCCATTCGACCTGGCTGGCCTAAAGCGCCATCGCGCAACGGCTCGTAATGCCGCCTCATCAAATAAACGATAGCCACTGGTCTTAAACAGAATGATTTGCTCGGGGAGCCCTGATCGATCTACACGAACTCTTAACCATACCGTCCCTTCGATACCGCGTTGACGTAGCATGATCGGATAGTCTGGCGGCGGGTTCAGCGCATGCGTTGGCTGTGCGTACTCATGCTCAGGCAAGGCTTCTAGCGCCTGTGTAGCTCGCCCACCTTTGGGCACTGTTGGCTTGCTTGATGCGCCAATCGACTGCGTCAGTTTTTTTACAGGCGCTACCTTGGGTATAGGCATCGACACAGGCGCTTCGGCAAGCACCACATCCGTAGCCGAAGATTCTTGTTCGTCATGCTGCAGCAGCATCAAGACGACGTCTGCTGGCGTCTGTTGTTTGGATCGTCCCGCATCCTGGTCAAACCCGGGCCCTATTAAAAATAACAAGATGATTCCTGCAAGATGAAGCAGTGAAGCTTGCACGGCAGAACGATACGGAAAGCTAAGCTGAAGAGACATCATGGACACTGGACTAGGCCAGCCGCGCACAAGAACAACACATCGTCTGCCTGATGCGTCAAAAATCTCACACTAAATAAACGCTCTAATTGTGGCAAGGCTGCGATTGAGGCAGGACAGTCGGCAAACAACTGACCGTGCTCAATCATGAGTAATCGCTCAAATCCCTGCAGCGCAAGTTGTACATCGTGCAAGACAGCGACCAAGGCATGGTTGCGCATACGAGAAAATGTAGTGAGTTGTTCAAATAATTCAACCTGTAGCCCAGGGTCGAAGGCAGCCAACGGCTCGTCAACAAGCAGGAGCCCATCGCGAACGTCCCAAAACTGAGCAAATACACGCGCAAGATGCACACGGGCGAGTTCCCCGCCAGAGAGATTACGTGTTGTGCGACTAAGCAAATGATCTGCCCGCGCTAACGCGGCAGCTTGGTTAACAATCTTGTGAAGACCATCAAGTGACACCCTACCCAATCTACCCAGCTCAATGACTAGCCTGACCGGCATGTCAAAGGTGTTGGGGCAAGACTGGGGTAATACCGCCAGTCGATGGCTCAAGGATGTGGGCGCGAAGGAACGTATAGGTTTTTCATCCAAGCTGAGCTCTCCCGCCTCGGTGACATACTCACACGACATCAATCTGAGCAGCGTAGACTTTCCAGCACCACTCGGGCCGAGTATCGCGATACGTTCGCCTGCCGCTATATCGATGCTAAATGGCCCAAAGCGCGTCGCGCCAAGTGGAAATGCACAGTGGGATAGGCGCATCAATAGCGGCATGGTGTTGCTCATGCCAGACCTTGACGGTGTCGTCGTAATAGCCAAAAAAAGAATGCACTACCCAGTAATGCTGTAAAAATACCGACAGGAACTTCCGCTGGCGCAGAAATCGTGCGCGCGAAGGCATCCGCACAAATGAGCAAAATAGCTCCTACGATTGCAGAGCGTGACAGCACTAGCCGTAGATCGGCGCCTGCAACCAGCCGCACTAAATGCGGCGCTGCCAACCCAATAAACCCAATCACACCGCAAAAAGCGACCGCAAACCCAGCAAGCCCCGCCACCATTAAAATGACCCGCAATCGGAGGCGTGGCAAACACACCCCGACATGTCTCGCAATACTTTCCCCAAGCATCAATGCATTTAGGCTTTGCATAATTGGTCGTGTCGCGATCCAGATGCTCGTAAACAATCCACCCGCTACCGCGATCAATGTCCAACTTGCGCTCGCTAAGGAGCCAAGCGTCCAGAACGTTAGGTTACGCAGCTGCGTATCGGTCGCCATGTAAGCACACAAGCCAATCACTGCTCCCGCCAAAGAGTTAATCGCAATCCCTGTCAATAGAAGCCCTCCAACCGACCCCGCCATCAACGTGCGAGAGAGGCTATCTAAAAAAAGACATACAAAAACTGCTCCAAAAAAAGCGATACATGGTAATAGCAACCAGTGCCCCGATAAATATGCCGCGCCAGGAACTTGTGCGAGAAAAACAATCGACAGGGATGCGGCACATGCAGCGCCTGAGGAAATTCCGAGTAATCCTGGCTCGGCCAACGGATTACGAAACAATGCCTGCGTCAACGCACCCGCAAAACCAAGACATGCCCCAATCAGGCCGGCGAATAACACCCGAGGAATACGAATATTCCATAAAACATGGCTTTGTCCGACAATGAACGGCTCTGAGCCGAAAGGCTCGAGCCAAAACAACCAGGCAGATCGATCGAGTGCGAAGGCACCAACATGTGTCGCAATCAAGGTCGTTACGAGCAGAATACTCAAGAGAATGAAGCGAACAGACTGCAATAGCCGATACAGGCGTTGACTCATGTGCGCATTGCTTCAGTCGAGGCGCGATGCAACGTCAGTATTGCGTCTGGCAGTCGAGGGCCAAAACTTAATAGGAACATGGTGTCAAACACTAGCCAACGGCTCGGACGAGCCGCCGGTGTTGCAGAGAGTCCCTTAAACTGGTGGATCAAGCTACGACTATTGGGGCTGTTTCTTAGTGTCAAGGCATCCGGTTGCGTCAGAACGACTAAATCGGGTTGTGCAGCGATGATGGCCTCGGCGGACACGGGGCGATAGCCTCTCACGTCTGAAAATGCGTTTTGAAGACCTGCGTGCTTCAGCATTGCATCCGCACCCGTATCCGTCCCAGCAACCAGCATTTGACTCGGCGTCTGCCC
>Ga0209550_10007054_pt1 | contig 10424 bp, 4 predicted proteins | sample LauGreSuBDMM15SN_2_FD_187567 | JGI IMG/M metagenome (GOLD analysis project Ga0209550, IMG submission 187567) | Freshwater lake microbial communities from Lake Michigan, USA - Su13.BD.MM15.SN (SPAdes) (version 5) | ecosystem: Environmental > Aquatic > Freshwater > Lake | place: Lake Michigan, USA... | reverse complement strand
TGAGCTGCTGCTTGTCCGCGGTGAGCTGCGTGTTCTGGCTCATGAGCTCCTTGGCCTCGAGCCGAGTGCGCTCGAGGAGTTCTTCCTTGTCTCTGATCGACTGTTCGAGCATCATCTTCTCCTCCGTAGCCTCCGGGCTCTCGAGCATTACAACGGGGCTCACGGCGCGGCTCTCGACAGGAATCGGAAGAGTGACCACGGCTGCCTCAAGGGTTGTAGTTGAGCTGCACCTGTCGATCGTGGCCTTTGTCGATTGCTGCGCCGCCTCCGCGTCCGCCTTCGTAGCGGTCGCGTCAGCCGCCGCCTTCGCCGCTGCCTCTGCTGCTTCGGGCGCTGCGGCTTTGGCCACGGCCCTGATGCGCGAGACGCGCTGCACAGCCTCGGCGGCTGCTTCCTTGGTCTTCGCCAGCTGCGCCAGTGCCAACTGCGCATCGCTCGTGCGCTTGAGCACCTTATACATCTCGTTGTACTCGATCGATCCGTAGCCGTCGAGGTCGAGCACTTTGAAGAGGGAGCTCACCTCGTCCGTCGTCGCCTCGTACCCGAGCCACAGGAGCGCGCACCGCACCTCGACCTGGTGGATTCGGCCGTCGCCAGACGCGTCCCACTTGCGGAACATGTCGATCACCTTCCCCTTGTCCTCGGCGAGCATACATTTGAGGTGGACCACGATGCCCTCCGTGTCGGCCGCCCACGAGCGCAGCCTGTTGTGCATCTCCGGGTAGTCGATGTACTGGTTGCCGTTGACGTCGAAGGCGGTGAACAGCGCGTCGAGAGCGCCGCCCGGGATCTCGAAGCCGAGCTCGTCAAACGCGCGCCGGAGCTCGGGCCTCGAGATGCGCATGTCGCTGTTGATGTCCCACAGGCGGAAGAGATCTATGACGCGTGCGTGGTTGCGCGACAGAATCATCTTGAGCTGCTCGACCATCACGTCGGTCAGGTCGCCATTGGCGGCGGCAGCAGCAGCGGCAGCGGCGTCCGCGGCGGCATCCGCGGCGGCGGCGGCGGCGGCGGCGGAAGCCTGTGTTGCCATCCGCTCCGCCTCCGCCTTCTCCGCCGCCAGCTGTGCCAGCCGGTCCGCCTCCGCCTTCCCCGCTCCCATCCGCTTCGCCGACTCCGCCGTCTCCGCGGCTCGCTGCTCCGCGTCCGCCTTCTCCTTCTCCGCCACTGCGGCGGCCATAGCCGCCATACGTTCAGCCTTCGCCTTGTCCAACTCAATTTTCTGCGCCGCTATCCGCGCCACGCGCTCCGCCTCCGCCTTCTCCGCCACCAGCCGGTCCGCCTCCCTCTTGGCGGCAGCCTTCTCAGCCTCGTCCGCGCCACTCCCCTCCGGCAGCAAGACAAGCATGCGCTGCCCGGATCGGCTCAGCTCTTCGATGAGGGCGCGGCACGAGCGCAGCTCGGCCTCTTGCAGCTCCACCTGCGTGGACAGCAGCACGAACTTCTCCATCTCGTCGAAGCCGCCAAAGTAGTCTATCGTGGATTGAGTCTCCATCAGCCGCCTCTCGGCGAGGATGGCGCGCTCCTCGTACGCGCTCAGCTCTGCGCGCAGCCCCACGACCTCGGCCGTAAGCAGATCCTCATTGTTCGTGATTATCGGCTTACGCTTGAGCATTTGCTTCGCTGCCTCGGGATCCGCCAGGCTGCTGAGCATGGCGCTCGCGCCCTCCCACAGCAGAGTAAGACGCTGTCGGATGAGCTCCAACGTCTGGCTCCACTCGAGGCAGTGCGTCGCGGTCAGCTTGACGAGACGGGCCGTGCAGCGGTCGAGCAGGTCCCACTCCTCGAGAAGCATCGCCATCGGTGGCCTGAGCTCGCCATCCGATCGCTCGAAGGCGCGCATGAGCGCCTCTTGGAGCTGACGTGCCTGAGCCCGTTCCGATGGCAGCGCGGTAACGCTGCCGTCCAAGTCGTACAGCGAAGCAGGTGCACTGCTGCCAGCAAAGAACGTGCGCTGGCTGACCACCGAAATCTGGCTCGTGCTCGTTAGTGGTCGCGCAGGGTCGTCTGCCAGTGGCTTCACGCGCCTCGCTCGAGGCGATGGCTGACTGCTCATGGTGTTCGGCCTGGTCGAAGGCCGACTGATCGTGTTATTCAGCCTGGGTGTTTGAGGCGTGCGCAGCGGCACCATCCCGTCCCTGCTCAGCATCTCGAGCATTGCTCGTGGAAGCTGATCATTGGCAGCGGTTTTTGTGGTCATCGCCAACATACCCGCTGTGTTGCGTCGCGTCGTTAGCCGGCTGCCCAGGGCTGCCGCAACGCAGGCGTCCGCAACGTTACATGACTCTCAAACTTCTCGAACTTCCCGATGCCCGATCTGTCAAGTCGAGTCTCTAGTCAAGTCAGGTCAAGTCCAGTCAAGTCAAGTCTAGAGTACATTTGAAGTCAAGTTCAAGAGAACATTATACATAGATGACTTGACTCCCTGTGATACATTACAGTAGTAGGTTGTCTGTCTGACACGGATTCACTGTCTTCCGAGTCGTTGCTCTTGGGGTTTTCATAAGTGACTTGAAGTCAAGTCGATAACATTGGAGGGTGCATTCCCGCGCCAATCGCACAGACTCATTTCACGTTCCCCATGACGCCCGTTCTCGGAATCCTTGGCGGTGAATCGCTGCATCGGGGAACCCACACACACGGCCCGGCAACCGCCCGCGTAAGCTTGTGAGTCTACGAGCACGGAGCCGTCTTCGAGGTGAGGATCAGGCCGACGATCAGGCCATACAGACCCAGGGCCTCAGCGAAGATGAGGATCAGCACCATGCCGACGTACAGCTTGGTCTGCTGAGCCGACGCACGCACGCCCGCGTCGCCCACGATGCCGATCGCAATTCCAGCGGCCATGCCGCTGAGACCGCAGGCAAGGCCCGCCGCGAGGTGGGCGTAGCCGGTGAAGGACGAGTACTGCGTCACGCCTCCGACCGGAGGCGCAACTGCGGACAGCAAGAAGGCACGCACGTGTGGAGGAACCGAGTGAGAAGGCAAGCGACACGAGGGGGGAGGCGCTTGGGCGTCTGGAGTGAGACTCCCAAAAGACCGTCTTGGGACCGTCGACTTTTGGGTGGCGTGCGCGTACCGCCGTTGGCGATGATAACAGCGATGATGAGGCCGTAGATGCCAAGTACACCCGCCATGACAACGGGGATGATCGACTTCATCACGAGGTCAGGCTTCATCACGCCCATGGACGACACACCAACGCCGGACTTGGCGGTGCCGTACGCAGCGCCAAGGTCTGCGTGCAGGGGCGGCGCGCGTGGCGACACAGGTTAACAGGGGCTCGCCATGGTGACGGCGCCCTGCAGAAGCCTGGCAAGCAATCTGCCTGTGAGGTGCGCGCCAATGCGCACACGGTGCCTGCGCCTGGCGCGGCACGCATATTCGTGGAGCGGAGCGGCGTACTGGCGAAGATGAGCGCAACCGCTGCACCCATGAAGCCGAAGAAGGGCGCGCTCGCAGGGCAAAGCTCGTTCGACATGTCTTCAGCGGAAAGAGTTCTCTCCCCGATATGCGGCGTGGATCGATCCTTCATTCACAACACACCAACACGCACCTTCACATCACGCCAAGACGTTCGAGGACAAAGGGGAGGAGGAATCCGTGTGCTTTTGCGTGTGGACTCGACACGCCCCGAGGCTCTTCGGGCTTTCGGGGGGACGGGGGGAGAATCACCGCGGGGCCGCGGTGCGACGTGCGGGAGCAGCTTCTTCCGATCGCATACACGCATGGCGCTCGATGCGTCGATGCTGCAGCAATTCGAGATGATGCTCCAGGCCCTATTGTGAGCGCAGCGGCCTCTATCGCTGCCGCGCCGCTGCGCTGCGTCCTCGGCCGAAACCCCGAGCGACCCCTGCACTGCAATCCACACGGTTGGGAGACCCGAGCCCTCTGCGCCGCTAGCGCATCTGCGCGGGCAGCTGGGTGCTGCGCCTGCGGCACGGCAGCTCAGCTTCGCTACTCGACGCCGCCCGTACACTCACGCTGTCACACGCGTGCTCGCTCTCCTCTCGCCTCGGCGTCCTTCAGGTCCCAGGACAACTCCATCCGCAGGCAAGCTGAGGAGGCGTTTGAGCAAGCCAAGGCCAATAAAGATGCGCTCTTCAGTGGGCTGGTGCACATGCTGTGCACCAACCAGGCCGAGGAGGTGCGCGCGCTCTGCGCGGTGCTGCTGCGCAAGTCGGTCATGGCCTGCGCGACCCAGGCGCAAGGCTCATTGATCAGCTTGCTCTCACCAGCGGTCGGCCAGGCGCTCAAGTCACACCTGCTCGCGTGCATCCAGAGCGAGCCGAAAAAGCACATTCGCAAGAAGGTATGCGATGCCGTCGGCCAGCTGGGCATCAACCTGCTCAACGCGGACCAGCAAAATGGGTGGCCCGAGCTGCTGCCCTTCATGCTGCAGGGCACGCGCAGCGGCGATGCCAACATGCACGAGGCGTCGCTCACCATCTTCAACGCGCTCGCCGACTTCATGTGCGAAAAAATGGTGCCGTACCACGCTACGCTGCTCGAGGTCTTCCGCGGCTCGCTGCAGACCGACCAGCCCATGGCCGTGCGCATCGCTGGCCTCAAGGGGCTCGCCTCCTTTTTGCTCGCCCTCCAGTCCGCCGACACACGCAACCACTTCCAGGAGCTCGTGCCGCTGATGCTGCAAGCGATCGCGCAGGCGCTCACGTCGGGCGAGGAGGAGTCGTGCCGGAGCGCGCTCGAGGTCTTCGTCGAGATCGCCGAGTCGCAGCCCAAGTTCCTCAAGCGGCACCTGCACGAGGCGGTGAACGGCATGGTCGCGATCGCCTCCAACACGAGCCTCGAGGACGCGACGCGTCACCTGGCGCTCGAGTTCCTCCTCACGGTGGCTGAGAACATGACGAGCGCCGCGAAGAAGCTCGACCGCTTCTGCGAGACCACCGTGCCCGTTGCGCTATCGATGATGCTCGAGATCGACATGAATACCGCCGAGGAGCTCGCGGAGTGGGAGGAGCGTGAGGAGGACGATGAGGATGAGGAGATCACCAACTACGATGTGGGCGAGGAGGCGATTGACAGGCTGGCGATCGCGCTCGGGGGCAAACTGATGGTGCCCGTGCTCTTCGAGAAGATCCAGCAACTCATCAAGTCCCCCGACTGGAAGCACCGGCACGCTGCCCTCATGTCCATCTCGCAGTCGGGCGAGGGCTGCGAGATGGCCATGAAGGCCAATCTCCAACAGATTGTCACGATGATCGTGGGTCACTTCCGCGACGAGCACCCGCGCGTGCGCTGGGCGGCCATCAACACGGTGGGCCAGATGTGCACCGACTTTGGGCCCGATCTGCAGGAGGAGCTACACGAGCTTGTGCTGCCCGCCCTCATCGCGACGATGGACGACGGGTGCAAGCGCGTGCAGGCGCATGCGGCCGCCGCGGTGATCAACTTCTGTGAGCACTGCTCGAAGCCGACGCTGAAGCGGTACCTGCCCGACTTGCTCGGCAAGCTCATGGTGCTGCTGCAGCGCAACGTGCGCCGCGTCACCGAGCAGGCGGTCACCGCGATCGCCTCGGTGGCCGATGTGGCTGAGGAGGACTTCGCACCGTATTACGGCTCCTTCATGCCGGGGCTCAAGCAAATCCTACAGCTGGCGGGTGGCAAGCAGTTCCGCATGCTGCGCGGCAAGGCCATGGAGTGCATCTCGCTCATCGGCGTCGCCGTGGGCGACGCGGCCTTTGAGCCCGACGCCAAGGAGGTCATGGACCTCATTATCCAAACTCAGCAGACGGAGGCGCTCGACCCAGACGACCCGCAGATCCAATTCATGCTGCAGGCGTGCGGGCGCATCTGCAAGTGCCTGGGCGAAAAGTTCTCGCCTTACCTGCCGTACGTGATCCCGCCGTTGCTGCGCTCGGCGCTCGTCGACCCCGAGCTCCACGTCACCGACGCTGACGACGAGGACGAGGTCGAGGCCGAGGAAGGAATGGAGAGCGTGACTGTAGCCATCCGGGGGCAGGGCAACAAGCGCATCACCATACGGACTTCAGCGCTTGAGGAGAAGGCGACGGCGTGCCACATGCTGCGCACGTATGCGCTCGAGCTCAAGGACGCCTTCTTTCCACACGTGGCTGACGTGGCGCGAGTGCTCGTGCCTCTCATCGGGTTCCAGTACATGGACGAGGTGCGCGTGAACGCGTGCCACGCGATGCCCGACCTGCTCGACAGCGCCATCCTCGCGCTACAGAAGGGCGCGCCCTCGGCCACCCCGGACGTGGTCCACCAGCTCAAGGGCTACCTGTACAAGGCGGTCATTGATCAGCTTCACAAGGAGCCTGACACGGAGACGCTCGCGGAGCTGCTCACCGCGTGGTGCGAGATCATCAAGCATGGTGAGGAGTGCGACGCGGCGAAGCTCACTCCCGAGGAGCTGCAGCAGTCGTTTGAGGTGGTCAAAGAGCTTGTGGTCGAGGTGATCGAGCGCCGCGATGAGCGTTCGAAGGCCGCAGGGGACGAGGAGGGCGACGACGAGGAGGAGGACGCGCGCGAGGCCGACGCCATCAACGACGAGAATCTGATCTCGACGCTTGTCGAGTGCCTGGGTACGCTCTTCAAAGTGTATGGCTCGCCGCTACTCCCGCTCTTCCAGGCGCAGCTGCAGCCCATCGTGCAGGCCATGCTGCAGCCCACCGCGGCCGAGCCCGACCGTGTCGCTGCACTCTGCGTCTTCGACGACATCATCGAGCATTGCTCGGCCGACGGCGGCGCGACCGAATACGCGCGCACCCTCTTGCCCGCCTATCTTCAGTACGCGCGCGACCCGAAACCCGATGTGCGCCAGGCGGCGGTGTACGGGCTGGGCGTGCTCGCTGCGTGCGACAACGGCGCCGCCTTTGGCGCGGCCCAGCAGCAGCAGGCGGCCCAGGTGCTCATCGAGGTGTTCGAAGCGGAACAGGCCTTTGATGAAGATAACGCGTCCGCCTCGGACAACGCGGTCTCCGCCCTAGGCAAGCTGTGCGCGCGTACGCCCGAGATTGGCGCCGTCGGCTGGCCGCGCTGGCTCAATGTGCTGCCGATACGCGCGGACAAGGAGGAGGCGTGGAAGGTGCACCAGCAGCTCGTACAGCTCGTCGAGGCCTCGAACACCGCCGTCATGGGTGCCTCGATGGAGCGGCTGCCCGACATCATCTGCATCTTTGGCGAGATCCTAGGCACCGATCTTATCGAGCCTGGTCTCGAGCTGCGCATCACGCACCTGCTCAAGCAGGTGCGCGACGGCCTGCCGCAGGTGCTCTCGGCGCTGCCGAGCCACCCGAGGTTTGCGAGGCTGAAGCCCAACCAACGAACCCAACTTGAGCGGGCCCTCTCCAGCTGAAGGCTCTCGACGAAACTGACTGACTCAGTTTCGTCATGCTGCCCGCTCCAGCTGAAGGCTCTCCGGTGGCAGCATGCAGTCGACAGTGCACGTGGGCAGCACGACACATACAGCAGCAGCAGCCGCCAACAGAGAAGTTCGCATCAAGCAAGATGCAATGTCCTTTGGGTAGAGCTGAGGGGCGGGGCAGTGGGCACAAGAGCATGCCGCGACGTGCGTGCGTGCCGCGGGGTTTGGAGTGCGAGAGACTTGTCTGTCAGTCTCGTGATGTCTCGCCATATGCATATCGGCAGCGGAACGATCCGGCTCCCTTGTCCCTACGGCGCGGTGCGCCCGAGTGTGTTTGGCTGCGGAAATTTGAGACGTATCGTTCGGACGTTCGGTTGGTCGCCGCGCGCGACACTCGCGCGGCCATTGTCAATCAATTTATTACCGGTAAATTACCGGACGATTCGCATTCGGCGAGGCGGACGGGTCCGCGGCCGGGCGCCGCCCTTGGGGGGCGAGGGAGCCGGAGAGCCGTCCCGCGGGACCGCGCCGCGCGCCCAGCCGTACGGTTCGTAGTCCGCGTCGTCGCGCGGCCGCCGCTCCTCCGCGGTCTACGATAAGGTGATATCTAGCCTAAACGTCGTCGTCGCGGGGTCGCGGTCCTCTCTGGCATCGTTCATCTTGAGATCTCGTGTGTTTCGTCACATCGCCGCCTCTGGGCCCGGCGCGTCCGCATTTTATTTAGTCTGCCTTCGCAGTGGCGGCAGAGGCGGCAGTGGCGGCAGTGGCATACGGGCGCACCAGGTCGAGGAGCAGCGCGTTGACGTTGGGCAGCATGGTTCGCGGGTCGTCCAGCAGCCCCGCAGCAATGAGCGCGTTGGCAAAGAGCTGCGACGCCACCTTGCTCGCCATCTCGGGCTCGACTTTGCGCGCCGCCGCGAGCGCGACGATAATCGGGTGGCCACCGTTGATCTCAAGCGTCTGCGGCGGCAGCGCGGGCGCGCGTCCCGACTCGACCATGGTCATCATGCGGCGCATCGAGGCGGACTCGTGCCCGACGACGATGGCGGGCGAGTCGACGAGCCGCGACGAGAGCTTCACCTCCTTGACGCCATCGACAGCCTTCGTCATCCACTCCTGCAAGCCCTTGGCCTCCTCCACACTCAACTTGGCTGCGCCCGACGCGCTGCTGTCCTCGACGGCGAGCTTGGCCGCCTCGGCCGAGATGAGCGATTTGCCGCTGTACTGCATCAGGTTGGTCATCACGAACTCGTCCACCGTTGAGTAGAGGAGGAGCACCTCGACGCCCTTGGCTTTGAAGGACTCCATGTACGCGGACGAGAGCGCGGAGTCGCGAGAGGGCGCCAGGAGCCAAAAGATCTCGTCGCCTTGTTCGGGCTTCATGCGCCCGACGTAGTCGTCCAGCGAGATGAGCTCGCCCGGCGTGCCGCGCGACGACTCGAAGCGCAGCAACTTGGCGATCTCGTGTTTGTTGTCGAAGTCGGTGTACACGCCCTCTTTGAGGTACTGGCCGAACTCTTGGTAGAAGGAGATGAAGGCTGCCTGGTCGATCTTGGCGCGCTCTTGCAGGAACTTGACGACGCGCTTGGCGAGCACGGTGGAGAGCTTGCGCATGAGGAGCGAGTCCTGCATCGTCTCGCGCGAGATGTTCAGCGGCAGGTCCTCCGAGTCGACCACGCCCTTGAGGAAGCGCATCCATTCGGGAAGCAAAGTCTCGCAGCGGCTCTGGATGAGTACCTTGCGCGAGTACAGGTGCACGCCTCGGTCCTGGCGCGCCATGCCCCACTTCTCCATGTGGCTCTGCGGCACGTAGAAGAGCGCGCGGATCGAGAGCGGCGAGTCCGCCTGGAAGTGCAGCGTGTACCGCGGGTCATCGAAAGCCTGCGCAACGTACCGGTAAAAATCGGCGTGCTGCTCGACGGTCACCTCGTTCTTCGATTTGGTCCACAGCGCCTCGAGCGTATTGACGCGCGTGCCGTCGACGGTGATCGGAAATCCCACGAAGTTGGAGTACTTGCGGATGTTCTGCTCGATGTGGAAGCGCTGCGAAAAGTTGGTCTCGGTGGACTTGAGCTTGAGAACGATGGTCGTGCCCGGCTCCACGTTGGTCGCCTCAGAGAGAGCGTACGATCCGTCACCCGTCGAGCGCCAGCAATGCGCCACGTCGGAGCCGTGCTTGCGCGAGTACACGGTCACCTCGTCGGCCACCATGAAGACGGCGTAGAAGCCCACGCCGAACTGGCCGATGACGTTGGCCGCCGCCTCGCCTTTCTCCTGCAGGTTTTGTGCGAACGCCTTGGTGCCCGAGCGCGCGATGGTGCCGAGGTTATCGATGAGCTCCTCGCGCGACATGCCGATGCCTGTGTCGGCGATCGTCAGCGTGTTCGCGTCCTTGTTCGTCGTGATCGATATTTCCATATTTGACCCAGCCTCCTCGCCACCACCACCTCCGCCCGTCAGTGCTGCGTACCGGCGCTTCTCAAGCGCGTCGGACGCGTTCGAGACGAGCTCGCGCACAAAGACCTCTTTGTCCGTGTACAGCGAGTTGGCCACGATGCTGAGCAGCCTCTTCGTCTCAGCTTGGAACTCCATCGATTGCGATCCGGTCGACGTTGCTGACGGCGTGGCCTTCGGCACTTCCTTCGCCTCGGCAGGAGAGGTCTCTGTCGACAGGCAGCGACGTGCAAGCGTGAGCTGCGGCGACTGGCCTTGCAACCGGCTGCGCGAGAGCAGCGACGGCAGGAGCGCCGTGCGCGGCCGGAGACCAGAGCGGAATGCCCGCATTTATCCGGCCACGTGGCCTCGAGGAATATTCGGTGCTTCGAAAAGACCCAGCTTGACGTTTTCCTGTTCACACGGCGGAGGCGGCCTCTAAAACTCTAAAAACTCTCGACCTCGGCGTCTCGTTGCGGGGCACCACCTTTCCACAAAAAAATTAAAAAATTCTGCGGATTCGGTCCGGTCCGAATCCCTGCAGGAACGACGTCGCGTTCGTTTCGGAAATCGGACTCTTCCTTTAATTAAAGGCCCACGTCACGCTCAATCAAACGACCCGAAAAAAGGCACTTTTGCACAC
>Ga0209550_10007053_pt1 | contig 10424 bp, 10 predicted proteins | sample LauGreSuBDMM15SN_2_FD_187567 | JGI IMG/M metagenome (GOLD analysis project Ga0209550, IMG submission 187567) | Freshwater lake microbial communities from Lake Michigan, USA - Su13.BD.MM15.SN (SPAdes) (version 5) | ecosystem: Environmental > Aquatic > Freshwater > Lake | place: Lake Michigan... | reverse complement strand
AATGAACATGGCATCTCAATTTTCAATCAGCGATCTGGCCAAAGAGTTCGATCTCACCACCCGAGCCATTCGCTTTTATGAAGACATGGGTCTTCTTGAGCCCGAGCGCTCTGGCCCTGGCGGCCGAAACAGGGTGTACTCATCGCGCGACCGCACCCGACTCAAACTGACATTGCGCGCCAAACGCCTAGGGCTTTCTTTGGTAGAGGCCAAAGAACTGATTGACATGTACGACTCCCCGCGCGATACGGGCCCGCAGTTGAAAAAGTTCTTGGTGGTTCTGTCGGAGCATCGCCAGCAGTTGGAGTCGCAATTGGCAGACTTGCATGCCACCTTGGAAGAGGTGAAGTCGCATGAAAAAGATGCACGCAATTTGTTGCAGCGCTCTGAAAAGGGTGCCAGTAAAAAGGTCAGCGCATGAGCACACCCGATTTAAATTCCCCCATCGCCCAAAGAATTGCGGCCAGTTTAGGCCGTCAAGGCATGATGATGCATTTGGAGACCAAACTCTTGCGCGTTGAAAAAGGCGAGGTAGAGGTTGCGTTGCCCTTCGGCGACAAAGTCACCCAACAGCAAGGCGGATTTCATGGCGGTGCCATTGGTGCATTGGCCGACATTGCGGGCGGCTATGCAGGACTGACAGTTCTGCCAGAGGGCATGGAAATTGTCACAGCAGAATACAAAATTAATTTTTTAAGTGGCCACCAAGCCGGTGAATTGCGCGCGGTGGGCAAAGTGGTCAAGGGCGGTAAGCGAATCATTGTGACCACCGTTGAAGTTTTTCATATCGATGCGCAGGGTAAAAAGTCAATGTGCGCTGTGATGCAACAAACATTGGTGCCAGTGCCGCAAACCTATTGATTGAATTCGGAGACATACAACATGAACATGCCAGGCCTCAATTTTCAACTCGGTGAAGACATCGATGCTTTGCGCGATGCGGTGCGGGATTTTGCACAGGCCGAAATTGCGCCGCGTGCAGCAGAAATAGATCGCACCGACCAGTTCCCCATGGACTTGTGGCGCAAGATGGGTGAAGTGGGCGTGTTGGGTATCACGGTCCCTGAGGCCTATGGCGGCGCCAATATGGGCTACTTGGCACACATGATTGCCATGGAAGAAATTTCACGCGCATCGGCCAGTGTGGGGCTGTCTTATGGCGCGCACAGCAATTTGTGTGTGAACCAAATTAAGCGCAATGGCTCTGAGGCGCAAAAGAAAAAATACCTGCCTAAGCTGATCAGTGGTGAACATGTTGGGGCCTTGGCCATGAGTGAGCCAGGTGCGGGCTCAGATGTCATCAGCATGAAACTGAAAGCCGAAGACAAAGGGGGCTACTACGTTTTGAATGGCAACAAAATGTGGATCACCAACGGGCCCGATGCCGACACCTTGGTGGTGTACGCCAAAACCGAGCCCGAGATGGGTGCCCGCGGCGTGACAGCGTTTTTGATTGAGAAAAACATGAAGGGCTTCTCGGTTGCGCAGAAGCTCGACAAACTGGGCATGCGCGGTAGCCACACGGGCGAGCTGGTGTTTCAAAATGTCGAAGTGCCGGCAGAGAATATTTTGGGGGGTCTGAACATGGGCGCCAAAGTGCTCATGAGCGGCTTGGACTACGAGCGCGCCGTGTTGGCAGCAGGCCCTTTGGGCATCATGCAATCGGTCATGGACAACGTCATTCCCTACATTCATGACCGTAAGCAATTTGGCCAAAGCATTGGTGAGTTCCAACTCATTCAGGGCAAAGTGGCCGACATGTACACCGTGCTTCAAGCAGGCCGTTCGTTTTGCTACACCGTTGGAAAAAATCTAGACCTGCTGGGCACCGACCATGTGCGCCAAGTGCGCAAAGACTGTGCCAGTGTCATTTTGTGGTGCGCCGAAAAAGCCACCTGGATGGCAGGCGAAGGCGTGCAAATTTTTGGTGGCAATGGCTACATCAACGAATACCCTTTGGGCCGTTTGTGGCGCGATGCCAAGTTGTATGAAATTGGCGCCGGCACGAGCGAAATTCGCCGGATGCTGATTGGTCGCGAATTGTTTGCTGAAACTTGTTAAGAACAGATACGTCTATGAGCTCTCAACACCTATCCCACCTTTTTGACAACAACCGAGCTTGGGCCAAGCGCATGGAGCTTGAGCAGCCTGGCTTCTTCAATCATTTGGCGCAGCAGCAATCCCCCAAGTATTTGTGGATTGGCTGCTCTGACAGCCGTGTGCCAGCCAACCAAATCACTGGCCTAGAGCCGGGTGAGGTCTTTGTGCATCGCAATGTGGCCAACGTGGTGGTGCACTCCGATTTGAATGCGCTGTCGGTCATTCAATACGCTGTGGATGCGCTCAAGGTAGAGCACATCATGGTGGTGGGCCATTATGGTTGCGGCGGTGTGTTGGCGGCAACGCGTGGTACCCGCATTGGCTTGGCCGACAACTGGTTGCGCCATGTGCAAGATGTGCGAATGCGCCATCGCCAGCGCTTGAACCACTTGCCGCAGCAGCAATTGGAAGACGCCATGTGCGAGATGAATGTCATTGAACAAGTGGGCAATGTGGCCTTGTCCAATGTCATGCAAGACGCATGGAGCCGCGGCCAAAAAGTAGCGGTGCACGGCTGGGTGTATGGCTTGAGCGATGGCATTGTGAAAGACATGGACGTCACCATGACGGGTTCGCACGAGGTGGTCGATGTGTTTCGCCGTGCCTTCAAGCGTTATCCGCGTGGTGAATAAGCTTTCAAAAAAATTGGATTCAACATTCAGGAGTATTTCAAATGACCACTTCGCATGACCCCGTTGTCATTGTCAGTGCAGCCCGCACACCCATGGGCAGTTTTCAGGGTGACTTTGCTTCCTTGTCTGCGCACGATCTCGGCGGTGCAGCCATCAAAGCAGCCGTTGAGCGTGCCGCAGCTGGCACCAAGTTCAATGCAGAACTGGTCACCGAAGTTTTGTTTGGCAATTGCCTCATGGCCGGCCAAGGCCAAGCCCCTGCGCGTCAGGCGGGCTTCAAGGGGGGATTGCCAAAGAGTGCAGGCGCTGTCACGTTATCCAAAATGTGTGGCTCTGGCATGCGTGCAGCCATGTTTGCGCACGACATGTTGGTCGCAGGCACACACGATGTGCTGGTAGCCGGCGGCATGGAAAGCATGACCAACGCGCCTTACCTCATGCTCAAAGGTCGGGGCGGTTATCGCATGGGCCATGACAAAATTTACGATCACATGATGCTCGACGGGTTGGAAGATGCCTACGAGGCTGGCCGCTCCATGGGGACCTTTGGTGAAGATTGCGCTGCCAAGTACAGCTTCACCCGTGCAGAGCAAGATGCCTTTGCGATTGCCAGTGTGGAGCGCGCCAAAGCAGCCACCACGTCGGGTGCTTTTCAAGCAGAGATCACGCCTGTCACGGTTAAAACACGTGTGGGCGAAACGGTGGTCAGCGTGGATGAAGGCCCCGGCAAAGTGAAGTTAGACAAGGTCACTTCATTGAAGCCTGCGTTCAAAAAAGACGGCACCATCACAGCAGCCTCTAGCTCCTCCATCAACGATGGCGCTGCGGCCTTGGTCATGATGCGCCAAAGCACCGCCGACAAATTGGGTTGCAAACCCTTGGCGCGCATTGTGAGCCACGCGACCCATGCGCAAGAACCTGAATGGTTTGCCACGGCACCCGTCGGTGCCACGCAAAAAGCTTTGGCCAAAGCCGGTTGGCAAGTGAGCGATGTTGACTTATGGGAAGTGAACGAAGCCTTCGCGGTGGTGCCCATGGCGCTCATGAAAGAGCTTCATGTGCCGCACGAAAAAGTCAATGTGAATGGCGGTGCTTGCGCCTTGGGGCACCCCATAGGCGCATCGGGTGCGCGCATCATGGTCACGCTCATTCACGCGCTCAAGGCGCGCGGTTTGAAAAAAGGCTTGGCCACTTTGTGCATTGGCGGCGGTGAAGGCACCGCTGTCGCTCTAGAAATTATTTAAGTCGCACAGCCTTCACGGTATGCAACAGGGCCTTGATCGAACATGAGCACCGTTTTAATTTTGGGCGCATCACGCGGCATTGGCTTTGAATTGGCGCGCCAATACGTGCAAGACGGTTGGCGCGTACTGGCCACAGCACGCGACGATGCGGGCTGCACCAAGTTGCAAGCCATCGGCGCTGAAGCTTTCACATTGGATGTGGCCAAACCCAACAGCGTGAGTGGTTTGTCTTGGCGCCTTGATGGCGAGAAAATAGACTTGGCCTTGTATGTGGCAGGCGTCATCGATCGCAACTCACCCCAAACGCCGCCCACACAAGAAGAGTTTGATCGGGTGATGCATACCAATGTCTTGGGCGCCATGCAGGCGCTGCCACAGGTGGCGCCTTGGGTGGCCGAGGCGAATGGCACGTTTGCATTCATCAGCAGTGTCATGGCCAGCTTGGCCTTAACCGACAGTGGGCGAGCCAGTTTGTACAAAGTGAGCAAGGCTGCGCTCAACATGGTGGTGCGAACAGCGCCCCTTGATTTCCCCAAAGTCACTTGGCTCGCATTGAGCCCCGGCTGGGTTCAAACTGACATGGGGGGTGACAGTGCGCCATTGACTGTGGTTGACAGCGTTGCGCAAATGCGTGCCACGCTGAAGTCAGTTGCTGGCACTGAAAAACGTGCTGCAGTGCAGGGCCAATTTTTGAATTACGACGGCAGCACTTTGCCTTGGTAGGCCGAGCATGCCCAAAGAAAGAAACACATGATTTTGAATGCAGACCAAGAAATGGTGCGCGATGCAGTTCGTGCTTTCGCCAAAGAAGAGCTCTGGCCCCATGCGCCGGCTTGGGACAAGTCGCACGAGTTTCCAAAGGCCGCACACAAAGGCTTGGCGGCTTTGGGCGCCTATGGCATTTGTGTGCCTGAGTCTTTGGGGGGCGCCAATTTAGACTACCTTACCTTGGGCCTGGTGCTGGAAGAAATTGCGGCAGGCGATGGCGGTGTGAGCACCACCATCAGCGTGACCAATTGTCCAGTGAACGCCATCCTCATGCGATACGGCAACGACGCACAGCAGAAGAAATGGCTCACGCGTTTGGCGCAAGGCGAATTGTTGGGCTTGTTTTGTTTGACAGAACCGCATGTTGGCTCGGATGCCTCGGCCATCAGAACAACGGCCACGCGCAAAGGTGATGCGTACGTGCTCAATGGCGTTAAGCAGTTCATCACCAGTGGCAAATATGGCGATGTAGCCATTGTGTTGGCAGTCACCGACAAAGGCGCGGGTAAAAAAGGCATGAGTGCATTCATCGTGCCTACCAGCACTCCAGGCTATGTGGTGGCGCGCTTGGAAGACAAAATAGGCCAGCACTCGAGCGACACCGCGCAAATCAATTTTGAAAACTGCGAAGTACCGGTTGAGAATTTAATTGGCCAAGAAGGCGAAGGTTACAAAATTGCTTTGTCGGCCCTTGAAGGGGGCCGCATCGGCATTGCTGCGCAAAGCATTGGCATGGCGCGCAGTGCGTTGGAAGTGGCCATTGAGTATGCCAAGCAGCGCGAAAGTTTTGGCACCGCCATCATCAACCACCAAGCGGTGGGTTTCCGATTGGCAGAATGCGCAACCCAACTTGAAGCAGCGCGGCAACTCATGTGGCATGCCGCCACATTGAGAGATGCTGGTTTGCCGTGTTTGAAAGAAGCTGCCATGGCTAAGTTGTTTGCCAGTGAAACGGCAGAAAAAATTTGCAGTGCGGCCATTCAAACATTGGGAGGCTATGGCGTGGTGAGCGATTTTCCGGTGGAAAGAATTTACCGAGATGTGCGGGTCTGCCAAATTTACGAAGGCACCAGTGACGTGCAAAAAATCATCATACAAAGGGCCTTGGCTTGACCTTGCCTTTGACCTCTCCTTTGCCTAAGCTGTGCCCTTGTGGCGGGGCGTCCACTGCCATTCGGCACAAAAGTGCAGAGGTGGCCTACGCTGATTGCTGCGGCAGATACATCGTGCAAGGACAACTGCCGCCAGATGCTTTGCATTTGATGCGATCGCGCTACACCGCTTTCGTTTTAGAAAATGAAGCCTACCTGTTGCGCACATGGCAAGAAAGCTATCGACCTGGCAAGCTTGAATTTGATGTCAATGCCAAGTGGCTTGGATTGGACATCAAAGACTTTGCGTTGACGAATCTGACAGAGGGTCATGAGACAGCCGAGGTTGAATTTGTAGCGCGCGTGCGAGTGGCTGGCAAGGCCAATCGGTTGCACGAGCGCAGTCGTTTTGTATGCGAAGCTGGGCAGTGGCGATATGAGACCGCTGTTAACATGGCATCATGAATTTTCAAGCTGTGCTCTTTGATTGCGATGGCGTGTTGGTCGACAGCGAGCCCATCACCAACGCGGTGCTGCGAGACATGCTGGAAGAGCGCGGTTGGGTCATGTCCCCTGAAGATTGCTTTCGCTATTTTGTGGGCAAAGCCGTGAAAGATCACAAAGCAGAAATTGAGGCCCGAACCGGTTTGCCCTTGACGGAAGAATGGTTGCACGCCTTCAGACTACGCCGCAACGAGGCGCTTCAAGCAAAACTGCAAGTGATGCCCGGTGCACACGAAGCTGTCGCTGCCGCTTACGCATTGACTCAGGGCGCCATTGCTTGTGCTTCGGGCGCCGACCGCTTCAAAGTAGAGCTGCAGCTGTCGCAGGTCGACCTGATGCCGCATTTTGAAGGGCGCATTTTCAGTGGCCATGAAATGGCCCGCACCAAGCCTGCACCCGATGTGTATTTGGCTGCGGCCGCGCACCTTAATTGCCCTGCTGAGCAGTGCTTGGTCATTGAAGACAGCGCCACAGGCATTGAGGCCGGTGTGGCGGCAGGCGCAACCGTATGGGCCTTGTGCACAGACCCCAGTTTGGCGCCAGCCTTGCTTGGCGCAGGGGCTGCCAAATTGTTCCCTCACATGGGTGCTTTGCCAGAGTTATGGCGCGGCGCTTTTTCACAGTTTCAAGAACGCTAGGCTATTTTCGGCCTCGTCCTTGCGCATCAGGAGATTTCAAACATGTCGGTGCTACAAACACAGCTCAACAACCGCTCGGCAGAATTTTTAGCCAATGCGGCTGCTCTGCAAGTGGTCGTTGATGACCTTCGCGTGCAATTGAAAAAGTCAGCGGCAGGTGGTGGTGAAAAAGCCAAAGCCAAACATGTGGCCCGCGGCAAACTGCCACCGCGCGAGCGTGTGCAAATGTTGCTAGACCCTGGCACGCCCTTCCTAGAATTAGCGCCTTTGGCGGCACACGCCATGTACTTGAACAAAGAAGGCATAGAAGATGCGCCCTGCGCTGGCATGATTGCTGGCATTGGCCGCGTCCAGGGTGTCGACTGCATGATTGTGTGCAACGACGCCACAGTGAAAGGCGGCACTTACTACCCCATGACGGTCAAGAAGCATTTGCGCGCGCAAGAAGTGGCACAGCAAAACAACTTACCCTGTATTTATTTGGTCGACTCGGGCGGCGCCAATTTGCCCAATCAAGACGAAGTGTTTCCAGATCGCGATCACTTCGGCCGTATTTTTTACAACCAGGCCAACATGAGCGCCTTGGGCATTCCCCAAATTGCGGTGGTGATGGGCAGCTGCACCGCAGGCGGCGCCTATGTGCCGGCCATGAGCGATGAAACCATCATTGTTAAAAACCAAGGCACTATCTTTTTAGGGGGCCCGCCTTTGGTCAAAGCGGCCACGGGCGAAGTGGTCAGCGCAGAAGATTTGGGCGGCGGCGATGTGCATACGCGATTGTCGGGCGTGGCCGATCATTTGGCACAAAACGATGCGCATGCCCTGGCGCTTGCGCGCCGATCGGTGGGTTCACTGAACCGTCAGAAACACATCGAAGTGCAATTGCGTGAACCCGTTGCCCCTTTGTACGATGCCAAAGAAATTTATGGCGTGATTCCCGCCGACAGCCGCAAACCCTATGACGTGCGCGAAATCATTGCACGCATTGTCGATGGCAGTGAGTTTGCAGAATTCAAAGCCCGCTTTGGCGCCACCTTGGTTTGCGGCTTTGCGCACATTGAAGGCATGCCTGTGGGCATCATTGCCAACAACGGCATTTTGTTTTCAGAGTCTGCGCTGAAAGGCGCGCACTTCATTGAGCTGTGCTGCCAACGCAAAGTACCTTTGGTGTTTTTGCAAAACATCACTGGCTTTATGGTGGGGCGCAAATACGAAAGCGAAGGCATTGCGCGCAATGGCGCCAAGATGGTCACGGCGGTGGCCACGGCCAAGGTGCCCAAGTTCACCATCATCATTGGTGGCAGCTTTGGCGCAGGCAACTATGGCATGTGCGGCCGTGCTTTTGGTCCCCGATTCTTGTGGATGTGGCCCAACGCGCGCATTTGTGTGATGGGCGGTGAACAAGCGGCGGGTGTCTTGGCCACCGTGAAGCGCGATGGCATTGAGGCCAGGGGTGGTGCGTGGAGTGCCGAAGAAGAGGCTTCTTTCAAGCAACCTATTTTGGATCAGTTTGGCGCACAGTCGCACCCGTATTACGCCAGCGCCAGATTGTGGGATGACGGCGTGATCGATCCGGCAGACACACGCCGCGTGTTGGCGCTTGGTTTGTCGGCGTCTTTGAATGCGCCCATGGAAGACACCAAGTTCGGCATATTCCGCATGTGATGTTTTAGAAAGCACACAATGACTTACACCTTTGACAACATCTACACCACACCCGAACACACGCTGCTGCGCGATCAAGTGGCCAAGTTCATTGCACGTGAGGTTGAGCCTTTTGCACAAGCTTGGGAAGACGAAGGCATGGTGCCGCGCGAGGTGCTGCGCAAGATGGGGCAGGCCGGTTTGCTCGGATTGATGTACGACCCAGAGTTGGGCGGTGGTGGTGCCGACGCCATGTCTAACTTGGTATTTGCTGAAGCCTTGTCGCAGTCTACATTTGCAGGCTTCATCATCACGGTTTTGGTCCATACCGACATGGCCAGCCCGCACTTGCACCATGCCGGCACAGCAGCGCAAAAAGCCAAGTACCTGCCGCGCATTACATCGGGCGAGTGCATCACGGCGGTCGGCGTGTCGGAGCCCGGCGCAGGTTCCGACGTGGCCGGCATTCGCACCACGGCCAAGCGCGATGGCGAGCATTGGGTGCTGAACGGCACCAAGATGTTCATTACCAATGGTGTGCATGCCGATCTGTATTTCATTGCAGCTAAAACAGGTGATGCGCGCCACGCCATGTCGATGTTCATTGTAGAAAAAGGCACGCCTGGATTCAGTGTTGGCCGTGCTTTGAAGAAAACGGGCTGGCTGTCATCAGACACGGCCGAGTTGGTACTCGACAATGTGCGCATTCCCGACCATCACTTGTTGGGTGAAGAGAACAAAGGCTTTTACTCGGTGATGAAAAACTTTCAGACTGAGCGCATTGCCTTGGGCGCTATGGCCGTTGGCCATTGCACGCGTGCTTTAGAACTTACTTTGGATTACGTGCGCCAACGCCCTGCGTTTGGCGGCACCTTGTGGGACAAGCAAGTGATTCGTCAGCGCCTTGCCATGCTGGATGCCAAAACGCGTTCAGCCCGCCAATTCATGTACCACTGCGCGTGGAGCGTGACGCAAGACAAAGACATCGTGCAAGAAGTGTCCATGCTCAAAGCACTCACTGGCGAGCTGGTCAATGAAGTGCTGCAAACTTGCCAGCAGTTCCATGGCGGCATGGGCTACATCCGCGAAACCGCTATCGAACGTTTGTGGCGCGACTCACGCATTTTGGGTATTGGCGGTGGCGCCACTGAAGTGATGTTGGACGAAGTGGCCAAGCGCTACTAATTCAGTTTATTGGCCATTCATGTGCATTCGTATTCTAAATATGACAAACGCCATCGAAGCTAAGAAAGACAAGGCATGACCGCAACTGAAACAACACTCGATATTCGTCGCCCTTCCAAGTGGGTGGCCGAGGTCTGGCTCAACCGACCCGATGTGCGCAATGCGTTCAACGACTCGGTCATTGCCGAACTCACAAAAGCATTTCAGGAACTGTCGAAAGACAATGATTTGCGCGCCATTGTGCTGGGTGCGCATGGCAAAGCTTTTTGTGCAGGTGCCGACTTGAATTGGATGCGCACCATGTCGGGTTACAGTTGGGAAGAAAATCGCGCAGACGCCCAAAAGCTGGCGGACATGCTTTGGACCTTGGATCAATGCCCTGTGCCCATCGTGGGTCGCTTACAAGGCGACTGCTACGCGGGTGGCATGGGTTTGGCATCTGTTTGCGATGTGCTCATTGCTTCTGACAACGTGACCTTCTGCTTGTCAGAGGCGCGTTTGGGTTTGTTGCCAGGCACCATCAGCCCGTACGTGATTCGGGCCATGGGAACGCAAGCTGCCAAGCGGTACATGGTCACGGCAGAAAGATTTTCTGCAACGCAAGCGCATGCCATGGGC
>Ga0209550_10007050_pt1 | contig 10426 bp, 4 predicted proteins | sample LauGreSuBDMM15SN_2_FD_187567 | JGI IMG/M metagenome (GOLD analysis project Ga0209550, IMG submission 187567) | Freshwater lake microbial communities from Lake Michigan, USA - Su13.BD.MM15.SN (SPAdes) (version 5) | ecosystem: Environmental > Aquatic > Freshwater > Lake | place: Lake Michigan, USA... | reverse complement strand
CTCCTGCGACGCCGCCTGCGCCGCCGCCAGCGCCGACGCCGCCGCCGCCGCCAGCGCCGACGCCTATGCCAGAGACACCCATGCCAAAAACACCCCTTGCAAAAGACCTGTATGAAAAAGTGAAGGGTGCTCGTGCTGATTCAAACTCGCACATGGCGGAGCAGGACGCGGCAGATCCGGTCAACGAGGCGCTGCAGGCAGTGAATCCGGTCGTTCAGATCATCGAGCAGCTTGAAAAGGACGCTGCTTTGTGCAAAGAGATGATCGACCGATATCGCGCCACCGAGCATCGGGGCTCAAACCTAACAACGAGCGAGCAAGATGCTGCGAAACTGTCTGCAGAGGTCAAGTCATTGCGACTACGAACCGATGGACTCCATCAAGGCATGGAGCGACTCGAAAGGCTCCAGGAGTCTGTGCTCAAGCCGTCTGTCTCGCTGCTGCGAGAGCCAGAGCCCGATTCCGAAGCCATGTATCGATTGTGCTTGGTCCCGCTGCTGCCCGAGGAGATGCAGAAGCTCGAGGCTACCGTCCAGCAGCTCGAGCACGGATTGCACCGGCTTCAACTGCGCATTGCAGCTGCGACCAGCCGGGAGCCTCAAGAAGTGGTACAAGCCACGCTGCGCAAGCATGCTGATCTTCTGCGCACGCTACAAATCGACGTCCGGGAGCTGCAGAGGCACTCGGTAGCCGTGCTGCAGCAAGCAACTGCGGCTCCAAAGGATTCGAAAAAGAGCCTGGCGCCGTCCACGCCCTCGGAGGATCGGCATGCGCCGGCACCATCTGCATCGCCATCTGCAAGCAAGCGTGAACGCCTCGACACGCTGCGCCGCGTGCTGCGGGATCGTGACATGGAACCCAGCGCCGACATCAAGGTGCCCCCAGAGCTGGGGATCATCCCATTTGAAGTAAAGCTCAATCGTACCCTACTGCAGCTCAAGGCACCGCTCGACGCCTCCTACAAAGCCGCGTGTATTGCAGCTGATCGGGAATCGAGCTCTAGCGACGCACGTCGCCACGACGCATTAATGGGCGTTAAAACTCAGGAGGCCTCGCTAACGAAAGGTGCAGCAACGTCAGGGCAACCGACACAATGTACAAAAGCTTCCTCTACCTCGAATGCTCCGCCACTGCCAATGCCGACTTGTGCAAGTGCTGGCGAGGGCACCGCCTCTTCCTCTGCTGCACCACCACCACAGCAGTCACGTCAGTCTGTCCCAGCCGCACTTACGGCGGTGTGGCCGCAGCCAGCGGCGGCGCCGTCGTCATCGCCAGCGCGCAAATCACAGTCGGCGATCGTGGGCGACCGACCGAAGATCGCCCAACCGTCGACCGATTGCTTTGGCGCTGGCGCTGATGCGCCGGCTGCGGCGTTACCTCCTGCTGCATCCCAGCAAACAACACCTCTAGTTGCCGCAGCACCTACGACTGCCGGCTCAAAGCTAACATATGTTGGTGCCGCTGCAGCACCAGCATTGCCGGCACCAACCGCCACATTCGCCACATTGGAACAGCTCCATGCGGCAGTGAAGGATATGAATAAGCTGGCTGATGTGAAAGCTATACTCACTTCGAGCCCGAACCTTGTCAACATGGCTGATGACAAGGGCATAACGGCGCTCATCATGGCTGCATCCAAGGGTCATGGAGAGATTGTCCGTGCGCTCCTCAAAGCCGGCGCCGACAAGACAGCTGTGACGAAGAAAGGCAATGACGCACTGAAGGCAGCACAAGATGCGAAAGTAAAGGCCCCTGACCCAAAATTTGACGAAGTTATCCGAGCTCTGACTGAAGCCCCGGCGTCGTCGAGCACGCCAGCTGCCAGTGCAGCTGGCGGACCCATCTCCGCTCGTGCGTCACTTGGGGCGCGACCCTGTGCAGGCGGCTTCCCTTCCGCGGCCTCTTCAGGTGCTGATGGGCTTGGATCCGGTTTTGGAGGACTAGGTTTTGGTGCCACACCGGCTGGGAAAGCGTCCGGCTCGCTCTTTGCGTCGAAACCTGGAGCGAGCGCCTTATCCCAGAACTCCGGCGTCTTCGGTACCGTTCCTGCCGGCGGCGCGCCGGCATTCACCGGCGCGCCGGCATTCGGAAGCGCGCCGGCATTCGGAGGCGCGAACCTCGGTGCACCGGGAACCTTATCCCATAACTCGGGCGTTTTCGGTGCCGTTCCTTCCGCCCAGACAGCCTTATGTTACGGCAGCGCGCCCTCAGCCTCAGGAGGTCTGGCAACGCCCACTAATGGCGCACGACCAGCGTGGGGCTCGCAGACTGCTGGCGAATCCATCTACGGCCTCAAAACGTCGACCACCTTTGGCACAACTGCGAATGGGCAGACATCGCCGGGAGTCAGCGCAACGTTTGGGCAGCTTTCGGGGATGGGAGTCAGCACGCCCGCGTTTGGGCGGACTTCGGGGATGGGAGTCAGCACGCCCGCGTTCGGGCAGCTTTCGGGGATGGGAGTCAGCACCCCCGCGTTTGGACAGCCTTCGGGGATGGGTGTCAGCACGCCCGCGTTCGGACAGCCTTCGGGGATGGTCAGCACGCCCGCGTTTGGGCAGGCTTCAGGTATGGGTGGCGGCACACCTGCATTTGGGGGCCAACGAAAAACGGTCGGCGCGCCGGCCTCGGGCGGGGCTCCAGCTTTTGCACCAGCCGCCGCGCCGGCATTCGCGGCGGCGGCCAACTCGACCTTCACTGGCTTCGGTGCGTTGGCTGCGTCGCCGGGCGTCGGTTTTGGGGCACTTGCAGCGCCAGCTGCATTCACCAGGGCTCCCGCACCAGGTTTTGCGGCGTTTGGAGGTCCTAGGGTTTGAGAGGAGCATTTCGTTGAAGATGCTTGGTGACAAGACTACAGGTTTTCTTGTTAACATCCGCGGACGACCGCAGGGGGGAACGAGGAAGTGGGCCGTCTTACGTTCGCGTCCTCGGCCCTGCGGCTGGTTTTCTTGAGATGTCGCATGAGTCCCCGTGTGTTGGGCGAGGGGGCGTGAAGCTGAACAACAAAAACGAAAAGTTCTGATGGCTCTGGTTTCGTTTGCGGTTTCACGTGTTCACCGAATTTCGAATGCAGTGCCGCTGGTTATGGGTCTGCGGTGTTGAATCGAATGTGGAAAACTGTTCGGAACATGGACGCGCGCTCTCCTGTCTCCATGCTGTGTAATTAAGAAATGCCGGCAGTTATCACGTCGAAAGCAGCGCTCCTCGCTCCGCGTGCACGCCGAGATGACTGTGCACGCCGCTGTCCGCTTCGTGTTCGTTGCGTGTTGCCTCAACGCACAAATCAAATGTCGTCCTGTACACGAGGAGGCCACGGAGGGTCGACGTGTATAAGTGTGCGAGCGTGAGTGCATGGTCGCTCTCGCTCTCATGTGTTCCGGAGGACCACTCACCAGATCGTCCATGTCAGCTCCCTGTGCATCCTCGTCGAAGTCAAAGTCTGCGAGAGAGCGCGACACCCGTCAGCATTTGAAGGCTCGAGGGCACGTGGCGAGTGCACGCGCGCAGCAAGGTGGCGCGGCACGCACTGTCGTCGCCAAACTCTTCGCCCTCGAGCATCTCAGTGCCTGCATTGATTTGCACCGTGTCGGGCAGCTCGCCATAGGTTTTGAGGCTGCGGGCTTCATCGCCATCGTACTTGAGGATGATGTCGGCCTGCAGACACGTTTGGCAAAGGTAAGCCACGGATACGAGGGTCCAGCGAGGCTCTCAGCGTGTACCTTCTGATCCTGAAAGTCACGCAAGCCCAGCAAGACAATATCGCCCACGCCTATCCACACCCGCTTGCGTAGCTTGCCGCGGATATGGCAAAGTCGGTTGACCCCGTCGAAACAGAAAGCTTCCACCCGACCGTTGCCGAGCATGCGCGTCACCTGGGCATATTCTGCTCACCATGGAAACGAACCCAAGGTCAGCCACTAGGTAAGGAAAGGAGAGCACGGCAGATTTTTGGCCACTCGGCTACCGCGCACCTTGTCCGTCCTCCTTGAACGTGAGCTCCCGCTTCATGTCGCCGTCCGCCTTACCGCGACGGCGGTTCTTACCACCCTTGCCCTTGTTCTTCACCATCCTGGCGGGTTCCGGCGCCTTCGAGCTTCTGCGCTGAGGTCCTCGAGTAGGTCCTCGTCGCGCAGCCGTGGCCCGATGGCCATGTGATCAACACAACGCTTCTACGGACACGCAAGCATGGACCATCTTAGCGATACTAACCCTATCCCGAACCCGAACCCTACGAACCCAACCCGTCCGGACCCCTCCGCACAGTGAACTCCATGTGCAACGAGCACGGGTGGCTGATCGTGAATGCCGCCGGACGCCGGGGATGCGCAGCTATGAATCGCCGCACATCACCACGGAGTCGTGGATGGAGATCGGATAACGGAGTCATCAATCGACAACCAACACTTGCGGTAGCCGCATTTATTGTCCACGTGGCGCTCGATACGGCGCGAAACTCAAGAAACCGTGCGCACCACCGACCACGCGTGAACCGATCTGTGCTGTGGCTCTCCACCACTCAACCCGTACGCGGTGGGGTAGACGCACATATACTGTTAGAGAGGCCTCCACAGCCCACTCTAAGTCGAAAGCAGAAAGGCAGGAGCCATCGCGCAACCGCAAGGGCAGCGCAGCGCGTTGCTTCTGCGGCGTACGCATGCCGCATGGTTGCTGTGCCGCGTTGTGTCTCGCAGGCGACCGAGCCACCATGGTCCGGTCCCGGTCTCGCCTCTCGCCGCTGCACTCATCCCTCGCGGTTCTCTCACGCCTGACGGCGCCATTCTCATGCGCCAATGCCAACGGCACGCGCCCAAGGCATGCTACCAACCCTCATGGTCTCCGGGGTCGACAGATCACCCAACCGCTGCATCCGTGTTCCGAATCCCCGCGCCCTTGCCCGACGCTCTCCGGATGGTCCTCTTGTCGTAGTCTCAGGCGCGCGTCCGCCTCGAGCGCGCCGCAGTTGGCACGGGTGCCGATGCGGGTGCCGCTGCGGGTGCCGCTGCCGCCACCTTGCGGCTGCCACCCTTACGCCCACCAGTCGCAGCCACGGCCGGCTGTCCTGGCTGTGCCGGGGCGTCACTAAGTGCCTCACGAGTCACCTCCGACCGCGAGGACCCATGCCGTGTGGGTGGCTCGTTCTCAGCATCGGAGTCGCCCGCCTCGTCGTCACCGCCCTTGCGCCCAGATTTGAGAGATTGCTCGAGCTTGTCGACGGCGGGCTTGAGCTCGGGCTGCTCCTTAGCTTGCGCAGTGAGCGACTTGCGCATGCGCGCCACCAGACCTTTGAAGCAGTCGAGCACCTCGTCGTCGCCCAGCTTGTTGCGCCACGTGTTCTTGAGCTCAAGTACCTTGGAAATCGACTTGGCCGTATGCGGTAGCTCGCACACGCAGAAGGCGATGCAGCGGTGGAAGCGCGGCGCGTCGTCGCCGTTGAAGCGGTGGCACAGCGTGTCGGCCATCTGCTCGATGTACTTGCCCTCTTTGGGGATGAAGGTGAAGAGGAAGCCGATCACCTCGCGGAAGGCCTCGGGGCTGAGGTTCGCATCGGTCGACAGCGCGGAGACGACGTCGGGCAGCATCTTGTACACGTTGGTCGTGTCCATGGTCTTGTACTCGCCAAAGAAGAGTCGCGCAAGCGATGCGAGGTGCGCGTCCTCGTCGACGAGCCGCAGTGCGAGCTCGACGGCGCCTTTAGGCCGGATCGTGCCGCCGAGGATCAGGTGGGTTAGCACCGTCAGCACCGTCTTGCGCACGCGCGTGTCGGGCTGCGTGCGATGCGAGAGCTGCGCGTAGAAATGCGGCATCCATGGCTCGACGACGTTGGTCGTTCGGTGCTGACCCGCGAGGTCGCCAAGCGCGACGGCAATGTTGGCGCGGATGGCGCCCTCGGGATCGTTCTGCATCGTCTCGAAGAGCAGCGGCAGCTGAGCCTCGCAGAAGCTCGGCGAGAGGCACATGAACTTGCACAGCGCGAGCACCGCGTTGCCACGCAGCTCGACCCCAAAGTGGCCGCCCTCGTTGCGGCAGACTGCGACGACGAGCGGAGCCCACGCGCCAATCAGCGCCGTCGGATCAAGAAGCTGCTCACCGAACGTCTCGAACAGCTGCCGCTCCTCGTCCGCCGCAGCCTCTGAGGCCTTTTTCTTGTCCTCGGCGGCGTCATCCGGATCGTGCTTCTCCTTACCAGCCTCGCCCTTCTTTGTCTCGGCGCCGGCCGCCATGGCCTGCTCGCCCTGGCGGAGCTTCTTCTCGCAGTCCTCGAGGTGGACTAGCATCTTGATGGCCACGTGGCCCAGCCCAAAGAGCAGGCGCGAGAGGGCACCAGGGCACCCTGTCGGCGCGCCAGCGCTCACACGCTCGCCCATCTTATGCAGCACGTCCGTGCACATCTTCTCCGGTTTCAGGCCATATGCGAAGAGGTTGGCGATCGCGTGGTCGGCGACGGCGTACCACGCGCCCGCTTGCGCAGGCGGCGGCGCGTTGGTGAGCAACCTCTCCATGGCGCCGGTGATCGCCTTCGCTTGCTTGGGCTCGAGGCTACCGGCCGAAGCGCTCCGCCGCAGCGCGATGCACAGGTGGCGAGTAAAGGTGAGGTCCAGCTTGGCAAGGCCGTTCTCAAGCGCTTGGGCCTGCGCCTTCGTCTGCTCAATGAGCAAAGCACGCTCGCAACGCAGGAGTTGAGCGTCCTTGGCGCCGGCCATGTTGAGCAGTGCGAGGGCCGGGCTGCGGTCGGCCGCCTGCGCGCGAGGGCCCCGCACGACCTCCCAAAGAGTCGCGATGAGCGTGGGTGGCAGCAGGCCCTCCTCATGCCACTCGGACATGACCTCCTCGAGCGAGGTGAGCTCGCCAAAGCTCGCCTCGCGCGCGAGGTCGAGCAGCTTGCGGCACGCGGTCTGCACTTGCTCGGCCGTGCCGCAACGGCCACGGGCACTAGTGCAGTCGAGGAAGACGTCCTGCGCAGCTCGCAACGCCGCTTTCTTGACGGCCTCCTTCTTGCTGAAGACGAGCGGCAGCACGCTCGCCGCCCGCGCGCCCTGGAGCGCGTAACCTTGCGCGAAGACGACGGCCTCAATCGCCCACTCCACGTCGGAGGCAGTGCCCGAGTGGAGGAGCGGGAGCACGTTCGAGAGCAGCCGCTGGCGCATGAGCTCCTCGAAGCGCAGCGCATGCTCGATCACCTCGAGAGTGCGCTCCTCGCGCGTCTGCGCCGGTTGATGCGCCGAAGGAGGCTGCTTGATGTCCGTCGCGGCATCCTCGTTCTCGTCCACGGCCTCGTGGCCAGCCGCTGCCTCGCCAGCTGCATCCTCGGCTGCTGCCACGCTAGCCAACTCGCCAGCCGTTTCGGCTGTGACGGCCTTGTCGGCCTCGGCAGCATCGGACTTGTCGCGCGCGCTGGCAGCGATCGCCACTTGCTCGCGAAGCTCGTCGCGTTGCGCCTGGAGCTGCGTGACGTTGAAGCTTCGGCACAAGTACGGGTTGGAATCAAGCAACTTGCCAAACAACTGCAGTGCCTTCTTGCGCACGTCCGCCGAGCCCTTATCAAGCAGCCGCTCGAGTGCCTTTTCGGCCACCTCGAGGTACTTCTCGAGCGGGAGCACCGACGTGGCGCAGAGGACGGCGAGCGCCGTGCTCTGCGCCACCTTGAAGTCGCAGAGCGAGCACAGGGAGTCGAGTGCAGCCCCGCGCACGGAGGCGATAGTGTCGGTCGTGCGATCGAGCAGCACCTGCAGCAGCTCGGCCGGCGGCGTTTGCGTACGCATCTCTTCTGCCTCGGCGTGCGAGGCGCTGCACATCCTCAGCCTCGCGAGCTGCACGAGCAACTGGCCGTGCGCACGCACGCAACCGGCGCGCAACTGATATGCGTGCGCGTCGAGGAGAGGTTGGAGGAGCTCTATGTTTCGCGAGAGCAGCAGCGGCGCGTGGCCTGCGAGGGCCGTCAGGAAGCTCGCCACGTTCTGAGCATTCTTGGAGCTGGCCTTGTCATCAGCGAGCTGGGAGTCTGGCAGCGCCGCGAGCTCCTCGAGCACGCTCGTCACCAGCCGATTTGCACCCTCGTCGCCGAACTCGTCAAGGAGATGCTTCATGAGCTCGGCGACGTGCTTGATCATCGCCTCCTGCGTGCTCTCGGAGACGAACTCCACCAGCCGGCTGACGACGGTGTCCGTCTGCTTGTACCGCAGCGCTGGCAGAGCGATCAGGCGCCACAAGGCGTCTCGCAGAGAGGTAGCACCCACCTTATGGGCGCCCGGCTGCTCGAGGATTGCGAATGCGGCCGAGTGAAAGCGCTGAATGAACTTCTCTTCGGGTGGCCGGTGGTTCCACAGCTGCTCCAGACCGGGTGTCTTGCCGTGTGCCTGCGCGTAGGGAGGGACGACGGTAGGGACAGGCGGGGGTTGTGAGCTGCAGCTCTCAGGGCCCAGGGTGTACAGCTGGACGAGAGGAGCGCGGCGCGACGGGGGGTGGGCTGCGGCTACGGTTACTCACGTCGAGGACCTCCTGTAGGCGCAGGGCCGCCTCCTCGCGGTGGGCCTCCCAGTCGAATGCAATCTCGGCTTCTGCTTTGCCCGCACGTTTCTTGCCCTTTCCAGTTGGGTTGGCCACCGCGCCGGCGGCCTTGTCGGCGTGTGCCTTCTCGGCCACCTGCACAAGCCATGACAGTAAATAGACTGCCGCCTTGAGCGCGGCACGACAGCGCGCCACTGCCTCGTCTGCTGCACCAATCTGTACCACGTGCTTGCAAGCCCTCAGCACGGTCCCCACCATCCCCGCGCTCAGGTCGCATGCCGCGCGGCGCGCTCCCTCTCGCATAGGAATGCCCACGACCAGCGTCACCGTGGCCGCCTGCGCCTCGGAGTCGAGGCTGGCGAAGTTGTTGATTGCTGAGAAGGCGATAGAAAAGGCGCCATCGTCACAGAGCGCAGCGACAGCATCATTGGCGATCCGCTGTGCGTGCTGCTCGAGTAACCAGGGCGTCGTCGACGCCTCCTCATGCACTTGCCAGTGCCCAGCCTGCTCCGAAAGCAGCTCGGCAGGGTTGCCCGGGATGGCGAAGTCGGTCATAATCGCCTGGACGAAAGAGAGCCGGTGCGCACTTACCAAAACGGCGCCATCGTACACGGCGGGAAACCAACACGGCGCGTTCTTAAATATGGCTCACCGCCGAAGGTGGGTCACCGCGCCGAAGGTGGGTCACCGCGCGGCGTGCGCTGCGCGCTCCGTTCACACAGTATTCTCCCAAGAGTTACTATCGAATCAACTCTAGTTACACCGCGGGGTCTGAGGATGCGTCTTCAGGCTGCAAGAAGAAAAACAGCGGAAGACGGAGATGGCGGCCCGAAAGCAACGCTGCGCGCATCTCGATCCCGCGGCGGGCTTAAATGTGCTCACCAACATGCAGTGGATGTACGGCGCGACTTGGGGCTCGACACTGCGCCGATGTGACCAGCTCTCGAAGCGGGAGCGCGGCGATGGCTGCGCGCAGGAGGATGAGGTGCGTGCGCGGCAGCTTGAGCTAGTAGAGGTGCTTCGACGCAACGTAGTGAACCCGGCGGTTGCCGAGGTGCACGTGCTCGTGGGCGAGGCCGAGCCCGTGCGCCGCTTCCTTGGTCACCTGCCCTGGTTTGAGCGGATCGGCTGCAAGCTGCGGCTCGTGGAGACAGGCACCAGGCCGCGCTTCAGTGACTACGTGCGGCAGCTGAGCGGGCCGCTGCGAGGCCGGACGGTGGCCTTTCTTAATCAGGACGTCTTTCTGGAGGGAGCCAATTGGCAGTCGGTGCCGCAGACGCTAGGCCCACGTGCGGCATACTTTCTCTCGCGCTACCACACGCGCGAGCAATACGACGTGCAGCACGGCCTCGCTGCTGGTGCCGCCGAGGGCCTATTCAACGTGTCGGCTGCGACGCGGCCTGCCTTTCTCACGGCGCGCAGCCAGCAGCGCGAACGCCACGTGTGCGACATGACGACCAGCCGCTTCTCCGTGTGGCGTCGCTCGCTCTGCACGCCGATCAATTTCGGCTCCTTTGATGCATACGTGATGCGCCTTGACAGGGCCCTTTCCACGGAGGAGATCGAACTGTTCGACTACCCGCAGAATGCGTGGGGCGGGGAGAACCTCTTCCTCTACCTGGTGCAGCGCGCGCTCGGCTGGACCGCCTCCAACCCGTGCCTGAGCTTGAGATCCGTGCACATGCACTGCGAGTTCGCCACTGCCTTCGGCGTGCAGAGGGTGGGCGACCGCCGGCTGGGGAAGCGCGAGATCATCGAGCGTGCGAGGTTGAAGCTGAAGCGCATGGGCAACGCCGCGGCCGCCGCCGATGCCCACGACAAAATCGGTGACATGCGCCTCAATGTGACGACGTTGCGCTAGCTTCATGCTAAGCTTTCGCTCTGCCATCGACCGCGAGATGTTCGAGGACGCGCGGGTTGATCC
>Ga0209550_10007049_pt1 | contig 10427 bp, 9 predicted proteins | sample LauGreSuBDMM15SN_2_FD_187567 | JGI IMG/M metagenome (GOLD analysis project Ga0209550, IMG submission 187567) | Freshwater lake microbial communities from Lake Michigan, USA - Su13.BD.MM15.SN (SPAdes) (version 5) | ecosystem: Environmental > Aquatic > Freshwater > Lake | place: Lake Michigan, USA... | reverse complement strand
CTGTCATGGCCCCAGACGCTATCGAGCAAGCGCTCACGCGAAAAGACATGGCCTGGATATTCGAGGAAATGCTTGAGCAGCCGGTACTCGGTCGGACCCAAAGGCACCTGCTTACCGCCGCGTTTCACCTTGTGCGCGACGGTGTCCATTTCGACATCGCCAAAGCGCAAGGCTTCACCAGCCAGAGCGGGTCGGACGCGGCGGAGGACCGCCTTCGCGCGGGCAACGAGTTCACGTGGTGAAAATGGCTTGGTGACATAATCATCAGCACCGATTTCCAACCCGCGGATGCGATCATCTTCTTCACCGCGCGCCGTTAGCATGATGATGGGTACATTGGCGGTGTTGTCCGACTTGCGCAATTGGCGGCATACTTCGATGCCGGATAAATTCTCCAGCATCCAATCGAGCAACACCAGATCAGGTGTGCGCTCCTTGGCCATCAAAAGCGCCTCTTCACCGTCGCCAGTGTGTTGGACGTCGAACTCCTCACGCTCAAAATGCCAGCGGACCAGCTCGGCAAGGGCACTGTCGTCTTCAACCAATAGCAATTGCGCCTTGGGCATATCTCTCTCCGCTTTAAGCGTCGGGCAGGTTTTCACCCGTTTCGGTAAAATAAATCATTTGCGCCACATTGGTGGTGTGATCGCCAATCCGTTCAAGGTTTTTTGCGGTGAACAGCAAATGGGCCACTTCCGTCGCATTTTCGGGATTTTTGACGACATAAGCAACGAAGTCTACGAACAAATCCTTATTAAGCTGATCCACCACATCGTCGCGCACCGTAACCGCAAGCGCCAGATCAACGTCGCGCTTTGCATAGGCGTCCATCGCGGTGCGGATCATTTCCACGACGATTTCACCCATGCGGCCAAGCTGCTCCATCGCGTCTAATGGAATCTTACCCTGCATTTGCGGCACGCGCTTAGCGATATTCTTGGCATAATCGCCAATACGTTCAATGACCGCCGACATTTTGAGCGCGGCGATGAGTTCACGCAAATCATCCGCCATGGGGGCGCGCAAGGCGATGGTCCGGACGACCAGTCGTTCTACTTCGGTTTCGAGTACGTCGATGATTTTGTCTTCGGCGCGGATGATTGCGGCTGTGTCCGTATCATGCTCGCGCAACGCCTTCATCGCCGCAATGACGGCAGCCTCAGCCCGCGCGCCCATTTCCGCAATGAGCCCACGGATTTCATCCATATCGTCGTCAAACGCCGTGATTGTGTGCTTCGTGCCCGTGGTCATATCGCAATTTCCTAACCGTAACGGCCTGTTATATAATCTTTGGTGCGGTCTTCGCGTGGATTGGTAAATATGTCCGACGTTTCGCCAAATTCAATCAAATGCCCCAAATGGAAAAAGGCGGTGCGTTGCGAAACGCGCGCGGCCTGCTGCATATTGTGGGTCACGATGATGATAGCATATTTTCCGCGCAAGTCGTGAATTAACTCCTCAATCCGTGCCGTAGCGATTGGGTCAAGCGCGGAGCAAGGTTCATCCATCAGTATGACTTCAGGATCCACCGCAATGGCGCGGGCAATGCACAGACGCTGCTGCTGACCGCCGGAGAGCGCCGTGCCGCTCTCGCTCAGGCGATCCTTGACCTCGGTCCACAATCCAGCGCGAGTGAGTGACGTCTCGACGATGTGATCCAACTCGGCCTTACCGCTGGCGAGACCGTGGATGCGTGGGCCATAAGCGACATTGTCGTAAATCGATTTCGGGAATGGATTTGGCTTTTGAAACACCATTCCGACGCGCGCACGCAATTGCACGACATCCATGCCAGATGCATAAATGTCTTCCCCGTCGAGCAGTATCTGGCCTTCCACGCGGGCCCCTGCGACGGTGTCGTTCATCCGGTTCAATGACCGCAGGAATGTGGACTTTCCGCAACCCGAAGGACCGATAAACGCGGTCACATTTTCCCGATCAACGTCGATCGAAACGTCGTTAATGGCTTGCTTGTCGCCATAATATACATTCACATTGCGAGTGGATATTTTGGCTGTTCCCGGGGTTACGCCCACATTGAAGTCCTTTGTTTTCATAGATCACCAACGCGTTTCAAAACGGTTGCGAAGATAGATGGCAAGGGCGTTCATGCCCAACAAGAATATCAGCAACACAATGATTGCGGCGCTGGTTTTTTCAATAAATCCCTGATTGACCTCGTCCGACCAAAGATAGATTTGAACAGGCAAAGCGGTTGTCGCGTCGGTGAAACCTTCGGGTGCAGCCGGGATGAAGGCACGCATGCCAATCATCAGCAGCGGCGCAGTTTCACCCAAGGCGCGGGCCATGCCGATAATAGTGCCCGTTAATATGCCGGGCAGGGCAAGCGGGAGCACATGGTGGAAAACGACTTGCACAGGCGAGGCCCCAATGCCCAACGCCGCCTCACGGATTGACGGTGGCACGGACTTGACCGCATTGCGGCCCGCAATGACGATGACCGGCATCGTCATCAAAGCGAGCGTTAAACCGCCGACCAATGCAGACGAACGCGGCATACCGAACACGGTCAGGAAAACCGCCAGACCCAATAGACCAAAGATGATGGAGGGCACGGCCGCCAAATTGTTGATCGACACTTCAATCATGTCGGTCAGTTTGTTCTTGGTGGCATATTCCTCAAGATATAACGCAGCCAGCACGCCGACCGGGAAAGCGAGCATCAGGGTAATCGCCATGGTCATCAGCGATCCCTTGAACGCGGCCCAGATACCAACCGCCGATGGGTCAGTGGCATCGGCACCTGTCAGGAATGTCCAGTTAAAGCCCGTGCGCAACGCATCTTTTTGCGCCAGCGCGGCAACTGTCTGCTCGGCTGCACGCTCACCATCGCGCTTGAACGCCACATCCAATCGCGAGTCCACGGGCAACCACAGTTGCTGCTGTGATGTGACGAGGCCGGGATTATCCATTAACATCTGCCGCACATTGCCTGCCGCACCACTGGTCAAAAGACCTTCGCTGATCTCGCCATATTGCTGGCTGATGGCAAGTTCAACAATGCCGGGAATATCCATAGAATTAAGCGCGGCATCGGCGTTAGGGCCACTGATTGCAGCAGCGGTTGTGCCGGACGTTAACGCGGGAAAGTCAAAATCGACCGCAATTTCGGTGCGTTGAAAACCACGCAAGCCTTGGCCCAGCATGGTGAAAAGCAAAAAGGCGAGGAACAAAGTCGACAAGGCAACAGCCAGAAAGCCCATGACCTTAAAGCGACGCTCGGCCGCATAGCGCCGCGCGATGCGCTTTTGCATGATTTTGCCGTTCCAGTCGGTGGGCGTCGGATCCATGATGGCTTCACTCATATGCTTCCCGATATTTTTTCACGACGCGCAAAGCGACATAATTGAGGAAGAATGTTGTCACGAACAGCGCAAGCCCCAAGGCGAACGCCGCCAATGTATGCGGGCTTCCAAAATCCTGATCACCGGTCAAAAGTGCAACAATCTGAACGGTCACGGTGGTGATGGTGGCAAACGGGTTGGCGGTGAGGTTCGCCGTATAACCCGCCGCCATTACCACGATCATGGTTTCGCCAATCGCGCGGCTAACGGCGAGCAAGACGCCGCCGACAACGCCGGGCAGGGCGGCGGGCAATAATACCTGTTTGATGGTTTCGCTCTTGGTGGCGCCCATGGCAAGGCTCCCGTCGCGCATCGCATTGGGAACTGCCGCAATGCTATCATCGGACATGGACGACACCAACGGTATGATCATCACACCCATCACGATGCCAGCGGCCAAGGCATTGTCGGAGGCCGCATTGCTGACGCCAAGCATGACGGCAAAGTCACGCACAGCGGGTGCCACTGTCAATGCGGCAAAATATCCATATACCACAGTTGGCACACCGGCGAGAATTTCGAGGATAGGCTTCATCCATTTACGCACAGTTGCGGACGCATATTGCGTCAGGAAAATCGCACTCATCAAACCCAATGGAATGGCGACAATCATCGCGATGATCGCGCCGATGAAAATCGTTCCCCAGAATAACGGAATCGCGCCATAACCATTGTCTGCCCCGGGCGTCACAACCGATTTTGGGTTCCATTCAGCACCAAACAGAAATTCAAATGGCGATACCATCGAGAAGAAACGCCATGATTCAAAAATCAACGAGGCAAAAATTCCGAGCGTTGTAAGAATTGCAATCAGTGATGCGACCAGTAACCCGAACATGACAACGCGTTCGACCTTGCTGCGGGCGCGAAAATCGGGCTTTATGCGGGTGAATGCATATGCGCCGCCGGCGAAGAGCAGCAACAATGTCGCGGCAACGCCAATCCATTTATAATAAGACAATGCGCCTTTGTATAAAGGGACGAGCTTTTCGCTCTCATCCTGAAACGCAGCGGTTTGGAAACCTTGTGCAATCGCCCGCGCTTCCGACAAGATCGCCGCGCGCGCAAAACCTTCTTGCGGCAGGTCGGCTGCCGCAGGGGCCGACAGCACCATATTGGTGACCAATGCCGGGGAAATCGACTGCCAGATGAGCATAAAAACAAGTGCAGGCGCAATGGCGCAGATCGCGACAAACCAGCCGTGATAATAAGGCAAGCTGTTTACGGTGCCACGCGGACCATTTTTTGCACTGCGCACAAACGCAGCGGCACGCGCACGCCCAGCGATCCAACCAATCAGGCCGAGACCAAGGACAAGGAAGAGCAATGCCGTTCCAGTCATAAACTTAACCATGCTCCCTTGGACCAGATGATCCGAAACCCGTCATACACAACGCCCAGAAATAGCATAGGCTTGGATCAGACGGAGATTCGATCCAAGCCCATAGACGCCATCATTGTTGCACTTTTATTTCAAATCCGCGCCCGTCATTACGGTCAGGCCGTTCGCAGAGTCGCTGGCCGTCTTATAGTCGGCATCGCTTGACGCAATCATGCCCAATTTTGTGAGATAACCGCCGACGACACCGCCCTTGAGGAATTCGAGGACGAAATCTTTAATGCCCGGAATTTTATCGACATGCGCTTTTTTTACATAAATAAACATCTTGCGCGCGCCGGGGTAGCTGCCATCCGAAATCGTTGCGATGGTGGGGTTTACCCCATTCATGGTGATGCCATGCACCTTCGATGCATTTTCTTCCATATAGCTATAGCCAAAGATGCCGACCATGTTCGGGTTGGAGCTAAGCTTCTGCACGATCAGATTGTCATTTTCACCCTGTTCCTTGAACGCACCATCATTGCGCACTTCGGTACATATTGCCGTATATTTGTCTTCGTCGCTATCTTTCAACGCCTTGGTCGCGGCATCGGTCTGGCAGCCAACTTCCATGATCAATTCATGGAATGAATCGCGCGTACCAGAAGTCGTTGGCGGGCCATAGGCCGAAATAGGCAATTTGGGCAGGGCTGGGTTGACGTCAGACCAAAGCTTGGCGGTCTGTGGCTTACCAAATGGGTTGGCAGCCAGTGCCTTGTAAACATCGGCGGTGGACAATGCGAACTTCACGCCCTCGTTCGACTGCGCAAGCGCAAGCCCGTCAATGCCAACCTGAACTTCGATAACGTCCTTCACGCCATTTTTCTGGCAGTTATCGAACTCGCTCTTTTTCATGCGACGCGAGGCATTTACGATATCGGGCGTATCTGCGCCGACACCCTTGCAGAACTGCTCAATTCCGCCGCCGGTGCCAGTCGATTCCAATACCGGCGATTTGCGCGATGGGTCTGCCTTTGCAAATGCCTCTGATGCGGCCTTTGCAAATGGGAACACGGTTGAAGAACCCACAATCCGGATTTCCTGACGCGAGCCACCCGCAGCGCCGCCAGTGCTGGCTTGGTCATTACACGCCGACAGCGCGAGTGCACTTACGGCAATAAGCGATAATTTCTTCAACATATTGGCAGTCCCCATAATGGATTTGGCGCGATTCAAACTACACTTTAACGGGCCATTAGCCGACCCGGATGGATGATCAATGACTCTTGTACTACATTATTATGACGGACCCGTTGGCGCAACCGGTAACAATATCGACACGGTCGTACCCTTACCTATCGTGCTGCGGATTTCCAGATGGCCGCGATGCCGATCAACAATATGTTTGACGAGGCTTAAGCCTAAGCCAGTTCCGCCAACTAAGCGGCTTCGCCCAGAATCCACTCGGTAAAAACGTTCGGTTAGGCGCGGCAAATGTTCAGGGGCAATGCCATCTCCCACATCGGCTACAGTAAAATTAATCATTGCGCCAGACCGGGAACGTACCAGTGAGACCGTTACGGGCGTGCCGGCGCGACCATATTTTAGCGCATTGTTCAAAATGTTGCTCGCCAACTGCCGCAATTGTCCGGCGTCGCCCATGACAGGTGGAAGATCTGTCGTCACATCGACCACAATATCTGTGCCACGGTCCTTTTGGCTGTTGCGCAGTTGCTCAACGGTTTCCATGACGATGTCGGAAAAATCGACTGGCGTTTGCGGGGGGTCGTATTTTTCGGCTTCAATCCGGCTCAACGACATCAGGTCGCGAACCAGTGCCTGCATCCGGTCGGTTTCTGTTGCCATGATGCCGAGAAACCGGCTGCGTGTTACTGCGTCATCCCCGGCGGCGGGGTCATCCAGTGTTTCGATGAAACCTTTGATCGCGGCCAGCGGTGTCAACAATTCGTGGCTGGCATTGGCGACAAAATCGACCCGCATTTTTTCCGCGGCCTGTGTTCCGCTGCGATCGGCTAGATGCACAATTTTTTGCAATGGACCCATGGTTTGAATTCGCATGTCCCATAATTGGTTTTTCTGGCCGATGCCTGCGAGCCGAATCGGGTTTCCGCTGTGATGCGCATCTGGGTCTGTCAGCCGTTCAATCGCGCCAGCGTGCCGGAACGCCATGCGCACATTTTGGCCAACAATATTTGCGCCAAGCAAACGTAGCGCCACTTGGTTGGCAGCGGTTACGCGGGCATTTTCTACCATCAAAACGGCATCGGCCGACGAATCGATAAATGCCTGCAACTGTGGATGCGAGCTAATCGCCATGACTTCTGCGTCAGTTGCCGTCGGCTTAGCGGTCTCTTGCGGTGCATCTTCGCGATCATGCGGATCAGCGGCAATGAACAATGCGACCAACAGGGATACGAAAATGACGAGAACGCGCTCGGCGGAACCCGCCATTTGATCAGCGAACATGGCTCCGACAAATGCCAGCGCAAATGCAAATATTATGCGGGGAGACAACCAACTGTTCACTTTGTACCCTGCTGCAACGCCCGTGAGATCGCCACCCATATAGACGCAGCGAGTTGGCGCAAGCAACGGCAAACAGAAAATCGGCTCGACGTCCTTTGCGCTAATGTGATTCCATGCCTTTGAGGCAATCGAGAAGTTCGCCAAAATGGTCAATGATTGCGTCTGCGCCCATATCTTCGACCGGCCCGTGCAAAAACCCGAAACTGACGGCCACACTCGGGACGTTGGCATTCTTGGCCGCCATCATATCGTAAATGGAGTCGCCGACATACGCCGCCCGCCCGCCGCCGCAGCGTTTGATCATTTCAAAGATGGGTGCGCCGGAAGGTTTGGCATTTTCCTTGCCTAAACTGTCTGCACCCAAGATGCACCCCATCCGGTGCGCCAAGTTCAGGTCGGTCAGCAATTTGAGGGCGAGGTTCTCGAATTTGTTGGTCACTACCGCATAACGCACACCCATATCGTCCAGCGCATCCAGCACTGCCAATGCGCCATCAAAAGGTCGGCTGTGCACGCAGACATTGGCTTCATAATAAGTAAGCATCTGGCGATAGAGTGGTTTGAAATCGCCATCCGGAATGCCGCCTGTTGCCTCAAGCCCTTGTTGCAACATCAGCTTTGCGCCGCCGCCTATATATTGCTTGACGGTTTCTGGCGAGAGCAGCGGCCTGCCTACGCTGTCCAACACATGATTGACCGCAGCGGTCAGATCGCCGCTGGTGTCCACCAAAGTACCGTCAAGATCAAAACCAATGATGTCGAAAGGAAATTTCAAGCCAAGCTCCCCAATTATGCGTTCGTATTGAGCGTCGTTGATGCGCGTTGAACTTATTGGTGTCTCGACTGCGCTCGACACGAACAAAAATTTCATATGTCCTTGGCTGCAAGTTCTGGAAACTGCAACAATTTGCTGGCATGACAATAGCTATGACTGAATTAGCCGCCATCATTCTCGCCGCGGGCAAGGGCACGCGCATGAAATCCGACCTGCACAAGGTGCTGCATCCCATCGCCGGACGGCCCATGCTGATGCACCTGATGGCTTCGGTCGATGCCTTGAACCCTGCCAAGAAAGTGGTGGTGGTTGGCAGCGGCAAGGAACAATTGGAGGCCGCTCTGGGGGGCTCGGCACAGCTTGCGGTGCAAGAGCCCCAATTTGGCACTGGCCATGCCGTGCAGCAAGCACAAGGCGCTCTGGCGGGGTTTGATGGTGATGTCCTCATCCTGTATGGCGACGTGCCCTTTGTGCCGACCGCTACGATGCAGGTGATGGTTGACCGACTTAACGCACCTGATGCGCCGGCGGTGGTCGTGTTGGCGTTCGAGCCAGAGGATCCAACCGGCTATGGCCGCGTAATCGTCGAAGATGGCCGCATCATCAAAATGGTCGAGCAAAAGGACGCGACCGAGGCGGAAAAAGCGGTAAAGCTGTCCAATTCCGGTCTGATGGCGGTGAAAGCACGCGACCTATTCCCGCTGCTGAATCGCGTCACCGACGACAATGCGCAAAAGGAATATTATCTTACCGATATCGTCAACATCGCGCATGAAGACGGGCGGATTTGCGTGGCTGTCACCACCGAACCCTACAATGTCGCGGGCATCAACAGCCGCGCACAATTGGCCGAGATGGAACAAGCATGGCAGCAGCGCCGCCGAGTGCAAGCCATGGATGATGGCGCAACTTTAATCGCGCCGGAAACGGTCTGGTTTGCGTGGGATACGCAGCTTGGCCGCGACGTCCTGATTGAACCCAATGTCTTTTTCGGTCCCGGTGTGACCGTCGCCGACAATGTAAAAATCCGCGCAAACAGCCATATTGAGGGCGCTATTATCGGCAGTGGTTGCGAAATCGGCCCCTTCGCGCGGTTGCGGCCCGGAACGGTGCTGGAGGAAAAAGCCAGGATCGGCAATTTCGTTGAAACCAAAAAAGCGCATCTGGGCAAGGGCGCAAAGGCCAATCATTTGACCTATTTGGGCGACGCGACGATTGGCGCAGGCGCGAACATCGGCGCTGGCACGATCACCTGCAATTATGACGGCTATTTCAAATATCAAACGGTAATCGGCGAAGGCGCGTTCATCGGCAGCAATAGCGCCCTCATCGCGCCCGTCAAAATCGGCCGCGATGCGATTGTGGCCGCAGGCAGCGCGGTATCCCGCGATGTAGCCGACGGCGAACTCCGCATGGTCCGCGCCGAACAGTTGGTGAAACCCAGCTGGGCAGATCGTTTTCACGATGTGATGCGAAGGAAGAAGAAAGAGGGGAAGTGAAGGATGCTTGATGTCAAAGGCCTAACATCCTCTTTCATTGAGCCTTGGCGCACCTCCAGCTTTGCAGATAACGATCAGGCGCCGTGGCACTTAGTCGGCAACATTGAGGCTTTGCTCAGGCAGCAAATTGCTGGCCTCGACTCTTCATACCAGCGCGTCGACGAGATCGCAGTTCACCGCACCGCGATTATCGAGGCGGGGGCTGTTGTCAAAGGGCCTGCGATCATCGGGCCCAATTGCTTCATCGCTGCTGGCGCTTATCTGCGAGGCGGCGTGTATCTCGAACGAGATTGCATAATCGGGCCGTCGTCTGAACTGAAAACCACAGTTATGTTCGCAGGTTCGAAGCTGGCGCATTTGAACTTTGTGGGCGACTCAATTATCGGTGCCGATGTTAATATTGAAGCTGGTGCGATTATCGCAAATTACAGGAATGAATTGGAAAATCGCAATATTAGGATTGCCTACCGTGGACAGGTAATTGACACGGGCGTGGACAAATTTGGAGCGTTGGTTGGAGACAGAAGTCGGATTGGAGCTAACGCTGTTGTTGCGCCGGGTGCGTTATTGGAACGAGCTTCGATTGTTGGGCGGCTTCAGCTAATTGACCAGAACCCCCAGATTGAATTGACATGATATCATGATATGATATCAATATATCATGACTCGCATCCTTGCCGATTTACCTGATGAAGACATCAAATGGCTCGACCAGCTTGCTGCCGAACAGGGCAAGTCGCGGGCGGCTGTTTTGCGTGAGGCAGTTGAGGCGTATCGCACGGAAAGTCGTAAAGAGGGCTTTGAGAAATATTTCGGTCTTTGGGAGCGGCACGGCTCTACTGTCGATGGCCTCGCATATGAACGGCAGTTGCGTGAAGAGTGGCCGGACATCAGCGACGTTGCGCCGCCCAAAAAGAAAC
>Ga0209550_10007047_pt1 | contig 10428 bp, 8 predicted proteins | sample LauGreSuBDMM15SN_2_FD_187567 | JGI IMG/M metagenome (GOLD analysis project Ga0209550, IMG submission 187567) | Freshwater lake microbial communities from Lake Michigan, USA - Su13.BD.MM15.SN (SPAdes) (version 5) | ecosystem: Environmental > Aquatic > Freshwater > Lake | place: Lake Michigan, USA... | reverse complement strand
AAAAACCCCTGCTATCTCTAACAGGGGTTTGAACGTGGTGGGCCCACCTGGACTCGAACCAGGGACCAAAGGATTATGAGTCCTCTGCTCTAACCAACTGAGCTATAGGCCCTATCAGCTGATTCTAATGGCCGGCATACCCAGCTCGGCCACGCCACAACCAAACCGCACACGACAGCACTCCAGCACAGGCCAAAATCATTTGCATCTCACGGGCCAAGGGATAAAAGGTGTCCACGCGATATGCCCAGGCGCACAGCGCCAAACAAACCCAGGCCAAGACACGCAAAGTGCGGTCATGCCTCTCTTGGCTTTGGCGCTTCAGCCATTGGTCACCCCAGGCCCGGGTGAATGTTCCGCACACCCAGCCCAAAGCGGCACCCGCCAGCACATCGGCGGGCCAGTGCGCGCCAACGGCCATGCGCGAGAGCCCGACACCCATCGCCACCATCAAACCGAACCAGCCCCAAACGCCCCATCGGCGACCGGCCAGAACCACCGCCAGCAATGCAAAAGCGCTCAGGGTGTGGCCCGATGGAAAAGAATGAAACTCCAATACCGGTCCGACGATGTGAAACTGGCTGAGCTCCATGGCCCCTGCGGGTCGCGGCACTTGGGTCATCACCTTGGTCAGGCGCGACACCGCACCGCCCAAGGGCACCGCCAAGGCAAACCCCAGCAGGGCCTGCGGTTGCCACCACAGGCACAGGGCCAAAACAGTCAACACCATCCAGGTGTCACCCAAGATGGTCCAACAGGACCAGAGCACATCGGGCAACAGCATCGCCCATGAGTTCAAGTTCAAAAACAAGACTTTGTTCAAAGGGCTGACCTGCAAAGCCACAGCCGCAACCAGCACGGCAGCGGGTAACCAGAACGCTTTGGTCAGTTTCATGGAAGGGCTTTCCAATCTCGGCACACATGGAGCGCAAAGCTGCCCACGGTTTGCCCCAGGTGTTGGCTTTGATGCGTCTCCACCCATTCGCAATGGGTAAAACCTGGCTCGGCCGCGCTGGCCATGGGGGCCGGATAAGGTTTGACCGACCAATCGACCCACAAGGCATCGTCGCCGGGCTTGAAGGTGCCAAACCACAAATCAAACTGGTCTTGGTGGCTTTGCGCCACGATCACGGGCAAGGGACGTGCGTACCAAGCCAAGCGACTGGCCAGGCTCCAGTTGACCACCGTCAATGTGCGCAGCCCGTGGGCCTTTGCCACGTGACTGGCACGCTTAGCGGCAGATTGCCACCCCTGCACATCCGCAAAGGGGTTGGCCGGTTGCCCCACTACCAAAGCCACGCACAAAGCCACGCTGGCCAGCGCTTGCAAAACCACCGCGCCGAGCAACCACCTTTTGCTGGTGGGCCACGCGTGACGCCAAGCCCAAGCGCCCAAAGGCAACAACAACACCCACGACCAACTGGTCCAGTGCGGCAGGGCCGAGCCCCTGCCCGATAAAAACAATGTCAGACACAAAGCAGGCAAAGCCATGCACAGGGCCAACCCTGCGGTCCTGCTGTGCCAGGCCATGCGCCGCCAACCGACCGCCAAGGCCCACCAAGACACAGGGCCAAAAACCAAGAGTTGCACCAACACAAAACCCAATACCCGCTTGGCTTGCCATTCTTCGCGCCCACCGGCATGGCCCCATTGGTAGGCGAAAGAGATCCATCCATGCTGGTGGTTCCACCACAAAACAGGGCTGATGAGCAGCAGCGCGATAGCGGCAGCCAGCCACGGGCCTGGGCCGCGCAACCAGCGCCAGCCCAAGGAAAAGGTCAACACCCCAAACACGCCAGGTACCAATAGCACCGCGGTGTATTTGGTCAACCCGGCCAGGCCCAGGCACAGGCCCAGTGCAGCCCAATCGCGCCAGGGGTATGGCGTGTTTGGCTCGGCGGTTAGGCTTGGGCGGAGGTAGGTCAATCGCAGCGTGACCCGCAGCAAAGCCAAGGCAATCGGCATCAGCAGGCTGTCCGGCACCAAGGCCAAAGCCAATAAATGGACCATGGGCGCGCTCAGCCACAACCACAAAACGCCTTGGGCAGCGGTTCGCGCGTCGGCCTGCGTGCCGTGGCGCAAGACCCAATCGGTGGTGATGCGCCACAGCAACCAGGCTGTGGCACAAGCGCAGGCCAAAGGGACGATGCGCAATGCCAGATCAGACCCGCCCAAGGCAACCGCAGGCCACTGCAGCCAACCCACCAAGGGCGGATGGTCAAAATAACTCCAATCCAAGTGGTAGGCGTACAAGGCGTAATGGGCCTCGTCCACCGACAAGCCCACGCCCATGGCCAATATCAGGTGCGCCATGGCGCCTAGCGTCAATGCCCAGCGCATGAACCGTTATTTGTTTTGGTGGCTGAGGGCATTGCTGACCAGCCGAGAAGTGATGTCCACGATCTGGATCATGCGCTCATAAGGCATGCGGGTGGGGCCGATCACACCCAGCGTCCCCACCACTTGGCCATTGACTTCATAGGGTGAGCTGACCACCGAGAGTTCTTCAAAGGGCACGATTTGGCTTTCACCCCCGATGAAAATACTCACCCCCTCGGCCTGAGAGGAAACGTCAAGCAGGCGCATCAACTGCGCCTTTTGCTCAAACAAATCGAAAGCGCGGCGCAAATGCCCCATGTCGCTGGAGAAATCGCTCACCGCCAGCAAGTTGCGCTCGCCGCTGATGACCACCTCTGCCGTGGTGTCGCTCATGGCCTCAGAGCCTGCGGCGACTGCCGTTTGCATCAAAGTGGCGATTTCGCTGCGCAGTTTGTCCACCTCGCTTTTGAGGCGTTCACGCACCTGCTCGATGGCCATGCCTGCGAAATGGGTGTTGAGGAAGTTGGCGGCCTCTACCAATTGGCTGGTTGAGTAATCGGTTTCTGTGAAGATCACCCGGTTTTGCACATCTCCCTCGGGGGAGACGATGATCAGCAGCAAACGGCGCTCTGACAAACGCAAAAACTCAATGTGGCGAAACACCGATGTGCGCCTGGGCGCGATGACCACGCCGACAAAGTGGGACAAATTGGACAGGAGATGCGCCGCATTCAGGATGACCTTTTGCGGTTGCTCAGCCGCCAGGGCCGGGGTTTGCAGTTGCTCGCGCTGCACCGTGAGCATGGTGTCGACAAACAAGCGGTAGCCGCGCGCCGTGGGGACACGACCGGCCGAGGTGTGGGGGCTGGCAATCAGGCCCAGCTCCTCCAAATCGGACATGACATTGCGAATGGTGGCTGGCGACAGCTCCAGGCCAGAAGCCCGCGACAAAGTGCGCGATCCCACCGGTTGGCCATCGGCGATATAGCGTTCAACCAACGCTTTGAGCAACAACTTGGCGCGATCGTCTAGGATGGTCATGATTTCGAATGATTTTAGTGATGTAATTTCCCCATGCCCATTCGTTTTCAACAAATCGCCCTGATTGGTAAATACCCCAATCCCCAAAGCACCGCCCAGTTGTCCGGCGTGCGAGATGTTTTGCAAGACATCGCCACCTTTTTGTCCGGCTTGGGCTGTGGCGTTTACCTCGAACAAGAAACCGCTAACCACACCGGCCTGCAAGGGCTGCGCACCTTGGATGTGGAGGGCATTGCCCAACATTGCGATCTGGCCCTGGTGGTGGGCGGCGACGGCACCATGCTCAGCTTTGGTCGGCGTTTGGCCGCCACCGGCGTGCCCTTGATTGGCATCAACCAGGGCCGCTTGGGGTTCATCACCGACATTGCCCTCGAAGGTTATCAAGCCACCTTGACCCCCATGCTGGAAGGTTTGTATGAGGTGGATCAGCGCCCCCTGATGCATGCCAAGGTGTGGCGCGATGGGGTTTGCGTGTTTGACGCTCTGGCCATGAACGATGTGGTGGTCAACCGCGGCGCCACGTCTGGCATGGTGGAGTTGCGCGTCGAGGTGGATGGCCACTTTGTGGCCAACCAACGGGCAGACGGCCTGATCATTGCCTCGCCAACGGGTTCCACCGCCTACGCTTTGTCAGCAGGCGGGCCGGTGTTACACCCCGCCCTGTCCGGCTGGGCCTTGGTGCCCATTGCCCCCCACACCTTGTCCAACCGCCCGATCGTGCTGGCCGACCCGGGCGAAATTGCCGTTGAATTGGTATCCGGGCGCGACGCCAGCGCCAACTTTGACATGCAGTCGCTGGCCAAACTGCTGCACGGCGACCGCATCACCGTGCGCCGCTCCCAGCACCAAGTGACTTTTTTGCACCCCAAGGGATGGAGTTACTTTGACACCTTGCGCAAAAAACTGCATTGGAACGAGGGGGGGACATGAGCCTGCGCGCCATGGGTTTGCGCGATTTTGTGATCGTGCGCAGCCTGGACCTGGAGTTCTCAAACGGCCTGAGTGTGCTCACCGGTGAGACGGGCGCAGGCAAATCCATTTTGATCGACGCCTTGCAACTGGCCCTGGGTGAGCGCGCCGATGCAGGCGTGGTGCGCGAGGGTGCCACGCGCTGTGAAATCAGTGCCGAGTTCGACGCCACGGCGCCGGTGCAGCTGTGGCTACAAGCTGCGGGGTTTGAAGCCGGCGACAGCTTATTGCTCAAAAGAACCATTGATGCCCAGGGCAAGAGCCGCGCGTGGATCAACGGCAGCGCCGCCACTGCCACCCAATTGCGCGAGGTGAGCGAATGGCTGGTGGACATCCACGGCCAGCACGCTTGGCAAAGCCTGACCAGGCCGGATGCGGTGCGCGGCTTGCTCGACGCCTACAGCGGCATTGAGACCAAAGCCTTGAGCGGCCTTTGGAACGATTGGCGCACCAGCCAGCAAGCCCTGGATCAAGCCCACTTGGCCCAGAACAACCTGACCCAGGAGCGCGAGCGCTTGGAGTGGCAAATTTCAGAGTTGGACAAACTCAACCCCTTGCCCGATGAATGGGAAACGCTGAATGCCGACCACACCCGCCTGAGCCACGCCCAAGCCTTGCTGGACGCGGCCCAACATGCTTTGCGTGAACTCGACACCGACGACCAAGGTGCGCTGGCCCAACTGGCCAAAGCGCAAAACCTGTTGGCCGATCAAGCCCCGGTGGAGCCCGAGTTTGAAAACCTCGCCGATGTGCTGGCATCGAGCTTGGCACAGGCCTCAGACGCCGCGCATTCTCTTCAAGCCTGGCTGCGCCGCACCGACTTGGACCCGCAACGCCTGCAAAGCCTGGACGAGCGCATGGGCCTGTGGATGTCTTTGGCCCGTCGCCACAAGCGACAACCCGCCGAGCTGCCCGGCCTGCTGCAGTTTTGGCGCAGCGAGTTACTGCGACTGGCCTTGGCCAGCGACCTGGCGGCGCTGGAAAAAGCCCAGCTGGCCGCCTGGCAGGCCTACCAAACTGAGGCGCGTCGCGTTTCTCAAGCGCGCGGCCGGGGTGCCCCCAAATTGGCCAAAGCCATCACCCAAGCCATGCAAGGCTTGGGGATGCAAGGCGGCCGCTTTGAAGTGGCCTTGAACAAACTGCCACAGGCCCAATCCAGCGGTTTGGAAGAAGTGATTTTTTTGGTCGCTGGCCACGCCGGCAGCACCCCCAGACCGGTGGGCAAGGTCGCCTCCGGTGGCGAGTTGTCGCGCATCGCCTTGGCCATTGCGGTGACCACCAGCGCCTTGGGCCAGGCCCAAACCTTGATCTTTGATGAGGTCGACTCCGGGGTGGGCGGCGCGGTGGCCGAAACCGTGGGCCGATTGATGCAACAACTCGGCGCCGACCGCCAGGTGCTGGCCGTCACCCACTTGCCTCAGGTGGCGGCGTGTGCACACCACCACTGGCTGGTCACCAAACGCAGCGACAAGGCCGGCAGCTTCAGCCAGTTGCAAGCGGTCACGGATAACGAGCGGGTGCAAGAAATCGCCCGCATGCTCGGCGGCGACAAGCGCTCAGACACCTCCTTGGCCCATGCCCGCGAGATGCTGCAAAACCTGACCCAAGGCGCTGGCGCATGAAGAAAATTCGCCAAGAGTTGGTGCTCATCACCGGCATGTCCGGATCGGGCAAATCGGTTGCGCTGCATGCCTTAGAGGATGCGGGTTATTTTTGCGTCGACAACTTGCCGCCAGAGCTGCTGCGCTCGTTTGTCCAGCTAGAACAAAAACGCAAGGAAAAGCGCATCGCCATCGCCATGGACGTTCGCAGCGCCGCGTCGCTTCCCTTGCTGCCCCAAGAGCTGGACTTGGTGCGGCAAAAAGACGTGGATGTGCGCATGCTGTTTTTAGAAGCCAGCACCAACACCTTGGTTCAGCGTTATTCTGAAACCCGCCGCCGCCACCCGCTGTCGCGCAGCGATGCTTTGAACCAGGCGCCAGACATCGAGCGCAATTTGATCGAATCGATCGAACTCGAGCGCGAGTTGCTGATGGACCTGCGCGACAAAGCCCACATCATCGACACCAGCCACTTGCGCAGCGCCAAGCTGCAAAGCTATGTCAAGTCGCTGATTTCCGCGCCAGCTGCACAGCTGACCCTGATGTTTGAATCCTTCGCCTTCAAACGTGGCATCCCCATGCACGCTGACTTTGTGTTTGACATGCGCATGCTGCCCAACCCCCATTACGAAAATGGGCTGCGCGATTTGACTGGCAGCGACGCACCGGTGATGGACTGGCTGGGCCAACACGAGGCCGTGCATCGCATGGCCAATGACATTGAGCGTTTTTTGCGCGATTGGCTGCCATCGCTGTCCCAAGACCACCGCAGCTACGTGACGGTGGCGATTGGTTGCACCGGTGGACAACACCGATCGGTCTACATGGTGGAGCAACTGGCCCAACGTTTTCAAGCCCAGTGGGTCACCTTGTTTCGGCACCGCGAACAAGCCGACAAGGCCTGAGCCTTACACCGATAACAAGCGGCGCAGGGGTGCAGGCAAGCCCAATTGCGGCCACTCTTGGGCAGACCACCACTGGCCTTCACCCCAAACGGTTGAGGTGGGAACGGTCAAGCACATCGGGTGCAAGTGCAAATCCCGATGGGTGAGCACATGCACAAAAGAAGCAGGCAGCGCCACCTGGCGATGCAACGCCAAGGGAATAGATTGAAATGCCAAGTCCTCGCTGTCGAACACCGGTGGACCATACAAGCCTGCCCAAATCCCTTGAGCGGGTCGTTTGCGCAGCCAAACGCCACCCTCGGGCGAGCGCAGCAACAGCAACCACCAGGCCTGTGAACGGCGCACCAATTTGCGGGTTTTGTGGGGAAATGCCGTGGGCACCCCGCTGGCATGGCCTTGGCACATGGCGCGCACGGGGCATTGGTCACAGGCGGGTTGGCGGCTGTGGCACACCGTGGCACCCAAGTCCATCAATCCTTGGGTGTATTGGTGCATGGACTTCACCCATCGCCCACTGGGCAGCAGGGCATGGGCGTGTTGGTTCAGGTTTTTTTGTGCCGAGGACAAGGCCAAATCTTCTCTAAAGGCCAGCAGTCGGGTCAGCACCCGGCGCACATTGCCATCCATGATGGACACCGCTTGACCAAAACACAATGAAGCAATGGCTGCTGCGGTGGAGGGGCCAATGCCAGGCAACTTTTGCAAAGCGGCCATATCGTTGGGAAAGTGGCCAGCGTGCTCGCGCACCACGGTTTGCGCACAGCGATGCAGCATGCGGGCTCGGCTGTAGTAACCCAAACCGCTCCACAGGCCCATGACCTCATCGAGTTCTGCCGCTGCCAAATCTTCCACCCGGGGCCAGCGGCTTAAAAACCGCTCGAAATAAGCCTTAACGGTGCTGACCTGGGTTTGCTGCAACATGATTTCCGACAACCACACGGGATAGGGCTGCAGGGTTTTTTGCCATGGCAGGTCATGCCGCCCATGTTGGCGTTGCCATTGGATCAACAGGGGGGCGAAAGCCGTCAGGTCTGCGGACATGGCTTTAGGCACGCTGGCATTGGGGGCAATAAAACGTCGAGCGCTGGCCTTGGGTCTTGCGCCGAACAGTGGTGCCGCAGTCGCGGCAAGGCAAGCCCTCGCGGTCATACACCTTGGTTTCCAACTGGAAGTAGCCGCTTTGGCCCTCCGTGCCGCTGAAGTCGCGCAAACTGCTGCCCCCGATCGCAATGGCCCTGGACAACACCTGTTGAATGGCCCCATGCAAAGCCGTGGCGCGAGAACGGCTGATGCGCTGGGCCGACAAAGTGGGGCGAATGCCGGCCATGAACAAGGCCTCACACGCATAGATATTGCCCACGCCCACCACCACAGCTCCCCCCAGGAGCAAGGGTTTGATGGCCGTTCGTCGCTGGTGCAAAGCTTGGTAAAAGGATTGGGGCTCAAAGCCTGGCTCCAAGGGCTCCACCCCCAAATGGCCGAGCAATTGCTGGGCTTGCGGGCTGTCTTGGCCAGGGGCATAGACCACAGCGCCAAAACGGCGCGGATCGTTCAATCGCAAACACCCCTGAGATGTCACCAGGTCAAAGTGGTCGTGTGGCCCAGGCTCGGGCCGCCGTGGCCACACGCGCAAGCTGCCCGACATGCCCAAATGCCACAACAAAAGGCCTTCGCTCAAGTCCATCAAGAGGTACTTGCCGCGGCGGCGCACATCCAAAATCGTGCGCCCCACCAAATTTTGAGGCAGGTATTGGAGCGGCCAGCGCAGGGGTTTGCCCATGTAAACCGCCTCAATGCGAGCCCCACGCAAGGGGCCCGTCAAGCCCAAACGGGTGACTTCAACTTCGGGTAATTCAGGCATGTGCGGCGCGGCGAAAGCAAAGCTGCGATTATCATCTGTGCATGAAAAAATCAGCGTGCTGGACCTTGTGCTTATTGTTGGCTGGCTCGACTGCGGCATGGGGGCAAACCGCCAGCGCCCGAAACGCTGCCCAAGCTCGGCAGCAGTCGGCCCTGATGGCGGAGGCCTTTTATGAGGTTTTGCTGGGTGAGCTCAATGCCCGCCAAAGCAACCCGGGGGCTGCGTTTTCTTTGCTGCTAGACGCAGCCACCAAAATCAATGATGTCAGGCTCTACCAAAGGGCGGTAGATCTGGCCTTGCAGTCTCGCTCTGGCGATGCGGCCTTGCAAGCGGCCAGGGCATGGAAAGGCGCCAACCCCAGCTCACGCCAGGCCAACCTTTATATCTTGCAAATCTTGCTGGCGCTCAACCGCTTGGGTGACGCCGTGGAGCCTTTGCGCGCCGAAGTCGACCTCGCACCGGCCGAAGAGCGAAACATGACCCTGGCCAACCTGCACCGGCACTTGGGTCAAGTGACCGACAAGAAAAAAGCGGTTTCTGTTTTGGAGCAGGCGATTACCGCTTACCTTCAAGCGCCGATCACTGCCGCTGCGGCCTGGACCAGCGTGGGGCGGGTGCGGCTGAACGCCAATGACACCAAGGGCGCTGTGGATGCAGCCCAAAAAGCCTACCAAGCCGATCCCAGCGCGATTGGCGCGGGCTTGCTGGCTTTGGAGCTGCTGGAAAAAAACGTCCCAGGCGCTCTGGATTTGTTGAACCTGTCCTTGGCCAAAGTGCAGCAACCCGAGCTCCGATTGAGCCTGATCCAATGGCAATTGGAGAACAAGCTGTACACCGCTGCTTTGGGCCAATTACAGGACATGACGCAGTCCCAACCCAAAGTTCCCCAGGCCTGGCTGATGCTGGGTTTGTTGCATGTGGATGAAAACCGCACAGACGCAGCCGAAGCGGCATTGAAACGCTACCTGAGCTTGGTCCAAGACCAACCCAACCCTTCGCAGCGCGGTCAGGCGCAGGCCCATCTGGGCCTGGCCCAAGTGGCCGAAAAGCGACTGGATGAAGCCGCCGCACAAGCATGGCTGCAAAAAGTGGATCACCCCGACTTTGTCTTGCAAGCGCAAAGCCGCCGGGCCCAATCGCTCGCCCGCCAAGGCAAGTTGGCCGAAGCCCGCAGCTTGATCCAAAACCTGCCGGTTGAAAACGCCAACCAAGCCCGGGGCAAGCTGTTGGCCGAGGTCAAACTTTTGCGCGACAACAAGCAATATTTAGCGGCCCACGACTTGCTGAGCATGGCGGTTTTGCGCGACCCCCAAGACAACGACATGCTCTATGAATTGGCCATGTTGGATGAAAAACTCAATCGCCTCGACGACATGGAGCGGCGTTTGCGCGAACTGATCCGGCGCCTGCCCGATCAACCGCACGCTTACAACGCCTTGGGCTACTCCTTGGCCGATCGAAATTTGCGCTTGGTAGAGGCCAAGCAACTCATCACGCGCGCCTTGGAGCTGGCCCCTGAAGACCCCGCCATCACCGACAGCCTGGGCTGGGTGGAGTTTCGTTTGGGTAACTTACCCCTGGCTTTGTCTCTGCTCAAAAAGGCCTACGCCAGCCAATCAGACGCCGAAATTGCAGCCCACATGGGCGAGGTGCTGTGGCAACTCAACCAGCGCGAAGAAGCCCAAAAAATCTGGCGTGAGGGCCTGCAAAAAGGCGGCGACACCGAAACCCT
>Ga0209550_10007046_pt1 | contig 10430 bp, 3 predicted proteins | sample LauGreSuBDMM15SN_2_FD_187567 | JGI IMG/M metagenome (GOLD analysis project Ga0209550, IMG submission 187567) | Freshwater lake microbial communities from Lake Michigan, USA - Su13.BD.MM15.SN (SPAdes) (version 5) | ecosystem: Environmental > Aquatic > Freshwater > Lake | place: Lake Michigan, USA... | reverse complement strand
TGCTGGGTTTGATCCTGCAGGTGTAGAATATGATGGTGGTCCCGCATAGAATCCAGTGTAATATGCCTTGTCATAACCAGTGACAAAATACAGGGAAGGGCCTTGGAAATTTCCTGAATAACCTAAATTTGCTGCAAAGAATCCAGTATAATTTGTTACACCCGAATAGAATCCTATGTAAGTATTCTCAGGAAATTGCGGATTATAAAGATATCCCGCACCTCCTCCATATTCTCCTTCGAAGGTTCCTCCTGGACTTGAATAAAACCCAGTATAGTTTGCACTAAAGGTACCAAGAGTATAATATACTACCTGTACTCTTTGGGGCGGAGGACCATCGTAATTTCCTCCATAACTGCCAGCATATGGTGTTGAATATGATGGACCTGCTGGATTATTACCTGCTGGATTCGAGTATGATGGACCTGCTGGATTCGAATATGATGGACCTGCTGGTGTAGCATAAAATGGACTACCTGTGTAGTTACCAGTATAATTTGCTCCTGGATTTGCTGGACCTGTATAGGTTGTTCCAGTATATGCTAAAGGGGAGGTAAAGGATCTAGTATAATTGCTGGAACCTGTATAGGTTGTTCCAGTATATGCTGAAAGGGAGGAAAAGGATCCAGTATAATTGCCAGTATAATTACCAGTATATGGCGAACTATAAGCAGGTCCAGTAAAATTCCTGCTATAATTTACCGATGCAGAATAAGGCGCAGAATATGGAAAAGGGCCAGTATAATTGCCAGTATAATTACCAGTATAATTACTACTGTAATTACCAGCGTAGTTCTGTGGTGTTACTTCTTCGCGAGTATCCGAGAATGTGTTGCCTGTTTGAACCCAAGTGCCGCCACTAGGCGCATCTGATTGGATTTTATAGGTTCCGATACCTGTTTCAATAATTCTATTTCGAAAGACTGGAAGCATTTGTTCGATTTCTGCTTCAGTCATCTGCTTGCAGTTACTACCATTAAACGCTCTTAGTGGCGTAAGATCTGCTGATGGTAGTGAAGATGAAACTGTTTTCTGCCACAGATATGTTACAGTGTTTCCACCTTGCGCTGTATCTGTTAACGTATAACGCGAAACCCAAGTTCCGCCTGATGGTGCAGTTGCTTGCAGTTTATATTGTCCAGCAGTATATGTTGATTCAGATACCATTGCATTAATACACAGATCCATTGTGCTATCAATGTCACCATCTACCATTTCTTCTAGACGAGAATCCCATGCTAATGGTCTGTTGGTAATACTTTCCACTGCTGCAGCAGTAACCTGTTTAGCAGTGTATGTTGTTGTAGAAACTGCACCAGTAGCAGGATGCGTTCCGATAGATTCGGTTCTTGTCGTATCGACAAACGTACCGATCGAAGTTCCTGCGCCTGAGTTATTTGTAGTAATATTAATTTCAGCAGTACCAGTACCATCTGTTACTGCAGCAAACTTTTCTGTGATAACATTGGCAATATAATTTTTTACCTCTGCGTCGGTCATGGTCTGCAAACCGCTGATGTTTGCAGAAGTGATTGGGGAACCTGTTGCCTTGACCTTTAGAGGGTTCATTTTAGTTTAACCTGTTACCACTCGAGTCATATACAATTAAATTAGTTACACGATACCAATCTACAGCATCTTGTGCAACCAATTCAACAGATGAATATGGTGACAAATTGACACCAACATTGACAGTTCCACCATCAATAACATCTGAGGTACTTGGATACACAACAATAGTAACTGCTGTGGTGTTGATAACCTTTATTGTCAAACCAGCGGCAGCAGATGGGAGTTTTACGCCCTGACTTGCTGTTGCTGTTGTGATCATGTTAATGGTTTTTGTCAGTGCAGTTGCAGTGCCTTGGGTAGTTCCCGCTGCTGTAACTGTGCCTGCAACCGATTTGGTTAGGGTTCCTGTAAGTGTTAAATCTGCAAAAGAAGGACTAGCGCCAGATTCATACTTATCTGTATTCAAATTGCTGAAGTTATTATCAACTTCAGTATTCGTCAGCGGAGTCCCCTTTACAGATCTAAGGGTAATAGTGCTCATGCGTTTTTATCCTTGTTTCTGTAGTATTTTTGATAGTAAGTTTTTAATCTCAATCATTTCATCCTTAAGATTATTTATATCGTCTCCATATGATTCTATTTGTTTCATATGTTGTTTGCGAGACTTATATGCCTGAAGAGCAGGCAGGTCATTCGAAAGTATTGCCTTCGAATGACCATCACGTTCGTACTTAGTCGTATCAGTTAGTTTAATTCTTGTCATGTTATACCTGCAATGCAATCGCTCTAAGTTCCCTTACACGAGGAACGACAGAAGTATTTGTTGATAGAGGAATAACCTTTACTGCGAAACTTTTATATCCGCTGTAAGTAGCACTTCCTACTGTGTACTCAAGAACTCCAGCATTTTTATTTGCTGTCGGTATGGTATACTGATATTCAACATAACCAGATTTTGCTGTGGTGTTAAGAGGTGGATTTACTGCCTCTAATTCGATCCAAGCAAGATCATCAAAGTTTGAGGGATCTGTTGCTTCTTGGAATTTACCATATACCTTAACATCACAACCATCAGGAATCTGATTGCTCAAATATACCTTTAGATCTTCTGCATCTTGACCATCATCAAGAACAACTCTGCGAGAGATATACTTAGAAGCAGCGGAACCGTTGTTTCCAGTTTCAGTGGTAGTATCATTATTTACATCATTGGCAATTGCGATTATAGAACATTTTCTAGTATCGATTACAGGCGAAACAGTTGATGTTTGTGTCATCATACCTGCTCTAACTGTCAGAGATTTATCCCCATCCAAATCTGCCTGTTCATTTGAGTAAGAATAGATTTGTGCTTCATATGATAACTCATACTCCTGCCCGAAATTGATTCCTTCATAGTTTCCTACAACAGTTCCGCCACCTGCAGTTGCACCAGTTGCAGTTGGTGCGACTGACCAAGAAATTACTGCAGGAGTATGATCAATAGAACCGATATTGGTTTCAAGAACATTGAGTTGTTTATTCTCAATTTCTGTGATTTCGGCATAAGATGTACCGTTACCGATAATATCAGCAGCAGTGAATGAACCCAGATTTACTAGAGTTTTCCCAACATTGTATAAAGGATCATATTGTTTAACAAAACCTCTATTCAAAGTTACTGCTACTGCTGCAGCAGAACCACTACCACTCGAGATAGTTAGTGTTGGATTAGTTGCAGTCGTATATGTCAGACCTGTCAACGTACCAGCAGTAGTTACGATTGCTGCATTCCCAGAAGTTCGAAGAGTGAATCCAGTAACATTTGGTGACGTTCCAGTTACTGCAGAAACTTTGTAGACAGTTCCTGATGTGTATCCAGTAATGGTACCTGTACCTGCACGAGTACCAGTAATTGTTACAGTATCACCAACAGATAGCGACGATGCACCACAAGTAAACTGACCAGCAGTACCAGAAGTAGCAACAGTCGCTGCCAGAGTTCCAGTTGTTGTATTATATCCCTCTCCTGGATTTGTAACCGCGACATTTGTTACTGCACCACCAGTGATTGTTACGTTGACAGTTGCATTTGTAGTAGCACCACCACCTGAAAGAGTATGTTGAACAACTGTTGCAACAGTGTATGTCAGACCTGTTAACGTACCAGCAGTAGTTGCGATTGCGACATCAGCTTGAGTTGTTAACGTGAATCCAGTAACAGCGCCAACCGAACCTGTGACAGCAGAAACCTTATAGACAGTTCCTGTCGAATAACCAGTGATTGTAGCAGTACCACCCAGAGTACCAGTGATAGTTACGAGATCGCCAACAACAAGTTTCGATGCACCGCAAGTAAACTGACCAGCAGTTCCGGAAACAGCAACAGTCGCGGCAAGGGCGCTACCATAACCAGTCCCCGCATTTGTAATATCGAAGGAGAATCCATGGATTACATCACCTGCTTGGAAATTTCCATTAGTAAACGAATCGAATTTTAGGAAGTCAACGTCCATGTTTTTCATCACAAGCGAACCAACTGTATTGATTTCAAAGTTTGCACGACGTAAAGTAAACTTAATATCTTCTGCTTGATGTGCTGTCCAAGATCTGTTGTTTGCAGAAGTGAAAAGAACACCAACATGAGGTTGCTCAGAAATTCTATTCTCTGTACCGAGTTCGTTCTCGCCCAATTCAGAAACCCAAATATTATAATCTGGATTATTGCCTGCAGGAAGAAGAACAAAACAATATTCCGTATTGTTCTGAAGATATACAGGCGACGGGAATACGAAATTTGTTGCAGTCGCAGCGGTTGCGCTCACAGAAACGTCAGCAGGATTTAGTGTTACTTCACCAAACGGAATAACTCTATTACCAGGATATCCATTTACCACTTCTCTTAGTTGGAGAGTAATTGGTGCGCTAGATGACTTGGTTTTGAAATATACATCAAGATTGGTAACATAACAACCGAATGGCATTCCTTCGACGTAGAAGGTCTGTGCGATAGGATCCATTCCACCTGTAACCACAGGAGCACAAGGATTCACATCAAAACAACCAGCTGCCCAACTTATTGTTTCGGTGAGCGCACCGACATCATTGCCACCAAAATTACTATTTAACCCGCTAACTTCCATTGATCCTGCCTCCCAGCAGGTTGTTACTGTTGCGCATGGATCAGGAGTTGGAGTATCGGCAATCACCACGACAGGCGGGGTTGTTGTTGGTGGAGGATCTGCTGTAATAACAGGGGGATCTTGAATAATATTTGTTATAGTAGTATTATTGGTTGTATTGTTGATATTAGTAATTTCTGTTACATTATTAACTACCGTATTATCAATATTTGTTACGTTATTGACTGTCGTGAATGTATTGTTTACTGTTGTTTGGACAACACCAACATTTCTATCTGCTATTCTATTTTCAGTAGTAGATGTTTCAAATACCGATCTCGAATCAGAGACGTTATTAACAGTTACATTAGCAACTCGAGTTGATACGACTGTGTCTTGAACAGATTGTGACAATCCATTTGCTGACCATGTTTGCATTGACGCAGTTGTTATGAATGCATCACGATTAAATTCATCATCACAGAGACGGAAGTTCTTATCACCAGTGCGGAATGTTGCTGCTGGTATTCTAAATTGACCTACGCAAATACCTTGAGCGTTTGTGAGTAATGGATCACCATAATCACCATCGGCATATGATGAATATGCAGAAGGATCCGTTGGAATAATATCTGTAGTTGGATCAAAACTCAGAGGTCTACAATGTGTCGCGACACCGATACCATCAAAGAATGGGAATACTCTTGTATTTGGTTTCATTCTTTTCGCGATAAATGTCACAACAACTGAACGCATGAACGGGATAATAGAAGTATCCGTTACGCGAGCACCAATTCTTTGACTTTGCGTTTCAGGAGTTACTGAAAGAGAAACACCTTGACGAGTTTGACGCTGTTCGATGGTAGTAGTTATAACTTGTGTTTGTTCTTGGAATAGTGTATCGCCACGTATTTGTGTATTACCAGCGACAGTTTGTGAGGTTTGTCCTGTGGCAGTTCTTCCAGTTTGAATATCTTGCCAATCACCATACTGAGTTCCCCAAGCATCTGCCATGGTTTCCCAAGCATCATAATTTCCATCGAAGTTCACACTTACATCTGGTTTTACTGCAGTATCTGTCCAGTTATCAACTGGAGGATCGAGAGTCATGTTTCCGATAAAGTTGAACAACAACTCTCCAACGCAATTTCTTGGTTTAGAAGCAGATTCGTTTTTAGTCATTTCAACGTTGATGTATGGAAGAGTAATTAAATCACCCGTCTTATATACATTCGTTGAGTTGGCATAATCAAACGCGAGATCGATATTTTCTAGATAGAAGAACGGACGCAGTTCTTTCTTTACTGGATCGATTGAGATATGATATGCACTATCAAAAACATTACCGATATTATGCCCAGTAAACGCATCAACTAGAATACCATTTTTGAATCGATCAAGACCAGAACCATCAGGTATAGACAAATCACTGGCCGCTTTTTCTAATAGCGTCAACGATGTATAATACTCAAGACGGTTGATTCGTTGTTCCAGAACACCGATATCACGCATTGTGTAACGACGATTATCAATGCTTCGGAATGTTACACCATAATCTGGTCTGTTTACACTCTTCGCAACATTAGGAGCAAGCGATGGATATGGTGGAATTGTTATGACCGCCAGTGACATGCAATTGTCAGGTTCGGCAGGAGTTCCAGGAGTAAGTGATGGCGTTCCGTAAATAGAACTGAACACACCTTCAGAGTCAATGATCAGTCGATCTGTTCTTCCAAGATAATACTCTAGATCAGTAATAAACTGTTCGGTTGGAACTGGATTTGTGATACCAACTGAAGGGGCAGATAAGGTTGTGCTCTCAGTAGGATTAGTTGTTGCAGATCCCACAGTAGTAGAATTTGCTGCAGAATCTGCATAACGAACACGGAAATCTAAAGTATCGCGCAAGTCATATGTTTCGCCTGTTAGTGGCGATCTATAAATTGGAATATCCTGCGTCTTAATTTTCCCCGCAGTTGCACCAGTATCATCAATCTGATACGAATCAACAACAAAGAAGTTACCATCCGCAGAAGCACCATCGTGTGTAAAGTAATCAAGTTTAATTACCAACTTCTTATTCGTAAGCGACGGTGCGCTAGGTTTCTTGACAATTTTAGCATTGCGATATTCATTATCACGTTGACCATTATCAAGAGTGAACGAAGAAGCAATATCCGTGGCGCTATTGTTTGATATCGCAGTTACTATATCGGCATCAATAGTAGTATGCGAGAACGTGTAAATATTTTTAATTTGATACACGTCCGACAGACCCAGTGAATACGTACCAGTATTTGTTGATGGGTGGGTATTCGTATTGATAATTGCGTAACGATCTTCACGAAGAACTTTAATAATAGGATTAGCATTTGCTGTTTGAACATTAACATATAGTTTGACTTGCTTCGGCGCAGAAGTAACTGATCCTACAAGATCGATCGTAATGGATTGTGCAGAGTTTCTTGTAAAGGTAGCAGCCGTAAGAGCAATATTAGAACCAATTGGTCTTGAAACCGAGTTTATTGTTGCTGCTTCTTTCATGATCATGGTGAAGTTGTTATTGATGATCGTAGAAGTAAATCCACCAGCTGCATATGGGAAGGTCTCATCACCAGTCAGAGTGATGGTTACTTGTCCAGAAGCATTAAGTTCCCCGTCGAATTCTTTAGTGTAGATAAATGAGTTATCGTAAACTGCACTGGGAGCAATCGTTTTCGTTGCTCGAGCAGGAATTCTATAAAGAGATTTGTTAAAACTTGTTTCTTGTAGAACAGCATTGCCACCTATGAGAACAATATCGGCATGACCATCGGCAGTATCATTATAGTAGATACCACGAACATCTTTGAAATCTCCGCTTGACATTGCAATGTCATAGAGATATAAACGATATTCTGCCGCAGCAGTTCCAACTGTTCCAGATTCATACACAATTTGTCTTACGCGAGCAGTACCGACTTGAGATCCTGGAGCAGCGGCAGCAGAGAATGTTCCAGCGGTTACTGCGCCTGCTGCTGTGCCACGGAGACTTACACGATCGCCACCATTAAGATCCCACATCCCGCAGAATTCTTTGACGAGAATATAGTTACCATACGCAGTACTGATCGGAATTTCTTGTTGATTGACTGTTGTCAGTCCCTTTGGAACAACAACGTATTCTGTCTGGAATGTTTCATGTTCATACCCGCGAACATATGCTTTACCTGCTTCAAGACCGATAGCAAGAAGATCTTTGCTGCCACCACGTTCTGGATCGACAGTGTTTAGTGCTCGTAAACCATTGTTACCGTCAACATTAAGATGCTCTTTAATAAGAACAGGAAATTGTCTTACTGCATAGTTACCTGACTCATCATATGTGCGTCTCGCCATGTTCTTGCCGAGTTCGCCATAAATATTTGCAGTGTAAACTCTTTGGATTTCTCCGTTTATAATGTCAACCAATTGGTTAAACGTGGAAGGAATTGTATCAGTTGATTCATATGCAACAAGAGTAGTTGTAACTTGGTATCTATCTGCACCTGGAGCAGCATAGTTGAAAGATCCTTGTGCAGGATCTAGTAAAGTTTGATCATCTTCAGCAGAAACTGTATCTTCTACGATCTGAAATCCAACCTTTACAGATGGTAGGTTGGAATACTTAGAAAGTATGATTGTTTGTGTTTCGTGATTGACGAATTTCCCATCAATATACACAATACCATCATTAACAGTCAACGCAGAAGAAAGACCCCAAAAACTGTTGGTTGGTTCTGCTGAATCATATGTGTTATCAACAACAAATGTATCACCGTTTCTGCCCGCAGTTGTGGAAGTTACAGTAAGAGTTTCGCCCCCTGTGAAGTGAACCGCAGTCGTAGATCCATCACCGCTTGTATAGCGAAGATATAGTGTTTTCAAGTCGGGAGATTCTGCTTGAGTGCCAGTTGCTGTATCTAAAATTACTGCAGTAATTCCTGATGTTGCACCAGTTACAGTATCGCCAACATAATCTGCTAATTCATCATTGACCACTCCAGCATCGAGGATCTTAACGAATGCTCTCTGGGAATCCAGTTTGAATTCACAACCTTGGACGACTGAACCATTCTTGAAAATATGGTTTCCGAATTTACCAATTTGAGATTGCAACAGAGTTTGTAGTTGCGTAAGTTCGCGTGCCTGTACTGCATATCCAGGACGGAACAGAACTCGATTGAAATTTTTTGCATCGTCAAAGTCATCATAGTATGGAGATACATTTAAATTCAGTGCCATATTTTATGTTCTCTCTTAAAATTTTAGAATTGCTCTAATTTTCTCTACCTGATCTTCTTGACGAACGATGAATTCTCTGTTATCCAGATATATAATTTCACCTGTTTTGTTGTCGATTTCAGGTTCTACCACACTATTTATAGTCAATCCACTCAAGGATTGGTCAACATTAGCGAGTATACTAGAAGATGTTATTAATGGAATTATAGGAAGAAGGTATATACTTTCTAAGGATCCATTGTTATTAGCATCAACTTTTTGGACAACAATAAATTTACCACCGCTGTCAGTTGTAATCACGTCATCCAAGGCATAACTAGCGGGAGATGAAGTGTTAATAATGTAACAGCAGGTTCCCGTAGAATCTTGAAAATTATTATTAGTATCAAAAATTAATGGATTTTTCACCAATCCGATTTGTCGGAAATCATTATTTAGAAACAAATCAGCAGTGTCATTTGTTAAATTGACAGAGAATCCAACATTAGTTGCAAACAGTTCTTTTTGCGCATTCGCACCATGACCTGCTCTTGGTGAAATAACTGCAATTAAACTGGCACCAGTACCTTCTGCACCCGCGATGGTAATGTCAGCAAAGGTATACCCAGTACCACGATTTGTTATGGTAATTGAAAGAATTGCTCCATCATCTGGATCAATTTCTAGTGTTGCTTCTGCACCAGAACCATCACCAATGATTGAAAGGGTGGCGTCGCCTTCTACGTAATCGATACCGCCAGAAAGAATTTCTATGCGATCAATTGTTCCTGGAATAGCAGCATTCTCGACGTTTTGTTGTGCTGTACCAGACTCAGTAGCGCCCAATGTAACGGAAGCCGCAGCGCCAGAACCACCACCGCCCGAAAATGTAATATACGCAAAACTATAACCTTCGCCTGAATTTGATATCGTTATAGCAGTAACCAGACCAGCACTAACAGTAGCAGTTGCAACTGCACCAGTACCATCACCATTTATGATAACGGTTGGTGCAGTTTCATATGAAGAACCAGCATTAGTAATAGTAATAGTATCAATTTGTCCATTAACATCAAATGCAGGATCACCAGAACCTGCAATCTTTCTCACAGGGATATATTCTGGCGTAAGAAACTTTGTCTTATCTGATGCTTCAACCTTAAACATAAACTTCCAAATATATCCATCTGCTGTTTCAATTGCAGAAGTGGAAGTTCCTGTGGGTTTGGTAGTGCTTTGTGCATTACTATTATTGAAGATACATTTATAGACGTGATCATCATCAGTCAGTACATAAAATTCTGCATCTTTGAGCGATGCAGCACCACTGTTTGCAGTATATACTTCATCATCAGGATCTAGTTCGCCGTACTTATCATCATACTGATCATATACAGTTCCAGATGCCCAATTAATTCTAGGAATCATAAGAACTGTGTCGCTTGATTGGATACGTTTAACGAACAGCATGTTTCTACTTGACGTGCTCGCATAACGCACAGAATCCACTGGATCTTCAGGTGATTCTTCATCACCCCACTCAGTTGTTCTGCCTACAAAGAAATAGAAGAAGTC
>Ga0209550_10007045_pt1 | contig 10431 bp, 9 predicted proteins | sample LauGreSuBDMM15SN_2_FD_187567 | JGI IMG/M metagenome (GOLD analysis project Ga0209550, IMG submission 187567) | Freshwater lake microbial communities from Lake Michigan, USA - Su13.BD.MM15.SN (SPAdes) (version 5) | ecosystem: Environmental > Aquatic > Freshwater > Lake | place: Lake Michigan, USA... | reverse complement strand
CAGCAGGGGAAATGGACCCCGCATCAGGTGCGGGGTGACAATTTTTTTGTCATCCCGGGCGAAGACCCGGGATCCACGGTCAGCAGGGGAAATGGACCCCGCATCGAGTGCGGGGTGACAGAAATTCGAGTGCGGGGTGACATGTGTTTTGTCATCCCGGGCGAAGACCCGGGATCCATGTATTCGTTATCACGGACCCCTCAACAGTCATCCCGGACCCCTCAATAGTCATCCCGGACCCCGATCCGGGATCCATGGTCAGCAGGGAAGATGGACCCCGAATCGAGTGCCGGGTGAAGGGGAGGGGAATTTGATGGCATCGGAAAACCTGAGCCATTGAAGTGCCTGGGTGCAGATGTCTGGTCCCGCCGAATCACCCACGAGCATCGATGCGTTGACTTGGTCAAGTTCGATCGCGTTGAGTTTTTGCAGGGGCGTCATCACGACTGAGGCCACCCGTAGCAGACTGATCTAAGCCAAGTTTTCCATGGCAAACAGTGTTTGTCGAAATCGCTCAAGTTGCCGCAAATCGGGATCTGACCCCAATTTATGAGCCTCTTTTAATATCTCAGCGAGATTTCACCAAGTCGTTTTCCAGCAGCATTCGGACATAACGGGTGTAAGGAATGCCTTGAGATTGAGCCCGGGTTTTGATGGCTTCCAAAAGAGCTTGAGGCAACCGCAAATGCAATGCTGCTGACTTCGCTTCAATTTCGAATCGCATGGGTTTAAGCCCGATAGGTCAAATTTGGACAGGTCTGATGTGTCTAGAAATTGCTCAGCGTCTTTATCGCTTCGCAGCGAGGGCATGGGTTTTGGTTTGGTGTTCATAGTGCGCAGTGTTTATCTCATCCTATGTCTTCACAGGGGTGTGAGGGCCGATCTGAATGCCCATCACCAACATCGGTGCCACAACAGTTTCGCAGCTGCGGTACAAGCTCACTTTGTCCCTGCGGCGTCCAGTCCTGCGCTACTGAGCCAAGGCAGCTCGCTCACCAACTTGGCTGCCGCATCGGGCGTATCAGCCCACTACCAATTCACGGTGCCCCGGTGGGCATCTCGTGTTTCGGTGCGCACCAGTGGTGGCAGTGGCGATTCGGACTTGTATGTGGGCATCGGCCAAGTGCCCACCACCTTGGTGAATGCCTGCGCAAGAATTGGCTACGGCAACCAAGCCTCTTGCAATTTTGACCACGAGCATTCTCAATCCATCACCTATTTTGTGCTGTTTGACGCTTACAGCAGTTACAGCGGCGTCACGCTAGACATCAGCTGGCAAGAGCCTCCTACTTTTACAGTGCGCAAGGTCGGCATGGGCCAAGGCACCATCAGTTTCGGGCAACTCAGCTGCACCAGCGCATGCACCTACGACATGATGCCCAACATCACCACCACACTGCTGGCCACACCGGCTGCAGGCAGCACTTTAAAGGGCTGGGGCGGTGCTTGTGCGTTTGCGGGCATGAACAACAGTTGCATGGTCACCATGGATCAGACCAAGGCGGTGACGGCCAATTTTCTTGACCCTAAAAAGATGGCCTCGTTCATCGGTGTTCTTACCTTGTTACTAGATGATTGAGCCATGCAAAAATTAGTGATCAATCTCCAGTTTAGACACGGTCAAAGCACTGCCTGGCTCTTTCCGCATGCTGCCATCAAGATCAGCAACCGCATCACCAAGCCGCGCATCAATATTGCCCAAGCGCTTAACTTGTCAGCAACGGATTCGATCAATTGTGGTGCAAAATGCACTATCATTATCAATCTTGTAAATTAGCTCACCTTGAACTCCACGCCTTGTGGAACCCATCAGTTTGCCGATCGGTCGGGTGCCTGCGCAGGCAGTAAGCGTGCCTGTACAGTGTCCCTGCGTGCGAATGCAACGTTTGCATTAAATACACTGAAAGTATCAAGCGCTAAGAAAATTATCCCAATTCTGATGCAGCTATTCGCGGATTAATTTCTCAAATACCCTCTGACTTTGCAACACTCCATCCAACCCATGCTCGACCTAAAAATATGCATCATCAACGCCATCATTTTGATGGCACTTCTGATGATATTCCCGGGATATGCACAAGTTGTTGTTGGCCCCTCGGAATTTGTTGTTGGCCCTTCGGAAAACCGCTTCGACCATGTGCGTGGTCAAAGGCCTTTAAAGGAAGCCGAGCTGAACCCAACTTCTTCTTCATTAAAAGCACGTCAGAGCATTTTAAAAGGCAGTGTTAACTTATCGGCACCGTTGATTCAACCGAGTGCTCAGATACAAAAAAATTCATTGATTATCCAATCGGATCCCGATGCGGTTTTGAAGCAATCTAATTCAACACAAAGCGCGACACAAAAAGCGTTGCAACAAGCTAGTGCTCTGAACTTTAAAAAAATTATTCCAGTATTGATGATGCTTCTGGAAGACGATGAAATTAATACCGCTCCAGTCGCTGATGCTGGCTCTGACCAAAGCGTTACAGCGGGCGAAAATGTCACATTGAACGGTTCCTCAAGCACTGATGCCAATGGCGATGCATTGACGTACACTTGGAGTTTTTTAGTCAGACCTTCCGGTAGTACAGCAACGCTTACGAATGTGTCGTCTGCATCTCCAAGCTTTACGGCAGATGTCGTGGGTACATATGTGATTGGTCTAATTGTAAATGACGGCACAATCGCAAGTCTTCAATCAAGTGTTAACGTAACAGTTACTGCGCCTTCACCAACAAGCTTTTCAATTAGCTCGTCGCTAATTGGTTATAACACATCAGGTTTAATTTTAAGAAACAATACAGAGTTAGTCACACCAGCATCCGGAGCAAATCATGTTTTATTCCAAAATAAAATATCAAATGGCTCTTTATATTCCGTATCTGTTTATAAACAACCACGTAACTCAACTTGTTCGGTAATTAATTCTACCGGCATAGCAACTAATGATATTACTTCAGTGATCGTCAATTGCGTACCTGCTACAGTTGTAACTATTGCAGGTTCTTTTAATGATACTTCAATATTTGCAAACCCAAGTGGAATTGCTTTTGACTCGCAAGGAAATTTATTTGTCATAGATACAGGTCATAAGCAGATAAAGAAGGTTTCACCAAACGGTGTTATATCCACATTTGCAGGAACCGGTTCATTTGGCTTTGCAGATGGAGCACCAAATGTCGCTTCCTTTGGTGAAATGTGGTATTTGGCAATTGATTCTCAAGATAATATTTATGTGGCCGATTACGCTAACTGCTTAATAAGGAAAATTACTCCAGTAGGCTTTGTAAGTACGATTCTTGGATTGAAAAACGGATGCAATAATCGTAGTATTGATGGTAATGAATTAGTTGCAGAACTCAATTATCCTCTTGGCATTAGTGTTGATGGATCTGATAATATATGGATAACTGAATATGCTGGTGGAAATGGCTCGGCTGGAAATTTAAGAAAAATAACCCAATCTAATTTCCATTATATAGTTGAGACCATTAAGACGGGATTAACACGTCCATATGGAATATATGCATCTAAAAATAATAATTTTGTTTATTATATTAATAGTCAATCCAATATTATAAGATATGAAATATCAAGTGGCGCAGAAATTTGGTTAAATCGAAGTAGCCCATACGGAAGTTCTGTTGTATATGGGGTGAATGTAGATAATTTCGAAAATGTATACTATTATGGATATGGAAATGGTATTATTTATAGAGGATCGTATGATACGCCAAACAATTTTTCTGAAGTCCTCGCGGGCTCAGGTATTCGAGGAAATTTAGATGGAATAGGCACAACCGCAAGATTCTATTCTCCAGTGGCCGGAACCATAGGGCCTGATGGAAATTTATATATATCTGATAATGCAAGTCAAACTATAAGAAAAATTATATTGCGTAATGTCCCACCCATGGCAAATGCTGGTGCCAATCAGTCCGTAACAAAGGGAGTAATGGTCACATTGGACGGGTCTGCCAGCACTGACGCCAATGGCGATATATTGACGTATTCTTGGAGTTTTATCAGTAAGCCATCGGGCAGTTCGGCATCGCTGACCGGATCGACGACAGTCTCGCCTAGCTTCACGGCAGATGTCGCTGGCTCTTACGTTATTGGCCTAACGGTCAACGACGGAAAGGTTTCAGGTTCGCAGTCTTCCGTCACAGTAACAGCTTTAAACCGTGCTCCTGTGGCAAATGCTGGTGGAGGCCTGAGTAGTGTTAATGTCGGCACCCTGATTTCTTTAAATGGGACCAATAGTTATGATCCTGATGGAGATCTTATCGCATATTCCTGGGTCTTTTATTCAAAGCCAGCAGGAAGCTCTGCTGTTCTGTTGAACAATACTACCTCGCGTCCATTCTTTATGCCTGATATTGCTGGCACATATATTGTGGCATTAATTGTTTCAGATGGCCAAGTTATTAGTCAAACAAGTTCTGTGGCACTAAATGTAACCGACCCTAGTCTTTCACCTGTTGCAGTAAAGCATTTCCTATATGGTGGTCTCAATAACTCAGTATATCTAGGCTGTTTAAATTGTAATAGTTTTGAAACAGAATCTGTTTGTAATTCATATGGCACATATGGCAGTTCATATGCAGTCAATAGCATTTGGAATGAATATGGGACATATGGCAGCACATACAACTCATATAGTCCTTGGAATTCTTACTCTTCCAATGGTCCTATTATTATTGGCTCTGATTTATTAGTATATGGTTACTTTACGGCTAATTCTTATAGAACTAGCCGGACTAATATTGCTGGATATTTGAATGTGCTAAATTATTACAAGTCAACAAATAATCTTGCTGCTACAAGAATCTACGCATGTGGCAACTGAGTGTTGAATTACGGAATATCGCATTGGCTCAAAATGGTACTTGCTGTTCATGGCCAGAGAGTACATACGGTAGTTACTTATCGTCATGCAATTGCTTGAAGACTAAACCGTGGAATACTTGGTGATATCTCATCGGCTGATCAATGACATGTTTGCTATACAGAAATGGCTGCGCAACGCTATCTTTCTGATGGTGCTGATGTGCATGTCTTTGACTCATGCAGAAGTGGTTGTCGGGCCATCCAACTTCGTTGTTGGGCCATCGGATACGCTACAGATCACAGCCGATGAATCCCCTCAAGCCGAGCAAGGTGCCACGCAAAGAGTCATCATGACGCCCCTGACAAACCGAGCCGCCTCCTTCGATAAATCTTCTCCCAAGATTCAGCAAAGTGACCAAAAACAAGCGCAATCATTTTTCGGCCAAATAAAGTCTGAGCAAACTGCCACTTCATTGAACATCACTCAAAGCGCGTCGCCTACCGCCCTGCAGCGCTCCACCCGAGCGCAATCCGGCAAAACTCTGTTACCCATTCTGTCCTTGCTGCTGGACGACGACACCACAGCAGAAACTGTCAGAACGGTGGGTGAGTTTGATTTTTTTGCGAATCCCGCTTGCTGCAAATTCGGCATTGGCGGTTTCACACTGGGGGACTTCAATGGGGATGGGTTGGTGGATGCCTTGTTTGCCGGCAGAGCCACCCAGCCCACCACACAAGCTGACTGGATCAAATCAAGGGTTCAAGTTATCCTGCAAAAGCCCGGCGGTGGCTTTGAAATAGCCACCAATGCTTTGATCGCATCTGGTCAAAACATCATTGAAGGCACAGAGCCTGCCGTGGTGGTCGCAGACTTCAATGGCGATGGCAAGGATGACTTTTTCATCACAGGGGGCACCGACTCAGACTACATCGTGCCCAGTTACCTTTACCTCAGCAGCCCCACAGGTGCGCACGTCAGGCAGACTGTGCACACCAACACCTGGAACCACCATGCCATCAAGGCAGACATCGATGGCGATGGCACACCGGAGATCTTGGTCACCGGTTACTCCAACCAACTGCACGTCATCAAGGTCGTGAATGGCCAGCACCAGATCACGCAAGCAGATGGTGTGGCTTCGGGTGGATCTTCGTTGGCAGCGGGGCGCTTCTTAAGTGCCGGGGGCCTGCAAGTCATTCGTTCAGATGTCGGCAGCGCCAACTCGCGTGATGACCTTCAATTGTTTGACACTGCCTTCAATGTCAACAACCGTTTTGAGTTGTCGTATGTCAGCACCTTGCCCACCTCATCACTGTACCTTTGGCCTGGCTTGATCACCACAGGCGCCAGCCACGAATACCGCATTCACACCACAGATTTCAACCAAGACGGCTTGGATGATTTGATTGTGCTGTCATCGCCACCGCCCGGATACAACAGCCCCTACCGGGTCACCGAAATGGATTTTTTGCAGAACCAGGACCATGGCGTTTTTGTGTCTGTCACCCCTCAAGTGCGGCTGAATTTTGACAACCGTGTTGGACCCAATTACGACCTCAAGTTTTTGGATATCGATGGCGATGGTTGCCAGGATATGTTTTACGATGGGCTGGACTTTGAAGGCACGGGCAGCAAATTATTTTTGATGAACGATTGCCAAGGCCGATTTACAGCCAAAGGTAAGGCAAAATTGCTTCAACTGATTCAGGACATGACGCGAGGACTTCGGCTGAAGTATCCGGCTGGTAGTACGAACATGACTCTGGTGCCTGGCCCCCAAGGCCAAATGCAGATTCTTTATGCAGTTTATGTGCAAGCCGAGACGGGTTTCAAAGTTAAGCTACTATCAGCCATGGTCCACAAAGATATACTGCAATGAAACTTTGTTGTCGAAAATCCTTATCGAGTTTCGCCAACATTGCATTGCACTAAAAAATGCTTTTATTTAAACCACGGGCCAAGTTGCCTATTCGCAGGAGAGTTCCGATGAAAACGATTTCCAAATGGTTGCTTTGTGCGGCTCTCTCAGCATCATTCACCATGGCCCAAGCAGGCAACGCGCAAGGCCTTGTTAGTGGCATTTTTGTGCACACGCCCGGTGTGTTGATGTTCCAAGTCGGAACGGCCATCAACAGCGCGCCCAGCTGTGCCAGTGGGACCAAACAATGGGCGATTTCATTGACAGACCCCATGGGCAAATCCATCATGGCGCTTTTGTTATCGGCCCAAGCGCAAGGCAAGCAAGTGTATGTTCATGGATATACCAACACTTGTCGCGATTGGTGGGATCGTGAGCTGCCTTCCTACGCCATGCTTATCGATTGATCTGCCTCAAACAATGCGCATAGATTTTCAGCACGTTTGTTGCGCAATGTTGCCAGTTGAAATTTTGGCTTCGTTCGCAGCCTGCTGATTTGGCCTGACTGCGCCAAGATTCGTCTTCAAGTCCTTGGGTTAGGGCCGTGTAAAGTCCTTGCACATCGGTGGGCGAAAAGCCCAGAGCCACATCCCCAACTACTTCAGGCAAGGACGATACGTTCGAGCAAACCACCGGCACCCCGCAGGCCATGGCCTCCAGAGGCGGCAGGCCAAAACCTTCATAGACAGACGGGTACGCAAACAACCTGGCACCTGCATACAACATGGGCAGTTGAGTTTGTGGCACAAAACTCAGATAACGCAGCCAGCCCTGTGTAGCAGCCCGCTCCATGCGGCTGTGAATTTCTTTAGAGTTCCAGCCCTCGTTCCCTGCAATGACCAAGGGCCATTGCATGCGCAGCTTTTCTGGCAACTGCTCATAAGCAGTCAACAGTGTGGTCAGATTTTTACGTGGCTCTACCGTGCCCACAAACAGCGTGTAGGCCTCATAAACCAAACCCCACGCATTCAAAACATCCTGAACCTCAGACGCCTCACGCGGCCTGTAAATTGGGTCTACCCCCAAGGGTACTGCTGCAATCTTGTCTTCAGGCCAAGCAAAGTGACGAATGACCTCTTGCTTAACCGACTCGGCATCGGTGATCAAAAAATCAGCCCGCTTGAGTGTTTGCGGCAGCGCACGATTCATAAAATCAACCCTCACTTGAGGGTGAAACTGCGGATGCCACACATGCGATAAATCATGGATTGTGGCCACACAAGGCCCGGGGTGCGGCGGCAGAAAATAGTTTGGTGCGTGAAACAGCGCATCTGCCCTGTTGCGCAAGCGCCAGCCGTACAGGGTTGGCGACAATGCCCCATAGGCCCTAACTGCCAGGGCATTGCCTGCCAGCACACTGCGCAAGGTCTTGGGGAGCGAGGCATTCGCGGGGCCAGGCATTGACGCCACCGGCTGTTCGCACGCCAGCAAGTCCTGCCAAGTTTGCCATCGCCCCATTGAAAAAAAGTCCAACCGTTGCACCTCGGGCAGCTCGCGCAAATGCCTGGCCAGCTCAAGCGCATAGCGGCCAATGCCCGTCAGCGGGCGGTGAATGGCATCGCTGCCCAAAATTACTTGCATGCTTGCAACATCGTTTGCAGCGTTTCACGCAATACCGGCTGGCGCAGCGGCCCCACACAGGCCAGCAACTTGGCCGGGTCTCCACACAAACGGTGCACCTCACTGGCCCGCACAAATGCCGGGTTCACACGCACATCCAGCTCGTGCCCCGTGATGTTTGTCAGCTCATCCAACACCGTTTGCAAGGTATAGGGCTTGCCAGAGCACACGTTGTACACCTCCCCCGCCACGCCATGGGCCAGCAAGCCCAAATACGCATCACACACCATGCGCACATCATTAAACTCGCGCTCTACATGCAAATTGCCCAGCTCGATGGCGGGCGCACGCCGTGCAAAATGGCTGACCAACTTGGGGATCAAGAAATTGAGCGCTTGCCCAGGCCCCGTGTAATTGAATGGCCTGGTGAACACCACCGGCAAACGGTCCAGATAGGTGCGCGCCATGTGCTCCATGGCCAGCTTGCTCATGGCGTAATGGTTCACCGGGGCAGGGGGCTGGTCTTCGGTAATGGGCGACGCATCGCAATTGCCAAACACATTGGCACTGCTGGCCAGCAACACCTTGGCGGGTGCGATTGGCAAGGCCGCCAAGGCTGAAAGCAAATTAATGGTGCCCACCACGTTCACACCATAAAAAGCCGTGTCATCCGCATGGCCCACAAAACTGATGGCCGCCAAATGCACCACCGCATTGGGCGCAGCCTGCAGCACCTCGGCAGCCATAGCGGCATTGTCTGTCAAATCAGCCTGCAAAGCCACCACATGGTGCCCTGCGGCCTCGGCGGCAGACCTAAAAAAAAGGCCGGTAAAACCGGCCGCACCTGTGAGGAGAATTTTCAATTGAAACCTTAAATCAACGCTAAAAATATCATTTCACTGCAACTGTCATCCTGGCCTTTTTTCTTTGTCATCCCGGGCGAAGACCCGGGATCCAGTGTCAACCACCGCCCTTTGCAAAGGTCAGCTTTGCGCTCTGGATCCCGGCTCAAGGCCGGGAGGACAAAAAAGAGGCCGGGATGACAAAGAAAAGGCCGGGATAACAAAAAACAACCCCAAGGTGACAGAGCCAAGGTCCCCGTCCAAGCCAGTCAATCACTCAATCCTCAAGCAGCAACATCAAGATTGCTGACATATCAAACGGTTTGACCGTCACAACGGCAGTGGACGAACTTGAACCATATGCGTTGGTTCCCGTTACACGATATGTTGTGATGGTTGTCGGCCTGTCGCTGCAGTTCGGGCCCGTCGTACCAGCACAGCCACCTCCAGTCCAAGTGAAGGTGTTAGCAGATGGGCTACAACTAGCAGTCATCGTTGAGGAGCCTCCTCGGTTAATGGTTGCAGGAGAAGCACTTAGGCTGCAAACTGGTGCCTTGGCAACTACCCCTGGACCGCTCACGGTAACTAAGTGCGGACTGCCAGGTGCGTTGCTTGTGACTCTGACCCCACCCAGTCGCGTGCCTACTGCTGTGGGCGTAAACGTGACACCGATCGAACATGAGCCACCGGCGACCACGCTGCTTCCGCAGTTGTGCGTAGCTGCAAAAACACTAATGGTTGGTTCGATGCTCGAAATAATTAGTGCTGCTCCACCGGTGTTGGACAAAGTTACATATTGCGCAGAGCTAGTGGTTCCAGTGTTTTGTTCATCAAAGGTAACTGTCATTGGCGACAGTAACGCAGTTGGCGACTCAACTCCATTACCTGTCATGCTAATGGCGAATGGACTATTTGCTGCGTTAGAAGTAATCACAACACTGCCATTTCTAGTACCCAACTCTGTTGGAGAAAAATTTACGTTGATACTGCAATTAGCGCCAATTGCCAAAGAGCTTGTACAACTATGAGTACCGCCAAAGTCTCCGTAGCTTGCTAAACTCGAAAAGTTCAGCGTAGCACCACCAGTGTTGGTCACCGTGATTGATTGTGAAGTACTTGTGGTTGCTATGCCCTGTTCGGCAAACGAAAGCGATATCGGATCGACCGAAATCCAGGGAAACTGTGGAACAAGAATTAGACGATAGTCCTCACGGACAAAGGTAGAGGTTAACTTGATGAACAAATACCCCGCACTGCTGGCTTGAAATGACCGTGTTTCCGACGAATTCACCTTAAAA
>Ga0209550_10007044_pt1 | contig 10431 bp, 9 predicted proteins | sample LauGreSuBDMM15SN_2_FD_187567 | JGI IMG/M metagenome (GOLD analysis project Ga0209550, IMG submission 187567) | Freshwater lake microbial communities from Lake Michigan, USA - Su13.BD.MM15.SN (SPAdes) (version 5) | ecosystem: Environmental > Aquatic > Freshwater > Lake | place: Lake Michigan, USA... | reverse complement strand
AGGCGCAATCCAAAGAAGGGCAAAAAACATTCCTAAAATCCAAAAGAGGACATTTGAGCGCTTTAGCTTCTTACCTCCATATTTCTTAAAAAGTTGTGAACTATTTGTCATCATCTGGAAATATCTTTCTCAATATCAAATTAATAGCAACAATAAGTATAAAGAGCAGAAGACTCAGGGTCGCCGCATAACCTAATTCGAATTTTGCTATTCCATAATCATAGATATATTCAACAACCGATGAAGATGATCCTGCTGGGCCACCATTAGTCATTACCTTAACCTGACTAAAAATTCGAAAAGTTGATATGCACTGTAAAGTTAAAATGAGTACAAAACTTCTTCGAAGAAGTGGCACCACAACATATCTTAAACTCTGAAATCTCTTTGCTCCATCAACTTTTGCAGCCTCAAGCAATACTGGGTCCACCTCTTGTAGTCCAGCCAAAAACAGAATGAATGCGAGTCCTAAGTCCCACCAAATTGATGCAAGGCTAACTCCATAGATGGACCAGCTGGGATTGGTGAGCCACGGAATGCTCAGCCCAAAATATTGATTAATAATTCCATACTGTGTGTCAAGCATCCAAACCCAGACCAACCCAATGACCGGCGCCGAGACAACATTAGGAGCATAAAAAGCCCAGCGAGCAAATGTGTGGCCAGGAAGTTTTTCGTTCACGAATAAAGCCCCAAGAAAGGCCAAGAATATTACTGAGGGAACAATAATGAGGGCATAGTAGAAAGTGTGAATAAAGGCATCCCATGCAGGCCTGTCATTCAAAAATGTTATGAAGTTTTCAAATCCTACAAAATTCGTCTCACCGACGATCTGCCAGTTAGTAAACGCAACAATTGCGCCGAATACGATTGAAACGAAACTAAATAGAAAAAATGGTAGAAAAAAGGGTAAAACGAAGAAATAACCCATCCAGTCGATCCGTTTAATAGGCGCGTTCTTCTTCACTGAAAGAACAGCAGCGGTTATTGGCATCTTGGACCCATCTTTTCACTTGAGTAGTACTGGGCAATTTAGAATGGAGTAAAGGACTCGACACGTGTCGAGTCCTTTACTCCATTACTCATATAGGCAATAGAACCTTATCCCTCGTTAAGGCCCTTTTGCCATACTGGACAAACGGTTGACATGAAATCACTAACTTTGAGTTTTCCAGCCAGCACGTTAGCAACTTGTTGTGAAATGAAGCTTCCACCTGAATAAACTTCAAAGTCATCAGCAGCCAAAACTGGAATTGGCGCAAGATTTGCATCCTTCATGCTGGACACAAATGCTCCTCTGGCAGATATTGGGAAACCAGAGGTTAGATAGTCAGGTCGATCGATAATTGACTGTCTAACAGATGCACCACGACCCGCAGTAGTCCACAAGAAGCTATTATCTGAGAACCACTTAATGGCAGACATTGTTGCCAAATAGCGACTCTCATCCTTTTGCTTAAACACTTGCAAACCACCGAGTTCGTAGTAAGTGCTATTTACCTTTGTGCCAACTTGTGGCATTGGAACTGACACAAAATTAAGTTTCGCATCAATATTTCCACCAATAGCCCATGGGCCAGTCCAGAACATTGAGCCTTCACCTAATGTGAAAGCCTTATATCGATTAGTCACATCGCGGGTTGCTACACCGTGCTTGTCAAAGAGGTCGACAACCCATTGCATAGCTGCGGTTCCAGCTGCTGGGTTAATACAAGCCTTCTTCAAGTACTTATCGGCACGTTGGAATCCCATTTGATTGGCAACGATTCCCCATGTAATTGATGGCTGTACCCCAGAGCCTGTCATCATAATTCCAGATCTGGTTACCTTTCCATCCTTCTTGACTGTCATTGCCTTGGCCCATGCCAATAGTTGATCTGCATTAGTAGGAGGCTTGTTTATGTCCAAACCTGCAGCCTTCACATGATCAGCATTTACAAGCACCGCAATGGACATCGCATCCATAGGGATCATGTAGAGCTTGTTTCCGTACTTTTGGTAGCGCGATACCTTGAGTGATTGCGCTGTAAAGTCGCTAAGGTCAAGCTTTACTCGCTTAGCCAATACATCAAGGGGAATAACTACGCCTTTCTTGACCCAAAGTGAGTCAAGTCCACCGGTTCCCCACCCAAAGTCAGGAGCCGTTCCTGTTGCCACACCTGCCAAGACTTTAGTGTTGTATTCCACGCGATCGCCTGGGAATACTTGCAACTTAATCTGAACGCCCTTGTCTTTGTGGGCAGTATTGAAAGAATTAACCATTTTTTCCCAAGTTTCGCCATCTGAAGCATCAAGCCAACTCCAATGGTTAAGAACAATGGTTTTTGGCGCTGCTTGCACAGTAGACGCTGGCGTTACAAAAACAAATGCAAGTGCTCCGGCAATTATTACTTTAAATAGAGACTTCTTAGATCCTTTAATCTTCACATCTTCTCCTTGTGGTTGATAGAAATAGAACTTGAATTTTGTCCTGATTGGACTTTGTAAAACATTCGAGAGAGTTAATCTATGAGCGTTGAGTTTTGATGGCCGATATTTAGACCCCTCCCTGAAATTTTTTCCAACCAGGTGGCGGTGCCGTTTCTTGAACCATTTTTCTTGCCTTCTCAAGAAACTGAGCTCTAACATCTCGTGTTGGAGGTCGGCATCTACTTGAGCCCAGCCCAACAACTTCCATGCACAGCTTGTCCAGATAGCCATCACCGCTTGTATATCTCTCCATCTCCTGCCAGAGACTCATAAACGGCATTGCCACATCGACTAGCTCTTTCTGAGCCTCTGGATACCTCTTGGCCTTCAGGAGATTCCAAATATTCACGCCCCACTCTGGCCAGTAATTACAAACATGGACTTCAATTGCGTTTGCACCAAGCATGTGGCTGGTAACGAATCTCATCTGGTTATCAATAATGGAAAATCTCTTTGAGAATTTAGTTATCACCTGTTCAAATTCCATGTTACCCATGTCAGGCATTGCCCATTTCAGGCCTACTATGTTTGGTATGTCAGCAAGTCTGTCAATAAGATCGGAAGACAATCCATAGCTTGTCCAAAAAGTGTTGTAAACAATAATCCCCACGTTAGCTGCCTCCGCAGCAGCCTTCACATACTCATAGAAATCTTCACTGGTATGCGCGAAATAAAATGGTGGGGAGACTTGGATGAATTCAGCACCCACCCGCTCTGCGCTTTTGGCAAGCTCGACAAGTTCCAAAGTGCTAGCAGTTTGCGCTCCCATAACAACTGGAACTCGACCTTTGGCCGCCTTAACTACACACTCTGCAACGGCAACTCTTTCCTCAAAGCTCATCGTTGAAAAGTCACCCGCTGCCCCGCCAGAAAGGAGGACTCCATTTCCAGTCACAATCCCATTTGAAATCAGAAACTCGACATGCCTTTCAATCGCCTCAAAATCAATTGAAAAGTCAGCATCTCGAAATGGTGTTGGAATCGTGACATAACAACCAGTAAGACGATTAAAAACCTTTTCACGATCCATAGTGGAGATCCTTTGCTTGAGCTGTAGACATGTATGATGTATACACTGCGCAATATACAATGTCAACGGTATGGGCTATAGTGCTGAGATGCACAAGGGCTCCAAAACCATGAAATCACCCCTAGGTCTGGGTTCCTTGGAGCCAATACAGCTCGATTCAACGGCCGATCGGGTTGTGGATGCCATCCGAAACTCAATTATTCGTGGTGAACTTCGGCCCGGCGATAAAGTCCCTGAACAGGAATTGGCCTCACAGTTGGGGATTAGCCGCACCCCCGTGCGTGAGGCAATTCGAATGCTTGAGCAGCAGGGATTGCTCAGGGTCGAATCAAAAAAGGGAACCTATGTCTCTGCTGTCGACAAGATGGATGAGCAAAATGCCTTATCTGTGCGTACCGCACTTGAAGAGCTAGCAATAAATGAGGCGATTGAACGCTTATCTCCTGACCAGTGGAAAAGTTTTTGCGAATCCTTAGAGAAGATTATTAAGGACATGGAGTCGTCCATGAAGTCAAAGGACTCCATAAGAATTATTGAGCTCGACATTGAATTCCACACTCTCATCGTTTCCGCTTCTCTAAACCCGTATCTAGTTCGAACCTGGCACTTAGTCGGCTTTCCTTATTTAATTTGGAAACCTGAAATGAACACCTATAAGGCTCATCCGGAGAACATTTCAAAAAATGCGGCAGAAAAACATATGGAATTATTGAAAGCTATAAAATCTAAGAACTTATCCAAGATTAAGAATGCAATTGCTCGGCATATCATGCGTAAGTTAGAAGACATTGATGAGAATTAGATTCTGATCTAAGACCGTTATGAGAAATCGGGGAGTGAAATGAGCGCTAAGCAAAATTATCTAACACAGGCCTTCATTGGCGGTGAGTTACTAGACTCTAAGTCCGGCAAGACGTTCATTACGTGGAACCCTGCGACTGGTCAGAAAATTGCCGACATTACTGAGTGTGAAAAAATAGATGTAGAAACGGCAATTATCTCAGCCAGAATGGCCTTTGACTCTGGTGTATGGAGCCGTCAAAGCCCTACTTCGCGCAAGAAAGTTCTCCTACGATTTGCAGGTTTAATTGAGAAAAATGCTGATTACATCGCACATCTTGATTCCCTAGACGCTGGCAAACCCATTACAGATTGCCAGCAGATTGATATTCCAGATGTTATAAACACAATCACTTGGTATGCCGAAAGTATTGACAAACTTTTCGATCAAATAGCACCAACTGGTCCAGAGAATTTGGGCCTGATTATTCGTGAACCTATCGGAGTTGTTGCAGCGATTCTTCCTTGGAACTTTCCAGCCCTCATGATGGCATGGAAGATTGCGCCAGCATTGGCTGCAGGTAATTCCGTAATTGTTAAACCGGCTGAGCAATCCCCTTTAAGTGCAATTTACATCGCGCAGTTAGCGAGTGAGGCGGGATTACCTGATGGTGTTTTCAATGTCGTTCCTGGACTCGGGGAAATTGCAGGGAAAGCTTTAGGTTTGAGCAACGATGTTGATTTAGCCGCTTTCACCGGCTCAACTTCAGTTGGTAAAGAGTTTCTCAGATACTCAGCGGATAGCAATATGAAGAGAATAATCTTGGAGTGCGGCGGCAAAAGTCCGCAAATTGTAATGCCAGATGCCATTAAAGATATTGCCTCAGTTACAAATGAATTAATTAACGCAGCGTTTTGGAATACCGGTCAAAACTGCACGGCAGGTTCAAGAATCTTGGTTCATGAAAGTATTAGAGAAGAAGTTGTAGCTAGCCTGGTTACGGCAGCAAGTGAAATATCGGTCGGAGATCCGTCACTTCCTGCTACAAGACTTGGGCCAGTAATTGAGCCAGAAGCCATGGAAAGAATCCTTCGGTACATAAAGGAGGGTTCAGCAGATGGTGCAACTGTTGAAACTGGTGGCGAACAAGTACTCAAAGAATCAGGTGGATGGTTTGTTCCTCCAACGATTCTAAATAATGTACAACCATCCATGTCTGTAGCTCGCGAAGAGATTTTTGGTCCAGTGGTTTCTATTTTAGGTTTCTCTTCAGAAGCAGAAGCTATCAAGATTGCGAATGACAGCGAGTATGGCTTGGCTGCCTCAGTCTTTACACATGATTTAGATTCTGCTCACAGAATGGCCCGAGCGGTACGTGCCGGAACCGTGTCGGTCAACTGCTATAGCGAAGGCTCAATTGCTACCCCATTTGGTGGGTACAAAAGTTCTGGTTTTGGCGGCAGAGACAAAGGCGTCGAAGCGTTTAATCAATACACAGAGCTAAAGACAGTTTGGTTCGCACTCAATCCAAACTCGTAACTCAGCCAATAATAATTTCGTTTAGCAAAGGGCTACCCGAGCTAAATAGCTGCAAGTTTTCTAGAAAGAACTCCAATTTCAGAAGGTTTTCTCCATGTACTCCCCCGCCTGTGTGCTGGGTCAATAGAACATTTGGCAGATCCCACAGTTTATTGTTCTCCAGTAATGGCTCTTTTTGAGTGACATCCAATATTGCAAATGCAATTTTGTTGCTTGAGAGTAGGCTTATTAAAACTTCTTCATCCAATACGCTTCCCCGACCTACATTTATTACAACAGCGGATTTCTTAAGTTGATGCAACCGAGTCGAGTCGAATAGACCGATTGTTGAGGAGTTTTCTGGTAGGCAAATAATTAGGATGTCTGTATCTATGATCTTCCGGTCTAACTCCTCGTGGGAGACAAAATCTGCGGTTTCTAAGGAATTTCCATATGTTGAAATCTCGCACTTGAAGTTACACAGACGACTCTTGACTGCTTGGCCGATGCCACCCATTCCCGCAATAAGAACCTTCTTGCCGGTTAGTGTAGAAATCTGCTTGCGCATGCCCAATTGATTCCATGTACGTTCCTGCTTTAATTGTACAAGCGCTGGAACTCCTCGAATATATGCGAGCAGACCTGCAATCGCTGTTTCTGCGACAAAATCTGCAAAAAGAAAACGAAGATTTGTGACTCTAGGGTGAACACTGGAATCTTTCCACTTAACATTTTGGTATTGACCATACCCAACCGAATCCAGCTGTATCCACTTCAAATTAGTATTTGACTCTAATAATTTGGAATCGCACCATCCGAACATTATCGCTGATTCTAGAAACTTCTTTTCATCTTCCGGACTGAAAGATTCAGAGTCACCAAAATGTACGTCATATTCGGATAAGCGATTAATAATTGATTGTCTAGTTTCAGAATCAAAACTCAGGTTAATGTAGACTTTGTCAGGAGTTCTCATAAAATTAATTACTGCAGAATTCCAACAGTGTGGTTTTCAATCCAATCCCAGTCCAATTCAACTCCTAGGCCAGGTCCCTCCGGTAAGCAGAGATTTCCTTGATCATCGGTTCCTAATGGGTTCCCTTTGAGCCCAAAATTGTACATTTCATGATGTGTTTCCATGAATTCGCTGTTCGAGACAGAACATGCAACTTGTAAGTTGGCCACATCCAACAGCGGGGATGAAGCGGTATGAACCTCTAGATTGTAACCAAATCCTTCGCATGCTGAAAACATTTTCTTCAAACCAGTAACTCCACCTGTATTCATTACATCTCCGCGATAAATGTCAATTGCGTCCGAAGTTAAATAGTTGAACTTTTCAGCGAACCCACCAGTTTCAGTTGCAAGAATTGGCACACGCAGCTCTGTAGATAGGCGCTTTAAAATCCCAATTTGACGGTCATATACGGGCTCTTCAAACCAATGAAAATCTAACTCTTCTAAGGCGTGCCCAACTTTCAACGCATCAGTAAATGAATAGAAGCTTGAAGCATCCAGCATTAATGGGAATCCAAACCCTACTGCTTCTCTAGCAGCAGTGAGCTTAGGAATATCAATTTTCGGTCCACCAAACATATTAAACTTAAGACCTGCAAACTTCGAATTTCTATACTTGGATGCTTCTTCAAAAACCGCATCTGGCGAGTCAAGAAAATACGAAGCTGTTTTATAACTAGGAATTTTACTTCGACAACGACCCAGCAGGTCTGCTATCGGGAGGTTAGAAAACTTGCCACGCAGATCCCAAATTGCCACATCCACGATACCAAGCAAGGTATCGGTATGAGCATAAAGGTGTCGGTTCTTGCGACGAATCTCCTGCCAGATACTCTCCGATTGCAAGGGATCTTTCCCAATTAAAAATTGGCTAAAAAGATCATAGATCGCGTATGAGTTGGTTCGGCCCTCACCATTTGCTCCCATGCCCATACTAAATCCAGTGTGACCCGTATCTGTCTCTAGTACTAGTAGCGGGTACTCCCAAATTGTTGGCTCATCTTTAGGAATAGGATGGCCGAAGTACCAAGGAGCTGCATCTATCTCCAAACGGTGCACTGCAACATTTGTTATTTTCATTTCCTGCTCCTCTTGCCCCAACCAAACACGCGCCCGCCAAGAAGTAACCTCTTGACGAACCTGTACTGTTCAAATAGTATCATGTATGCAACACACAACAACTACGTAAGAGGGGATTCTGGTGCATCATGAAAATGGCCAAAAATGCAGAAAAGATCAATATCTATGAGAGTAAAGAGAGATTTGAGGCTCACACGTGTGTTGCTCAACTCCAAAATGGCGAGGTAATCGTAACTTTCTGTGAGACCAGAGCCAAGGAGCACGAAGATTACGACTCAGTTTATCTAGTCCGTTCAACTGATAATGGAAAAACTTTCAATCCAGCTACAAGAACTACAGTTTGGAAACAGCCGGAGCACTTTGGTTCTGATATTCCCCTTATCACGCAACTAAAAGATGGAACTATTTTGATGAATCACTTAGTAAATAGTTTTCATGGCCGCAAAGGAATTCTCACCGATTTTGGTTCTCAGTCAGAAGAGCTACTGCGCGCAAAAGGCACAGAAGGAACATGGATAAGCAGGTCTACTGACAATGGCAATACTTGGGATGCTGGATATAAGGTAAATGCAGAACCAATGCGTTGGGTTATGCCTGCGGACAGCATCTTGGAGTTACCAAATGGAACGTTACTAATGGCAGTTCTTGGTCAACTACACACACGCAGAGAACGAAAAGATCAAGAGCCAATACGTTCTGTACTTTTGCGATCAGATAACAAGGGACTTGATTGGGAACACTGGTCAACAATCGCATTTGACCCAGCTGAAATTATCTCTTTCGATGAGCCAGCATTAGGGCGAAATAAGGATGGCGTATTAGTTTGTATGATGAGAACAGAGCACTTACCGCGTGGTCGCCATCAAAATATGTGGGTAGCTTATTCATACAACGACGGTGAATCTTGGACTCGACCTGAAGCAACTAACATCTGGGGATATCCTGCAGATTTAACTCTACTGGCTGATGGTCGCATGTTAGCTACATATGGTTATCGCAAAGAACCTTACGGTTTACGTGGGGTTATTAGTGAAGATGGATTAAGTTGGGACATCGCAAATGAATTTGTGATTAAGACTGGTGGATGCCCACCACAATCATCAACCGTTGATTGGTACCACACCGGCTATCCTCATACAATTCAATTAAATGATGGAACAATGCTGACTGTGGATCACCAATTCACTGATAATGCACCATACATGCAGTATGTGGCTGGAGTTCGCTGGGAGTTATAGTTAAATCAAAGGCCTAGGAAGCGGTAATTACTACACTTCCTAGGCCTTTGATTTCCACTCTATATGTATTCCCCGCAAGCATAAGAATCTCTTGAGTTGCTGAACCACTAAAAATTATTGAATCTGCAGGTAAACAAAGGCCCATAGATGCTAACTCTGCAGAAAGAGCAACCACGGACATCCAAGGATTTTCTCGGATTGAAGTAAGTGGAGCTTTCTCAGCCACATCATTATTTATGAAAACATGAGCCTCTAACCCCTCCAAAATATCCAAAGTGGCAGGGAGCCATTGGCCATGAGCAAATGCCGCAGCAGAGGCATTATCTGCTACCGAATCATTGAAACTTGCTGCAGCATTACCAAACCTAGAATCGTAAATCTCCATGCCAGCTGAAACATGGCTGACATAATTCAAAACTTCATCGAGTTCAATCGGAGACTGAATTTCTTTTTTTAACTTAAATACAACTTCAGCTTCAGCATACGGAAACATATACTTTGAAACGTCCAGGTTGCCTGAGCATTCCATGGCATTAGTAAGGTATCCAAAAGTAGCTCCGTATTTCACTCCAACTAACTCTTCGCCGGCCTCTAGTCGAAAGTTAAGTTCATTTTCACGGATTTCCCGAGCACGAACCGTTGTAGTTCCAAACAGATTGCAAGGCTTAACTAATTCGCGAGCATTCCGTAGTTGCTGGGCAACGATCTTCACATACTCCCCATGAGATGAATCACACCATGGCTTATCTTTTGAGAGCCCACAGCCACATAGCTTGGGATTAGTAAGGGTATCGATTACCTTGCCATCAACATCAACAACTTCGACTTCACCGTTGATCTTGATAGATCCGCTCTTGGGATTAACAAAAATCGTTGGTTTGTCCATGGATTAGTCGAGGTAGTCGCGCAAGACCTGGCTGCGTGATGGGTGACGTAGCTTTGACATTGTCTTGGATTCAATCTGGCGAATACGCTCACGTGTAACGCCGTAAACCTTTCCAATTTCATCCAAAGTCTTTGGTTGACCATCAGTTAAACCAAATCGCATTGCAACCACACCAGCTTCACGCTCTGAGAGCGTATCTAGAACTGAGTGCAACTGCTCTTGTAGCAATGTAAATGAAACCGCATCGGCTGGAACAACAGCCTCAGAGTCTTCAATCAAATCACCGAACTCGCTATCGCCTTCTTCACCAAGCGGTGTGTGAAGTGAAATAGGTTCACGGCCATACTTTTGAACTTCGACAACCTTTTCAGGTGTCATATCAAGCTCTTTTGCTAACTCTTCTGGGGTCGGT
>Ga0209550_10007041_pt1 | contig 10433 bp, 6 predicted proteins | sample LauGreSuBDMM15SN_2_FD_187567 | JGI IMG/M metagenome (GOLD analysis project Ga0209550, IMG submission 187567) | Freshwater lake microbial communities from Lake Michigan, USA - Su13.BD.MM15.SN (SPAdes) (version 5) | ecosystem: Environmental > Aquatic > Freshwater > Lake | place: Lake Michigan, USA... | reverse complement strand
CCATTTTGTCGATCTCCAGCCCGTGCCCCTCGGGCACGGCGGGATGGTTCGTCGAACTCGTCGAGGTGAATCCGAAACGTAAAATCGTCCACTCGCCGGCCGGGAGCGTGGCGCGCAACGTGCCGGTGGCGGCATCGAAGTCGGCCGTGAGGTCGAGCACCTGCGCGCGGGAGATGCAGCCGGTGGCATCCGGGTCGGGCGGCGCAGCGGTGAGCGTCTTCTCCTTGAGCTTGGTCTTGAATTCCCAGTCAGGCGTGCGGCGGGTGGATGCGACCGGAACCGCCAGCACGACGATATCGCGGAAAAAATTCTCCATCTTCGACGTGGGCGGGGTGCGGAATTTCAGCGACTCTATTTTCGGCCGCGGCACGGCGAGGGTGAGCGCGCCGCCACCGGTCGCCGGGGTTTCGCTCCACACGAGTTTCTTCATCGAGCGCTCGGGCGTGACCCACGGGCCGCCGCTGGCGGACCAGCCGGGCGTGTTCATGAGGTGAAACTCCAAGCCGAGTTTGTCCGCCGTGGCGATCGCGTGCTGCACGTGCTCATGCCATTGGTCGGTGCCGTAGCGGACGGGACCGGGCGGCATGTAGATGCTCGCGTCGAACATCTGCACGCCCGCGATCCCGACGCGCTTCATATCCGCAAGATCGGCCTCGATGCCGTGCTTGGTCACGTTGCCGTTGATCCAATGCCACCAAACGAGCGGGCGGGCGTTCGGAGGTGGTGCGGCGAAACCGGCGTCGAGAGCATCGGCACCGGTCGCGCGCGCGACCAGCAAAAGCATGAATAACGCGAGGGCCGGGCGATGGGGCGGGCGCATGGGCGGTGATGTTTACGGTGTGGGACGCGGCAGAAAACTACGGCGCCGGGGCCCTGCGTCGCGGACGATCTCCGGGCGCAGGAGCGGAATTACCTTCGGTGGCCCCCAGACTGGCGGGAATTAGGAATTTTCTCATCGAAAGGGGCGAGTAGAGGTGGGGTTGATGGCGGCTGAAGAGGGTTACACTCGTCCACCGGATGGGGACGTTTGGAAGGGTTAGCCGGCACCAACAGGGAGTCTACCGGCGTTTCTTTGAAACCCTTCAATTCCGAGGATTGCGTTCGACGTGAGGGGCGATTGGCCTGAGCCATCGTTTCTGCCCTGCCGTGATCACCCTGCAACAAATCGCCCGCGCCGCCGACTGCAGTCTCGCCACGGTTTCCTACGCGCTGCGGGACGATACCCGCATCCGGCCGGAGACGCGGTTGCTGGTGCAGAAAGTCGCCGCGCGGCTGGGCTACCGGCCAAATCCCCGTTTCTCGGCCTTGATGTCGCACATCCGCAATTCGCGGCCGGTCGCGGCGGGAGAACGCATCGCCTTTGTCTGGGTGCACACGTCGCGGGCCGAGGCGGCGAAGGACCTGTTTCTGCAACGCGTGTTTTTGGGAGCGAAGGCGCGGGCGGAGGCGTTGGGTTATGGGCTGGAGCAATTCTGGACGGCGGAACGCGGCATGACCGATCGGCGCCTGTCGCAGGTGATAAAGTCGCGGGGAATCGTGGGCGTGCTGTTGTCGCCGGTGATCCATGAAGCCGAGGTGACGCTGGATTTGGAGTGGAACTGTTTCTCGCCTGCCGTGATCGGCAGCGCCCGCTGGAGTCCCGAGCTCCACCACGCCGGACACCACCACTATCTCGCGATGCGCATGACGCTCGAAAAGCTCGCCGCCGCGGGTTGCCGCCGCCCGCTGGCGATCATTGAAGCTGGGGTCAACGAGCGGGCTCGGAGAGCGTGGGAGGCAGCGTTTGCGGTGTTTCACCCGAGTCGCGCCGCGGCGGCGGAGTTGTTGTGGATCGGCCTGCCCGAAAACCGTCGCGCCGTGGCCCGCCTGATCAAAGAAATCCGGCCGGATGCGATCGTGGTGAGCGATCGCGCCACCTTCGAACAGTTTCGGGCGATGGACGTCGGTGAATCGGTGGAGGTTCCGGTTTTCAATTTGCACTGGTTGCCGTCGTCGCCGGAGCTCGGCGGGGTCGACCAATCCTACGACATGGTGGCCGCCAACGCCGTGGATTTGGTCGTGAGTCAGCTCAACAGTAACGAGACCGGCGCGCCGGCGTGGCCGCGGATGTTGCTGTTTCCCGGGCGGTGGGTGGAGCCGGTGCTGCGGCGCGCCGATGCGCCGAAAGCGCCCGTCGCCGCGAAGGCCGTGAACTCAGGCCCGATCCCGCGCCCGCGGAAATCGCGGCCCGTCAAAAGAGATCAGGGCGCGAGCGTTGCCGGACGTAGGCCGTAAGCCTGCTCCCACCACGCGAGGCGTTCGGCGTCGGTGGGCTCGGCTTGGCGGAGGCGGGCTAGCCACGTGCGTTGGTAGTCGGCGCGTTTGGCCTTCTGGATCTCGGCTTTGGTCGGCTCGGTGGCGGGATCGGGGAGGGCACCGCGGTCGCCGGTGGAAATTATCCAATCGTCGAGAGCGCGGCGAAGCGTGGCGACGGTCGCATGATGGGCGGGCGCGGTGGCGACGTCGTGTAGGCCGGCGGGGTCGCGGGCGAGATCGTAGAACTCGATGGCGGCGCGGGTGGGCTGACACCAAAGGTCCTGAAGGGCGTCGAGTTTACCGGCGGGGTGGAGAACGCGGAGGAGCGGCAGGCCGGGGTAGATGGCTTCTTTATAGCCGGACCAATTGAGATGGGAAATCTCGGGGAAGAAATTCCGGACGAGCAGGTGGTCGGGCGTGATCACGGCGCGAATGCGGTCGTAGGCGTCGCCGCAGCGGTCGCGGGCGGCGAAGATCTGCAGCCGCTCGGGAAAATTTGCCTCAAGGAGCGGACGGCCATCCATCCACGACGGCACGGTCAGTCCGGCGCGGGCGAGCGCCGTGGGGGCGAGATCGATCAGGCTGACGAGGCGGGATTCCACGCTGCCCGGCGTAAGGCCCGGGCCGCGGACGAGGAGTGGGACCTGCAGCCCCTCGACGGTGAGCCACTGTTTGCCCCAAGGCATGGGGCGACCGTGGTCAGCGAAGAAAAACACCAAGGTGTTCTCAAGCACCCCGGCGATTTCGAGCTGGGCGAGGATGGCGCCGACGCGTTGGTCAACGGTTTCGACGCTGCGTTGGTAGGCATACCAATCGCGGCGCAGCAGCGGGTGCTCGGGGTAATTGGGCGGGAGTTTTAGGGCGGCGAGCGCGGCGGCGTCATAGGTAGCCGGGATGGGGAACGGACGATGCGGCTCGGTGATTTGGAACTGGGCGAAAAAAGGCTGGCCGGGGCGGCGTTGACGCCAGTCGTTGCCGTCAAACATGCGGGCGGGATCGTGGGCGAAATTGTAATGGGTCTTGGCTTTGGTGATGAGCCGGCCGTTGCGCATGGCGCCGGGTGCGGCGGCGTTGGTGACGAACCAGCCGGCCTCGCGGAGCAACTCGGGGAGATGGCGATAGGGCGGGGGCAGCGGTTGCGGACGCTCGACGTCGTGGGCGTGAAGGCCGGTGATGATCTGGGAGGTGCCGAGAATAAACGCGGAGCGCGACGAGCTGCAGACCGGGGCGGTCGCATAAGCGCGGGTGTAGCGTCGCCCCTCGGCGGCGAGCCGGTCGAGGTGCGGGGTTTTGACGTCGCGCACGCCGTAGGCCGCGGTATCGGGAGACATGTCGTCGGCGATGATCCAGACGATGTTGGGCGGCGGCGCGGCGGCGACGGCGGCGAGAGACGCACCGAAGCAGAGCGCAACGATCCAGCGGTGAAGCGGCGCGATGGTGTTCATGGGGCGAGCGACGGCAGCGAGGCTGGAGCCGACGGGGCGGACTCGCCGTGAGCGTTAAGCGCGGTGGCGGTGAAGCGGGCGGTGTCGGAGTAGAGGAGGGTATAGCGGCCGCTGGGTGTGCCGAGCGCGAGGGCGGGGGAGGACGGGGAAGAGAGGGCGGAGATTTCGTGGAACTGCCAGCCGGCGGGAGATTTTTTCCAGACGAGGCGAGCGGCGGAATCGGTGAGAGCGATTTCGGCGAGCGGCGCGGCGAGTTGGGCTAAGGCGGAGCACGAGACGAGCAGCCAGATCGAGGGGGCGATGGCCCGAGGGCGGGCGGCGAATCTACCAGCGCGGCGGGGCGGGTGGGCGCCAGCGAACTCGTGACCTGTGGGGATGCGGTTCATGACGTAAACTCGGGGGCGGCGTGGCCCCGGATTTTGAAAGGGGACGGGTCGGAGACCCGCCCCCTTTTGGCATTAAAACTGCAGGCGGGTCGTGAGCGTAAACTCGCGAGGCGCGCCGAAGACGCGGTTGCCGGTGATGTAGTCGCGCTCGAGCAAATTGGTGACGCCGAGTTGGAAGCTCAGGGGACGCGTGCGGAGCTTCGTGGCGTAGCCGAGCTGCAGATCGGCTACGGTGTAGCCGGGGAATTGCAGCCCCCAGTTGGCGTCGCTGTTGGCGGGGGACTGGCCGGATTGATAACGCACGCCGAGGCCGACACTGGCACCGCGAAGGGAGCCGCGCGTGAAGCGGTAGTGCTGGAAGACGCGCACGATGTCGTTGGGGCTGTTGTCGAGCTGGCGGCCGTTGAGGATGAGGTAGGTGCGTTGCGTGGCGGGATCGAGCGTGGCGGGGCGCGTGACGGTGAGTTTGTTCACGTAGAGATGGCTCGCGGCGAAAACGACGGAGTAGTGGGGAAGAGGGGTCCACACGAGGTCCATCTCGACGCCTTCGGTGATATTGCCCTCGATGGGGCGGCTCCAGCTGACCTGGAGACGGCGGCCGGGATTGGTCGTCGCGGGATTGGTGTCCACCTCGGTGCCGACGTTGCGCGGGTCGGCTGCGTTGCGCTCGTTGTCGGTGACGATAAAGTTGCCGTTCTCGAGTTGGAACCAGCCGACGCTGCCGGTCAGCTTGCGGTTGAAGAGGTCGAACTTGAGGCCGGCTTCCCGGCCGCGGCCGATGGCGTTAGGCACGGGGTTGGCGGCCTGTTCGGCAGGCGAGACGATATTGAGGGGGGGCAACGGGACGCCGAACGTGACGCGGCCGACGAGCGAGCCGGTGCGGACGGTTTCGCCCTGATTGCGACTGGCGTAGGCGTTAAGGCCGGGGACGATGCGGACGATGGCGCCGACGGTATGGTTGTCGGTGCTGGGGTTGCCGTTGGACGTGCCGGTGAGCGCCGCAAAGTTGCGGTCCATCGTGGAGGCGATGGAGTGGAGCCAGGAGCGGCGGAAGCCGCCGGTGAGGATCACGCGTTTGTCGAAGAGGCCGAGGCTCAGCGCCGTGTATCCGGCGCGGGCGTTGGTCTTGGTCTGCGTGTAAGCCGAGGTGCCGAGGGGGTTCACCTCGCTGGGCCAGCGGGTGAAGGCGCGGTTGTCGGGGAACGCGTGCACGCGGGGGTCGAAGAAATTGGCGATGTTGGCGCCGGTAAGGATCGCGGGTGAGCCGAAGACGTTGGGCGAGCCGGGAACGGGGGCGAGGCCGCTGTAGTCGAAGATCGCGGTCTCGTTGTAGTTCTTGTTGTCGCCGTATTGACCGCCGGCGAGGAGGGTGGCGTCGAGAATCCAGACCTTGTGTTTGAGGACGGCCTCGAGTTTGGCGTCACGGGTGTCCTCGTGGAAACGGCGGCCCTGGTAGCCCGAGGTGAGATTGTAGCTGCCGGCGGGCATGAGGCGCTGGCTGAAGGAGAAATAGTTGTGCTCGACGTAGGACTTCACGCTGCGGCCGATGAAGCGCATCTGGAGCCAATCGGTGGCGGCGAAGAGGGTCTCGTTTTCGAGGAGATCGGTGCGCTCTTCGAAGCCGGCATTAGGCCCGTAGGAGTTGCCGGAACGGCCGCCGGGGAAGTTGCCGTTGATGACGCCGAGATTTTCGCCGAGGGTGGTCCAGCGGCCGGTGGCGTCGAAGACATCTTGGCGCCAGTTGCCGAAGGCTTGGCCGATGCGGGCACGGTATTCATCCACGGTGTAGGGGCGGGCGAGGGCGGTGGTGCGGCCGAGATTGAGGAGGATGGCGCGGGGCGAATCGAAGTCGGCCTGATAATTTCCGGTGTCGCTGACGTTTTGGGAGACCAGATTCCCCGTCGAGATCCGGTGCGAAAGGTCAAAACGGGAGCTGAACTTTGCGTTGGGTCGCCAGAGAATCTGGGGGCTCACGAAGCGGGTGCGGGAATCCGAGAAATCGCGCCAGGTGTTGGCGTCCTCGTAGGACGCGATCACGCGGTAGGCGAAAATTTTGGCGGCGTCGATCGGGCCGGTGAGATCGATCGAGCTGCCAAAGGTTTCGTGGGACCCGGCGGTGAAAACGACTTCGCGGCGCGGGGAGAATTGCGGTTGCTTGGTCACGACGTTGACCTCGCCGCCCAAAGTGGCGCCTCCGACGAAAACGGCGAGCGGCCCCTTGGCAACTTCGACCCGGTCCACGTTTTCGGTGTCGAAGCCGTGGCTGAGGCGGAGGCCGTTGCGGAAGGTGCCGTTGACGGGTTGGCCGCGGAAACGGTTGAGGTTGCCCTGGCTCGCACCGGCACCGGGCGAGTAGTTGCCGTTGCTCGCGTGGGGATCGGTGGAGACGGAGCTGATGTAAGAGACGGCACCGATGAAGCCGGTGAGGCCGGCGTCGCGCATGAACTCTTCGGTGACAACGGTGATGGGCAGCGGCGTATCGATGAGCGCCTGAGCGATACCGGTGGTGGCGACGGAATTCTGCACGCGGTAGCCGGAATCCTTCACGCTTGTGACCTCAAAGGCGGAGAGCACGAGGGTTTCGCTCGGCGGAGCGGATGGCGCGGGGGCAATCTGAGCGTTGGCGGCGAGCGGCGCGAGGAGCGCGGTCGCGATGAGGAGATGACGGGGGACGGATTGCATGGAACGAATGACGAACGCAGGGTTATGGTTGTCGGTCACACCGAGTGGATGTGGCCGAGGAAGGGGCGGTAGGGAGAAAGACAATTTGGGAGTGGGCCGCAAGGGCTGCGTTGGTGAAATCGTTCACCTGTGAAAGCCGATTCGGACGCATGCGAAGTGCGGCTGGCGCGCTCTGGTCTATTTCCTGCCGCGAGCCGATGTGGGCCTTATTCGGAACGATGCAATTGAACCGCGAATGAACGCCCATGGTCGCGAATTGAATCCGTGACTACTGCACCGAACTTAAGAACTCACCAAAGCGTGAACCAGAATCTAAGTGGAACATTCCGTCTGCCTTCTTCTGGAATTTGCGTTCATTCGCGGTTCTCCCACTGCATCGTTCCGGCTTAGGGCCGGGGCGGGCTCCATCGCAAACTCTTGCGGACGGAAGACGCTGAGCGCCGAACGCTTCGCCCATCGCAGCCCGCCGCGATCATGCCTTCGGCGCGCTCGGGCTAACGTGGCTTAGTGCCGACGGGCTCGCCGACGACGAGAAAGCCGCTGAGGTAAAGTCCGTGCGCGGCGTAGGGCTTCGGGTCGGTGATGGGCTTGCCGGCTTTGGCCATGATCGCGGCCTTGTCGATCTTCGTGGCGAGCAGTTCGAGGGTCACGCGGTGCTCGGTATCGGCGAGCGGTTTTGAGAAAAACCACCGGGCGAGGACGAAGCGGCCGGGCGTTGAATAACGGTCGAAGAGCGTACCCGTCTCCGGGGGCAGATCGTCGATCGTCACGCGGAACTGACCGTTCTCAGGGCCTTTCAAACCGACGATGCCCAGCGCGGTTCCTTTGAAGCGAAACGTGATCTTCGCGCCCGGCTCCATCGCGACCCACGTCGGCGGCACCAGGTTCTGTCCGCTCTGAGTGGTGACGTGCACATCATGCGGCGGGACCGGTTGCCATGGGCGGTCGTGGTCCGTCTCGGCGACGCTGACGATCCGCGCGCGTTGCCAATTTTCGGCCGAGAGCGGCGTCGCCAGCGCGTGCGGGCCAGCGGAGCCCGCGCGGAGGAATTGCGGTAACGCGAGCGCCAGACGGGCGGCGTAAACACGGTGGCCGGCGTCGGTCGGATGGGTTTTGTCGCGGGTGAAAATCAACCGACCCTGCGCATCGCGGCCCTCGGCATCGGCTTTCACGCTTTCAGGTGCGGTCATGACGAGCGTCTCGGCGGCGATGCGCCGCGCTATCTCGACGCCGAAATTGAAACTCGGAATGGCGTAATGCGCGGCGACGTTTTCCATCGAACGCGCCGTGCTTTGGGTGCGGCCGGCGAGCAGGTCGGTTAACATTCCATCCGAGACGGTGTAGACGAAACAGATGTCGGTGTGCGGATTCGCCGCCCACGTCTGGCGGACGATGCCTTCCATGCGCGCTTCGACGCGGGGTGAACCGGAGCCGTCGTTGACGGCGAATTCCACGAAGAGCAGATCGGGCCGGTGACGCAGGACATCGCGTTGCAGCCGCGGGACGCCGTAGTCGGAGCCGGTGCCGGACACGGCGGCGTTGATCTCGGTGAATTTTACCTTCGGGTAGGCGCGTTGAAATGTCGTCAACGTCATCGGCCGCCAGCCCGCCGCGGCGGTGATGCTTCCGCCGAGAAACGCCACGCGCACCTCTTCACCGCGCGCGATCTTGGCGGCGACATTCGGCAAGCCGCCGCGCACGTGAAATTCCGTTAGCTCGGCGCTGCGGGCGAGCGCGAGCGGAAAAATCACGCCAAAGAGCAGACAGCGAAAGAACTGCAGCATTGTCATGGTGAGAGTTGGGCGCGGTGCGCGAGGTAGCCGAAGCCGTAAGACGCCTCGACGGCGGTAGCGGTGCTGCGCGGTGCGCGGAGGCGACCACTGAACGTGCGGGCGTTGGGCGAGTCGAGGTTGCCGATCTGAGGATTAAGGAGAAGGGCGGATTCTTCGGGGTGGGACAAGGGAGCGGAACCACACCGAGGTTAAGCGTTGCGTGGCAAATACCGCTTTAGTGAATTCGTTCACCGTGTCGAACCCCCCCGCTGAAGTCATCACCCTCAAGGACGTCGCGGCGCGTGCCGGGCTTTCGCTGGCGACGGTTTCCTATGCGCTCCGCCAGCATCCCAAGATTCCGGTGGAGACGCGGGAACTCGTGGCGGCGGCGGCACGCGAGCTCGGTTACCGGCCGAATCCGCGGGTCGCCAGTCTCATGGCGCACATCCGCGGGTCGCAGTCGCGTTCCCACCAGGAGCGGCTGGCCTTCGTGTGGGTGCACACCAGCCGGGCGGAGGCGCGACAGAATCCGTTTTTGAAACTGGTCTTCGCGGGCGCGCGGGAGCGGGCGAGACAGATGGGTTTTGTGTTGGAGGAGTTTTGGACGAGCGACGCGGGGATGACGGATCAGCGCCTCGAGCAAATTCTCCGGGCGCGTGGGATCGTGGGTGTGGTGCTGTCCCCGGTCACCACGGCGGAGTCGGCGGTGACCCTGGGCTGGGACTGGCGGCAGTTTGCCCCGGCGGTGATCGGCAATATTACCTGGATGCCGGAGCTGCACCATGCGGGACATCATCACTTTCTCGCGATGCGCTTAGCGTTGTTGGAACTCGCGAAACTCGGCTGCAAGCGGCCGGTCGCGCTGATCGAGGCGACGGTGCACGAGCGGAACAAGCACGCCTATGTGGCCGGTTTTTTGGCCCATCATCCGCAGGCGGCGTCGGCGCGCGGCCTGGTGCGGGTGGCAAGCCGCGGCGACGCCACCGACCTCGGGCCCTGGCTGCAAGCGGCGCGGCCGGATGCGTTAATCGTCAGCCACACTGATCTGCTGGATTTGCCCGGGATCAGCGAAGTGGTGAAGAAACTGCGCCTGCCGCGGGTGACGCTTTATTGGAGCAAAGAAACCCCGCGCGGGATCGGTGGGATCGACCAGTGTCAGGATCGCGTGGCCGGGCACGCGGTCGATCTGGTGGCGGCGCAGCTCAACGCGAATGAAACGGGCGCGCCGGACTTGCCGCGCATCATGTTGTTTCCCGGGCGCTGGGTCGTGCCCGGTGCGCGGGGCGGCAAGGGCGCGGCGGCGCGAACGGCAAAAGGGCATTAAACGGCCGCGTTCCCATCCCGGAGCGGGTTGATATCCGCCGCGATGGGGTGAGCTTCTCCAGATTCGCTCGGCTCGCCTCGCATGCCCCTCATTTCACGTTGGTTTTTTCGATTCTCCCCGTTGCTTGGCGTCCGACTTCTGCTCCGGAATCTGCAGGTCCAACTGGCCCCGGCCTGCGCACGTCAGGTGCTGATTACGGTGGTGCATGGGGCGGAGGCGGGGACGAGGCTGGCGGGGTCGGGGGCGGCGTGAAGGGCGGGAGAAAGAGTGAGAGAAAGAGAAAGAGAAAGAAGAAGGAGGGTTTTCATGGGAAGGGGGCGAACAGGCAGAGGGCGGGTCGGAGATCCTGCCCTACTTCACGTGGATCGGTCGTAGACCTCGGGGGTGACGATGGCTTCGAGCGGGAGGCCTTGGGTGAAGGCGCGGAGGTTGCGCAGGGCTTGGGCGGTGGCGTCGGGGTAGCGGTCGAGCGTGGGGCCGGCGAAATGCGGGGTGAGGAAGACGTTGGGCAGGCCGCGCAGCGCGTGAT
>Ga0209550_10007039_pt1 | contig 10434 bp, 7 predicted proteins | sample LauGreSuBDMM15SN_2_FD_187567 | JGI IMG/M metagenome (GOLD analysis project Ga0209550, IMG submission 187567) | Freshwater lake microbial communities from Lake Michigan, USA - Su13.BD.MM15.SN (SPAdes) (version 5) | ecosystem: Environmental > Aquatic > Freshwater > Lake | place: Lake Michigan, USA... | reverse complement strand
CGACGATACAACGGCGACAGATATCACCTTCACCGTGCCGACCGCGGATTTTGATCGCGCGAAAACGATCCTTGAAGGTATCCACGACCAGATCGGCTATGCCTCCCTGCAAGGGGCGACAGATGTGGTGAAAGTTTCAGCAATTGGCGTCGGAATGCGCAGCCATGCAGGTGTTGCGGCGAAGGCTTTCAAAGCGCTCGCCGACAAGGGAATCAATATCCGTGCAATCACGACCTCGGAAATAAAGTTCTCCGTCCTGATTGATCAGGCCTATACCGAGCTTGCCGTACGGACATTGCATTCCCTTTACGGGTTGGACAAACCCTGACAGGCCTGTCAAAGACGGATTGGTTCAGTCTTTGCATTGCGTCCTCGGTCCCGATCATTTATCAGGCGAGGGTGAGAGCGATCTCGATAGATAACTGTCATTAATGGCCAAGCTTTAAATTGGCAGCGTGAGGAAACAGCCCATGCGATCCGCGCTCGGCGGTCCTAGACTCTTGTTGCGTCGGCTCCGCGAAGTGATGGCGGAACCGGTCAATGCGCAGGCGCGCCTCGACAAGATTGTGACTGTCATTGCCTCCAATATGGTTGCGGAAGTCTGCTCCTTCTACGTGATGCGGGCGGATAACACGCTTGAGCTGTTTGCGACCGAAGGCCTCAAGCGCGAAGCCGTGCATCTAACAACGATGAAAGCGGGTGAAGGCCTTGTGGGTTTGATCGCCCAGCAAGCCGAACCCCTGAACCTGCCAAACGCCCAATCCCATCCGTCCTTCTCGTACAAGCCCGAGACGGGCGAAGAAATCTATCAATCCTTCCTCGGCGTTCCTGTCTTGCGGGCCGGTAACACGCTCGGCGTCATGGTTGTCCAGAACCGCGCGCACCGGCTCTATTCCGAAGAAGAGGTCGAGGCGCTGCAAACCACCGCCATGGTGTTGGCGGAGATGATCGCCTCGGGTGAATTGCAAGCCCTCGCAAGGTCCGGTCTCGATATCGCCCTTCGTCGCCGGATGACGCTGACGGGAGAAGCCCTCGCGGACGGCGTTGGCCTCGGCCATGCCGTGATGCACGAACCGCGCGTCGTGATCTCGAACCTGATTGCCGATGATCCCGATCTTGAAAAACAACGTCTGGACGAGGCGATTGACGGTCTGCGATCCTCGATCGATCTTCTGGTCGATCATGGCGACGTCGCTCATACCGGTGAGCATCGGGAAGTGCTTGAAACATTCCGCATGTTTGCCAATGATCCCGGCTGGATGCGGCGTCTGCGGGAAGCAGTCCTCTCCGGCCTGACCGCCGAAGCTGCGGTCGAGCGCGTCCAGTCCGACAACCGCGCCCGGATGCTCCGCCAGACGGATCCCTATCTGAGGGATCGTCTGCATGATCTTGATGAGCTGGCCAATCGACTGCTGCATCGTCTTGTCGGTCGCGATATGGTCAGCGGGCAAATCCAGCTCCCCGAGAATGCCATCGTCGTTGCCCGCTCTATGGGCCCGGCCGCCCTGCTCGATTATGACCGTTCGAGATTGCGCGGTTTGATCCTCGAGGAAGGCGGCCCCACCAGTCACGTTGCCATTGTCGCGCGTGCACTCGGTATTCCTGCTGTCGGCATGGTTGAAAACATCACTGGCCTTGTCGAGGCAGGCGATGCGCTGATCGTTGACGGTGCAACAGGGCAGGTGCATGTCCGCCCGCAGCAGGATGTCGAAGACGCCTACAAGGAAAAGGCCCGCCTGCGCGCGCGTCGTCAGGAGCAATACCGCACGCTCAGGGATGTTCCCGCCATTTCAAAAGACGGTGTGCCGATTTCCCTCAACATGAATGCCGGATTGCTCATCGATCTGCCGCATATGAATGCCACCGGCGCGCACGGGATCGGCCTGTTCCGCACCGAACTCCAATTCATGATCGCGGAACGGATGCCGACGCCGACGGAACAGATCACGCTCTACAAAACCGTTCTCGAGGCTGTCGGCGACAAACAGGTCACCTTCCGCACGCTTGATATCGGCGGCGACAAAATCCTGCCCTATATGAGGGCGCGCGAAGAGGAAAACCCCGCCCTCGGCTGGCGTGCGATCCGGATCGGTCTTGATCGTCCGGGATTGCTCAGAGCGCAGTTGCGAGCGCTTCTAAAGGCAGCGGCAGGCCGTCATCTCAAAATCATGTTCCCGATGGTCGCAAGCGTCGACGAATTTGTCCGCGCGAAGGCACTGGTCCAGCGCGAGCAGGAACACCTTGTCCGCTACCATCACGCCGTGCCGGAAAGCGTCAAACTGGGTGTGATGGTGGAAGTGCCCTCGCTTTTGTTTGAAATTGACGAGATTGCCGCGGAAGCCGATTTTCTCTCCGTCGGCTCGAATGATCTGATGCAGTTTCTCTATGCTGCCGATCGTGAAAACCCCTTGATTTCCAATCGCTTTGATCCCCTCGGTCCCGCCTCTCTCAGGGCTTTGCGGTTGATTGCCGAAGCCGGGAAAAAAGCAGGCATTCCGGTTACGCTCTGCGGCGAACTCGGGGGCAAACCGCTCGAAGCGATGACGTTGATTGCCATCGGCTACCAGTCCCTGTCCATGTCGCCAGCCGCCATCGGCCCGGTCAAGGCGATGCTGCTCGATCTTGATATTCGTGCCGCCAGGGAGAAGATTTTGGATCTTCTCGACCATGCCGGTGGCATAGCTACCTTACGGCCTGCCATCGAAGCCTTTGCACGGGATCACGGCATCCCCATTTAGCGGGCATTCTCCGCCTGCCCGTCCTCCCGTTCTCCGCACCTCCGGTTCACATGAATATTCCAGAACAAAAACTCGATGCCATTCTCACGCGTCACGCCATCGCCTCGGACAGGCTGAATGCCGGGCCGGACGCGGAATCCTTTGTGGCACTCTCGCGGGAATTGTCCGAGCTGCAGCCCATCGTCGATGCCATCACCGCCCTCAAGGCCATTGATCGGGAAATCACGGATCTGGAGGCCTTGGCCAGCGACAGCAGCAATGATGCTGACATGCGGAACCTCGCCGAGGAGGAACGCCGCGAGTGCCTGATCCGGCAGGAAAGTTCTGCAAAAGAACTGCGGCTGTTGCTCCTGCCAAAAGACGCCGCCGATATGCGGGGGGCCATTCTCGAAGTGCGCGCCGGAACCGGCGGCGACGAGGCAGCGCTGTTTGCCGGTGATCTTTTCCGCATGTATCAGCGTTATGCCGAAGGGCGGCGTTGGACGATCGACATTCTCTCCGCCTCGGAGGGTACGATGGGCGGGTACAAGGAAATTATTGCCGAAATCAACGGCGCAGGTGTCTTCGGTCGCCTCAAATTTGAGAGTGGCGTGCATCGGGTCCAGCGCGTGCCGGATACGGAAACAAGCGGACGTATCCATACCTCGGCCGCGACCGTTGCGGTTCTGCCGATCCCCGAGCCGCTCGATGTCGTGATTGATGATCGCGACCTCGTGATCGAAACCATGCGGGCGGGCGGCGCTGGCGGCCAGCACGTCAACAAGACCGAAAGCGCGATCCGGATGACCCATGTTCCAACGGGTTTGGTTGTCATGATGCAGGATGAACGCTCGCAACATCGTAACCGCGCAAAAGCGATGGACGTTCTGAGAACCCGCATATTCGACCTCGAACGCCGCAAGCGATCCGATGCGGAGGCGGCCGAGCGCCGCGGACAGGTCGGATCGGGTGATCGTTCCGAACGGATTAGAACCTATAATTTCCCGCAAGGCCGCCTGACCGACCACAGAATCAATCTGACCCTCTACAAACTGCCGGAAATTGTCGCCGGCATCGCGCTTGATGAGGTCATTGACCCGTTGATCGCGGAACATCAGGCCGAATTGCTAGGTGCCGAGGAGATGCCATCATGACCCTTCAGCACGATATGACCCGGGTTCAGACCCTGAAATCCCTCGGCGAGACATTCCGCAGCGCCGGGATCGACACCGCACAGCGTGATGCGCGTCTCCTCTTGCTTAGCGCGGCGGGGATTTCCCATCTCGATCTGATCCAGTCTCCGCGCGAGACTTTGGGGCACGAAGTCGCAGAAAAACTCAGCGACCAGATTGCCCGCCGCCTCAAACGGGAGCCCGTGGCCCGCATTCTGGGCGAGTGGGAATTCTGGAGCCTCCCCTTCACGCTCAGCCCGGCCACCTTGGTTCCCCGCCCTGACAGCGAAACCGTGGTTGCAGCCGCCCTCATCGCCCTCAAGGAGCGGCGTCACGCCAGTGACGGCCTGCGGATTCTCGATCTTGGAACCGGTACAGGCTGCCTGCTGATCTCGTTGCTGCACGAATTGCCGGGTGCAACAGGCATCGGCGTTGATCTGCATGATGAGGCCGTTCAGACAGCCTGGCTGAACGCCAAACGCAACGCCGTTGATCAACGTGCCGAATTCATCGTCTCGAATTGGGGCGAGAAGCTGAATACCCGTTTCGATCTGATCATCTCGAACCCGCCCTATATTCCGGATCGTGTGATCAACGGGCTTGAGCCCGAAGTTCGGGAACACGACCCGCGCCTCGCGCTCTCGGGTGGAACGGACGGGCTGGATGCGTATCGTGCCATTGCCGACCATCTCCCCGATCTGCTTGCCCCGGGCGGCATTGTCGGGCTCGAAATCGGATCGGACCAGTCTGAAACGGTTTCAGGCCTCTACCGGCGCGCCGGATACGAAATCGAAGGGCCGTTTGCCGATTTTGGTGCGCGTCCGCGCGCGCTCATTCTCAGGAAAGACCAGGCCTAAATTTATCCACATGGGGGACCATTACGGGCTTTCCTTCTTTCGCAGGAAAGATTATAAGATTTCTTATTGGATTCAACGGTACCTCTGGATCATAAAATCCGGACTGATCGCAGGCTCCTACTCTCCGTGGACATTTTGGAGATTTTGATCCTCTCGGTATGGGTGCCGCTGACTGAATATCAGTCAGGCAGATGGTATGATCCAGCCTTTGACACGCAAACGGTATTGCTCAACTCCTTGTTGGCAATTCCGGTAACAACCGATTATTTCGAAGCGCACATGCAACACTCCTGATCAAGCCGGGAACTAAAGCTCAAGGCGCGATGAGCCCGGACAGGCCTTTAACCCAAAACAGAGCGGATACGGACAAGTGATGAACGAAGGACGTTCGATGAGACCCAATCATCAGAACAAGCGCATGCGTGGTCGCAATCGTGGCGGTAGTGGCGGCGGCGGTGGAAGTAGTGGCGGCGGACGCGGTCCCAATCCTCTGACGCGGAGTTACGAGTCGAATGGCCCCGATGTCAAAGTTCGTGGCACGGCTCAAAGTATTGCCGAGAAATATCTCCAGCTTGGCCGGGATGCGCAGGCAACAGGTGACTATGTCGCTGCGGAAAGCTTTTTCCAGCACGCGGAACATTATCTCCGCCTGATTGCAGCTGCACAGGAACAATATCAGCTGCAAAATCCGGGTTTTCGCGGATTCGATGCGCCTGAAGGCGAGTCGGATGACAATGATGAGGAAGGCGCGCCTTTCAGTCAGGGCCAACCGCAACCCGATGTCAGACCCGCATTTCGGGCTCAAACCGATCAGGAAGGCGCGGACGATATGCGCCAACCCTATGCGCCGCAGGATCAGCGCGAGTATAGCCCCCGTGACCAGCAAGGCCGGCAATTGCGCGATCAGCGCCCGTTCCCGCCGCGGGAACCTCGGGAGCAACGCGATCAGCGTTTTCAATCCCGCGACCAACGTGGTTTTCAACCGCGCGAACAACGCGATTACCAGCCAAGAGACGGGCAACAGAGAGACCAACAGCCGAGAGAGCAACAGCCAAGATTCGTGCAGCCGTCGGAAGCACCCGACCAGCAGCCGCGTGAATATCAGCCACGCGAACCGCGGCAGCCGCAAGAAACTGGCAGGCAAGAATCAGGTAGACAAGAGAGCCGGTATGATGGCCGACGCACTCGCGAGCCTAGGCCTGCCCCGGCTCCAATGCCGCTAGAGGCCGAGCAGCCTTCTTTGCCAACCTTCATCACCGCACCGGTTCGTGTGCCGGTTGTGAGCGAGCCTGAGAGTTCCGCAACACCGCGTCAGGAAGCGGTTTCAGTCACACCGGAAAGCACAACGCCAATCGGCGTAAAGCGCCGGGGTCGTCCGCCCAAAGCGCGCCCTGCCGAAGACACGCCATCTGAATGATGAATGCGTCAGGTGATCATTAAAGTTCAGGGAGGCCCCCAAGGCCTCCCTTTTTTGTGCCTTGGTCATCCGGCACTAACCGTAACCGTAACACTACCCCTTTTGCTCCTGCCCAAGCCTTCCTATCTATAGTGCATGGATCGCCTCCGGAGAGGGATCCGAATTCGGAGCAACATGATCGGGCCCTTCGCGGACGAACCATGTGCGGCCATTGGGAGAGTTAAATGGATTTTGAAAAATATACGGATCGGGCCAAAGGATTTATCCAGTCTGCCCAGACGCTAGCAACCCGCGAGGGGCACCCGCAACTTCTGCCGGAGCACATCCTGAAGGTTCTGTTGGATGATAGCGAGGGACTTGCTGCAGGGCTGATCACACGTTCAGGCGGCGATGCCAAAATGGCGCTGCGACTAACCGAAGAACTGCTCGGGAAGCAGGCCAAGGTGTCCGGCGGGGCCTCACAGCCTCAAGCCAGCCGCGACATTGTGAAGATTTTCGATACGGCAGAAAAAATAGCGACAAAAGCCGGTGATTCATACGTCACGGTCGAACGCATTCTGCTGGCACTTGCCACCGAGAAGGATCTCGACGCCGGCAAGGGCTTGGCAAAGTCAGGCCTGACGCCGCAGGCACTGAACACTGCCATCAATGATCTGCGCAAAGGCCGCACGGCCGACAATGCCAGTGCCGAAAACACCTATGAGGCGCTCAAGAAATATACACGCGACCTGACCCAAGCCGCGCGCGACGGTAAGCTCGATCCCGTCATCGGTCGCGACGAAGAAATCCGCCGCTCGATCCAGGTTCTGTCGCGCCGCACCAAGAATAATCCGGTTCTCATCGGCGAACCCGGTGTCGGCAAAACCGCGATTGCAGAAGGCTTGGCACTCCGCATCATCAATGGCGATGTCCCCGAAAGCCTGTCCGACAAGAAACTCCTGTCACTCGATATGGGCTCGCTGATTGCGGGCGCCAAATATCGCGGCGAATTCGAGGAACGTCTGAAAAGCGTACTGTCGGAGGTCACCGCGGCGGAGGGCGGCATCATCCTGTTCATTGACGAGATGCACACCCTTGTCGGCGCAGGCAAGGCGGACGGCGCGATGGACGCGTCAAATCTCCTGAAGCCCGCTCTGGCACGCGGCGAATTGCATTGCGTCGGTGCCACGACGCTCGACGAATACCGCAAGCATGTCGAGAAAGACGCAGCACTTGCCCGCCGCTTCCAGCCGATCTTTGTGTCGGAACCCTCCGTCGAGGATACTGTCTCGATTCTGCGCGGCCTCAAGGAAAAATACGAGATGCACCATGGCGTCCGGATTACGGACGGGGCCATTGTCGCGGCCGCCATGCTGTCGAACCGCTATATTACGGATCGTTTTCTGCCGGATAAAGCCATTGATCTGATCGATGAATCCTCCGCGCGTCTCAGAATGCAAGTTGATTCCAAGCCGGAGGAACTCGACGAACTTGATCGCCGGATTGTGCAGCTCCGGATCGAGCAGGAAGCACTCAAAAAAGAGACCGATCCAGGCTCAAAAGATCGCCTCGGCAAGATCGAGCAGGAAATGTCCGGCCTTGAAGAAAAATCCTCAGCCCTCACGCAGCGCTGGAAGTCCGAGAAAGAAAAACTCGGCGCGGCGCAAAAACTCAAAGAACAGTTGGAGCAGGCACGAACCGACCTCGCCAACGCCCAGCGGCGCGGGGAATACCAGAAAGCCGGCGAGTTGGCTTACGGGCTTATTCCCGACCTCGAAAAGCGCCTTGCCGCCAATGAAGGCGCGGATGCCTCGGGTGCCATGGTTGCCGAAGCCGTGACAGCAAACGACATTGCACAGGTCGTATCGCGCTGGACGGGCGTTCCCGTTGACAAAATGCTCGAAGGCGAGAAGGACAAGCTCCTGAAAATGGAAAGTGAACTCGCACGTCGTGTCGTCGGGCAGGAAGAGGCGGTGATTGCCGTCTCGACAGCGATCCGGCGCGCGCGGGCGGGTCTTCAGGATCCGAACCGCCCCATTGGCTCGTTCATGTTTCTCGGCCCGACCGGTGTCGGCAAGACGGAACTCACCAAGGCACTCGCAGCCTATCTGTTCGATGATGAAACCGCGCTGATCCGCGTCGACATGTCGGAATATATGGAGAAACACTCCGTTGCCCGACTGATTGGTGCCCCTCCCGGCTATGTCGGCTACGAGGAGGGCGGCGCGCTCACCGAGGCCGTGCGTCGCAGGCCCTATCAGGTGATCCTGTTCGACGAGATCGAGAAGGCGCACCCCGATGTCTTCAACGTCCTGCTGCAAATGCTGGATGACGGGCGTCTGACGGATGGTCAGGGCCGTACGGTCGATTTCCGCAATACGCTGATTGTGATGACCTCCAATCTCGGTTCCGACTTCCTCGTCAACCAGACCGAAGGGCAGGACACGGACGAGGTGCGCGAGGATGTGATGGGTGTCGTCCGCTCCCATTTCCGGCCGGAATTTCTCAACCGGATCGACGAGATCATCCTGTTCCACCGCCTCAAGCGGAACCAGATGGGTACCATCGTCGATATCCAGATGAAACGGCTCGACAAACTCCTGGCAGATCGCAAGATCGTCATCACGTTGGAGCCGGACGCGCGCGATTGGCTTGCCGCCAAGGGCTATGATCCCGCCTACGGGGCGCGTCCGCTCAAGCGCGTGATCCAGAAAAACGTGCAGGATCCGCTGGCCGAACTCATCCTCTCGGGTGCGGTCAAGGATGGCGATGCTGTGCCAATCCACGCCGGCCCGCTTGGCTTGATGATTGGCGAATTTGCGGGTGCCCGCGAAGCCGTGCCTAAAAACGTCAAGCTGAACTGACCATCCGCTGAACACTGCCGGAGCACCGCAACAGCTCCGGCAATTCAGGGCCCACGCTCGATCATCACGAGCGTGCGCGTCTCGTCGCCATCGCGTGTTTGAACAATGCGCCCGAGTGTCTTCATCTCGATCTCGGAATGATGAAACCGGTACCCGTCAGCACCAGCCTTGATCGAGTCCATTAGAATGGAGCGGATCGGACAGGCGCGGTCAATCATCTCGATTGAACGCTCAATCGTGTCAAAATCGATCATATGGATCCAGTTCACAAGCACGAGGCAATCAATCTGCCTGACATTATGCTGCTTGAGCGTCGCGATAATCCCGTCCGGTTCCTGAAAGTTCCCCGGCGCGAGCACACTCGTCCGCGGCAACAGCCATCGCGCCGCTTTCAACACGGCGGGGTCAAGGTCGAAGCCGAACGTCTTTGCGCTCGACACGCGCCCGATCAGATCACCGAGCCCCGTTCCGATTTCGACAACGCAGTCCGGCTTGCGCGCATTGATCATATCAACGACCTTGGCCTTATAAGGTCGGCTAAAATAGGTGCCGCTCACATGCCACGGATCGAACCGATAAATCAGCCGCAATGCGCGGTTTACGAGGCCCGATGCGCCCGCTTTGATCAGATTGGCGAGACCGATCTCGCGGGTCTTCTGACGAAGTCTGTAAAAATATGTGCCCATGCGGCACAGGTGAAATCAATAAATGTGACGCTTTGAAGGCGCGTCATTCAAAATTTATAGATCAAGCCCCTCGGCCGAGGGCCGCAACTCTTCGAGGCTCTCGCGCACGGAATCGTTTTGCGGGTAGATTTCGAGCGCCTGCTCAAACGCCTTGAACGCGCGTTTATCATCCCCCATCGACCGGTAAATCAGCCCCAAACCCGCAATTGCACCGTAATGGCGCGGCTCCAGACGGAGCACTTCGCCAATATCCGCAACCGAGCGCCGATAATCATCTGTCAGAAAGAAAACCGTTGCCCGCCGGTTCCACGCCTCGGCCCAGTCGGGCTGAAGCACGACGAGGCGGTCAAGAATCTCGATGGCGAGCGGAAACTCCTCCTCCGCAATCGCCTCGTCGGCCCGTTCCATCAAGAGATCGGCGGTATCACTTCCGGATTGCGACCATATACGCTGGATTTCACGCGCGATCCGGGCGGCTTCTGGCCGTGTTTTGGCTGTTTTAAGCGTTTCAAACAATGTATCGAGCTCAGGGCTGCGTTGTTCAACCCGTTCGACCGTCGCCGCTGCAAAAACGGTAAAGGGTGCTGTCATCGCGACCAGCACCGCCATTCCAATCAATAATCCGGCTAACCATTTGGTAAACATACAGCTTCCTACGCATCGTCTGGCGGTTTGGATCGTCACTCTATGATATGGCCCCGATAAAGGGGGCACGCAGTGCATCTGTCGACCTGTCGTCACC
>Ga0209550_10007037_pt1 | contig 10436 bp, 5 predicted proteins | sample LauGreSuBDMM15SN_2_FD_187567 | JGI IMG/M metagenome (GOLD analysis project Ga0209550, IMG submission 187567) | Freshwater lake microbial communities from Lake Michigan, USA - Su13.BD.MM15.SN (SPAdes) (version 5) | ecosystem: Environmental > Aquatic > Freshwater > Lake | place: Lake Michigan, USA... | reverse complement strand
CCATCGCTGCAGCGGGCCAGGGCCTCATTGGTGCGCTGGGCCCCATCAAGGGCCTTGAGCAACAGGCCAATCCGCTGGACCACGGACAGGGACTGGGGGTCCATGGGTTCAGCGGCGAAGTGTCGGCAAAGTAACAGCGCCACAGGGTTTCGTGCGCCAGCGAACCGACAGGCGGGCCCTGGTTGGCCCTGGTTGGCCCAGTTTGGGACCGGCTTAGGTGGGCCTGGTGGTGGAATCGGCAACCAAAGGGATGACAGATGCGACCCCCTGGCGCCACAATTCGCCTAACGCGTCCTTTTCATGACGTCCTCAAGCAGCAGTCGTCGCCACTGGGTGATCGGCGACGTCCATGGCTGCGCTGCCTCGCTGGAGGCCCTGCTTGACAAACTTCCGGCCTGTGATCGCCTCATCTTCTGCGGAGATGTGATCAATCGGGGTCCCCAAATCGGCGCCACCATGGACCGCGTCTGGGATCTGGTGGAGCAGGACCGGGCCGTGTGGCTCAAGGGCAACCACGAACAGGACCTGGTAGACGCCCTGCGCCAGGGCAGCTGGCGCTCCCAGCAGGGCCTGGCAGGCTGCGACACCTTCCGCCACCTGGGCGAGCGCCGTTGCCGCACCTGGCTGGAGCGGCTCGACAGCCTGCCCGTTGCCTATTGGGGCAACGGCTGGGTCGCCACCCATGCGGGCTTTGATCCGATCAGCTGGCGCCCGGATCTGTCGGTGCGGATGGCCTTTTGGCAGGCCTACGACGGCCGCTTCGGCGAGGTGGTGATCGGCCACACCCCCGGCCCCGGGCTGCGCAAAATCAACGGCATCGTCATGGTTGACACCGGCGCCTGCTACGGCGGCGACCTCACGGCCTATTGCCCGGAAACGGGCCTAGTCACCACCAGCCCCGGCCTGCGCTCCCTGCCCGAGCCGCTGCGGGGCGGCCACCCCAGCCTGGCCGCCCTCGAGCGGCTGGCGGCAGGGACGGCTCTCTCCCTGATCCCGGCCACAGCAGAAAGTTCCAGCGTTTCCCAAGGCGCACCGTTCTTGACCCCGGCAAGCGACACCCCCTAACCCCCCCGGGCCCGATCCTTGCTGACCCTCTACCGCAGCAACCGGATCGAGTGGCTGGCCCAGGTGCTCGCCGCCAAACTGCAAGCCGAACCCCCAGGTCCGTTTGAGCAGGCCCAGGTGGTGGTCAATACCTGGCCCACCAGCCGCTGGTTGGGCGAACAGCTCGCCCTGGAATTGGGCAGCGACTCGAGCGATGGGGCCTTTGCCGGCGGCATCAGCGCCAACCTGCGCTTTCCCTTTCCCGGCAGCCACCTGCGACGGCTGCTGGACGGCTTGCCCCTGCCGGCCAGCCAGGCGGTCATACCGCCAGCCGGAATCCCCGCCGCCAGCGGCAACGACCCCTGGCGCGCCAACCAGCTGGTCTGGCCCCTGCTGGAGCTGTTGCCCGAACTGATGGAGCGGCCAGAGGCCGGCCAGCTGGGCCAATGGTTACGAGAAAGGGGCAGCCTGGCCAGCAACCAGGAGGCGGGGGCGGACCGGGGCTCTGGCCTGGGGGTGGTGGACCGGGCCCTATGGCAACTGGGCCGGGCCATCGCCGATGCCTTCGACGACTACACCCTCTACCGGCCGGCCATGGTGGCGGCCTGGTGGCAAGGCCAGGACCAGGACGGCCTGGGCCAGCCCCTGCCAGAGCAGCAGCGCTGGCAACCACTGTTGCTACGCCAATTGGCCAGTCGCTTGGGCGCGCGGCCCTTTGGCCTGCGGGTGCTGGAGGCGATCGCAGCCCTAAAAACCGCCGATCCCGCCACCATGGCGGCCGCTAGGGCCTTGCCCTCACCCCTGCGATTGTTCGGGCTGAGCAGCATGGCTCCAATTCAGGTGGACCTGCTCCAGGCCCTTTCCGGTCAGCTGGAGGTGGAGATCTACCTGCTTACCCCCTGCCGGGACCTATGGCAACGCCGAGGGGCCGGGGCCAGGGCCGCTGGGCTGGCCAACCTCGATGGCGCCGGCCTGGATCCCTTGGGATTGGAGCCCCTCGGGGACGACTGGCGCCTGGGGGTGCCCAGTCTGGAGGCCCGTTTTGGCCGGCTCGGCGCCGAATTCCAGCAATTACTTGAGGGCAGCGGCGAGACCCAGCTGGGCGAATCTCAACAACAGGACCTGTTTGCCGCCGCCGCGGCCATCGCCGAAGCGGGCACCCCCAGCCAGGAGCCGCGGCGGGCAAGCCTGTTGGAACAGCTGCAACAGGCCCTGGTGGAACCGGACCAGGTCCGGTCAATCGAGCGCCCCCCAGGCGATAGCTCCCTGGAATTTCACGCCTGCCCGGGCCGGCTCCGCCAGGTGCAGATCCTGCGGGATCGGCTGCTGCAACTTCTCGCCGCCGATGCCAGCCTCACCCCCCGGGACATCTTGGTGATGACGCCCCAGGTGGAGGAATTCGCCCCCCTGGTGGCTGCGGTGTTTGGCGACACGGCCGCCACCGGCATTGCCCTGCCCTGGCGGCTCACCGACCGCAGCCAGCAGGACCAGGGCGGCCTAGCCACCAGCCTGCTGGCCTTGCTGCGGCTAGGGGGGGAACGGCTAACGGCCTCGGGCCTGGAGGCCCTGCTCAGCCACAGCCCCTTGCTGGAGACCCTGGACCTGGGGGCCAGCGAGCTTTCGGACCTCGGCGAACTGTTGCAACGGGCCGGCTTCCGCTGGGGTCTCGATGGGGGCGATCGCGGTGGCGATCCGACCCACAGCCTGGCCTGGGCGATCGATCGGCTGGTGTTGGGGCTGGCGCTTCCGGAGCAGCCAGGGCTAGCCCCAGGGGGTTGCGCTCCCTTGGCCATGGCCGGCAGCCTGGAGCGCCAGGGACGCTGGCTGCAACTGCTGAACCGGCTGCGCCACAGCCTCAAGCGCCTGGCGCTTGCCCGCTCCCCGGCCGACTGGGCGCCGGTGCTGGACACGCTCCTGCTCAGCTGGTTCGGTGACGGGGGTGAACGGGCCTGGGAACTGCAACTGCTGCGCAGTGCCATCGCCGACTGGCAGGAGGTGGCCTCCGGCAGCCCCCTGCGGCTAGGGGCGCCGGTGCTGGCGGAAGTGTTGGCCGAGCGCCTGAATGCCGACAGCGGCCGCTTCGGCCACCGCAGTGGCTCGCTCACGATCAGCGCCCTAGAGCCGATGCGGGCCATTCCCCACCGGGTCATCGTGCTGATGGGCCTCGATGGCGGCAGCTTCCCCCGTCAGGGGGAGCGGCCTGGCTTCCACCTGATGGAGCAGCAGCGGCTTCTGGGCGACCCCAACCCGGGCGACCAGGACCGCTATGTGCTGCTCGAAAGCCTGCTCTCGGCCCGGGACCACCTGCTGGTGAGCTGGTGCAGTCGCGACGAACGCAACGGCGACGCGCGCCAACCGGCCCCGCCGGTGCGCCAATGGCTGGCCCTGCTGGAGCAGCAACTCGGCGAGACGCAAGCCCGGGAGCTCCTGGTGGAGCACAGCCCGAACCCCCTGGAGCGGGCCAATTTCCTGCCCCTCGGCCCCAGGCCTGCCCCCAGCTGCGACCGGCGCCTGCTGGCGGCCCGCCAGGCCCTTGATGCCAGCACGGTCCTGGCCCCCTTGGCCCTGGCGGATGGTCCTGCCCCCTGCGATCTCCCCCTGGCCGGCGGCCCGGGGGAGGGGGGGGCGGCTGGGGCGTTTAACGAGCTGCGCCACTGGCTGCTCCAGCCCCAGGACTGCTGGCTGGAGCAGCTGGGCCTGCGGCCGCGGGAGTGGGACTTGGGCCTCGAGGATTTCGATCCCCTGGAGCTGGATGAACGGTTGCGCGCCAGCCTGCTGCGCCAAAGCCTGGAGGACGCCCCAACCCTGGGGGGAGCGGGCCCGGACGCCCCAGATCCCCTGGTCCCGCCGGATTGGTTGGTCCAGCACCGCGGCCAGGGGCTGCTGCCTGCCCGCTCGGCCGGGATTTTGGAGTCGGGACGCCTCAACAAGCGCTACGGCTCCTTGCACCAGAGCCTGCAGGACCTCGGCCCCGGGGAGCGGCGCCTGGCGATGCATGCCGGTCTGCAGGCGCAGTTGCTTTGGCATGGTGACGCGCTGGTGGTTTGGCATTCGGCCCAGGTGCGCTGCGCCCACCACCAGGAGCTCTGGCTGGCCCTGTTGCTCGCCACCGCCGCTGGGGCGGCCCCCCGGCGGGGCCTACTGATCGGCCGCGATGGTGACCAGTTCCGGCCCGTGGCCCAGATCAGCGCGCCCGCCAGTCCCCTGGAAGCCGGCAGCCTGCTGGAGCAACTGCTGGCCTGGCGGGAGCAGGGGCGCCAGCAGTGCTGGCGCCTACCGCCGGAAACGGGCTGGGCCTATGCCCAAGCCGAACGGCGCCAGGCCGGCACGGGCCGGGCCAAGGCCAGCGAGTGTTGGGAAGGGGGTCCCAACCACCGCGCCGAACGCCAGCAGGCCAGCCTGGCCCTCTGCTTTGGCGCCGACCGTCCAGGCCGGGAGCTGGTGGATGAAGCCTTCGGCGCGCTGGCCTGCGCCTTCCATGGCCCCCTATTGCAACGGTTGGAGCCCCTCAAGCCATGAGACCCAGCCCGCCGCTCCAGGATTTCGACGCCAACCAGTTCCCGCTCGATCCGGGCCTGCAGCTGCTGGAGGCCAGCGCCGGCACGGGCAAGACCTTTGCCCTGGCCCACCTGGTGCTGCGCCTGGTGGCCGAACGCCAGCAACGGCTCCAGGAGCTGCTGGTGGTGACCTTCACCGAGTCAGCCGCAGGCGAACTGCGCGATCGCATCGCCCGGCGACTGCAGCAGGGCCTCGAAGCCCTCGAAGCCCCAGGCGAGTCCCACACCTATCCAGACGACACCCTGGCCCAGTGGCATCAAGGCCAAAACCCCGACCCCCAGGCCCAGTGGACCCTGCGCGCCCGCCTGCTCGAAGCCCTCGAGGATCTCGATCGGGCCGACATCACCACGATCCATGGCTTCTGCCGCCGCAGCCTGCAACGGCAGGCCTTAGAGGCGGGCCTGGGCCCGGCCGTGGAGCTCGAGAGCGACGACAGCCAACTGCGATTGGAAATCGTGCATGACTACTGGCAAGGGCAGCTGCTGTCCCTGCCGCCGGAGCTCCTGGGCGGCCTGCAGGAGCGGGGCCTGCGCTTCGAGCACCTGGTGGGCGTGCTCACCCGGGTGGATAGCGATCCCGCCCTGGAGCTCGATCCATTGCCGGCGGAGATCCACGCCGACCAGCCCCTGGCCCCCCAACTGGAGGCGATCTGGCCCCAGCGCTGGCAGCGGTTTGTCCGCCTCTGGCACCAGGGCGCTGGGGCCCTGGAGCAGGCCTTCTGCTTCACAGCCGCCGACCTGCGCGGCCGATTCGGCTCCAAGGCGTTCCCATCAGCCTGCAAGTACTCAGCCAAACCGCGCAGCAACCGGGTCGGGGCCCTCAACGGCTGGATCGCTGACCAGGAGCAGCTAGCGGCCCTGCCCAGCTACCGGGCGGTGGTGCAAGAGAAGCTGTTGCGGGAATACTTCCACCCTGGGCCATTCACCCGCATGGTGGCCCCCTACGAGGACGGGCCGGTCTCCCTGCCGCAGCAGCCCCTGCTCGAGGCGATCGCCGAGCTGGTGGATGGGCCCCTAGAGCTAACCCTGCTGCACTTCGGCCATTGGGCCCGCCAGGAGTTGCTGCGCCGGCGCCAGCGCAGCGGCCGCATGGGCTTTGCCCAGTTGCTCGAAGGCCTCGACCCGGGCCCCTCCGGCCAAGAACGCGGCGCCCTGATCACGGCACTGCGCCGGCGCTACCGGGTTGCCCTGGTCGATGAATTCCAGGACACCGATCCGATCCAGTGGCGAATCCTGGAGCGGGCCTTCCTGGCCGAAGCCGGAGCCAATGCCAGTCACCTCGTGGTGTTAGTGGGGGACCCCAAGCAGGCCATCTACCGCTTCCGCGGCGGCGACCTGGCCACCTACCAACGGGCCCGGGCCCGGGCCGATGGCCTCCATGGCCTGCGCCAGAACCGCCGCTCCTCCAAACCCCTGGTGCAGGCCCTCAACGCCCTGATGGCGCCGGGACTGACCCTTTCCGGGCTGGAGGTGCCTGAAGTGGAGTCCAGCGCCGAAAAAGGGGAGCTGCTGCTGGACGAAGGCGAGCAACCCCTGCAGCTGCTGGCCCTCGATAGCGACCAGCTGGCCGACCAGGTGGCGGCCCTTTGCCTCCAGCTTTTGCAGCGCCAGCTCCAGCTGCGGGAGGGCAAAACCGGGCCAGCAAGCGAGGACGGTGCAGGGACAATCCTCGACAGCAAGCAGCGGCCCCTTAGCCCCGGCGATCTTTGCCTGCTCGTCGGCAAACACCGGGAGGCGGAGGCCCTGCGGCTGGCCCTGCAACGGCGCGGCCTACCAAGCCGGCTAGTCAGTACTGGCGATGTGTTTGCTAGCGCCGGCGCCACGGGCCTGCAGCGGCTCCTCGATGCCCTGGCCGATCCGGGCAGCACCAGGCGCCTGCGCCTTTTGGCCGCCTCCCCCCTGCTGGGCTGGAGTGCCCAGGAGCTGGCAGGGCCCGATCCAGAGCGCTGGGATCGACTGGCAGAAGCCATCAGCCGCCTCGCCCTGGACCTGCCTCGCCAAGGGGTACTAGCCAGCCTGGCCCAGCTTCTCGATCACGAGGGCCTGGCCCGGTTGGCCCTGGGTGGGCGACTGCTGGCCGACCTGATGCAGGCCGCCGAATTGGTGCAGGAGCGCATGCACTGCGAGCAACTGGGGGCCGGGGCGGCGGCGGACTGGTTACGCAGCCTGCGATTGGCAGAGGATCGCTCCGTGCCCGCCAACCACCAACTCAACAGCGATGCGGCCCAGGCGGCGATTGCGGTCGTGACCGTGTATCGCAGTAAGGGCCTGGAATACCCGGTGGTGATCTGCCCCTACCTCTGGCAAGGCCAGCCGGCGATCAAGGCCGGCCTGGCCCAGCTCGGTCGTCGCTGGCAGCCCGCTGGGGCCAGCCGGCCGCGGCTGGACCTGCACCTGGACCCCCACTGGGGCATCGGCCGCCTGGCCAGCCTCCAGGACCAGGCCGCCCAGGCCCAGGAACGGGAGCGGCTGGCCTACGTGGCCGCCACCCGGGCGCGGCACCTGCTGGTGCTGGGCCTGCCCAAGGACCCTGCCGGCCAGGCCGGGGCGATCGGCCCCTGGTTGTTCGAAGCCGATGGCCGCGGACGGGACCTGCCCCTGCAGCGCCTTGAACCCGCCCCCCTGCCAGCCCTGCCCAGCAGCTGGATACCGCCTTCAACGCCTGAAACCCTCAGCTGCGGGCCGGTGCCCCGGCACCGGCTTGACCGCAGCTGGGGCCGCAGCAGTTATTCCGGCTGGACCCATGGCAGCCAGGAACCGCTGCCGCCCCAGGTGAGCGAGGAGGGCAGAGAAGCAGACCTACTGCTAACTGAGAACGAAACCCTTGCTGGGATTGGCGGCGATTTCGAGCCAGGTCCCAACCCTGCCCCCAGACCATCAGGACGACCAGCTTCTGGCGGTAGCCCAGGCGAGCCAGGGGAAGAAGCCTGGAGCCGCCATGGCCCCTTAAGCCACTTTCCCCGGGGAGCCGGGCCGGGGGATGCCCTCCACCGCATCCTTGAGCAGGTCGATTTTCAGCAGGGCGGCAACAGCGACGCCAGCACGGCAGTGATCCGCCGGGAACTGGGCCGGGCCGGCCTGGCCGCCACGGAACTGGACCCCGTCCAGCGGGCCCTAGACCAGCTGCGCCACACCCCCTTGGGCGGCCCCCTTGGCCGATTTTGTCTGGCCGAGCTGCCCACCTCCCAGCGCATCAACGAGATGGGCTTCGACCTGCCCCTGGCCGTGGCCCGGGCAGGCGGCCCTGGCGTTGGTGGCAGCGTTCAGCCCCTGATCACCACAAAGGGCCTGGCCCAGGTGTTCGCCAGCCATCCGGGCGGACTCTTTGGGGCGACCTATGCCCGCGGACTAGGGCGCCTCAACATCGCCAGCCGCGGTTTTCTGACGGGCTCGATGGACCTGGTCTGCCGGGTGGCTGGGCGCTGGTGGGTCATCGATTGGAAAAGCAACTGGATTGGCGAGCGGGACCCAGCCGGCCAACCGAGCGCCTGCGGGCCGCTCCACTACGACCAGGCGGCGATGGTGCACCAGATGGAGCACCACCACTACCCCCTGCAGGCCCACCTGTACCTGGTGGCTCTGCATCGCTATCTGCGTTGGCGTTTGCCTGATTACGACCCCAACACCCATCTAGGTGGCTACGCCTACCTGTTCCTGCGGGGCCTGCCCGGCCCCACCCCGGCCGACCCCGTGCCGGGCTGCCTGGTGGAGCGCCCGCCCCTCAGCCGGGTGCTGGCCTTGGACGCGCTGCTACGCCAGGGGACCCCATGACCCCAGCCAAACCGCCCAAGCTCCGCCCCGATGGCAATCCAGCCCATCGAGGCAGTCCAGAACCAGGCAACGCCGGGCCACTCCCCTCTGCCCCGCTAGCCCCCAGTCCCATGGCCCTGGCCCTGATCGAGGCCCTGCCCAGGCTCTGCGGTGGTAATAACGCCACCAGTAAGCCAACGGACCCCACCCTGGCGGAACTGATTGGGGCCATGGCCGCCGCCCTGGAGCGGGGCGAGCTGGAGCTCGACCTCGACGGCCCGGCGCCCGAAGCGATCAACCCCGAGGGTTGGCCGGAGCGGCACCGCCTGGCCCTGGCCGCCTCACCCCTGGCGGTGCCAGCCAGCGAGCTCGAGCGCCTGCCGGAGGCGCCGCTGGTTTGGAGCGAGGGGCGCCTGCGTTGGCGCCGCTGGCACCTGCAATTGGAGAGCTGCTTGGGGCAACTCACGGCCCGGGCCCAGGCGCCCTTGTCCCCACCGCTGGAGCCGACGGCCGTGGACCAGGCGGTGGCTAGCGCCGCAAGCCAGGGCCTGGACCGCCAGCAACAGCAGGCGGTGGCGGCCCTGTTGCGTCATCGCCTGGTGCTCCTGGGCGGCGGCCCCGGTACGGGCAAAACCAGCACGGTGGTGCAGATGCTCGGGGCACTGCTGGCCCTGCGGCCCGAGCTGCGGCTGCACCTGGCCGCCCCCACGGGCAAGGCGGCGGCCCGGCTGCGCAGCACCCTGCAGGAGGGCAGCCAAGGGCTGGCTGGCCCCCTGGCCGAACGGCTGGGCCAGGCCGCCTGCACCACCCTGCACCGGCTGCTGGAGAGCAGCGGTGAGCGCTTCGGCCGCAACCGCCGCCATCCGCTCGCCCTCGACCTGCTGGTGGTCGATGAGCTGTCGATGGTGGACCTACCCCTGATGGCGGCCCTGTTGGAGGCCCTGCCGGACTCCTGCCAGCTGCTGCTGGTGGGCGATCCGGCCCAGCTGCCGCCGGTGGGCCCCGGCGCGGTGTTGCAGGAGCTGGGCCAGCCCGGCCGCCTCCTCGCCCTCGGCGAGGCCGCCATCGAACTGAAAACCACCTATCGCAACAACGGCGCCATCGCTGCCTTCGCTGCTGCGCTGCGACCTGGCCCAGGCGACGCCTTGCTTCGCCACGGGAGCGGGGATGGCTTGCGCAACCAGCTAGCCAGCCTGGGGCCCGCAGACAACCTGGTCTGGCAGCGTCACCCGGCGGACCGCCTGCCCGGCCCAGCCCTGGAGCGATTGCGACACCACCAGCACCGGCTCGAGGACCTGGCCGAGGGGATCGACTGGGGACCCTGGGCCGCCGGGGCCGGCGGCGAGGGCGAGCGCAGCCCCAGGCCCCCAGCGTCCATCGCTGCCCTGCTGGCCGAACTGGAGGCCTGCGTGCTGCTCAGCCCCGTGCGTCAGGGGGCCTGGGGGGTGGAGGCGGTACAGCGCCAGCTCCTGGGCAAGGCCGCTGGCAAAGCCATCCAGCACTGGCCCCTGGGCACGCCCGTGCTCTGCCAGCGCAACCTGGCCGAAGAGGGGCTCGCCAACGGCGACATCGGCGTGCTGGTGGAGCGGGCTGGCGAACGGCTGGTGCTATTTCCGGGGCCCTTTCCAGGCCAAGTTGGCGCTACGCCTGGAGCCAGCAGCCCTGGGCCACGCCTATTCCACCCCGCCCGCTTGGGCGCAGCCGAACCGGCCCTGGCCCTCACGATCCATAAATCCCAGGGCAGCCAGTACCAGGAGGTGGTGCTGCTGGTCCCCCCAACGCGCCACTGGGATCCACGCCTGCTCTACACGGGCCTTACCCGGGCCCGCCAACGGGCCTGGCTCATCACCACCAACGCGCCCAGCTGGCTTGCGCTGGACTGATCGCTCAGGCAATTCTTTTCCAACGAAGAGTAAACACTGGGCGACTTGATCGCAACCTTGGCCCATAGTGCGTTTAGCGGCACCAGGAGAAATCTAAAGGTCGCATCTGCAGCCGTCATGATGCATTTTTACCAGTGTATTCATGACGCCCTCAGAGTGTGTTGAGCACCTTCATGCCCGTGCAGGAAGGGAAGTGAAACAC
>Ga0209550_10007036_pt1 | contig 10436 bp, 5 predicted proteins | sample LauGreSuBDMM15SN_2_FD_187567 | JGI IMG/M metagenome (GOLD analysis project Ga0209550, IMG submission 187567) | Freshwater lake microbial communities from Lake Michigan, USA - Su13.BD.MM15.SN (SPAdes) (version 5) | ecosystem: Environmental > Aquatic > Freshwater > Lake | place: Lake Michigan, USA... | reverse complement strand
TATTTTAGAAGGAAAAATTGAAGAAGCACATGGTATGAAGCCGGATATAGATTCCGATTACAAGCTTAGACTCCATTTGTTCTGAAAGTGAATCTACCGGAACCGAAGCCTGAAGCGGACGGCCAGTCGCAATCACAAAAGCAGAATCCAGATTGAGTTGGCTCAATCCATTAAACTGGCTCACCTTTCCGATGGCCCGGATCGAATCGCCTTCCTGAAGTGTGAGTCCGAAATTGGAGGTTCCGCTAAAAATATTGATGCCTCCACTTGCATCTTTGATCACAAACTGAATTCCGTTGTTGCTTGCTCTCAGGTTTGGTCCGTACAGAGTGCCCTGAATTTTACACACTACATTTATGGAGTCGGCTGCGCCTCCTTCAAAAGCATTGTTTCCACGGATGGTGCCAATGTTGTAAACCGGTACTTGTGGAGCAACTGTTTCATCATCTGTTATGGTTATGGTCATTACAGAATCACTGCCTATATCCAGAGTGCCTCCACCAGCTAATTTCCTGATAATGAGTTTAAATTTTTCATTTCCTTCCAAAAGAAGGTCATTTATAATGTTTAAATTCAAAACCTGATTGCTGCCAAAATTTGCCGGGAAAGTAACCTGACCAGATTGTAGAATTGTATAATCTGCTGAATTTGTCGCGTTGCTGTCCAAGGCCACCACTTGAACCACCAGTTGCTCGATGGAGGGGATCGAAATTTTTAGTGGAATCTGCACATTTCCAGCTGATTCCTGAACAATGAGTGTCTTAGAGACAAATTCTACAGCAGGAATGGGTGGAGCCAAGCCAGGTGTTATGTCATCTGCATTCCTCGGTAAAAGCTGGTAGCCAGAGCTCTTTGGAATGGAATTATCAAATTGTCCACCAAGGCCCACAACATTAAAATATCCGCTTGGGGCTGGAGCTCCGAACAAATTACAGTCGTTGTCAATGCGCAAATCCAGTTCAACATTATTTCGTTTTATTTTTACCGTAAAGCCAGAACCAGTGGGAGTTGCAGGCCAGGAGGCTGGTGCCGAAAGCGTAAATCCTTCCAGTTTCACCAAATCAGACTCAGTGCTTTCATCCAAACTTGTAACGATTCTAGGATCCCTTATGGGTCTGAATGGACCAAGTTTTTTAATAGAATCCACTGTAATCTGTGAAAGTCCATTAAAATTATTGATGGTTCCTATTGCCCTGATGGAATCGCCTTCAAAAATTTGAATCGGCAAATCATTGGTATTTTTAAAAAGGCCTATTCCACCTGTTTGGTCTCTAAGCACCATTTGAAGTCGGTTTCCGGTAACACCGATATTTTGACCATAGACTATGCCAACCAATTTACACTTTACATTGTTGGAGTCTGCACCGCCTCCTTCAAAAGAATTGTCACCCCTTACCTGAGCAATTGTATATGTGGGAATTACCTGGGCAATTCCATGGGAAAAAAGACCAACTAAAATTAATGTAAATACAAGGGTGTAGATTTTTTTCATACCGCAAAGAAAATAGCTTTCGGGTTGTCAATATTGTTAAAAGCCTAAAAATTATATTTTGCTCAATCCCAGTTAACAACCATTTTGGGATTGGGGCCCATTTACCAATGCTTCTTTGATTGGAATAGAGTCATTTTGAAACTGATGGGTGTTGGGTTTGAGAACCAGGGACTACAGGGAAATAGTTCTATTGGTATGTAAGTTTTTTAACTATGAGATACAATTGCGGGCTTTTCATATTGCCTAAATATTACCAAAATATTATGGAATTAAGTTTTTGGTCTTTAGGTTAAGACAAGATGGATTTCATTTCATTATGTAAAATATTGAAAAACAATGGTTTAGTATTTTCATTTTTCATCATTGACCACATTTTAAACTTAATAAAAGTATAACAGGTCTTACCCGTTTCACAATACCCTCAATCCTACCTTTGCCACCGATTTAACAATTAACAAATCATATGACAAAATTCTACAAAACTTTAGTGGAAAATCGTTCACAGTTCAACCCACTAAAAATCAAAGGGCCAGGCTTCCTGTCTTTGTTTGGGATGCTTCTTTTGGGGAGTGTTCTGGTTAATGGGCTAGCCTTTGGGCAGGCTTTTACTGGTACCTATCCATTTACAAGTGTAACTTCGACTAGTGGTTACACTGATCCAACGTCGGTTCCAACCGCCACAGGTGTTACATTTGGTTCCTTTTCTGCTGTTGGTTTTACAACAACAAATCCAAGTGCGGCTAGTAGGTTTTCTTTTACTGGAAATCCAACAGGTGCCACCAACGGGTCGGACGTTTTTACAGGTACTTTTCCAACAGGCCAGTATTATCAGGTGTCTTTAACTGTAACAGGGGGCGCTACGGTAAATTTAACAGGTATTACTTTTACCATTCAACGTTCTGGAACAGGAATTCGTCAGTTTTCAGTTCGTTCTGGTGCTGATGCTTATGCTGCTAATTTACCTGCAAGCGAATCGGTTACTGCTTTGTCAGTTGTGCCAACTAATATTTTTCAAATTACAGATGCGACATCCACAGCAACAACAGGGTCTACCATTACTTTATCTGGAGCAAGCTATACGGGTTTAACTTCCGGAACAACAAGGACTTTCCGATTTTATGGATGGAATGCTGAAGCTTCTACTGGTACGTTTAGTATTGATGATGTTGTAATAAGCGGAAGCGCTTCAGGAGGTAGTCCTTCTGTATTGGCTACTGTTTCAACACTTCCAAAATTCTTCGCGAATACCACTTTTGCCTCTGCTGGTCAGCAGTTTGATGTAAGCGGGTCAAATTTAAGTACCAACAATCTTACAGTAGGTCCTTTGGCAGGTTATGAGTTTGCAACAACCTCAACCTTTGTTACACCCTTAGCCTCTCTTTCCTTTACACCTTCATCTGGAACTGTAGCAGCTACCACAGTTTATGCCAGACTCCTAAGTACGAATGCAATTGGAAGTTATAACGGAAATATTCCTGTTGCTGCTGCTACTGCCACCACAGTAAATGTGGCTGCAACAGGCCAGGTTTATGGAAATGGAACGGGCAGCTTTACAGCAGGAAACCTACTTACATTAAGGGTTGGTGAAACTGCCGGTCCAGCTTTATCTTCAGCCGGTGCACCAATATTCCTGGATGAATATACCCCTGCTGGCGTATTCGTTCAATCTAAACCAGTTCCTTTTAACTTAAATGCCTTGGGAACCAATAACAGAAGATTTACCATGAGTGGTACTTCAACATCAGAGGGATACTTAAACCTTTCTCCCGATGGACAATATCTTACTTTTGCAGGATACGATGCCAATGTAGGAACTGCTGCCGTTACTGGAACATCTGCTGCTACCAACAATCGTATTGTAGCCAGAGTAGAACAGGATGGAACCATCAACACAACCACCAGAATTTCGGATGGTTATGAAACAAATAATATCCGAAGTGCTGCCACAGTAGACGGAAATGCTTTTTGGACAGGGGGTACTGGAAGCAGTTCAACTGGTGGTACCCGATATATGGTTTTAGGAAATACCGGAACTTCTGCGCAAGTGAGTACAACCATCACCAATACCAGAGGAACGGCCATTTACAACTCTCAGTTGTACAATACTTCTCAATCTGGTTCAAACATCGGTGTTAATACGGTTGGAACAGGTTTGCCAACCACTACAGGAAATTCTACAACGGTATTGGCAGGAACCGCCACCAACGTTGATTTAACAAACCCTCATGGTTTTGTATTTGTAGATCAGGACGATAACGGAACACCTGATGTGATGTATGTGGCCGATGCCAACCTTGGTTTGGTTAAGTTTTCAAATACATCTGGTACTTGGACAAAAAGAGGTGCCTTGCCTAATCCAGCTGGTAGAAGTGCTTATGGTATTACGGCTACTGCAGTAGGTGCCAATCGCAGGATTTATTTGAGCCTTGGAACTACCACAACAATATCCACTGAGATATATACCTTTCTTGATAATTCTGCCGTTACTGCAAACATTGCATCAAGCGGAACAGACATCATTACAGCTTGCGGAACTGCCTTGATTACATCTCCAAATGCAGCCAATGTAGGGTTCAAAGGTGTCACTTTTGCTCCAGTAGATGTGCCAACCCCAACAGTAGATCATACATTTACCTCAGCCGGAACGAACATTGCTCAGGGAACTGTAAATGCTCCTTTATACAGAATTCAGTGTGATGTTACAGTTGGAAATGCTCTTTTAACGGGTGTTACTGTAGCTACAGCAGGTCTATATGCCGGTTCTGATTTTAGCAATTTCCGATTGATTCTTTCTACTGACGCGACTTTAGATGGTGGTGATGTGGTTCTTTCTACCATTTCCAGCAGTACAGGACCTGGACAAACGCTCGCCTTTACCGGCTTGGGACAAAATCTACCTGTAGGTGCAACCCGTTATTTGTTTGTAGCTGGTTCAGTAAGTGGTTGTGCCACAGTTGGCAGCAGCATCAACATCAATTCTGTTGCACTTACTTCCATTACCTATGCTGATGTAGCTACTGTTAAGACTGGAACCCCTGCGGCTGGAACGACAAAAAATATCATTTTGGGTGTTCTGGATGAAGTAACTGGCTTAACTGCTCAGTCTGGGCAACCAACCGTACAAGTGGGTTGGACAAACCCAGGTTGTGTAACTGAGGTAATTGTGGTAGCACACACAGCGCCAATTAGTGGCACACCAACCGGAACTTATACAGGTAACCTAAATTATCTATCTGCACCTGCTTTTCCAGGCGGTGGCCGTGTTGTTTATAACGGAACAGCTTCTCCACAAACCATTTCAGGTTTAACCATAAATACATTGTATTACTTTAAGGTTTTTGTTCGTTTCAATTCGAATTACAGTGCAGGTGATCAGGTTACTGCCACACCAACTCTGGTTAATCTTTATTCCAGAGGTTCAGGTTTAAGCCATACGGATGCCATTTGGTCCACTTCTCCAACAGGAACGCCTCAAACATTGGTAGCAGCAGGTGGAATGGCTTTAAGCCGTGGTTTGGTAATCCAGAATGGACATTCAGTTCAATTGAGTCAATCCGGAGGAACCGTACTTTGCCGCGAACTAATTATCGATGCTGGTGGTACTTTAACTGCAACAGGAACAACACCATCTGATGTTAAATATCTTTTACTTCATGGAAATGTGACCAACAATGGTACAATTGGAACTGGTACGACTTTCAACCCGATCTCTTTTGGGCCAGAAGGAACCAGCGTTACATTGCAGGGAAATGGAGTTTACAACTTGGCTAGAATCAATAAAAGAAGTGCAGTAAATGCAACTACCAATTTAATCATCAATGCCAATGTAAACCTACGTTTTGCTGCAGGTGCTGCCATGCATAACAACATTGACAATACCCGATTAAATACACTTGTATCTTTAGGCAAAACATTGACTATAACCGAAGTTGATGGTGATCTTGGTCTGGATGGTACAGATGGTTTATCAGGTGGCGATCGCTCTGGAAGCCTGATTGTAAATGGTACTTTGAATGTAGGTGGTACTTTATATGCAAGGAACAACAACACAGTTCCAGGAAGCACTTGTGCAGTAACTGTAGCTGGTTCAGGAAAAATAAATGCCAACAATATCCTTACAGACCTGGCTTTAACTCCTGGTCAAGGCACAACTTTCAACATAAGCGCTGGAGGAAAGGTTAATTTGACAGGAACTTTAACGGTTAACTCAGGTACTTTTAACTCTAACGGTGGTCTTGTTTTAAAATCATCCGCTGCTGGTACAGCCCGAATCGCAAATTCAGCTGGAGCCATTTCTGGCAACATCACTACAGAGCGTTACATTGCAAATGAAGGCTGGCACCTGACCGGTACTCCTCTTGGTGGACAAACCATTGCCGATTGGAACGATGAACTTACCACACAAGGACCAATGCCAGGTGTTGAAACTCCAAATCCGGGATATTATACATCTTCTATTTTTGAATTTGATCAGACCTATAATGATCCTATTCCTTACTATGATTTTAATATCCATAAGCCAAACGGATGGAAAGTACCAACAACTTCTGATTTATTCGCCAACAAAGGTTATCGTTTGTTTACCCCTGCAGGTATTACTCTTGACAACACAGGAACGTATAATACTGGTCTAAAAACACTTACTACATCCTTTACAGGTTCTGAACAGTACAGGGGCTACAATCTTTTTGTGAATCCACATCTTTCTGCTGTAAATCGGTCTGGAATGACTTTTGGTGCAGGCGTTCAAAACACCATTATCGTTTGGGATCAGGCGTCCAATAATTACCGCTATGAAGGAACCGCAATGACGGGTTCAATCGCTGGAGGCCCTTCGCCTATTGCAAGCGGACAAGGTTTCTTCGTTTACACAACCACTGACGGTGCAACGGTTACCATTCCTGAGTCTGCCAAAGCTTTAACCAATGGTACATTCTTCCGTACCAGTACCACCACTCAAAATGCTTTGGAAATCCAAATGAAAAATAGTGCAGGTCAGTCTGATGTTTCTCTTCTTCAGTTTCACAACGATGCAGAAGCAGGATACGATACCAAATATGATGCCTATAAAATGTTGAATCCTGAAATGAATCTTTATTCAATCTTGGCTGATGGTGGTAAACTTGCAAATCAGGCACTTCCATTCGAAGGTGAGCAAATGACTTTGCCTCTTGGTTTTAATGCTCCGGTAGGCTCTTACACCTTAAACTTTTTCGGTCTTGATATTTTGAACGAGGCTTCTGGTGTATTTTTGAAAGACAATGAAACAGGAGCAATCATTGACCTGAATCAAAATTCTGAATATGCTTTCGTTCTAGCCCAGACTGGTCAAAGTGAAAACAGATTTGAGTTGATTTTTACAAATGCTGTTACTTCTGTTAGCACTTTGAAAAATGTTTCTTCTATAGCAATCTATCCAAATCCGGTAAATTCTGAAAAGTTTACAGTAGCCACTGCCAACCTAATCGGAAAAGTAACGGTTGATGTTTTGGATGTACTTGGAAGAAAAGTTGACAGCAAAGTTTTTGAATCCTTAAAAGCTTCAACTGAAATTCAAATCAACAAACCAAGTGTAGCTGGTCAGTATTCTGTAAAGGTTACAGATGCCAAAGGTTCTGTGGTTAAATCTTTAATTGTTGAGTAAATTAATTGGAAGGGAATTTCTGGTTTCAATCAGAGATTCCCTTCCTACTTTATAAGTCAAAAATTTTGAATATTAATTTTAGAAATTACAAATACAAGCTGCCATTGGTGGCCTGTATTTTTGTTTTTACAGCATGCCTGAAAGACAGAGTTATTCCACCTGCAGTAGTTCCTCCAGGCTTAAAAACCATTCTAAAAGCTGGAAATATTAAAATCAATGAAATTCAGCCCGACTTTAATGCCGATTCAGGCGATTTGGCTGACTGGGTTGAAATTTATAATACATCTGATTCTACTTTGGTTTTGCAACCTGGGAAGTTTTGGATCACTGAGAGTAAAAGCAACAAACTGAAGTTTACTCCAACTGCAGAATTTACTATTCCTTCCAAAGGCTTTTTAACCATTTATTTTGATGGTAGTAAAACTGCCGTTGACCCTAATAGTATTATTTATACAGAAGGCAACCTTAGCAAATCTGGGGAATTTGTAGGCCTTTATTATCTGGCTGGTCCAGGCGATACTGTTGTGTTGGATACGGTTTCCTTTGGAGCTTCGCCAAGTCAAAAGGAATCTTATGGCCGTGTTCCAAATGGTGGAAATTCCTTAAAGTGGCTAAAAGACATAACCAGAAATGGAAGCAACAACGTAAATATTGGGGGTAGTGGGCCATTTGAGCCTTATGAAGATATGTTTATCATAAATGAAATTGCACCCAACGAATCTCCGGATTGGGTAGAATTTTATAATCCATTAACTCAGAATTTTACAATGAAAAGTGGAAGATGGTTTTTCACCGATGACCTATCTTTAAAAACCAAAGACACTTTAAAAGTAGATTTTGTTCTTTCTCCGGGTAAACATTATGTGGTGGATTGCAACGATCCCACCAGTCCATCAGATGCCAACCAAATAAGGGCAAAAATTAAACTTTCGTCTACCAATGGAGAAGCATTTGGTATTTATTATAAGGACGACAACGGTCAATTCATTACCATTGCTGAGCAAACCTTTCCAGCAGGAATTTTAGCTGGAAAAAGCTATGGACGGCAACCAGACAAAACAGGTCCATTTGTTCTTAATATTAATCCATCTAAAGGCCTTCCAAATCCATAACAATCAGAAGTTGCCTGTTCATCATTCATCATTCAATTTTCGTCAATATTTTGTATAAGTTATTAATAGTTCTGCTGTTCGCATCCTATTGCGCCGATGCACAAAAACTGAAGCATACCTGGAGCAAAAAACTATCCATAAAAGAGGCGTCTGATATTTGTCTTAACCAGACCAAAGATGGTTTTTTCATAGTTTCTGACGATGGCATTCTTTTCGAAACCAATCTGGAAGGCATAGTGATACGGAAATCTCCTTTTCGAGGTTTTGATTTTGAAGGCGTGTTTGCAGATGCCAGCGGGATTTATGTGATGGACGAGCGAACCAGAAATGTGCATTCGTTTAATCCAGCAGACCTTAGTCTGAAGCGGAGTGTAGAAGTCAATTATAATGGTGGCCGAAACAAAGGTTTTGAATCCCTCACATGGAACGAAAGCAAAAAGTGCTTCATAGCATTTACTGAAAAAGAGCCCACCTGGGTGTTTGAATTGGACCAAAATTTCCAGGTACTTAACAAGCAAAAGGTAAAAGGCATGTCTGATATTTCTGCCGCAACTTTCTTGAATGGTAAGTTGTTTTTAGTAAGCGATGAGGACCATGCCATTTTCAGGTACAATCCTGAAACTTATGAATTAGAGCAAAAATTCAAGCTCAACATTATCAATCCTGAAGGTCTTTGTTTTGGACCCGACGGCAGTTTGTATGTTGTCAGTGATGACATGGGCATATTGTATCGGTTTGATTCAATTACATTATTTAATTAAGAAATGAATTCATTTTCCGTTCAGAAAATAGTCAACAGCGTGATTTGGAAGTTGAATATTCTTGTTAACCAGCTTTCAAATTCAGGCCCCCGTCCCCTGGCTAGTGTATTTCAGCTTTTGAATTCTAAGTTAAAACTTTCAACTTTCTTTCTGATTCCATTAGCCTTATCTCTTTCCCCTTATTCATTTGCTCAAATCAGCCTAAGCAATGGCGAGCACAATCTGGAAATTTCTGGTTCCATTTCCAGTTTCTATAACCAACGGTTTTACTACAATCAAAATCCAGAAAACAGGATTGATGACAATCTGGCCAACCCAATTAACAAGGATAAGGATCGGTTTGGCCTCAGAGATATGCAGTTGCAGCTGGAAGGACGAATTGGGCATGATTTTGAATATGAATTTCAGGTGGACTTTGCCGACCTGGCCAATCAATCTGACCTTGGTGAAAACCCAGGAATTATGGATGCCAATTTCACCTACAAGGGATTGAAATTTGTGAATGCCACGCTTGGATACCAAAAGATTCCCTATTCCCGCAATTCTTTGGTTCCTTTTACTTTTTCACCTTATTGGCAAAGGGCCGAAGTTGCCAGAGGTGAAATTTTTTCAAGGCGTGATGTTGGAATTATGCTTTCTGAATCTTTTTGGGACCAAAAAATAAATGTTTATGGCGGAATGTTTACCGGAATGGGCGAGCAAATTTTATCAGCCAATGGAGGCGACAATGACCCATCTGGTGAATTTGAATATGTCGGAAGGGTTGACATTGCTTTTCCAGCCAGATATCGTTATCGGGATTATGACATCAATTCAAGCCCAATTCCAATGTTTCAGTTAGGTGCTGCAGCTAGAACAGTCAAAAGGAAGTACAGCTCTTTTTTGCCAGGAGATGATTATTATTTAAGGGTTATTTCTGGGCAGAAGGATTGTTTTACAGCTGATTTCTCAGCCCAATGGAAAGGATTCTCTACCCAGGTTGAATGGCATCTGATCAATGTGAAACCGACCAACGAAATTGATCCATCTGGTTTGCGATATAGAGAGAGCAGAGGTACTGCAAATACAAAAATTGGTGCTAATCCCACTGGTTTTTTCAGGGCGGGAGGCATTTTAGCCACAGTCAGCTATGCTTCAAAACCTTTAAAATCTATTTTTTCTATTCGATATGACCAGCTCAATCCCAACGATTTAGTGCAAAAAAATACCGAAGAATCCCTTACGTTTGCATGTGCATATCAGATACGAGGCTTCAATTCAATGATAAAAGCTCAATATTCTTATCGACTGATAGACAGAAAAAATCCACTTATTCAGCGATTCGATGACCAACTAAGAGTGGGTTGGCAAATGCTCCTCCGCTAAAAATAAAATCAAATTACAAACATGAAAAAAACATTACTTTCTTTTTTGGTGCTGGCTGGTAC
>Ga0209550_10007033_pt1 | contig 10437 bp, 5 predicted proteins | sample LauGreSuBDMM15SN_2_FD_187567 | JGI IMG/M metagenome (GOLD analysis project Ga0209550, IMG submission 187567) | Freshwater lake microbial communities from Lake Michigan, USA - Su13.BD.MM15.SN (SPAdes) (version 5) | ecosystem: Environmental > Aquatic > Freshwater > Lake | place: Lake Michigan, USA... | reverse complement strand
GGGGGGGTGGGCGGGAGCGGGCGCACCCCCTGCATCATCCACGACGCGTTCGACTCGCCTGGGTGCACGCGCGCTGAGAGGGCGACGACCGGGCGCGCGTTGACCGCTTCAGCAGGAGAGGAGTGGTCGGTCACCCAGAGCATCTCGCACTCGTTGCCGGCAATGGTCAGCGCAAGTCGCTGCCGCCGGACGTGCCGTGCTCGCAGTGGCTCCGCCTGAATGCGCGCCAGGTAAGAGCGTAGCTCCGTGTAAGAGTAAGGGTAACACATCGCAAAGTAGATGAGGTCGCCCGTATACTCTGCCGTCCAGCTGAAAGAGAGGGTCGAGTGCTGCGCATTCGGGTTGGTCTTGCCGTCGCCGCGGTCGCGCCGGATCACGCCGTTCTCGTAGTACAGCACTTCGTGCCCGCTTCGTGTCCAGCCGTGCCCGAGCTTGGCGGCCGCTTGGGTCGAGTACAGGAGAGGGCGCATGCCATTCTTGTACCTGCCACAACGCGGCACTCAACGGAGTCGGGCCGGCGGCACGTCAGAGCTCAGTGAGAGCGTCAGAGCAGGTGCGCAGCTGGCTGGCGCGGCTTCGCACGCGGGTCGGCATGCGCATGGACGAAGCGGGTGGCGGCGGGCGGCAGCGCACAGCGACTGCGACTTGCAAAAGTTGACGATGTTGAACCTGTACGTCTCGCCCACCTTGGCGCCGGAGGCGCAGAAATAGTACCACTGCGTGTGGCCGCGCGTGCCGTGATCCCAGTTAAGCAGCAGGTCGTACTCGTTACCGTTGACATGCACCGCACGCCGCAGGTTGCCGCTCTCAAAGCGCGACTCGAAGAGCAGCGCGCCGCCAGGCACCTTTTCCACGGAGGCGGGCACGAAGACCATCGAGTCGTACACGACTCGATTGAGCACCTGCCCGGCTTCCGCGAGCGCCCGGCGTCGCTCCTGCGCCTCGAAGAGCATCTGCTCCCGCTCGCTGGAGCTCGGCGTAGGGAGCAGAGGCTCTATGCTCGATGGCGGCGGAAGCGTGGCGGCGATCGGCACGGGCAGTGGCACGAATTGCATGCCAGGTGGGCCCCTGGGCTTGGGCTCCGTCGTGGGCCCCGCCTCGCGGTCCGCTGATGGAGCGCCAGATGGGCGCGACGCCATGTTTCGCGGCCGGCAAGAGAGCTGCCGAACCGAGAGGGGCCCTCACCGGAAGCGCGTGAATGGCGAATGAGAAAAAAGAGGGCTCGCAGCGGAGTTGTCGTCGGACGGACCAACTGCCTTCCCGATGACAGACGTCGCACTGCCCAGCATCGGCGCCCCGTTCGCGAGCAGCGCCGGCAACTCCGCCGTCAAGGTCCCTGCCCCCAAGGAGAAGCAGGACGACCAGACGATCGCCGTCAAGGCGCTCGTCAAAACGCTGAACGCGACAGTGACAAAGTTGTTCTTCTCCTTCTCGGCTCTGAACGCCGCGTCGACCGAGTCGTCGACCGGCTCAATCGACCTGGCGCTCAAGGCGGCCAAACGCGAAGAGCTCTCTGCCATGATTTGCGACGCTATGACTACCACCGTCGAGCGCATCGTGCGTTGCGATAAGGCAGCCATCCGCAGCTCGGTCCTGCGCGATATCCGAGCTCGCTTCTCGCCGCCCGAGAAGCCCAAGCCGCTGATGGTCGACTGCGGAGTGCAGGCGGAGGTGAGGCCCAAGAAGACCAGCAAGGCCGCCGCCGCCGTCGCTGCTGCCGAGAAGGCCAAGGACGACGTCATTCTCAAGCAGCTGGCGGCAGCGCCGGCGCCAGCGGTAGCCGACGCTTCGAGCACGTGCTTCATCACGGCGCCCGTGTCGGCCCGCGCCAACAGAGTTGCTGCAACCATGACGACTGCCGAGGCCACCGCTGGCGCTCCGGCCACCACGGCGAGCGGCGCGGAGGCGGTGGCTGGCGCACCTGACAAGGAGACCGCGCCGCGCCCGGTGAGCGCGGTGACAGCTGTGACAGCGGGCATCTTCGAGCGCCAGATGCAGTGGGCGGCCAAGGCGGCGGCCAACCGCGAGAAGTTGCGCCTCGAGAAGGAGGATCGCGAGCGCGAGGCCGAGGCGGCCCCTGCAAAGGTGGTCAAGGCAAGCAAGCAGTGGGCGCATGTGGAGAGCGTGATGAAACGCGAGCGGGTCAAAGCCGAGGAGACTTGGAAGAGCGATCTCAAGGAGCAGATGGAGGGAGAGCGCGAGCGGCGCGACCAGGCGGAGTCCAAGCTGCTCGAGGAGCGCGCCAAGGCCGAGGCACTCGCCATCGCCAAGGCCAAGGCGGAGGAGCAGCGCGCCGCGGCGGACGCGCGCGCGGCGGAGGCACACCAGCGTGCAGTTGAGATGGAGCTGAGATACAAGGAGCAGAAGGAGCAGGTGGACGCGCAGGCCAAAATGCACTCGGAGACGCTCGAGATCCGCGACGCCTTTGGCGACAAGGGCCTCGAGGTGTGGCCCATGTTCCCCGGCAAGAAGCTCTTCCGCGTTCTCGAGTCCGAGATGTTCGACGGACGCGTCTCAGCGGAATTCCGAGTCAAGGACGCTGAGACGGGCGAGCGCGGCGTGACCTTGCTCATGGGGCGGGTGGCGCACGCGAAGGTCTCCGAGGCGCAGGCTATCCTCTTCGACACTAAGCTCATGAGTGACCTCGACGCCGCCCGTTGGTGGACGGCCAATGCGCACCGCTTCGAAAAGGTCAAGGAGCGGGTTCACGCGATGGTCCAGCGCGCTCAGTCGGCCTCGACGGGCTCCGCGCGCGGCCGTGGCATCAGCTCCGCGGCCGCTGAGCCCGAGCTAACCCCCGAGCAGCGCCGTGCGGAGGAGGAGCAGCGCCGTGCGGCAGAGGAGGCTGCTCGCAAGCGCACGGAGCTCTTGGCGCTGCAAACCTTAGACCTCGGAGACGCGTCGAAAGCGGCCAGATACGACCTGCGCGTCTGCAAGTCCTAAGCCTTGACGAACCTGCAAGGTCGTGAGCCGCCATGGTGACGCCCACGCGCGGCGGCCGCGAGCGGGCACTTTCGTTGGGATAGAGCATCGCGACCATCGTTGCTGCGGCACGCGGTGGCGCGGCGAGTATAGTTTACGCGGTGCCGGTGGCACATTTTTGTTCTAAACGGCTGTTCCGTACAGTACTGGCATATGTTGTTAGTTGTTTCTTGGGGGGGTGCGGGCGCGTGTGTCGGCTCTGTCGCGTAAGTCCAAATATGGTGCGCGCGCCGCGGCTGCCCTTTTCTCGGACTCTATTTTAACAGCCAATTCACACATTTCTCCAACCGCGGAGTCGAACGCTAGAATGATAAGCCCGCCGGCTTACAAGCCACTACGCGCCATGAATGACCGGCTTTCGGATCTTATCGGCAGTTCGTCGACCGCCAGCGCGGCTATCAGCAGCGCCGCAGCTGGATCCTCCTCATCTGCTACCGCGGCCGGCCCAGTTATCATGCAGGACTTCTTCGCAGAGGTGCAGGAGATTAAGCAAAGCATGGAGCTGATGCGCAATAACGTGCGACTGATGGAGGAGTCGCACAGCGAGAACTTGACTGCTATGTCCACCGATCAGAGCCGTCGGTGGTCGAACCAGCTCGAGGAGCTGACGCAGGCGACCAACAGGATCGTCGCTCAGGTCCGCGATCGGCTCAAGGAGTTGGATGAGGCCAACAAGGAGCACGCGGCACGGTACAAGTCGACGACCGAAGGCGCGACGGAGTCGCGCATACGCACCAACATGCATGGCTCGCTCACGCGCAAATTTGTCGAATTGATGGCCGATTACCAGGACCTGCAGACGCGCTACAAGACCAAGTACCGGGAGCGCATGGAGCGCCAGTACCGCATTATCAATCCGACGGCGACCAAGGAGGAGGTGCAGGTGATCGTCGAGAATCCGCAGGCAGACCTGTTCTCGCAGCAGATCGCCGGCCAGACGGCCGTGCGCAACGCGCTCGCCGACATCCAGGACCGGCACAAAGACCTGCTGCGGCTCGAGACCTCGATCAACGAGCTGCACCAGCTCTTCTTGGATGTGTCCGTGCTCGTCGAGGCGCAAGGCGAGCTGCTCAACCAGATCGAGCACGCCGTGGGCCACAGCGTCATCAACACGGGCGGCGCCCTCGAGGAGCTGCGCCGGGCCAACGACTACAAGAGGCGCAAGCGCGAGTTCACTTGCTGGGTAGCGAGCGTGATCCTGATCATCGTCGTCATCCTGGGCATGCCGGTGCTGGTTGGTGTGATTGACGACGATGAGCGCTAACATCAGGCGGGGTTGTTTTCCAAAGTCTAAAATTGTCTTCACAGTTCACTCCCAGCTTTCACAGCCCGAACACTTCCGAGGGTTGGCGGGAGCACGCGGTGCGACTGGTGCTGGTGGGCAGTGTCGGCAGCAATGTCGCTCAGCGAATATGAGCTCAGTCGCGCTGAGCGAATCAAGGCCAACAATGCCTATCTCATGGCGCTCGGGCTGCTTGATGACGCCAAGGCCTTAAAGGCGAAGCCAAAGGCCAAGGCTCCGCCCAAGCCCAAACAGGACGTTATTGCATCAACAGGCCCAGCGCGCACCTCCTCACGCCTCTCTGGTGTGCCAATCGAAGAATCCTCATCTGTCGACGCTGGCACCATTTGGATGCCCGACCCTCCGGAGGAGCGACACCCGTTATGCTGCTGGTGGACCCCCGAAGGCATCATACGTCCGCCTCTGACACCTGAGCAGAAACGCGCTCTCTCAACTGCTCTCAGCGACGAGGAACGCGAAACTCTTGTCGTGGACGACGGTGATGAATGGGTGAACGACGCTCTGTGCTTTTTGCGTGCGTACGGGGGCAAGATGCCCGAGCCGTTCTGCGTGCCCTCGCGCGACAACTTCAAGAAAGTGATCTCCACAGTGGCCGTGCTGGCATCTGGGGAGGGTGTCTCCTGCAACTACAAAACAGGCAAGTTTGACGAAGGCGTGCGGTACACGCCTCGCCATGACCTGGACGCGGCCCTCAAGCGGGCGCTCGTCTGGCTCCCTTTAGCAAAGGACAAGTCGAACGGCTGGACTTTCACCCATCCGTTTGAGAAGATGAAGCAATACCAGCGCGCGCTCTTCTGGCGCCACCTCTTCCCCTTCGTGTGGCCGGATGCACGCCCCACAGCCCACGCGCAGGCGAGCGCGCTGGCAAGAGCACAGAGCGCGAGCGGCAACGAGGCCTCCGTGTGGGCAAATATGAGCGCCGGACAAGTGGAGAGCCGCGCTCTACCTGTTTCCGAGGCCACGACCGCCGCGCCGACGCCTGCCGTGCCCGGAGCCGAGCCGCAGGTGCCGTCGGACGATGAGGATCAGCCCATCTCGAAGCGACAGAAGAGCCAGACCGGCAAACGCGATGCATCCTCTAACGACGAGGATCAGCCCATCTCGAAGCGACAGAAGAGCCAGACCGGCAAACGCGATGCATCCTCTAACGTCGACGTCACCTCCACTTCATGTGCGAGTGGTCCAACGGCTACCCAACCCCCGCAACCCGTTCTGCCCAACCCCCGCGACGTCGCAAGGAGCAGCACGCTCCAGCCGGGCACCCGCGTCAAGGCCCGCTACATGGCGTCCTCCATCGGGCCAGAGAAGGCGACCCAATGGTACGAGGGCATGGTGACCTCGGTCAATCCGGACGGCACATGCAACATCCATTACGACAACGATGGCGAAGAGGAGGAGGATGTCGAGCCGGAGTACATTCGCTACCTCCGGTGAGGTCTGAGGGTGAGATGGTAGAGGCGAGGCCGCGCGAACCGTACCTATAGGCCGCCGTCCAACCGCTGTTGCCTGCTCCAATGCTCCAAACGTGATCGCCGCCGTGTCATCACCGGCCCGGCCCACACGTTTTGGTTTTCACAGGCTGCAATGGTTATTTTTCATTGTCTGTTCACACGTTTGTTCACATGTCTTTTCTCCATTCCAACAAGCCGGCGCTGAATGTCGGCTGGTGGCCTCACGCTAGTGCTCGACGCCTCGCTCGTACCGCGTGACGACCGGCCCGATCGTATTTCTGTCCCCCGGGGCGGCAACATGGCCATCCGCCGCATGATGCACAATGCCACTCCGGCTTCAATGGATGGTGCACCCGTGCCGACTATGTGGCTCAATGGCAACGTTGAGTGCAGGCTGCTCTCCCGCAAGCACGCATTTTTGCGTTGCACGCGACGCAGTGGCCAAATGGTGCTCGTGGTCTACGATGGATCGCCACACGAGCAGACGCGGTCGCTCAATGGGACCACGGTCGATGGCACGCTTGTGCCACTTGGTGGCCATGCGGAGGCGCACGCTGGTTCTGAGATCGTGTTCGGTGCTCCTCAGCTGATGCAACGCGGCGCGCTTTCGGACGAGCACGTGTACAGGTACCACGTGGTGGCATATGGTGGCGATGCATCCGATGCAGCGACGGCCACAACAGGCGCGGACTGCTCCACGCCGCCGGTGGCGATCCACGGCTCGGCCGAGCCCGCTATAAGTGATGCATCGAGCCCGAACGCCACACAGCGCGCACCCGTAGCGTCGCTCGCTGCTCGAGCAGAGCCGCAGCCACCGACGCCCGTCGTCGCACGGCCTACCAAGCGCCCACGGGGGCAGGAGGACTCGCGCCCGCCGCACCGCGCGGGCCCTCCGGTAGCTCCTCATGGCCCCATGCTCCCTGACGAAACCCGCGCCGCCCTTGGAGCGTGGCTGCTGCCCAGCGCCGCGCCTGCGCTCGGGCGTGTCGAGGGCGGTGCTTCCGCATCGGCACACGTGCGCAACCTCGCCGTTGCATGTGTGGCGGCGGCAGGCGATGAGGACGCGACTGATGACGAGGACGAGGCGGGCGGCAGGGGTGGCAAGCGCGCTGGCCGAGGTGTCAGTGGCGGTGGCGGCGGCGGGGGGAAGGGGGGAGGTGAGGGAGGCCGAGGTGTTGGTGGCGGTGGCGGCGGCGGTGGCCGCGGCGGCAGCGACGGCACCCTACGCCCGAACCACACAGGTCGCTGTGCACTCCTCGCGACCACCCTCTCTCGGCTAGGACACGCGCCCCCCGAGGAGCTGTGCGTGGCCGAATTGGCTCAGCTGCTCAGTGCCTCGAGGGTCGAGGCTGTGCAGCATGCAATGGCGGGGCTTCGGGCGCACATGCACGCGCGCCCGGCCACGCCCTTTGGCGCGAAGCCCGCCGCGCTCCTTTGCGCTGCGCTCGAGTCGTCCAAGGCGCTGCTAACTGACGGTCGGTCGTTCACAGCGCCGATTCACACGGCTTCGACGGCGCGGTTGTGGCTCCTCGGACTACCTCTCCAGATGCTCTGTGCCTTACTCACGCGGCCGCCGCCCTGCCACGCGCCATGCAAGGCAGCCGGCCCCGGCGTGCCGCAAGAGCCCGGCGTCCACGTGCCTGCCGAGCGGCGGGCCCTTCTGCGGGCCGCTCTGGCCTTGTTTGAGATTGGCGTGAGGTCCGAGGACGCGCCGCCGATGGCGCGGGCGCTCTTGTCTGCGGCTCGAGGACTTGCTGTGCACATCTTGGCGCACGTGCACGCAAGTACTCTTGCTATCGCGCGCGACGTCGACGGTGCCTCCGCCATCGGGCAGCTGGTGGCGTGGGCGGTGACACCAGGGGCGCACGCGAGCGCCATGCCCATCTCCACGCCCAACGCACAAACGGTTGGCATATGGGCGCTCGTCACGGCGCTTGAGGAGAGGAGCCAACAGATGAGTAATCGTCGCCGCAGCGGGATGGAGCTGGCGGCGGAGGTGGCACCGGCGGCCGACGCGGTGGCGCAGGCGGCGGCGGAGGCGATGGCGGTGGAGGCGGCGGCGGAGGCGGCGGCGGCGGATGCGCTGCTCATAGCGCTGCTCATAGCGCTGCTACCGCGGGCCCGCTTCGCACCGCCGCCGAGCACAGAGGCGGGCCGCGCCACTGCGGCTGATAGCCTCGCGTCGCTTGCCATCGGTACGAACGCGCCCCTCGACGGTGCAATGCTGCGCCTGCTCTGGCAACGGCCGAGCGCCGTCATGGGCACTGTGGATGGAGGAGTGGCGCAGCCGCAGCATCCGCCGCCGCCGCCACCGCCGCCGCCGCCGCCGTTGCGGCCGTTGCGGCAGGAGTGGTTCTTAGTTGTGGCGACCTGCTTCGCGGCCACGCGGCGGCTGGTGCGGCTGGGGCTGCTTGGGGACGGCCCGAGTCTCCGAGCCACGTGTGCTGCCCTTGGCGACCTGCAGCGACGGCTCCGAAAGTTTGAGCGGCGGAGCGGTGGCGCGGCGGGCGGCGCGGGTCGAGCAGCGCCGTGTCGAGCAGCGGGCGGCGGCGGTAGCCAGGACGTTGTGAGTCAGCAGGCGAGCCCGCAGGTGAGCCAGCACGTGACACACGGCGAGAGCGACGACCCCCGAGGGGACGCGGGCGCCATCGCGGGCGCGGACGACGAGGACGAGGCGGCATCAGAGGCGTTGCGCGTGGCGGCGAGCGCCCTCTTCACCTTCTATGATGCTGTGCTGGCACCGCGCTGCGTCCAAACCGCTGAGTGCGACCTCCTCGCCTCGCCAGAGAAGGCGAGTGCGCCCGCGCCGGCGGCCCCAGCCGCACGCAAAGCACCAGTCGGAAAGCCAAGCGCGAAGCGGCGGGCGGGTAGTTTGCCGCCACCCGAAGACGTGGTCGTGCTCTCTGATTAGCTCATTTTCGAAGACACCGGGCCGCACGTCGCGTACAGTCGGTAGTCAGTCAGTACCCAGAACGCAGCGCAGTGGTACCGGCAGAACGGTGAACGCGATGCGCCACGCCACGTAGACGTACGGTACTAAACCCTTCTAGATCTCGACAGTCACAGCATGAGTCACAGTGATCGCCGTCGAGTCGGGCGGCTAGAACTCGCGACTAACGTGACTCCCGGCACTGGTCCCCCGCGCGGCGCGTGCGCTTTGCCGGTGCGGTTTGCGGTGACCGTCACCGGTGTGGGCCGGCTTTTCTGTGGTTTTCCTCTTGGCGGTCATGCTTGGCCGCGTGCATTTTCTCGAACTCGATGCACGATGAACAGATGAAGATGGACAAGTTTTAGTTTATAGTTACGCAGCAGCCCGAGGTTCGACTCTCTTCTCTGGACTCTGCCGGCTGTGGGACTCATGATTAGCATTTCAACAGGGGCTCAACAGCTGCCCTGCTTGATAACTCGTCAGAACTCGACTAAGATTGATCGCTCGCGCAGGGGAGGCATGTAATCTCGCAGTACTGTGGTCTTGTGCACTCTCACCTTCACCTCACATGTGACTCTCCCACGTCTGTCCTAGCTACAACTCAGGTCGCTCAGCCCAATCGTGGGATCGAGTTCAAGACGAGCAATTGCGTCACTGTCGGGCGTCACGCGCTTTGACCTATGAGCGATCATCACGCATCTGTCACGCATAAGATGCGCCGCCCAGGTGGCATCTCCAAGTGCTTGACCGCCGTGATGGGCTCAAACTTGCCCCAGTGGACGCACAGAGGGTCAATCGGTCCAGGACGTTGACAAGAAATCGTGCCGATGTCGTGCTCGAGGCGATCAAAGCCTCCAAAGAGCCAGAGGGTGCCACCCACTTCGGCGATTCCAATGGCTGCGGCGGCGCATGGGAGTCGGCCAGAAACCCCTCGCTCCCATGTATCGACATCCGGGTAGTATGCGTAGCACGCATCGGTCATAACATTGCTACCACCGTCTTCGGCGTCTTCACCTTCCGGGGCAAACATTTCGCCTCCAATTGTAACAATTGCAGTCATTTCACCGCTACCCACGACTGCTGCAGCCATGTCATTCATGCCTCTAGGCATGGCACGCACGAGAGTCCACGCATTGGTCTTGGGATCGTACTTCTCGACGCTTGCTTCATCAGGATTACCACCATCGTTAAAACCGCCGATGGCGAATAGGCATCCTTGCGCCGCCACAAGGCAAAAGTATTTGCGCGCTACATTCATAGGCGCGACCGGTTGCCAAGTGTCGGTCGTTGGGTCGTATGCCTCAACGTCAGCGATTGCCGGGTCGCCACCTCCAGCCAAGTAGATCTTGCAATCCAGAGCAGCGGCACACGCCCTGTGATCGCCGTGATAAGTCGTCGGGGGAGAGAGTGTGCGCCATTCGTCCTTGGCCTCGTCGTAGCGCAGCATCGCCATTCGTCCTTGGTCTAATAGCAAACGCCCTTCTTGGTCCCACGGAAATATTTTTATGGACGCAACCACGTAAATGTTGCCATCAAGAGCGGCCGCTGACACTGCATCGTGATACTCCGGCAGAGGCGCGATTGAAGTCACAGCGCTCGTGACCGGATCAAATCGTTTGCACAGTCGATTGTAGGAGGGTGTTCTCCCGTCTTTCGTTCCGTCTTTGCTGCTAAACCCAATCAAGTAGATGAGCTGGCAGCCCTGACGTGGAGAGCTTCGCGCCATCTGGGGAGTCGCATCGTGCTTATCGGCAAGGGCGGACGCCACATCG
>Ga0209550_10007031_pt1 | contig 10440 bp, 11 predicted proteins | sample LauGreSuBDMM15SN_2_FD_187567 | JGI IMG/M metagenome (GOLD analysis project Ga0209550, IMG submission 187567) | Freshwater lake microbial communities from Lake Michigan, USA - Su13.BD.MM15.SN (SPAdes) (version 5) | ecosystem: Environmental > Aquatic > Freshwater > Lake | place: Lake Michigan... | reverse complement strand
TATTACTTGGTCCTTTCGACATTGTTCCTTTCTATAAAATAAAATGAATAAAAATGTTTTATGTCAAAACATAAAAAAAACGTATCATGATAATTGTAATGATTTTGTTCTATCAGAAATCGCAGAAATTGAATTAAAATTTATTGCATTATTTATTGGTGTAACAGGAATTGTTTATTTAAAAAACAATAAAGAATTACTTTCTGAGCTTTTATTTCGAATTGGTTACAGCTCATTCTTAGCAGCGACAAAAGTATCAAATGCATTGAGACGACTTAAGAATTTTTTTGTTTTTTCTCAACCCACCACTACTTTTGATGAAAAGAATACATACATTTATGATGAAGTGAAAGTAATTAAAAACGGGGTTCGCCACGCGTCGTTTGAAACAATGTCGACGTTTAACGAATCATCATATTTAGGAAATCCAAATCACTATTATGACCTTGGTGAAGTTGTAGAAGAATCTTGTTCTTCTTCTTTTGATTCCGATCTTGTTAATGATGCATCGTCTCCGTCGTCATCATCGTCTCCGTCGTCACCATCGTCACCATCGTCACCATCGTCACCATCGTCTACGTCGCCATCTCTATCATTGGAAGAACCGCTATTTATAATGGAAAAAAATGATTCTGAAAAAACGCTCGAGTTTAAAACTTTTGATTTTATCATGCATACAAATTATAGGTATCCCGAATCAACCGAAACATCAAAACAAAATTATACAAGGATATATAAGACATTTTCGGAAAATGACTATGGATCAGACAGCACAATGTATGAAAAATCAAACGCGGAAATGATTATTTGCAATATAGAAATAGATGGCGATGACGCCGAGTATGAAATTGATTTGTCACAACCCTATAATTTTAATGTCGTCGGAAATATCGTTTTGGATGAAAAATTTGTATACTGGTACATGCTTAAAAAATACAATTACGCGATTGAACCTTTAACAAATTATAAAATTACGTGCATCACAAAGGACATTAAAATGTTTCAGCTTGATCGGTCGTGCGGTTTGCGCGTTCATTTGAATGCATATGAAGAGGTCGAAAAGGTCGATCAAATCAAATTGAATTCTTAATAAGCGAAATTATTTACATTTACAATAAATAAAATATAGACAATATTTATACTATTTATATTAATTATTTCAAAAATCAATATAAATATATTATCTTATTAAGTTATTATGGCATCGTTGACTAAACGCCGCACACAAAATAATAATACCACTACCGCCAATAATAAAAATATGACCACCGCCAAATCGTGTGAAAATAATACAAATATTTTCAAAAAAAGTCCCGAATTGGAATCAAAAGATGTTTCGTTGTTGCACAATCTGTCGGATGCATGGATTCTTTGGGCGCATTTGCCCCACGATACCGACTGGAGCTTGAAAAGTTATATGAAGATTTATGAATTTAATACGGTAGAGCAGGCCATCACCATCACGGAAACGTTGCCACCCGTTTTGGTTACCAATTGCATGTTGTTTTTGATGCGAAAGGGCATCAATCCAATTTGGGAAGATGAACGAAACCGTAATGGCGGTTGTTTTTCATACAAGATTCCAAACAAGGATGTGCCCGATGCGTGGAAACAGCTTTCGTATTCGCTGGTTGGAGAGACCATGTCCGATAATAAAAAATTGTTGCCGCACATCAACGGAATTACAATCTCTCCAAAAAAGAATTTTTGCATTATTAAAGTATGGTTTGCAAATTGCTCGTTCCAGGATGCGGCCGTTATTCGCGAAGTGCACGGAATCACTTCACACGGTTGCTTGTTCAAACGACATGTGCCGGAATATTAATATTTTTAATATTTTGACACCAAAATAATATTCAATTTATATTTATTACAAAAATATAAATTGAAAAGTTTTGAATTAATTTTTAAATATTCAGTGTTTAAACAGGAACAAGTCAGATGGAAATCGCAACGCCAATGCCAGTCACAGACAAATCAAAGTCCAAGTCCAAGTCGGGACTTGGCAAGTCGTCAGGATTAAAGAAAATGAACAAAAAGGAAGCATCCGAGTGGTTTCAGGGTCTGTCACCCGTCGAGCAATTATTATTGAAACAAGAAAAAAACTCGTCTTCAAACGAAGATAAAAACCCCAAAAAAGAAATGCATGAGCGCGAGCGTGAACTCCTACTCAAACGACGTTCCGAACATGAAGCACGCATGAAAGCCCAGTTGCAATCCAAGGCGGAAATCACGCAACAAATTCAAAAATGTAAAGACATGCGCAGTCGACTGATTCCACACCAAATGAGGTTGGAACAGATGCAGCTGCATGAATTCCACTACACTTTTCACAAGCACTACGCGGAATCATCATCCCAATTCTTTTACGAACTTGGCATGTTGAAAGCCAAGGTTTTATATGAATTGGGCTTGATACAACATGAAGAAAAGGTCCTTTTCGACATGCACGAAAAACACCACTGCATCAAAAAATCAATCACAGAAATTATTGAAAAAACAAAAACAACCGCCATTTCCAAGCCCTACACACGCATTCAAGTAAAAAATTATGTGGACAACGTCTACAACTTGGTGACAGTGTAAGGGTTTGAAAACGCACTTGCTGTTGTGACACGCTGTTGGCGTTACCATTTATTTTTTCGCACATTTATTCTGGGCCCTGAATTTTTTTTGTTAATATTTTTCGGGTCATACGACTCCTCTTCATCATCAGAATTTAAATCCTTGCTCATCTCCCAGAACTCTTTACTGCCGAGTTTGAACGGTCCGTGCTGTTGCGCCTTGTACCAGAAAATTTGGTCCTGTAGCTTATTCGACTTGGCGTTTTTATGTATCACTAAACACTCGAAATTTTCAGTGCACTGGTCCATGACTTGACAGAACGACTCGAATGTCGGAAACATTCCCGTATAATTTTCATATATTCGTCTTCGATTACCTAAATCCGGTTCTCGCAAAATAAATACATAGTCAATATTGGTTCTAAGCAGTGGGGGGATACCTAAAGGATATTGCATTGTAATTACTAGCATAATTTTCCAGTGACGCCCGTTGAGAAAGAGGAGACGCATCATAGTGTCGCGCGTCCATTTGTTATCAAACAAACAATCGTCGAGGATGACAAAAGTTCGGGGGTCTATGGTGCTCCTTTTGTATGATTCCATTTCCTTTTTGACTTGTTTCAGGACTGCTTTTTGTCGTTTCAGGATATTTTCAATGATGGCGGTATTGTATGCGTCGTGGATGAAGAGTTTCGGCACGTGTTCTCCGAAGAATCCGTTTCCTGCTTCTGTGCCCGAGATGACGGTTCCGATGGGGATGTCCTGATGGTAATACATGAGGTCTTTCACAAGGAAACTTTTACCGGTATCACGCCGACCGATGAGGACGATTACGGGACCTTTATTTTCATCGGGCCTAAAGCTGATGGAGCGCATATCGAATTTCCCTAATTCTAAATTCATTTGGATTTTGGATTTATACTTTGTAGAGAGATAGAGAGAATAATATAATGAAACAATATATTTGGTTAATTTAAACTCACTTTTTTTGTTACAATATAATATAAATAAGATAAAATAAGACAAGAAAAATGTCGAAGAAATCTGTAAAAAAATATAGAAAAGGTAAAAATAGTAAAAATAGTAAAAATAGTAAAAATAGTAAAACAAGGAAATTCTTGTATCATCCGGATGACCCTAAAAAATCATTTGATGTGTACATTGATAAAAATCCAAGGGATACGATACACATAAAATATAAAACGGTTGACGATGTAAAGACGACGATTCGCAAATTAGAGCGACTTTACAAGGATAAAAAATATACACACAAGCGCATATGGCAAGTGGGAATGATTATGAAGGTCCGATTAGAAGTGTTGAAAAATAAAAAGCCGAAAGAGTATCTTTTAGCTAAAAGGTATTTTGATTTTCTCAGCGAAAGAACAAAAATGGAGGTCGTGGATCGATACAAGGCAACATTTAAGGTATAATATATATTATGAAAAATATTCTTGTGAAAAATAAGTTTAAATACTTGTATTTTTCTATGTATAGACAGTATTAATTTAATTTTATCATTTATTTAAATAAACATTTTCTCTCAATCTCTCTAAAATGACATGCACAAAGGTAAATCAGAATGCATTCGACCTTTATTATCAAAAGCCAAGGAATGAGAATCTTCTTAAAAATTTAGAAGAAACGCGCATGGGACTTTCACACTGTCAGAATTTTATTCCGCTGTATTCCACTTTTTTTTCTTTAAACGACACAAACTATAATTCCATTAACTTGAATCAGACATTCAATATACAGTCGATTACTTACTCTGAATCTGTTGATGGATCCGAAGAAGAAGAAGATGGTCGACACTTTAAAAATATTGCAAATGCAAGTGTTAAAAAAAGGACTGATGATGATGGTGATGGTGATGCCATTGTTAGTGTTCCCGTTTTTTTCAAATTCTCTCCGCTATTGGATCCTATAAAATATTTGGCAGGCAGTTATGATACGCGAAATGAAGCGCTGCTCCATCTTCCTGAATTGCATTCTTTGCCGATTAATAATTCCAGTTCCGATAAAGGTTCCGATAAATGTAAAGAAAACCATTATTGTCAATCAAAGGTTTTAGACCCGAATAACTCCGCGTATGTGGACGGATTTTTTTCTTATTTGTCGAGTCAGTTGCTGCACGCTCATGCTTTTATACACGGTATTGATTTTTATGGCTCCTACTTGGCGATTCAAAAAGATTTCATAGTGAATATATTTGACGATCAAGAGTATTTGATAAAGAATGAGTTTTTCAAGGATAAAAATGGAGTTCTATTTTATTATGACGAATCAGAATGCGAAAAGTTTTTAGAATGGAATCAAGAGAGAAGAGAGAAAAATAAAAAACAAACAGCGTGTAAAAATTCTAAAATAAAAATATTGAATTCGGTCGAGATTGTGGCCGAAGATTTGCAACAAGAAGAAGAACAAGAACAAGAACAAGATAAAAACAACGGACTAGAAGAACTTGCGCTTGTTGATGTGTCTAATTCTGATATTTTTAATATTAATGATGATGATAAAGAAGAAGGGAATAAACAAGATCAAGATGAAAATCAAAAACAAGATGGCGAAAATTGCGGAAATGGAATTCGTGCAATAAAGATTGGATGTTGTGATGCAGATGATGCATCGTCGTCGTCGTCGTCGTCTTCATGTTCTTCGCGCTCGTCACACACAACCAACGAATCCCTTTATAACATGAGCGATGACGGTAGCCAAGATGGTAGCCAAGATGGCAGCGATCATAGTGACTATAGCAATAGTGAATGCGATGAAGGAGAACATGGAGAAGAAGAAGAAGAAGAAGAAGAAGAGATTCTGAATGCCACCATTTATAATTTTCCAGTTGAAGTGATTGCGCTTGAGCGCTGCAAGCAAACACTCGACTGGTTAATGGAAAATGACATTCTCTCGGATGGAGAGTGGGAGGCCGCGCTCATGCAGATTGTAATGACACTGGCAACCTATCAGAAAGCGTTTGCATTTACGCACAATGACTTGCATACCAATAATGTAATGTTCAACGACACGGATAAAAAATTCATCTATTATTCGTTCAATAAAAAGTACTACAAGGTTCCGACGTTTGGTAGAATATTTAAAATTATTGATTTTGGCCGCGCCATTTACAAGTTCAATTCAAAGCTAATATGCAGCGATAGCTTTCACAAGAGCGGAGATGCCGCGACTCAATACAACTGTGAACCCTACTATAATGACAAGAAACCACTCGTCGAACCAAACTATAGTTTCGATTTATGCAGATTGGGGTGTTCTCTTTTTGATTTTTTCATTGATGACGTTGACGACGTAGAGACCGAGTGCAAAAAGAGTCGACTGGTTGCACTTGTTGTTGACTGGATTACGGATGACAACGGTCGCAACATATTATACAAACAAAGCGGCATTGACCGGTATCCAGATTTTAAATTGTATAAAATGATTGCAAGAACGGTTCACAATAAAGTTCCGTCTCAGCAACTTTTGAAACATGCTGTTTTTACACAGTATGAAATCCCACAAAAAAGCGTTAAAAAATCAATGACCGTTTTGGACATTGATGCCATTCCAAGCTATGTTTCGATATAGTTTTTTTATTTAGGAAAAATATAAATATAAAATATAAATATAATTATATAATATACATTTTATATAATTATATTTTTTATGGCTCTTGTACTACCACACGATATTATTTGTGGGGGAGATTTCACAGGACAAAATGTAGATTGTTCTCCTCCAAATAATTATTTTAAGGCCTATTTAACATTATTTATAAATACTTCTGTTAATGATTTATTACTAGGAAATGCAGCACGATTGGGATTTGAATCTCCAATTGTAAACGTGGCAGATAGAGTATGTAGGTTAAAACAGGAATCGTTCAAAATTTGTTTAAATGTTGATTATTATACAAGGTTTCAAGCTTATATGCATCAAGCAATGACGGTTGGCGGTGTATCATTTTTTAATTTGGATTATATACCCCCCCTTCAACAACCTAGTATTACTGTTGACGGATCTATCATAGATTGTAAAATATTACATTTATTTATATCAGGACTTACTATTTTTCTTGCATCATCTGCAGGATGGTTGGATATTAAACAAGTACTAGAGTATATTGAAACTGGTAGAAGTAGAATATATATGAACATTCTACCAATGGATAGGTTAATTCCTCCTGGTATAACACAAGCTTTATTTCGTGTTCAACCACCTTCTTATAAAGACATACGCTCTATACAAAAATTATATACAATGGTGGCTTATAATTTTTTTACCTATGGTGGAGCTATCGATGTTCCAGCATTACTTGGTCGTAACGTCGGAATAACTAGAACATATATAGCGAATACTACCACCGTGGTGCCCCCAAGTCAAAATCAAATTGTCTGGAATAATGCCGATCAGTCACTATCAACCAATATTCATTTGTCATCTTATGATGAAACAAATACTGATATTGGATTTTTACTCGAAGATGGTGTTCAACGTGGACGACTTATAATTCGTCATCAAGATAACCCCGGTGTCGTGTTTCAAGAATGGGCAATTAATAATGTTTCCAGTGTCGCGGATCAGTATGTTACATATCAAGTGACTCCAATTAATTTTACACGGCAGGCGGTAAATAATCAAGTATGTGAAATTGTTATTTTGAAACCCGGACAGCTCGTTCCAGATCAAACGGATTATCAAAGACGTAGATTTCTAGATAGCGCACGTAATATAGGTGGTAGGAAAAAAAGACAAAATAAAAGCCGAAACAAACAAAAAAATTCAAATAAAAAATTCAGATTTTCAAAACGTCGTTACAGTAGACGACGACGCATGTTTTGATGTGCATTGGCTGGAATTAAATCGGTATTAATATCAACAACAAGAAAAGTAAATTTTAAAATTTATATTATAAATGTTTTTATATTATTGTGTTAATATAAAAACATAATACAATGAATAAAACTAAAAAGGCAAAAAAATCAATTTCATTATTTGGTATAAATGATTGTCATAAGCCCAAAAAGAATACAAAAAAGGGTTATGAATATAGAACTCGTAAAATATACAAACGTCCAAAAACTTTGAAAAACTATTCAAAAAAAATTTTTAGAAATATTATTCTATTTCCGCATGATTTAGGACAAACAAAACACGGAGTTGAAAAGGCGCCCAAGTTTTTAAAGAAATATATAAATAAAAAACATCATAGAATATACAATGTCGAAGATAAAAATGATTTTTTTACAAACATACACAATTTATATGACATGAATAAAAAAATAGGAGGACCCAAAGTAAACATTGGCGGGGACCATTCCATGTCGATTGCGACGATTGCCGATACTATGAATCGTTATCCAAATGCAAAAGTTATTTATTTTGACGCGCACGCCGATATTAACACATATGCAAGCTCAAACTCAAAGCATTATCACGGCATGCCATTAAGTTTTGTTACAGGAATTGATCGCGACAGTAAATTCACGTTTATAAAAAATAAATTAAAATTAGAAAATTTATTATATATTGGAGGCAGGTGTTGGGACACATTTGAACGCGACTTGATATACAAGCATAATATTAAACACATTGATCCGCACGAACTTAACACTGATTTTGAAAATGCTACGAATAAAATTCTAACTTTCGCTGGTAATTCTCCCATTCATGTATCATTTGACGTCGATTCTATGGATAAAAGCTTAGTTCCGTCAACCGGTACTGCTGTTAAAGGAGGAATTAAGATGAATATTGGTAAAGATATTTTACAACAAATTAAAAATAATACGAATGTTGTAAATGTCGATATAACGGAATTAAATATGGATTTGGGAACACAAAAAGAATCCCAAAGATCATTAAAAAATACAGATGAATTATTCAAATCATTTTTAGTATAATGCAAATAATTTTAATACAAATTATTTTATTTATATTTTAAAATTTTAAAATATAAATAAAATTTTAAAATATAAATAAAATTATAAAATATAATAATAGATATTAATATCGAAATAAATAAATAAATGGTTTCTACTACTCCGAAACAGAATGCCCCCCTAAACTTTAGGACATCTAATTCGCTTACCACGACAAAAGTGCCTCACTATGCTACCAAAGTCGACACGGCAAACAGTTCAGTTCCTGGACTCCATCGCCCTAATACAAACGGCATTCCTTCAAATATAAACCAGCGCGATTTTGAAGGTCCGGAATTTAAAGCGCGTCCTATAAAACACTGGAGACGCCAGCACATTCCCACCACGGTTGCCAATACTCAAGAAGCAGCTTCAAACGCATCATCCGGTCGACGAACCGCGACGGTTGGACTTCTCATAGACCGCCCGGGCGCAGTTTCATATCTGGGTTTTAATTCGGACTGCAAGTGCGTTGAACCTGGCGGAAATTCTTATACGATTAGCGAGCAATTCGGTGACAATAAAAAGGCATCGGGCACCGTTATCGAAAATCAAGGAGCCGTCAGTATTGGACAAGGAGACGACGCCTATGAAATCAATACCGGCGTTTACGCCACCAAGCGCATTTGCTGCAACCCGCAAAACAATGTGATTCGAAGCGCGTCAACACTTCTGAGTCGAGCGTATTATTCCGACACGACGGGGTATCTAAAATCCCGCTGTAAAACGTACCAACAAAATGCGTCCATTAATCGCGCAGCAAATATCCAATATACTGGCGCCGATTCTGAACTTTTATGGCCAACCAGCAGCGCAACCGGTCCTCAAGTGTATCGAACGAACGACACGTATCAACCGCGCGTAAATCCGTACACGTGTAATAATACCGGCGGCGCATCAACTGTTATTTTTAAACCGAATAATCGCCAGTACTCTATTCAAGGCGCGGTAGATAGCAGCACGCGAATCGAGAAATTAAAGCTGAATGCCATAAATACAAATGCCAATTCTTTAAGAACCGCGTTTGGAAATGAAGCGGCAAGCGCGTGCAGGTTTACGGGAAGCAGCGACACGCCCTTTTTCCTGAAAAACAAGTACCAGCCGCCGATTTGCAGTCAGACCAACACGGTTAGTAATTATCGGCAGAATAAACGCATATGCAGTTTATAGAACGAAAACGAACGTGCGCATTCCTAAACTTGTGGCGGAATGACGCTAACGTTGTTATCTAAATACGGACACTTTACGACGCCGGGGTTAAAACTAAAACAGTTGTCGGCCATATCCTTGTATTGAAACATGTCTTGATTATCAACGGTGGGGTACACGACAACCGAACGCTGAGATGGCGAAGACAAGTGAATGAACAACATGCCTACAAGAAAACTTAGGACAAATACTTTTATAGAGAGATATTTCATAATGTTATTGTGTTATTTGTTGTAATAGTTTAATATTATGAATTGGTATTTCACTTAATATATACAATAGATAATATAAAAATATTTTCATATATAGATGAAAATATTTTCAATATAGATGAAAAATATTTTTATATAGAAACTATAATTAAAGCAAAAATAAAAATAACGTGTAATAATAAGAGTGTAATAATAAGAGGACTCAATAAAATCAAATCATGATCAACATACAAGAATGGATGCACAAATCGAACAGCAAATACATTATATCGATTATTCTCGGACTTGGATTAGCCGCGCTATTTAGAAAGGCGTGCAAAGACGGAAACTGTCTTCATTTTGAATCACCGCCAATTAAAGATGTGACAAACGGTCAAATTTACAAGTATGGAAACGAATGTTACAAGTATAACATTTCGACCCAAAAGTGCGACCAAAATAAAAAAACGGTCGAATTAAGTAATGGATTGCGTAATATGGTATAGTATAATTTTATTCCGTATATTTAGAAGAAAATTATATATTTATAAAAAA
>Ga0209550_10007025_pt1 | contig 10447 bp, 7 predicted proteins | sample LauGreSuBDMM15SN_2_FD_187567 | JGI IMG/M metagenome (GOLD analysis project Ga0209550, IMG submission 187567) | Freshwater lake microbial communities from Lake Michigan, USA - Su13.BD.MM15.SN (SPAdes) (version 5) | ecosystem: Environmental > Aquatic > Freshwater > Lake | place: Lake Michigan, USA... | reverse complement strand
AACGACGGTGAGTTCGGACGGCGGCTGGAGGCGGCGTTGCCGGCGGGGGCGATGGTTTTTCAGTTGCCGGTGATTTCGTTTCCGGAGGCGCCGCCGCACTATCAGTTGGGCGACAGCGAACACTTCCGGCCCTTTTTGGCGACGGAAACACTCCGGTTTAGCTATGGCGCCCTGAAAGGGCGAAGCCGCGGACAGTGGCAACGCGATCTGGCGCGGCTGACGACGGCGGAGCAAATCCAGGCGTTGGAGAGCTACGGATTTGCGGCGATCTATTTGAATCGGCGGGGCTTCGCCGATCGGGGTGAGGCGTTGTTGGCGGAATTAGCGGCCTTGGGACGAAGCGAGCGGATCGAAGGGGCGAGGCGAGAACAGATCGTGGTGCGGCTTCAGCCGGCGGCGCAGCCCGTGCCGCCGATCGCGGGAAAGCTGACCTATGGGCGTGGGTGGCACCGGCCGCCGCACGGCGGAGTGCAGACGGAGCCGCGCTGGGCCTTTGAGCCAGCGACGATGTCATTTTTCAACCCCTACGCCGATGAGCGTGAGTTCGAACTAAAGCTGGCGCTGAGCGCGGCGGGATCGAAGCGATCCGTGCAGTTGTCGGTTAACGGTCGGAAAAAGTTGGATGTGGATTTGAGCGACAAAGCGCGGGAGTTCCCGCTGAAGGTGCGACTGCTGCCCGGGCCGAATCACTTCGATCTCCATTCAGTCGAGCCGGCGGTGCGGCTCAGTACGGAGCGCCGCCAGCTGCGGATGTTCGCCGTGCACGGGAACTCTATCCGCGTGGTGGATCCGGCGGCTGAAACGGCGAAGTAAAATTCAGGCCGAAGTGGGACGCGGTGGCAGCAGGCGCGGAGCGGCGAGGACGACGAGACCGCCGAACAAGCTCCAGAAAACCGTCGCGACCCAGACGAGCAGCGCGAGAAGCGGGGCGAGGTCGCGGGCGGCGGGTGTCGCCAGCAGGCCGAGGGCGGCGAGAGTGCCGAGAAACGCACCTTCTCGAACGCCGTGACCGCCGACGCTGATCGGGAGCACGGTGGCGGCGTAGGCGACGCTCATCGCGATGCAGGTGTCGAGAAAAGGCAGGGGCAGACCGATCGCAAGGGCGAGCAGCCACACTGCGATGAAATCCAGCAACCAGATGGCGGCGCCGAGTGAAAAGGCGGCGGAGTGAGTGCCGGGCGTGGCTCTCACGCAGGCGAGTAGTTGGGCGGCGGTGGCCAGACGGTCGGGACCGAGCATACGCGGCAGCGGTGCGGGCCAACGGCCGGGATCGGTGCGCAACAACCAGATCGCAAAAACGATGCCGCCGAGGGTGAGGATCGAGGCGGTGATAAAAAGCCAGCGCAGGCCAGGCTCGGCGACGAAGGCGCCGGTGCGGGCGGTGAGAGCGACGGCCGGAACGGCAAACAGCAAGAGGAGACCGGTGGCGCGGTCGATCACAAGAGTGGTCAGGCCGGCGGCCCGTTGGTTGGCGGCGTCGCGCAGCAGGTAGTAAACGCGGGCGGCGTCCCCGCCGATGCCGCCAAGGAGGAAGGCGTTGTAGAATTGACCGATCCAAGTGACGACGTGGGACCAGTGAAACGAGAGCGGGATTTGTTGGGCGCGGAGCAGCAACCACCAGCGTGCGGCCTGAATCGGAAACGCCAGACCGACGAGCACGAGCGCCGCCACGACCAGCGGGAGGGAAAATTGGGTGCGGGCGGCGGTGAGTTCGGCCCAGTCGACTTGGGCGGCGAGGAAACCGAGCAGAGCGAGCGAAATCACATAGCGCACGACGCGACCGGCGGTGGTGGCGAGGAAAGTGGCGAGGCGGCGCATCCGGGAGAGAGTGCTCAAGAGGTGGGCGGTTTGGCTAGAAAAAGTCATGCCCGCCGGAGAATCCGACGGGAGCGCCGCCTTAAGCCGCCGGTGCCGGTTAGGTGGTAAAAACGGAAGTCGGGCCCTGACTGTAACGAGCGGATGCTTGACTCTGGCGACGCAAAACCCGGCCGAGGGGGCCGGGTTTTGAGTGGAACGCGCCTGCAAGCTTGAGGCTCGATCGGAGCCTCAGCGGGAAGCGAATTAAAATCTATCGAATCAACTCACCCGATTTTTCTCAGCGGTATTCTTCGCCGCTGAGGGCGTTGATGACCTTGAAGTGTTCGAGGTGGTAACCGGGGTCGGCGCGGAAGGCCAGTTTCACGCCATAGAGTTTCTCGACGCGCACGAGCAGATCGGCGTCTTCGCTGCGAAGACGTTCGAGGATGCTGGGGTGGACGAGGACGCGGAGGGAATACTCTTTGCCGTCGTTCCGCAACTGGAGCCGGCGCGCGATGGAGGAGAGGCGGCGTTGGAGCTCGACGGACATCGTCGTCGCGCTCTTCACGATACCGCGGCCACGGCAATACGGGCAGTCGGTGTAGAGATTGGCCGACAGACTCTCCTGCTGGCGCTGGCGGGTCATCTGCATGATGCCGAGCTGCGAGATAGGCAGAATGTGGTTCTTGGCTTTGTCGGTGGACATCAGCTCGACCATCTTTTCGTAAACGGAATTCCGGTGGCGCCGTTCCTTCATGTCGATGAAATCCATGATGATCAGGCCGCCGAGATTTCGGAGGCGGATCTGGCGGGCGATCTCGGCGGCGGCCTCAAGATTCACGGCGTAGATGACGTTTTTCTCGTCGCCGCCGCGGTTCTTGTGAGAGCCGGTGTTCACGTCGACGGCGATGAGGGCCTCGGTCTCGTCGATGATGATTTCGCCGCCGGAGGGGAGGGGAACCTTGCGTTGGCCGGTCTGCTCGATTTGCCGCTCGATGTTGAAGCGCTCAAAGATCGGGATGCTGTCCTTGTAGAGCGCGATCTTGCTGGCGGAGCGTTTTGAAATGAGGGCCACGAGCTTTTGAGTGCGTTCGTGGTCCTCCTTGCTGTCGATGAGGACGCGGTCGACTTCCTCGGTGAGAAAATCGCGGACGGTGCGCTCGACGACGTCGGGCTCTTGGTAGAGGCAGCAAGGTGCCTTGTCGTTGAGCATCTTGCGCTGGATCTCTTCCCACGTCTTAAGGAGCAGGTGGAGATCGCGGACGAAGTAGCGGGATTTTTTGCCCTCGCCGGCGGTGCGGACGATGAGGCCCACACCTTCGGGAATGGTGAGTTCGTTGATCAGGGCCTTGAGGCGTTTGCGCTCGGCGGGGTCCTCGATTTTGCGGGAGATGCCGCAGCCGTCGGAGAACGGCGTGAGGATAAGGTAGCGGCCGGGGATGGAGAGATTGGTGGTGGTGCGGGGGCCCTTGGTGCCGATGGGGCCCTTGGTGACCTGGATCACGATCTCACTGCCGGGAGGATACATCGCGGGGATGTCCTTGACGGTGGGCTCGGCAGGGCGGTGGGCGGCGTTTTTCTTTTTGTTAACGCGGACGACCTCGATGTTGGAATCGGTCGTGGCGGGAAGCATGTCCCAGTAATGGAGGAACGCGTTCTTTGAGTAGCCGATGTCGACGAAGGCGGCCTTGAGGCCGGGATCGAGGTTCTTGACGCGGCCCTTGTAGATGCCGCCGACCATGCGGTCGTCGGACTCGCGCTCGATTTCGAATTTCTCGAGGCGGCCGTCGATGAGGAGGGCGACGCGCTTTTCGAGCGGCTCGGAATTAATAATGAGCTCGCGGTAGATGCTCTTTTCCTTCTGAAAAACCGCGAGGATTTTTTGGAGGAGCGGGCGGTCTTTGGCGCGCTCGACGGCGCCAGCTTTGAGCTCGGTGGGACTTACGCCGGTGACTTCCTCGACGGTAGGCGGATTGGCCAGTTCGGCGTCATACTTTTGGGCGATGTCCGTGGAAGGGGCATCGGGTTTTGGGAATTGCGATTGATCGCTCATGGTGGGTGCTATGCGGGTTTTGCCCGGGGCACCGATGTGGGAAGGTCGCGGCGCAGGAAATTCCGGCAGAGCGGTCGATATCGCGGAAAGGAAGACGCGTGGAGTTCACGCGAAATCCTTTCGGAAGCGATAGACGCTCTGGACCAGTCCTTGCAGCAAGCAGCAACTGAGCACAAAGGAGCCACCGTAGCTGATAAAGGGAAGCGGTATGCCCGTGATGGGCACGAGCCCGATGGTCATCGCGACGTTTACAAACACATGCACGGTGAACAGCACGGTGACGCCGAGGGCGATCAAGGTGCCGAACCGATCTCTCGCGAGACCGGCGATGCGAATGCCGTTAAACAGAACGAGACCAAACAGGCCGAGAACCGTGATGCTTCCCACGAAACCGAGTTCTTCGGAAATTACAGAAAAGATAAAGTCGTTGTGCGCGATGGAGCGCGGGAGGTAGCCGAGCTGGGCTTGGGTGCCCTGTTGCCAGCCCTTACCGGTCAACCCGCCGGAGCCGACGGTGATGAGGGACTGGTTGAGATTGTAGGTAATGCCGGTGCCCTTGGGATCGACGGTCTCGGGGGCGACGAAGGCCAAAATGCGGTTGCGCTGATAGTCATGGAGCGGGACCCAGGACGTGGCCTCGTATTTGCCACGGTTTTGCTTCTCGTCGTAGGAGTAGCCGTTGGCATCCATGAACCGCGCGTAACGGTAGCCGTCCCATGCGATAACGCCGATCAACAAAACGAACGCGCCGAGCGCCGCTGCGTAAAAACGCGCGGACAGTTTTGAAACGTAAAGCATGGAAAACACCATCGGGGGCAGGACGATTGCCGATTTGAGGTCGGGCTGGAGTAAGACCAAGAGCATGGGGAATCCTACCGCAAGGGCCAATTTGCCCAGCACCCCCAGGGACTGCTGAATCGTGCCGACCTCATTGCGAATCAACGTGCTGGCGGTGATGAGGAGCACGGCGACCTTGGCGGTTTCCGAGGGCTGGAAGGAGAAAAAGCCTAGGTTGATCCAGCGCTGGGAGCCGAAAACTTCGCTGCCGACGCCGGGGATCAACACCAGCAGGAGCGGCACCATCGCGAGGGCGTAAATCCGGTGCGCAATGCCGAGCCAAAACCGGTAGTCGATGAGGGAAACGCCGACGTAGAGACCTGCGCCGACGAACAGGAAAACGAGCTGCTTGATCCAATCCGAACCGCGGACTGAAAGTTGGGCCGAATAGATAAAGGCGAGGCCGAAGAGACTGAGCCCAATCAAAGCGAAAGGTGTCACCGCATCCCAACGCGCCCGCGTCGTGGTCTTTAAGACCCCGAGATAGTCGAGCGGCGAGATGAGGTTCATGGGCGCGGCGGAGGTGTCGTGAGTGAGATCGTCCCGAAAACAGGGAGAGGGCGGAGCGTTGCGGGTTCCGGCCTCGGCGGCAAGACTGCGGAGGGTTGCGGCGCGATTTCCTGTGCGCTTTCGGGGTCGGTTGCTTTTGACGGGGTGCCGTTGGCGAGGCACACGCGGCTAAGTCGTGCCCGAAGCCCAGGCCGAATACCGGGTTCTCCCTGACCGTCTCCTCGGCGACGGCCTGCCACCACCCGAGGCTGAACCGGTTGTTGACGCCGGGATCGCCGCGGTCGCGGGCCCCGTAGGAACCCGTTGCCCGGTAGTCCAAGATTGAAACGACGTGGTCGTAAGCCGAATGGGTGGCAGACTCGCGGATATCCCGGTCGCCGACCGCGGTGGCGACCCATGCGGGGCGGATCTGGCGCGACGCTTGGAACCGGCTGACCGAGGGACGCCCGGACCGTTGGGCTTCTGAGTTGGTGCAGCCTGGGGCGATGGATGGCGAGGCGGCGGCGAGGGCCCGGATGCAGGCGGTGCTGGCGGGGACGTTGTCGGCATTCCAAAAGCCGTTGCCGGAGCGGCGAGGGAAGCGCCGCGGGGAAAGGCTTGAGCTGGGCGCAAAGGCCCGCATAGCGTGCGCGGACTTTGACATCAGCAAGTGCCGCCGACTTCGCTTTCTTGGTCTCCGGGAGTGACTCACATAACTGGTCGCTCTCGTTGGCAATTTTCGTGGGCGTGATCCTCGGGTTTTTCGGCGTGTGGGCGTTGCGGCGCCATACGTGGCGGGTGGCGCAGGAACAGGCGACGGAGTTGATCGAAGTGGCGCGCCGCGAGGCGGCGGTGGCAGCGGAGGAGATCAAACAAAAGGCCGATTTCGAAGTGCAGGAAAAGCGGGCCGAACTGAACCGCGAGTTCGACCGGCGGGAGATCGAATCGGATGTGCGGCTGAGGGAAATCCGGGCGCACGAGGAATCGTTGGCGTTGCTCGACTATCAGATGGAACAACGTCAGGAGCGGATCAACCGCGAGACCGTTGCGGTCAAGCAAGCCCGCGATGCGATCCGGGCCCTCTCGAAGAGCGTGCGCAAGCGGCTCGAGGGTGTTTCACAAATGGACGCCGAGGACATCCGGCGAGCCTTGCGCGAGGAGGTCACGCTGGAGTGTCAGGATGAGCTGCGGGCAATGCGGCGGCAGATTTTGGAGAAGTCGGAGCAGGAACTGCAAACCGATGCGCGGCGGATTCTCATCGCCTCGATGCAACGTATCGCGAGCAAGCCGAACAATGATCTGACGGCGACGCTGGTGCCGCTGCCGAGCGAAGAAATGAAAGGCCGGATCATCGGCCGCGAGGGGCGTAACATCAAAGCGTTTGAAGCCGCGACGGGTGTGACGCTCATGATCGACGAGTCGCCCCAGCTGGTGCTGTTGTCGTCGTTTGACCCGGTGCGGCGCGAGATCGCCCGGACCGCGTTGGATGCCTTGGTGAAAGACGGCCGGATCCATCCGGCGAGTATCGAGGAGTTTGTGCAACGGGCGCGGGAAGACATCGAGCTGGTCACGACGCAGGCGGGCGAAGAGGCGGTGACGAAGCTCAACATCAATGGGCTGCATCCCGAGGTGATAAAGCTGCTCGGCAAGTTGAAGTATCGGTTTTCCTACAGCCAAAACGCGCTCGATCATTCGGTGGAGACTGCGTTCTTGGCGTCGATGATCGCGAGCGAGATCGGGCTTGATCCGAACCTGGCGAAGCGGGCGGGACTCTTGCACGATATCGGCAAAGCGGCCCCGGGTGAACTTGAGGGCAGTCATGCGCTGATCGGCGCGGAGTTTATCAAGCGCTATGGCGAAACCCCGATCGTGACCAACGCCGTGGCGGCGCATCATGAAGAGGTGAAACCCGAGACGATCTATGCGGGTATTGTGATCTTGGCGGATACGATTTCGGCGACCCGGCCGGGGGCGCGGGCTGAGTCGATGGCGGGCTACGTGCAGCGGCTGGAGCGATTGGAGAAACTCGCGCACTCTCTCGAAGGCGTGCAACAGGCGTTTGCGATCCAAGCAGGGCGCGAGATCCGGGTCATCGTCTCGCCGCAACAGGTGACCGACGACCGCGCGCGGGACATCGCTAAGCAACTGCGAGCTCGGATTGAAGCGGAGCTGCAATACCCGAGCACGATCAAGATCACGGTGATTCGCGAGACGCGGTTCACCGAGACGGCGATCTGACGTTGAAGCGTTGGGGTCTCGGGTTGGGAGTCCGTGGGTTTGGTGTTCGCTGCTCGACAACCCGAAACTCGAAATTCAAAAACTCGAAATAGATAACATTATGGCCGATCCTAAGATTTTAGAACTGTTTCCGAATCCCGCGCCTCACCGCGACTACGTCATCGCGCATACGCAGCAGGAATTTACCTCGATGTGTCCGATCACGGGGCATCCCGATTTCGCGGTGATCACGGTGAAGTTCACGCCGGACAAGACCTGCGTGGAGTTGAAATCGCTGAAATTGTATCTGCACGCTTTTCGCAACGAGGGCATTTTCTTCGAGGCGGTGACGAACAAGATTTGTGACGACATCGGCGCGGCGCTGAAGCCCCGGGCGCTCACGATCATCGCCGATTGGAAAGGGCGCGGGGGCATCAGCTCGCTGGTGACCTGCGAGTGGTCGGCGAAACGGGCGAAGCAGCGCTGAGCTCGGTCGGGCGCGGTCCGCTGGAGAAACCGAAGCTCAGCGCCCCGCGAGGATCGCAAGCGCGGCGGCGTGGAGGTCGGGCGTGGCGGCGGCGACCGTGGCGGTTGCGGGGTAGGCAGGGCCGCCGTTCCAATCGGTGATGACACCGCCGGCGCCTTGGATGATGGGGACGAGGGCGGCGATATCCCAGGGGTTCATAATCGGATCGAGGGAAAGGTCGGCCCAGCCGCTGGCGACGAGCAGGTAGCCGTAGCAATCTCCCCAAGTGCGGACGAGTTTGGCCGAGGCGAGCAGGCGGTCGGAGGCGGGGCCGTTTTGGTATTTGGCGAGGTTGAGCGTGTCGCTCGTGAGCAACGTGGCATCGGCTAGTCGCGGGGTGGCCCGGCAGCGGACGGTGCGGCCGTTGAGGGTGGTGGTCGTGCCGTCGCCGAGCATGAGCTGGCGCAAAATGGGCTGGTGAATGCAGCCGAGCACGGGTTGGCCTTGGTGGAGGAGGGCGATGAGTGTGCCCCAAAGCGGGACGCCGGTGATGAACGCCTTGGTGCCGTCGATGGGATCGAGCACCCAGACGAACTCGGCGTCGGCGTTCTCGGAGCCAAATTCTTCGCCGATGATGCCGTGGGAGGGGAATTTTTTGGCAATGAGCCCGCGAAGGAGTTCCTCGGCGCCGCGATCGGCGGCTGTGACCGGGGAGGCATCGGATTTGGTTTCGACGGCCAAGGCGGGATTGCCGAAATGCGGGCGAATGAAATCGCCGCTGTGCTCGGCGAGCTCGGTCATGAAAGTGCGGTAGGGCGTGAGATCCACGATCGGAGGTTGGCCCACGGAACCCACAGAACACACGGAAAAAAGGCAGGAAAGGCGGATTGGATTTTGGCCGGGCGGTGTGTTTTGTGGAAAGATGTCCTGGACCGAGCAGCCGATTTTTTTCGTAGATTTTGAAGGTAGCCGTGGATCGGGAGTCCTGGAATTTGGCGTGGCGACGGTCTTGGGCGGGCGAGTGATTGAAGGGGTGACGCGGCGGTGCGCGGCGACGGGGCGGGTGCGGGCGGAGGACGTGGCGGTGCACGGGTTGAGCGAGGCGTCGTTGGCGGGGTGCGCGCCGTTTGCGGACGAGTGGGAGTTGTTCGCCGGGTTGAGGGAGCGCGGGCCGTTGGCGGCGCACTATGCTGGGGTGGAGAACGCGTTACTTAAGGGCGTGTGGCCCTACCCGCGGAGTTCGCCGGATTTTGCGCGTTCGGGTGAACGGGTGATTGAGTGGGGGCCTTGGATCGATTCGGCGCGGATCTACGCGCAACTCTATCCACAGTTCGATTCCGGGAAGTTGGAGGTGTTGGTTGCGACGTGCGGGCTTCAGGGCGAAGTGGATTTGCTGGCGGAGAGATTTTGTCCGCCGGAGCGGAGATGTTACCATGCGGCGCTGTATGACGCGCTGGCGGGTGCGGTCTTGTTGGCGTCGCTGGCGCGGGAGCCGGCGGTGGCGGTGATGAGCGTGATGCAGCTCTTGGCGCTGAGCACGCTCGATGGGGCGAAGCGCGACGCGATCACGCAGCGGGAACTCTTTTAGACGGTGGGGAGAGCACTGGGGGAGACGCGCCGGATGGAACGCGCGAGGTGGAAATGCAAGTTCGGCTGGGCGGATTCGTGGGCTCGGGTATGGGCGGAAGGCGGGTCTTGCGCTGGACGAGGCGGGCGGCAGGGTGGCGGGTTCTTATGGCCATTGTCAGTTTACTCGATGTCAGCCTGAGCTTCGGTGGCGCGCCGTTGCTCGATAAGGTCAATCTCCAGATTGATCGCGGAGAACGCGTGTGTCTGGTCGGCCGCAACGGCGCGGGCAAGTCCACGCTCATGAAGGTAATCTCGGGCGAATTGGAGTCGGATGTGGGGCAAGTTTTTCGTCAGGCAGGCGCGGTGTTTTCGACGCTGAAGCAGGAGGTGCCGACCGGTCTCACGGGCACGGTGCGCACGGTGGTCGAGGGCGACGGCGGGGCCTACGAGTTGCACAACGACTGGGAGCGGCATGACCGCGTGGAGCGTTTGCTCGAGCAGATGGGGCTGCCGGTGGACATGGAATTCGCGGCGTTGTCGGCGGGACAAAAGCGCCGCGTGTTGCTCGCGCGCGGCTTGGTCGAGGCGCCGCAGTTGTTGCTGCTCGACGAGCCGACGAACCATCTGGACCTCGCTTCGATCGAGTGGTTGGAGACGTTTTTGTTGGAATGGGGCGGGGCGCTGCTCTTCGTGACTCACGACCGGGCGTTTCTCCGGAAGCTGGCGACCCGCATCGTGGAAGTGGACCGCGGCAAACTCATCGGCTGGGCCTGCGATTACGATACGTTCCTCGTGCGCAAACAGGCCGTGTTGGAGGCCGAGGAAGTCGAGCGGGCGCAGTTCGACAAGAAGCTTGCCCAAGAGGAAGTGTGGATCCGCCGCGGCGTGAAGGCTCAGCGCTCGCGGGCGAACAACCGCATCCATGCGCTCGAAAAAATGCGGGCCGAGCGGGTCGCGCGACGGGACCGGACCGGCAAGGCGACGATGACCGCGCAGGAGGCGGACCGGAGCGGCTTTAA
>Ga0209550_10007022_pt1 | contig 10448 bp, 10 predicted proteins | sample LauGreSuBDMM15SN_2_FD_187567 | JGI IMG/M metagenome (GOLD analysis project Ga0209550, IMG submission 187567) | Freshwater lake microbial communities from Lake Michigan, USA - Su13.BD.MM15.SN (SPAdes) (version 5) | ecosystem: Environmental > Aquatic > Freshwater > Lake | place: Lake Michigan... | reverse complement strand
GCCCATGAACTACTTTGCCATGTCTTATGACCATCGCATCATCGACGGCCGCGAAGCCGTGCTGGGCCTGGTGGCCATGAAAGAAGCGCTGGAAGACCCGGCACGCTTGTTGTTTGACATCTGAGTTGCAGGAGATGCCAACCATCTCCATGTTCTATGGCATCTTGGTGTCCATGTATTTCATGGACACCAGCGAACACCATGCGCCACACATTCACGTGTACTTTCAGGGCTTTGAGGCGGTTTTCGGCATTCCTGGCGCCGACCTGTTGGCCGGGGAGTTTCCAAAGAATAAAAAGCGATTGGTCCAAGCCTGGATTGAGATTCACGCCGATGAATTGATGGCGGACTGGACCTTGGCCATCCAAGGCAAAGAGCTTTTTCGAATTGACCCCCTCAAATGAGCAGCATCAGCCCTCTTTTGCCCCGAGTCACTCAGGTGCAGGTCTTGGACAACTTCGAGCTTTTGCTTGAATTCAAGGACGGCTCTATCAAGCAATTTGATGTCAAGCCTTACCTGAGTTTGCCGGCTTTTAAGCGGCTGTCCGCAGGGGGTTTGTTTGCCAAAGCCCATGTGCAGCGGGGCACAGTGGTGTGGGACGAGCAACTTGATTTGGCCCCTGAAACCCTTTATCTAAAGAGTCAAAAAGTCTCCCGCACTTGAGCCGGCTTTTTGTGTGAACTGAACTTTGAAACTGATTTGACGGTGGCTCCCAGCCGCTGTAATTTAGAAAGCAAGACATGAGCAAACAATTCGACGTCATCGTCATAGGCGGCGGCCCCGGTGGCTACATTGCCGCCATTCGCGCGGCCCAGCTGGGCATGAACGTGGCCTGCATTGACGAGTGGAAAAACGCCTCAGGTGGCCCCGCGCCCGGCGGCACTTGCGTGAATGTGGGCTGCATACCGTCCAAGGCCTTGCTGCAGTCCAGCGAGCACTTTGACCATGCCAAGCACCACTTTGCCGACCACGGCATCAGCGTGACTGACGTGAAGATGGACGTGGCCAAAATGTTGGCCCGCAAGGACACCGTGGTCAAGCAAAACAACGACGGTATCTTGTACCTGTTCAAAAAGAACAAGGTCACGTTTTTCCACGGCCGTGGCAGTTTTGCAGGCCAGTCTGAAGGTGGCTACGAAATCAAGGTGGCCGGCAAGACCGAGGAGTCCATCACCGGCAAGCAAATCATCATCGCCACGGGCTCCAATGCGCGCGCTTTGCCCGGCACACCGTTTGACGAAGTCAATGTCTTGTCCAACGACGGCGCCTTGCGCTTGGGTGCTGTGCCCAAGAAAATGGTCTTGATCGGCTCAGGAGTGATCGGCTTGGAAATGGGTTCGGTCTGGCGCCGTTTGGGCGTTGAGGTGACCATTTTGGAAGGCCTGCCCACTTTCTTGGGCGCGGTGGACCAGCAAATCGCCAAAGAAGCCAAAAAAGCGTTTGAAAAGCAAGGCTTGAAGATCGAGCTCGGCGTGAAGGTCGGCGAGATCGTCAACGGCAAACAAGGTGTGACCGTGAACTACACCAACGCCAAGGGCGAAGCTCTGGTGCTGGGCGCCGACAAGCTCATCATCTCCATAGGCCGCGTGGCCAATACCATTGGCTTGAACGCCGAGGCCGTGGGCCTGCATCTCGACGAGCGCGGCGCTGTGGTGGTGGACGCCGACTGCAAAACCAACCTGACCGGCGTGTGGGCGGTGGGCGACGTGGTGCGCGGCCCCATGCTCGCGCACAAGGCAGAAGAAGAGGGCGTGGCCGTGGCCGAACGCATCGCCGGTCAGCACGGCCATGTGAACTTCAACACCATCCCTTGGGTCATTTACACGAGCCCTGAAATCGCTTGGGTGGGTCGTACCGAGGAGCAACTCAAGGCCGACGGCGTGGCTTACAAGGCGGGCACTTTCCCCTTCCTCGCCAATGGCCGTGCACGCGCTTTGGGCGACACCACCGGCATGGTCAAGTTCTTGGCCGACGCCACCACCGACGAAATTTTGGGCGTTCACATGGTCGGGCCGCAGGTGTCGGAGTTGATCTCTGAGGCCGTGGTGGCCATGGAGTTCCGCGCCTCTGCCGAAGACATTGCACGCATTTGCCATGCGCATCCGTCTTTGAGCGAAGCTACCAAAGAAGCGGCCCTGGCCGTGGACAAGCGCACGCTGAACTTTTAAGCCCGCGCATTGGCCTTACAGTCTCAAGCCCAGGCTTTGCCTGGGCTTGTTCGTTTGACTTTCAAAATTTCCGCACCCATGTCTGTCCGCGCCGCCTACGAAGCAGAACTTCAAACCCGAGGGTTTCAAAGCGACCCGGCCCAGCTGCGTGCGGTCGAGGCGCTGGAGCGCTGCGCCCAAGACTGGGCGGCCTATAAGGCACAGCGTGCCAATGTGTTTAAAAAACTGCTGAGTCGGCCGCAGATTCCGCGCGGCGTGTACATGTTTGGCGGGGTAGGGCGCGGCAAAAGCTTTTTGATGGACTGCTTTTTCAACGCCGTGCCCATTGAGCGCAAAACGCGGCTGCATTTTCATGAGTTCATGCGCGAGGTGCACCGCGAGCTGCGCAGCATCCAGGGCACGGTCAACCCGCTGGACGAACTGGGCAAGCGCATGGCCAAGCGCTTTCGGCTGATTTGCTTTGACGAGTTCCATGTGGCGGACATCACCGATGCCATGATCTTGCACCGCCTGCTGGACGCCTTGTTCAGCCACGGCGTGGGTTTTGTCACCACCTCCAATTTCGAGCCCGACGGCCTGTACCCCGGTGGTCTGCACCGCGACCGCATTTTGCCGGCCATCGAGCTGCTCAAGGCCAAGCTCGAAGTGGTGAACGTGGACAACGGCACCGACTACCGCCGCCGCACGTTGGAGCAGCTCAAGCTTTACCACTGCCCGCTGGACGGCCAGGCCGACGCGGCCCTGCGACTAGCGTTTGAACGCCTGGCCGAAACCCATGACCAAGACCCCGTGCTGCACATTGAAGCGCGAGAAATTCGCTCTTTGCGCAAGGCCGGTGGCGTGGTCTGGTTTGACTTTCGCCAGCTGTGCGGCGGGCCGCGCTCGCAAAACGATTACCTGGAAATTGCCAACCAGTTTCACACCGTGCTGCTGTCCAATGTGCCCCACATGCCGGTGAGCATGGCTTCTGAAGCCCGGCGCTTTACATGGTTGGTGGACGTGCTCTATGACAGGCGCGTCAAGCTCATCATGTCGGCGGCCACCCAGCCCGAGCAGCTTTACACCCAAGGGCCTTTGGCGCACGAGTTCCCGCGCACGGCCTCGCGCCTGCATGAAATGCAGTCGGCCGAGTTTTTGGCGCTTGAGCGCCGGCTGGTGGACACCAGCCTGACATGAAAGTGCAGCTTTGCCCTCGGCCATGGTGTGCTGCCGCCCGCCTGGCTTGCCTGGCGGCCTTGGCAGGCCTGTTGGGCGCGGCCTTGCCGCTGGCGGCTCAAGAGCCCGCAGGCGAGGTCTCAGACCAGGTCTTTGAGGCATCAGCCAAGCTGGAGCGCGCCCGCGTGCAAAGCGAGCGTGAGCGCGTTCAGGCCGACTTCAAGGCCCAAAAGCTGTTTTGCCGGCAGCAATTTTTTGCCAACCACTGCACCAAAGAGGTGTTAACGCTGGAGCGCGAGAGCTTGGCCGTGCTGCGCAGGCAGGAGCTGGCGCTGGAGTTGACCGAGCGCCAGCGCCGCCTGGACCTCGCCCTGGCCCGAGGCACTGAGCGGCAAGGGCAAAACGAGCGCATGGCACCGGCCGAGTCCGAGGCGCAGGCGCAAGCCAGGCAGCGCCAAGCCCAGCAAGAGCTGTCTGAGGAGCGCCAGCGGCGCGAGGCCGAGGCCGCTTTGCGTGCGGCCCGCCAGCAGGCGCGCGAGCTGCAAGTCCAGCGCCAGCTGCAGGCCAGAGAGGCGGCAGAGCACTCGCGCGCGGCGCTCCCCCCTGTGGCGGCGCCCGCGGCCACACCCGGCCCTTAAGGCCCAGAACCGCATGAACTTGGTGCAACAGGTGCAAGTGGCGTTTGGCGCCCAAGGCGTGCTCTCGCGCGCGGCCGAGCAGTTCAAGCCCCGCGACGGTCAGCGCGACATGGCTTTGGCCGTGGCCCGGACCATCCAGGACACCGGCACGCTGGTGGTCGAGGCCAGCACCGGCGTGGGCAAGACTTTTTCTTATTTGGTGCCGGCCTTGCTGAGCGGCGAGCGCGTGTTGGTCTCCACCGCCACCAAGGCCTTGCAAGACCAGCTCTATGGCCGCGACCTGCCGCGCCTGGTCCAGGCGCTGGGCTTGCCGGTGTCCACCGCACTGCTCAAAGGCAGAGGCAGCTACCTGTGCATACACCGCATGCAGCAAGCCAGAAGCTCAGAGGCCAGCGGCGAGCGCGGCATGGCCATGGCCTTGTCACGGGTGGAGCAGTGGGCCCAGGCCACAAGCACCGGCGACTTGGCCGAGCTGCCGGGGCTGGACGAGCGCTCGCCCATCATCCCCTTGGTGACCTCCACCCGCGAGAACTGCCTGGGTTCGGTCTGCCCCAGCTTCAAGGCATGCCATGTCAGCCATGCGCGGCGCGAGGCCTTGGCAGCTGACGTGGTGGTCATCAACCACCATTTGTTTTTTGCCGACTTGGCGGTGCGCGAATCGGGCATGGCCGAGCTCTTGCCCACGGTGCGCGTGGTCATTTTTGACGAAGCTCATCAGCTCAACGAAACCGGCATCCAGTTTCTGGGCCGCAACCTCAGCACCACGCAGCTGCTGGACTTGTCGCGCGATGTGCTGGCCACCGGCCTGCAGCTGGCCCGGGGCCTGGTGGACTGGCAGGCCGTGGCCGCCCGCTTAGAGCGCGCAGCGCGCGAGCTGCGGCTGACCATAGGCCGAGCCCCTGCGGGCGCGCGCCTGCGCTGGACAGAGCTCGTGCCAGAGGGCCTGGACAGCGCCGAATGGACCGAGGCGCTGGACCAAGCCAGCCAAGCCGCAGAGGCCACGGCCCAAGCCCTGGACACCGTGACCGAGCTGGCGCCTGACTTTGTTCGCCTGCACGAGCGGGCGCGGCAATTTGCAGACACCTTGGCTCACTTTTCAGGCCTGGGCCCGCCCGAGGCTGTGCGCTGGCTGGAGGTCGGCTTGCAGGCCAAGCTGGTGGAGTCGCCGCTGGACATTGCGCAGGCGGTGTCCGAGCGTCTTCTAGGGCCGGCGCAGGCAGGTAAAACCTGGATCTTCACCTCGGCCACGCTGGGCGATGACGAGCGCCTGTCCTGGTTCACCCAGCCTTGCGGTCTGCAAGATGCCGAGGTGCTGCGCATAGGCAGCCCCTTTGACTACGCCAGCCAAGCCGCTTTGTATGTGCCGCGCGATTTTCCCAAGCCCTCAGACCTCACCCACTCGCAGCGCGTGGCCCAGGCGGCAGGCGACTGGGCGCAGCGTCTGGGCGGGCGCACGCTGGTGCTGACCACCACGCTCAAGGCCTTGCGGGTGATTGCCGATGCGCTGCAGGCGCGCTTTTCAGGCAGCGGCGCCTTGGAGGTGCTGGTGCAGGGCCAGGGCCCCAAGCGGGTGCTGATTGAGCGCTTTCGCCGAGCCAGCTCGCTGGGCGAGCCCGGCTGCGTGCTGGTGGCCTCGGCCTCGTTTTGGGAGGGCATAGACGTGGCGGGCGACGCGCTGCAAATGGTCATCATCGATAAGCTGCCCTTTCCGCCACCGGGCGACCCGCTGGCCGAGGCCCGCTCACGCCACCTCGAAAGCCAGGGCCGCAGTGCTTTTAACGACTACTTTGTGCCCGAGGCCGCGGTCTCGCTCAAGCAAGGGGCTGGGCGCTTGATCCGCCGCGAGACCGACCAGGGCGTGCTCATCATCTGCGACACCCGGCTGGTGCAAATGGGCTATGGCAGGCGCCTGCTCAAGGCCTTGCCGCCCATGCAGCGCCTGCAAACTGAGGACGAATTGCGCGCGCGCCTGGATCAGCTCACCAAAGGCGATACCACGGACGCTTTGGGCCCGTGAGTTCGCTGCGGCCCAGGTAGCTGCTGGTGGGGAAGCTGCGCTCGAGCACCCGCAGGGTGTCGTCGCGCAGGGTGGTCATGCCCAGCGCGTCGTAAGAGCGATACAGCAAAAACATGGCCTCTTCAATGGCCGGCACATCGCGAAACTCATCAATGGCCGACTGCGCCCGGTTCACAGCGGCCACGTAAGCCCCTCGTGAAAAATAGTAGCGCGCCACATTCACCTCGGACTGCGCCAGCGAATTGACAATAAAGCCCATGCGCAAGCGCGCATCCGGCGCGTACTTGGACTCAGGGAAGCGCTTGACCAACTCGCTGAAGGCGGCGTACGAGTCTTTGGCCGCTTTTTGGTCGCTCTCGGACAAATCGCGCTTGGCCAGGCGGCCCAACAGGCCTAAGTTGTCATTGAAGTTGACCAGGCCTTTGAGGTAAAGCGCATAGTCCAGCGCTGGGCTGGCTGGGTGCAGGCGCAAAAACCGGTCCAGCGTGGCCACGGCCTGGGCCGGCTCGTTGGCGCGGTAGTGTGCATGGGCTTTTTCAAGCTGCGCTTGCTGGGCCAGCGGTGTGCCTGCGGCCCGGCCTTCGAGCTTTTCAAACAGCGTCACGGCCTTGTCGTAAGCCCCGTTGGCCGCTTCGTCGCGGGCCTCGGCGTAGATTTTGTTGGGGCTCCAGCCGGCCGTGGGGTCGGCCTTGTTGTCTGCCGCGCAGCCCACCAGCAGGGCCACGGCGGTCAGAGCCACCAGAAGGCGGGCGCGGCCGGCGGCCGATAATCCTTGAACAACCATGCGATGGACCTTGAGATGACCCCTGTGGGGATAAAGCGCGATTTTACAGGTGAGCCCGAGCCCCTGGCTGCCCCCGAGCTGCCAGACCTGGGCGATGAGGACGCGGCCGAGCCCGCCTTGGCCGAGGCGGAGTGGCGCCAGTCCCCTGTGGCCGTGGCCCAGCACGGCGAACGCCTGGACCGGGCGCTGGCCCTCTTGGTGCCCGAGTTCTCGCGCAGCTACCTGCAGCAACTCATTGAGGCGGGTGCCGTTCAGTTGGGCGGGCGGGAGCAGCGCAAAACCTCCACCAAGGTCAAAGTCGGTGATGTGCTGCGCATTGAACTGCGGCCCACGCCGCAAAGCCAGGCCTTTTCGCCCGAGCCCATGGCGCTGGAGGTGGTCCACGAAGACGCGCACCTGATGGTCATCAACAAGCCGGCTGGTTTGGTGGTTCACCCCGCCCCTGGCCACTGGAGCGGCACCTTGCTCAATGGCCTGCTGGCCCACCATGAGGGCGCGCGCATGCTGCCGCGCGCTGGCATCGTGCACAGGCTGGACAAAGACACCACCGGCCTGATGGTGGTGGCCAAGACCCGCGCCGTGATGGACGCACTGGTGGCCCTGATCGCCGCGCGCGAGGTGCGCCGCGAGTACATTGCCCTGGCCCACAAGCCTTGGCAGCTGGGGCCCACCGTGCGGGTGGAGCAGGCCATTGGGCGTGACCCCCGCCAGCGCGTGCGCATGGCCGTGGTGGACCTGGCGCACCAAATGGGCAAGCCCGCGCTCACCGACTTTCGCGTGCTGGACAGCCAGCCCCAGGCCTGCTTGGTGCATTGCAAGCTGCACACCGGCCGCACCCATCAAATTCGCGTGCACCTGCTTCACCTGGGCCACCCACTGCTTGCCGACGAGCTCTATGGCGGCAAGCCGCTGGCTGGCCTGGAGCGCCAAGCCCTGCATGCCTGGCGCTTGAGCTTGACGCACCCGGTCACCGGGCAGGCGCTGTCTTGGCGGGCGCCGCTGCCACCAGAGCTGCGCCTGGCCCTGAGCAGCCTCGGGCTGAACGGCGGCGCTGAGCTAGAATTAAATTCATGATTTGATGAGCATGCTGAACTGAGCGCTCGCCAATCCTTTTGACATCCAGACCCGCTTTCTGCCCCGGCCTTGCCGACTCCCCTCTCGCAAGGCCTTCTGGATCCGGCGCATGCCGGCCCGTTTCCTTGAAGCTAAGAGATTGATCCCATGAACACGACGGATGCCAAGCGCGTCCTCGAGACAGCCCTCATTTGCGCGCCGCAGGCCCTGCCTGTGCGGGAACTTGAGCTGCTTTTCGACGGTGCGATCGCGGCCGACACCCTCAAGCGTTGGCTCGCCGAGTTGCAAGACGACTGGGCCGGTCGCGGCGTGGAACTGGTGCGGGTGGCCTCGGGCTGGCGTTTTCAAAGTCGCCCAGAGATGCGCCCTTTTTTGGACAAGCTGCAGCCGGAAAAGCCGCCGCGCTACACCCGCGCCACGCTGGAAACCCTGGCCATCATTGCCTACCGCCAGCCGGTCACCCGGGGGGACATGGAAGACATACGCGGCGTCACCATCAACAGCCAGTTGCTCAAGCAGCTTGAGGACCGGGGCTGGGTGGAGGTCATAGGCCACCGTGAAACAGTGGGCCGCCCCTCACTGTTCGCCACCACCCGCCAGTTTTTGGACGACCTGGGCCTGCAGTCGCTGGACCAGTTGCCCACGCTGGACGGCGCCTCACCAGAGAGCTCACTGATTGAGCAAATCGAGTTTGGCCTGTCTGAGCCCGTTTTGCCCCTTGAGTCCGCTGCGCTGACCACTGAATTGGCGCCTGTGCCCACCGCCCCCATGGCACCTGAGCTCGACCTGCAGGTATTGCCCCACTATCCTGAGGATGCGCGCCCAGCGCCCTGACCACCATGCACTCCACTGACCCTTCTTCGGCTGCAGAGCCCCTTGTCGCCTTGCCTGCAGGGGCCATGCCCATGCCCCCTGCGCCGGAGGCTGCCGCAGCCGAGCCGGCAAAGCAGGCGGATGCACAGGCTGGCGAACCACCCAGCGGCCCGCAGTCAGGCGCCGAGGGCTCGCCCTCAGCCCGACCGCCACGGCGCCGTCAGCGGCGCGATGACCCAGAAGCAGGCCCAGATGCAGGCCGAGATGCAGGCCGAGATGCAGGCCCAGTCCATGAGGCCCGCACGAATGAAGAAGAAGGCGGCCAAACGCCTGCCCCTGGAGAGCGTGCGTCCCGCCAAGCGGGCGGCAAAGAGGGCGGAAAAGACAGCACCAGGCGGGGGACACCAGGCCCGCAGGGCGGCCCGCAGCACGGCAGGCAAGGGGCAACAGCCCGGCCAGGGGCAGGGCCGCACCAGGCTTACCGCTTTGAAGACGTGGTGACCGGCCAGCTTGACGCCGACGAGGAAGACCAAAGCGTGCCCCTGCCCAAGCGCGTGCTCGCGCCGCAGCCCGAAAGCCCCAAGCTGCACAAGGTGCTGGCCCAGGCCGGTCTGGGATCGCGTCTGGAGATGGAGCAGCTCATTCTTGAGGGCCGCATTTCGGTCAACAACGAGCCGGCCCACATTGGCCAGCGCATCCAGTTTGGCGATGCCGTCAAGGTCAACGGCAAGGCCTTGCGCGTGCGCATTGCACCGCCGCCAGCTCGCGTGATTGCTTACCACAAGCCTGCGGGCGAGGTGGTCACCCACGACGATCCGCAAAACCGCCCCACCGTGTTTCGCAAGCTGCCCAAGCTCTTTCAGGGCAAGTGGCAGTCGGTCGGCCGCCTGGACCTGAACACCGAAGGCCTGCTGCTGTTCACCAGCTCGGGTGAGCTTGCCAACCAGTTGATGCACCCGCGCTTTGGCCTGGAGCGCGAGTACGCCGTGCGCGTGCTTGGTGCCTTGAGCAACGAAGAAAAACAAAAGCTGGTCGACGGCGTCATGCTCGACGATGGCCGCGCGCAGTTTGGCAGCATAGAAGCGGCCGGAGGCGGTGGTGAGGGCGCCAACTGCTGGTACCGCGTGACCATTGCCGAGGGTCGCAACCGCGAGGTGCGCCGCATGTTCGAGGCTGTGGGCCATGCGGTCAGCCGGCTCATTCGCATTCGTTATGGCGCCTTCATGCTGCCGCGCGGCCTCAAACGGGGTGCCTACGTGGAGCTCGACGACCGCGACATTGATGGCCTGACCCGCGCGCTGCGGCACGCCGAAGGCCAAGAAATGCGCCAGCAGCGCCATGCCCAGGCCGCCCAAGCCGCGGCAGACGCTGAGGCCGGTCGTGTGCCCGACTCACAGGCCGATGGCGAAGAGGAACTCGGCCCTTACGAGCTGCAGCCCCCACCGGGCAAGCATGTGGCGGGCCGCATAGACACGGGCAATGGCGCCAATCGTGGTAAACGCCGTCAAGGTCGGGGCCCGCGCCCCTCCTTGCCGCAGGGGCCTGCGTCGCCAGGGGCTGGGCCAGGCCGGTCTGACCGCCCCGCCCGCGGGCCGCGCAATGAAGGCGCAAGAGGCGGCGGTGCAGGAGGCACAGGAGGCGGAGGCGGTGGTGGCGGTGGCCAGCCCGACCCCATGAAAACCTCTTTTGGCTACATAGGCGCCGACACCTTCACCCGCCAGCGCCAGGCCCCTGGCCAAGGCCGAGGCGGCAAACGCCCTCCTGGGGGTGGTGGGGGTGGTGGGGGTGGCGGAGGGGG
>Ga0209550_10007021_pt1 | contig 10449 bp, 11 predicted proteins | sample LauGreSuBDMM15SN_2_FD_187567 | JGI IMG/M metagenome (GOLD analysis project Ga0209550, IMG submission 187567) | Freshwater lake microbial communities from Lake Michigan, USA - Su13.BD.MM15.SN (SPAdes) (version 5) | ecosystem: Environmental > Aquatic > Freshwater > Lake | place: Lake Michigan... | reverse complement strand
TGCTACAATACACCCACAAACAACAGGAGAACACAAATGAACAATTTGTTTTCAACAAGAAATATTGGCATCGCAATAGCGGTGGTACTGGTTGCGTTGGTAGCCTACTACACGCTGAAGCCAAAGGCCACAGCACCAGCTGCCAAGCCAGCAATCACAGCACCGGTAACACCTGCTGCACCTGCTAAGAAGTAATCCTACATCATGAGCGTGGACCAGTGAGCACCACGCTCATAAGCAGTCACATTAGTACCCCAGGCACATTCTTAAATATTTCATGCCCAGGGTATTCTATCACGAACACAATCTAAGACGCAGTGTGCATGATTGGTTCAGCCGCCGCAAGCGCTGTTTCATGCATCACTATCACACAGTGAGCCAGGGCCGCACACCCGAAGATTGGATCAATCTCAACACAGTGGCCGGTTGCCGCTATCATGGTTGGGTGCAGCTGAGCCACACACATCGCGGAGAATTGTGGAGCTATGCCACACAGCAGCATCGCACCCTGATCACCATGCGAGTGCCCAGTGAACGACTGCTGTGGCCAGAACAGTATCGCAAAATTGCTCGCCGCCTGCGCAGGGAACAGAAACATTGGGAGCAGCAGATAAGAGGACTGGTGAAGACACATCATGATCAATACGGTTTTTGGATGGGCTAAACACGAGTTGACAAAATCACAGCATCTGTTATAATTGTAAGTCTAAGCCGAAAAATGCAGTAGGCAATTGAAACGTCAGTGCAGATATGTGATCTGCGTTGGACAAAGTAGAACAAAAGGAAAAAAGATGAACAACAACACTCAGACCACGCTGACGCGAGCGGGTCGCAAATACTCTGGGCAAAATCTGCTCAGCAAGAAATACAAGATAAAATTTGATATCAAACCCGATGCCATAGATTTGAGAACCATGGCCGAGAACTATCCCAACGGTATCATACCGCTGGAAGATATACACCAACTACTTTTGACACAGATCCCTCCGCAACTGCAAAAAGCAGGATGGGATCCACGCCACGGTGGTCCGCATTTTGAATGGGTGGATTGGAACCAGTTGGCACTAGATCCCACATTCCAACGAGATGCAGCACCCACACACATCAGTAAAATTAATCGAGAGTTTGTACACTCTGCTGTGATAGTGCCCTGTGCCATAAGAATGACTGTGGACGGCCACACATGGTATTTTGTATGGGATGGTCACCATACCATACAGGTATTGAAACTGCAGAACTACACACACTTTCCAGTGTGGTGTGTGGACATGGACAAGGTGTCAGATGAAGAAATAAAAAAAGCTGGATTTGATACCACCGTGGAAGGTCGCATACGTTACGGCAAATGGAGAGCAGGCAACAACATGATCATGATCAACAGCAAGAACAAAAGGAAGTTGAGTCCGTACGATGAAATAATGATCAAAATAGAAACAGGAGATCAGCAGGCGTTGGCACTTAATAATATAGTGAAAAAGAATACTTGTGTGTTCAAAAGACATGCCGGAGCTCCGGGAGCCTTTACACAGGTCAAGAGTGCCGAAGAGTGCTACATGCTGACTGACAGCCAAGGCAGCAACACGGGACAGTATCTTGACAGAGCCCTTGCACTGCATCGTGCAGTTTGGCCCATGGCCAGTATTGAATTAGAGATTTTTAGACCACTGGCATATCTCTATCAAAGAGCAGCCATCGAAGGATATACACTGGACGCTCAGTTCGACTCTGAGTTAACCAATCTATTGGTGCAACTGTGGGGAGATCCCGTCAGCATACAAACGGGCATCAAAGACAGCTATTGGAGAGCCTATCATGACAACACAGGGAAAGGTATACCACAAGAACATGACAAGTTTAGAGTGATGTGTGGCATGATCAATATATACAATCAAAAGATTGCAAGGATACCCATGCCCAGCAGTCCATATATATGGACAGTGAAAGTAGAAGAATCCTCAGGACGACCCGAGGCCGCTTAATGAAAAAAATGTTTTATGTGTTTCCTGATCCCATGGGAGACACCATGTGCAAGATTGGCATCACAGGCAATGCTCGCATGCGGCTCAGTGTGTATGGCATGAGCTACAGTAATCGCAAGTATCAAGCAAGATTCCAAATGGTCTATTGGGGCTCGGCCAAGGCCATTGAAAGTCTTGAGACTGTGTTAAAGACTCGTTATGACGAGCACATTGAACCATCGGAAGGGCGCACAGAATGGATACGTGAACACACCGTGGAACAACTAGAGAAAGATATTGATGCAGTAATTGATGGGCATAAATTTAAAGTATACAAGTTGCCACTCGATTTGTTGCCACTCACACTAGACAATCTAGCAACAGTTAAACAGTATATAGAAGAATCGTCTAAGAAATAGCAAGGTCTTTGTTTAACAAATCAGTAATCAGCATACAACCTGGAGAATGTGTGATACACAGGCTAGGTTTGGCCTTTTGAATCACAACCTGAGGAGTCACCCCACAGGCCCAGAACATGGGCACATGATCATCGGATATTTTATCTGGGCATTCTCCCCAGTTGGGTTTGTATAAATCTTTTATACCTATTGCCGCAGGATCACCAACGTGAACAGGCGCGCCATGCACCGAAGGAAACCTCGAAGTTATCCTTACAATTTCTTCTGCCTTGCTCTTGGGAAATGATCGCATGCTTACTACCATTTGCCCCCAAAATCTTCCGGCCGGTCGACACTGTTGACTTGTGATGTACATAGGAACTATGTTGCCTTTATCTATATGAGGCAAAGAAAATCCCGCTTCTATCAGCGGCAACTCAAAACTTAGACTGCAGCCCAGAACAAATGCCACCAGGTCATCTCGCCAATATGAATCTATGTCCGTGGGCTCATCTACCAGTTCTCCGTGACGGAACACTTTGTATTTGGGCAAGTCAGTTCTCACGTCCAGTTCCCCGAGGGTCATGTTCAAGAAAGGATCACCTGGTGTGCTCATGCCAATAATGGGACAGGGTTTGGGATTACGTTGACAAAACACGGCAAATTCCAAAGCATATTCTGAGGGCAGTATAACCAAATTACCCTGTACATTTTTATTGGCCGCCCCTGTGGTATATCCACAGTATTCGCCGGCTCTTATAATTTCTCTTGCTTCATGCGAGTTTTGTATATTCAACATTGTCCAATACTTATAATTTTTTCCAGCTGGCAAGAACATTCTTAAATAACAACATGTTTCAAATATTTGATTCTGCATGGACCAAATCAGAGTTAGCATGGTTTTATCAGGATATGCAAACCACCAAAACTGAGACAGACCGGCAGAGCACAGATGATCCCAAGTATATAGATCACAGCAGTTTGAGATGGAAGTGTCATCCTGGCACTGATGCTAGAAACAAGATCCAGGAAAAAATTTCTAAACTGTTGCCCAATCATAGAATAAACTTAGCTGCCTATGTGGAACAGTATCAACCAAACAAGTTACACCATGACAGTTATGGTGGGCCATTTGGTACCACCTGCATCATACCGTTGCTAGAACATGCAGCAGACACAGATCAAACACTTGTGTTTGACCGCATGAGCACAGAAGGAGAGACGGCGGGAACAGCATTGATCAACCTGCATCAAGCAACAAAAAAATCAGCTCCTGGATTTAAGCATACGAAAACGTATAAATTGGAGCACTGTGGATTTGAATCCGTTATTAATTCCTTGCCGCTGATGGGAGTATTTCCCTACAGACAGGGAGACATGGTGGCATTTGATAAAAGGCTCCTACACTGTTCAAACGACTGGAAGGCAACAGCTTCCACAAGACAGCACAAAGATTTCATCATAGTTCACACGTTTTTAAAAGTTTAAAACACCAGCTTCCATATCGCGATGACAACGACACTCAATATAAAGATACGCAAGGCCCAGCACGTGGGGCAGAACGCAAAATAGTTGCGCTTCCTGTAATTTTCTAGTATTTCGCTTAATTTGCGATTTGGGTGCATCAATGCTGCTATTTACCGCTTTTTCCTAATGTGCTACTATTACCTATTTTATTACCAAAACTAACCACTAATAAGTCAGCAATGAATAAATATCTACGTATACAAACAAAACTACGTAGGAGACTTAGATGTCAAAACAAAAAATAAGATGGCTCATTACACACGAACCGCAAGATCTATTCATTAGAGCGGCACGTTGTTTCGAGCAAAAACTAGACGCCAAGTTGCCTGGAAAATTTGAACTAGAGCTTTACACTTCTATAGATGACATGTTATCGAAAAATACCGACATGTTTTCAGCTGAAGAAAAAGAAGTTTTAAGAGACAGATCTCCAGTGCTTAAGGGTTTAGAAAACGATGATGAATCGATCGAATCTCGAGATTCAAACTTTGGTTACAGAAAAGCTAAATGGAAAAAAGTATTTGACGTTTTAAATGACGGAAGAATACACATGTCACAAGCACAAGTTAACATAGTTGGTGCTCACTTAGATAGAACCATCTCTGTGTTAGACATGCCTTTCTTGTTCAAAGATCACGATCACGTGACCAGAACAGTAGAAGGTGCTGTGGGAAAAATTATATCTCGCAAGGTCCACAATAAGACAGGAATCAAACCACTTTGCTATACCTACTCAGGTGGATACAGAGTGATTGGTGCAACCAAAGATATTAAATCTTTAGAAGATTTAAAAAATCAACCAAACTTTATTACTACTACTAGCGTATCGGGACATTTATTCAGATATGCAGGTGCTGACAAAACAGTTACCACTGGCAGCGCGACAGATAAAGATGTACAAAACATGAATATCGACGGTGGAGCAATTGAAACTACTTTGATCAGATTTACTGGCAAGTATGTTTTAAAAACAAACCACAGCATGTTTATGACATCAATTCTTTGCGGTAAGACGTTTTGGGAATCTTTATCAGTAACAGAAAGAGATCTTTTTGTTCAGGCTGGTTTAGAAACTTCAAGACAGGAAAGAATTTGGTCATTGGAAGATGCAGCTAAGATCGAAGCAGAAGCAAATGAAAAAGGATTGACTATCAATTCGATTTCTGAAGAAGAAACTGCCGAACTTAAAAAAGCATCAGAACTATGTTATCGATCAGGGTTCCTAAAGAACTTAGGCATTGATGACAAATTAGTGCAGTTAGCATTAAGATCATAAAAAGTCACACACATAGACACGATAGTTAAATATCGTGTCTATGAATCCACAACACCCCTTATATTACCACTGCCAGCACGATCCTTCTTGCGAAAGATATGGACTGTTGCAACAACGAAGCAACAGTTTTTATATTATCGACAGCAATCCAGTAATATTAAAAAATGTACAACTGGCCATGTTGAAATACGAATTTTTACATTTCGTGAACATTGATCATTTTTTTACTTTTTTAAACAAAACACAAAAAACCGTAGACAAGTACCAGATCAAAAGCATGATCGAGTCACACATTACCCATGTGCAAAAAGCAGCAGTGTTCAAAAATACCGAATCTAGAACGGAAGAAATACAAAAAGTTATTGACAATCACAATTGTTTTCTTTTTGGAATGACCGAATCAACAGCAAGGTCCATGCCCATGGACGTAAATCATTATCGTTTGACAGATAATATCATAAGACGTGATCAAAAAGATAGTTTGTTCAATGATGATTTGCAGGAACGAGTATTTTTATTGCGTCGACTGTTGTATATTCTCACCGGTGTTTTTGAATACGTAATTGAATTTGTCACGCTTCAAGAAAAAATCAGTGAGTTTAGTTTAGAGAGGTACGGAAAACACTTTGCCATATGTAATCCCACAGATACAATAATTCCTAAGATGGTGGAAAAGGAACTGGAGTCCAACCAACGAAGAATTGAATCTATCAAGCATTACTACAATTCAATATATAAAAGTTTAAACGAAATAAATCTTGATCAATCTGCGAAACAAATACTTCTGCAATTTGTGCAAGATATAAATTCAGAAGATATTATTATAGAAACAATGAAAAATTATCCGATGTTCCATAGGACGTATGATATTGGAAAAATTAAAGGAATATTAGAAAATGAAGCAAACAGTATTTTAAAATATTATGAGTAGTCAAAATCCCGGTCCATCGTCGCTTCTAAAAAATCTTCTAGGGAGAAGCGGGGAGACACGTAAAATATTAACATATGTAAACAGTCTTAAAAATAATCAATGTATGTATCTCGCACAGCTTCAAACATCGATGCTGGAAGAGCGGAATACTCTATCTACAGATGCGCAAAATTATCTATTGATACCACTGATTTTAGTTGGCACCCGAGACTTTAGAGCTCGTATAGGAACATTTAACGACCCGTGGGGGTCCAAAATATCTCCGCTGTATGCTGCGCCCGCGCTAAGTTTTATAAAAGATTCATTGGCAGACATAGCAGATACAAGAGCTATACAATTGATCAAGGCAGCCAAAGACACAAAAAGAAAAATTGTTGTCATGTGGAGCGGGGGCATTGACAGCACGGTTGTGTTAACTTCTATTTTAAAAAACATTAGTGAAGCAGACCAAGATCTACTTACTGTATCCTTAACCACGCACAGCATATCTGACAATCCAAATTTTTATTTCAAATTCCTTTCCAATAATAAAAGAATTCATATTGTGAATGCGTCTAATTTTTCCGTTGATAATGACTTCTTAGATAAAAATCTTTTGCTTCATGGAGACCCCGGAGACGGGGTGTTTGGTCCATCTTCGAGGATGTATAAATTTTTTAGTGAAAATAAAATTCACTTAGAACCATGGAAGAAACACATAAGCACGATAAAGCAACAATTTGAGCCCTCCATGGAAAAAGATATGTTCGTGCAGCCAGGATTAGGAGAATGGTTTACCAATATTGTGACTCGTAATATAGAAGAAAGTGGGCACGCTGATCATGTCAGCACGGTGGCTGATTGGTATTGGTGGACATACTTTAATTTTAAATGGGTAGGCACATGCACCTATCCCTTGCATAATGGAATTATCGGCAGGGAACATAAAGGCATCACTGAAGGAAATCACAAATTTTATGCTGAGAATATTTTCTTTCATACGCCGGAGTGGCAAAGATGGTCTTATTCAAACCTAAAAGAGTTGATAGGATTAGATGCGTTCAAAAGTCATAAACTAAAGGCTAGGGAATATATCTATGATTTTGATAAAAATTTTACATATTTCTCGAGAAAAAGAAAAACTTCAACCCCACCACCAAATAACAAGCAACAAAAGTCTGTCTTAATAGCCCACGACCAAGACTTCAAACCAATCTATCTAGATCATTATTCGAAAAGAATTGCTGTGCAAATCATACTGCAAAGATACAGAGAATCAAGAGATAGTTAATATGAATCAGCATTTAATTAATCTACAACAATCCCCATGTGTGCCGTGCAACCGATTGACTATCTTAAGGCCCACGGAAAGAAATCTACATGCCAAGTTCTGGACAAGAATGCCACATATGTTGGTAGGCATATTGGACCTCAGGGCTCGCACCGGCACTTTTACAACTCCATGGAACATTCCCAGCAGCGCTTTGTATAAGATTCCGAAATTTGAAATCATAAGTGACACCCTCGAAGATTTATTAGATGCAAGAGCGATAGAGATTTACAACAGGGCAAAAGAAAATAACCAACGGATTGCTGTGATGTGGAGTGGGGGTATTGATAGCACGGCAGTGTTGACAGCACTTATAAAAAATATACCAACCGCTGATAAAAATATTATTACAGTTATATGTGATACAAACTCCATCTTAGAAAATATAGTATTCTACAAAAATTTTATTTCAAATAAGTTAGAATGTATTCATTATAGAACACTGGACATCACTGATAATTTTTTACAAAGTTATATTTTGCTGCACGGAGATCCGGGGGACTGCTTGTTTGGTCCTAGCGTTTCTAAATATCAATATTTTATAGACCGTGGACAACACTTAGAACCATGGAAAAATCATTTGGATAAGATGAAAGATCTATTAGAACTACCACACGTCGATCCGGAGTCATATGCGCCAGGATTTGGCGAGTGGTATGTAAATAAAATTACAAATAATCTCGAAGAATCGGGCCAAGCGGAGTATCTTACCTCGGTGGCAGACTGGTGGTTCTGGACCTATTACAATTTCAAGTGGGAGTTTAGTTGCCAGCGTCCTTTTGCATTTTTGAGGAGAGACTTCACACACAAGTTCAGCGATAATACTATAAAAAGATTTGCTGAAAATACGTTTTTTAACACAAAAAAATTCCAACAGTGGGGGTACTCAAATATTAAAAAATCTATACCTAAGGATTTTTCTCAGCACAAAAAAGAAGTTAAAATGTACATATATGAATTTACAAAGGATTTAAATTATCTTGAACACAAATCTAAATTGACAGCACGACCCGCAAATTATGATTTGATGACTTATGCACCATTTCAACCAATTTATTATACAAATAACTGGCAAGGCGTACTAGATGATTCACTTTCTACGCAAACATTAAAAGTGTTATTGGAAAGATACCGAGGATAAGATATGGAAAAAATTATAGAATCTCCCTATTATCTGTCCGTTCATGCTTGCAATACGTTGGATAGCGAAAAATATAATTTTTACGGATTATTAAATATAAAACAAAATCGATTTTATATTTTACATAGAAATCATTCCTTACTAAAGTTTTTACAACTTGTTTTACTTAAAAATTTTTATAGTTTTTCTATTGTAAGTTTTAAACATTTTAATTTTGATACAAACAAAAATATTGATAACCACGATTGTATAAATTGGGGAGGCACGCCAGAATTAACTAGCAATTTGGAACTAGAGGCGAACACTTCAATGCATCAAGCCAAATTGATAAATTCTGGTCTAGGCACAGTCACAGATATTGATTTGGCGCTACAGGAGAAGTTATTTTTTGTGATGGCGATTTTGGGCAAAATAGACGACCTGTTTACAAAACTACGCAATTATGAAATAGATATCAAAAAACCTGCCTCCGATGGTTATAGTGAATTAAAAAAATATCTTGAGATAGTTTGCCCAAATGATAAAACTATTGCCAATTTTATCACTGAAGAAAACACCCAGTTACACGCAAAGGCGTTAATTTTAGATTCCTATTGGAATAAATTTCTTTTATTTTTTTACAATGTTGATTTGCACGATAACTCAATTGAATCCGTCGCAGAGCTGCTTAAAAAACTTGTGCAAACGCCAGAGTTTGAGATGGAGCAATTTAAAAGGCTATACAAACATCCATACAATGCAATGGATGAATTATGCAAAATTTTAGGCATTGATACCAATATATGACCCAAAATAACCGATACCTTTGGTAAACCGATATAAATACTTTTAACAAATTACCTTAATTTGTTATTTTAACGTTAAAAAAACAAGGGAACAAAAAATGACTAAAACTACTAAAATCAGATGGGTTATAGCACACGAACCTTTATCTTTATTTGTGAGAGCAGCTAAAGATTTTCAAGACTTTGTGAACTCCGCTCAGACTGCAGAAAAAATAGAAGTTGAAATCATGACTTTAAGTGAGTACAGCGATAGATACAACGACGGCGTTGTTGTAACCAAACACGATTTACTTGACCTTATGGAACAAGGCAAAATCGAAATGTCGCAAATGTACACAACCTGGTTAGCAGAAAAAGTTGATCAAGATATGTTAGCATTAGATATGCCTTTCATATTCACAGATCACGATCATGCAACCAGAGTATTAGAAGGCGAAGTGGGAGAGTTTTTATTAAACAAAATCACTGAAAAATCTAATGTAAGAGGCATGGCGTTCACCTATTCAGGTGGATTTAGAAACGTAATTTCTAGCAAAAAAGTTGATAAGTTATCAGACTTAACTACTAAGCACTAATTACTTTCTTACCAAACATTTAAGGGCGGCAGCAATGTCGCCCTTTTTTTATTCAACGTTATTTTAAAACTAAATATTTTTAATGAAAGTTCGAACAAATAGAAATCCAGTCGCTAAGGCAACGTTCAAAGCACTAGGTGCCGAGGGACATGTTTCCGAAATCGAAGAAGTAAAGGGCCTCATGGAAGATGGCACAGTACAGGGCGGCGAAACTGTGTATTCAAGAATATATCCATTGGAACAAAATCAAGTTACCGAATCGGTGTTAGACACACAGCACAGTTTGTTCTTAACCAGCATGATCATGAGAAATGACTTTTATAAAAAATTATCCCCAGAAGTCCAAGCAGTGATAAAAGACGCAGCGCTCAAAGCAGGCAGAAAAGAGAGAGAGACCACGATCATGGACGGAGAAGAAGCCAAGGAAAAATTAAAAGCAGAAGGTGTTGCTATACACGAACTAACACCGGAAGAAAAGGCAGAATTTATAGAAAAGACCAAAGTGGTGTATGAGGAATTCAAGGACACATTCACACCTGGCTTAATTGA